>Ga0209372_1000732_pt1 | contig 9721 bp, 6 predicted proteins | sample AgamicAtPe_FD_187170 | JGI IMG/M metagenome (GOLD analysis project Ga0209372, IMG submission 187170) | Agave microbial communities from Guanajuato, Mexico - At.P.e (SPAdes) (version 2) | ecosystem: Host-associated > Plants > Phyllosphere > Phylloplane/Leaf | place: Guanajuato, Mexico | collected... | reverse complement strand
ATAAATAATAGTTGACAACATAGTTGTATTAATTCTTTCTTTCCTCTTCCTACTACATACACGGCTATAATCGTTATATATTCGATTCTTTTCTTTAGACTCTTCTTTCTGCATCTCTTTTCTTTCCATTATGAGTAAAAGGGAACAGCAGTGGCTCAAGTATGTTCATTGGTATCATACTGTGGCAGTAGATCCTGGTGTCTTTCTCTCAGCTTTCTGAAGCACCTTTCGTCTCTCGTAGCTGTAAGGAAGGCAAGGAGAAGATCCGCATATTGTCCTTCTGGGTTCTCTTTATGATGAGGTTGCTAATAAGGGTGGGTAAAGTAGTCCCAATGCTTTTTCCCTCGGTAAGGAACACTTATGGCATCTAAGGTACGCAATTTCTTGTGTTCGCGTTTAGCTCCTTGAACAACTTTGTATCATTCGATACCACTAAGCAGCGGTTAATCGGACATTCCAGAGAGTGAGAGGTCCTTCGGGAAAGAAGAAGCCTAGCCAAACATTGAAATAAGAGTGCCGTAGAGAGAGATCATTTAGTGATTTGATCGTCTAAGATGAAATCACATAGTATACGGCCTATAATCTTGCTTCTTTTGCATTCAACAAGAAAGAGAATTGGTAGTCCACCATCATAGTACCTGAGTTTGATTGAATAGCTCTATTTGTAGTCTTCTTGTTTTTGAGAAAGTGCTCTAGACATCGGTTCATCCCGAGCACCACATAGTTTCCAGATGCAAGCAGGCGGGGAAGAGTTTTTGGTTCTGAGAGGACATTCTTTTGTTATTGAATTTAGGATTGGGAAATTGATGTATGTCAGTGAAGAATGCAAGTTGACCAATAGCAGCTATGAAGAACAGCACCTGTGCAGTATGTCATTTATAACGGATTGACCTTGAATAAGCCATTGAAATGCTATCAAAAGATAGCTCTGTTGATAAGTTATTTGAGTTCTAGATGTCTACAACTTACCACACTCGTTTTCCCTTTGTATCACCCGCAGAGCAGACTTCTTTTGTCTAAAGCTGAAACCTCTTTCTTCAGTGAGAAAAAAAGGTTGTTCTTTGGAGGGACATCCCTGGCTAAACAAGTTCTTCGGGTTTTTGCTCTGATGAATGTGAGGGCGACACCCTGAGCCTTATATTTCATAACATTTGTTACTAAACACGGTAAGGTCATGTGTGCTTTATGACCAATAAATAAGAAGCATTCAATTGTGGTGGAAAAGAGTGAACTCTCAGAGAAAAGATCGCCGTCGTGGAAGTGAAGAATTCCAGAACGATAGATTCGACCTGGAGCGCTATCTGGTTATAAGTGTTATATGCTTTGAAAAGCCAAAGGAGGAGTTTTCATGAAGAAGAAGCTTATCATACCATGAACGAATCAACAACCATCTGTTAGTCACACACAGTGTTAGCTTTTAGTTTGAATCATAGATAAGCCTTCCTTAAGTGTAATTTGGCTTGGTTTAGAATGTTGCAATGGAATTCCAATCTAGACACTCACTATTCAGAGGTCTTCCGGGCCAATAGATAGGGAACCCCCCATCTTTGCTTTCATCGCAGTGTGATAGTCTTTCTTTGCTTGTCTATGCTTTTTCTTTTATAGGGAATGTGGCTTCCTTTCAACGAAGGGACCTATCAGTGTGAAGATGAGCATCTATCTTTCTTTTCAGGATTTAGTGTGTGTGCTTGTTCTTAAGGGAACGTGCAAATCACCCAATCATATCAGGATGGATCCATCTCAACCCGCCATCCCAGCTTTGCCTGTCCCCACGACTGCCCGCATCAACTTGAAACCGGAGAGCACTGCAACCTGTCAAGCTTAGAATCATGCTTTTCCATAGAATAGGGCCAGGCCAGTGCTCAAACAAGAAGTACCCTACAATCTTGATAGCATTCCTTGGCATGGGAGGAACTACTTAAAGCCGGGCCGGGTATGCTCAGTTGTGAGAATACTGGTTGGCTATGGTCTTTTGGTGCATGGATATCTTAGTGAGCTTGGTTCTAGTATGGTTTAGAGGAAGAGGAAGAGTGCCGCCCAGTGCTGTGTGCTCGTCTCGTATACCATCTCATAGTCTAAGATTCCGTTTAGGCGCAGGGTTCTTGCTAAGGATCTGCCAATCGATCTTTCATCCGTCTGTCTTCCTTTGATCCACTTCTTTCTCTCGGGAGAAGCGCTTACAGAGAAGTGTTTTTGGTAATCAAATCAAGAAGTAGATACCCGGGCTCGCTTAAGGAGTTCTATAGTTCCCGCTCTTCAATGCAATCTATCTTAGGCCAAGCTTGGGCTAACTTTCTGTGCTCGTCTCGTAGACGATACCATACCCTCTTAGAAGCAGAAGCAAGAAAGTATGACTAAGACTATTCCTATGACTATGCCTTTCCTTTTCCTATCCTTTCTTCTCTACTGGCTATCCTATCCTTGAGTTTCTTTCCGCTGCAAAAAAGAAGCTAGTCTACCAGCGCTTCGTTCTAGCTCGAAAGCAAGGTTCTATGAAGACTCACAAGCACAAGCAAAAGTAGCCCCTCCCTTAGAGCAGTCTCTTTTGAAACAAGTCAAGGAAACCAGTCAAGTCAACCTGACCCGAGATGCAATACGACTGAACTTCACAGTTGTGTTGATTGAAGGAAGTGAGGGAAACTCCCGACTCTTCAATGGAAGCTAGGCAGGTGGAAAATCAAGTAGGAGTGGCGAAATGAAGTTGTGTTGCCCGCAGGAGGAAGTAATAAGGGCCGCTAAGGACCCTGGAATTTCTTACGAGAGCTTACTAGAACTAGTGCCAGAGGAACGCACTCCTCGAATATAGAATAGATATCGTATTAGGGCTAAAGATGCCATCCAGCGCGAGCCTAGGCCGCAGGAGCAGATGGTAATAATTGTGCCGGAAGTACCCGAGAGCAGGAAAAGGACTATTCTTCTCTGGCGCATGCTTTGGATTTATTAGCTCTCAATCTATTATTAGAAAGCGAACTTTCCTCTTTCTACACTTCCTTTTTCTTCCGGTTATAGGGGAGGAGTAGCCATCCATTGATTGATTCACCAGATCTCTATTCTCTTTCCTTGGTTTGATCGGTTGAAGGCGATGGGCCAGTATCAAGAATGGAGATATGGCAGAGTGGAGCCCGTTCATCTGGATCTCATTCCTTTCCAGTTTCTTAGCGGCGCATTCTGTCCTCCATTTCTCAATCCTCTTTCTATATGATAATATGTCAAAACAAGTTCGATAGTATATCGCCCGAACTAGACTTCTTTAACCCTTTTTAGTCAAATAAAATTTCAGTAGCCAAATAGCGCGTAAAAGACGCTTGTCTATATCGCTCTATATCGCTAGTAAAGGCAGGTCTTCGTGTGTTTCTACCTTCAAGTGGAAAAGGCTTGTATTGCCCGATAATCCGCGTTCAAACGTCTGTTGATTTATGACACCCGATTTGATTTGTCAAAGGGATTGGATTGGTGACTTACCCATTCAGTGACTTTGGCACTGGACGTTCCAAAAACGGGTACTATCGGATCGGGTGAATTAGAGAATAGACAGAGGTCCGTTGGCATTTCAGCTTCTCTTCTCCTTTCGGGGCCTATCCGAAAGAGAATCCAGGACCTCTTGGTCCTGAATATCAGAATAGGACGAACGAACCGGCCTCCGCGGATATCTTTGCTTCGGAACAAAACAATTAGCATTAGGCTCGGTCAACTGGAATGTGTATTATCCATATGGGAGATCTTCCAATCGAGAAGATCCATCGATCTGAGACGAAGAGAAAGGGCCAATTTTCTTTACTTATTCAGTTAAACCAAGGATTCGTTATGGAAGCAGATAGCAACAACCATTTCATCAGACATGCGTATTTTTGATTATCCGGTGGATTTACACAGTTTCATTAATGCAAATTGTTTGATGTAGTTAGTACTCAGGTTGTTCGACGCTCAAGAATTCTTATTTAGGCAGTTCATATCATCCCATACATAGTGTTTTGATCTAAGATTGCAATTCTTCCATGTTTCCGCAGTAGCATATTGTTCCATGGAGCTAGGGTCCAAAATAGGAATCAACAAGTGTTTCCACAACTCTACCGCCCGGCCAATCCTGTTCCACTGAATCCCCTCCCTTTTTCATGGCCACATATCTTTACGGCTAAGGAGTGGGAAATCTTTCTCCTGTTACACAAATCAAATGTTTCATCCGGGAAAAGCCACCTCTTTCTCCACAAACAATGTCTTTGTCATTTGATCCAGGAGCCTTCCGTTAGATAGGAACAGCTTTGCTAAATACTGAGAACTCTCGTTCTGTGTCCCACATCTCCCTGATGTCCTCGTCCTCGATCCACCAACTCTTCTGTTCCAATAGAGAACTCCTTCTTTTCATCTTTGACCTGTGACATCTTCCGCTTTGGAAGGATAAGAGCAATCGGCCGATCTTCCGAGACGAGACCCAGAGTTAAAGGCATTCGCTAATTATGCCGTGGCTACAGAAAATAGTTATTTTTATCCAAAGGTACCAAGCTCACGCACAGGCGCATAGGCAATCTTCTTTATTTATATTGCACGAGCAAGCCACCTAATGTAATGAGAACAATGAATGTGCCTCTGAATTACCTTAAAAAAAGAAAAGAATTTGCTTAGCACAGAATTTCTAGCTGGGGTGAAAGAAACCCATGGCCAAACCTGAGATTTCCTTCCCAAGACTTATTTTTTCTTTATTTATAGATCGCCCCGTACGTAGCTCCTTGTTGGATTGACTTGTTCTTACTCTCAATCGCTTGAGTCGGTCTAAGAACAAACCACTAAATGGAGCTTGATTCTCCTTAGCCGCAGGTTGATAAAGACGAAAGTCCACACTCGATCTCTTAATAACTGCATTTTTTCTCAAAGTCCGGATGGGGGATGTTTTCTCTAGCATGCCCCAGGGCCGGGGATAGGAGAACTGTTTTTTTTTTAAGTACGCCGAGGGCACCGCTTGATACCTCAAAAACTTTGAATAGGAACGAACCGCATTCTACATTCTCGGCCTGCTAACAACAATAAGAGGTCTAATAGATAGCCCTAATCCGCTCTAGAAAACCACTTATTATCAAAGCCTAACCTGATTAAAAAAAAGCTTTTTTAGTACGCCCTGTGCCTAGCAGAGACTGGAGATCCTTAGCTATTTACAGCGGGAGATCTTAGTTACTTCTAAATAATGGAAGAACTTCTTTCTATAACTGCAAATATTATGGAACTTCAAGCCAGAAAAGAATGAATTCCTATCCTTTCAGTCGAGCTACTTCTAACCTCCACTTAACAGTAGAGCTACTTTTCGTTCCTCTCCTTGTTAGTCAGTCGAGTTATTTCATTCCAAGGACTGACACTGGAGCTATCTCAGGATTACCTTTTTATGAAATTAGATGCGCTTAAGAATAAGAGTAAGTTGCTCGGGGAGAGGCAGGTGGTAGAGGCGCTGAACTACATTACATGGATGGCGGGAGAAAAAAAAATGTCTGAAGCGGGTCGCTTTCTCTCTTTTCTTTGGTCCAACTTGACTTCTTTCTTTCTCAAGATAAGAGTGAATCAAACCCTCTTTCTTCCACATAGGCGGGATAGGGCTTTGCCGGATATGAATTGTCAGCGCTTCGCCCCAGTGAAAGATGATTATTTCCTCATAGGATGATTGCCCATCCTGAATAATGTGCCCTTCTAACAGAAGATTGTGAACATGAGAGAGCGTAAAGATCTTATGTAAAGGAAAGCATATCTTTAACGGTAGAAGCATTATGAAACCTAAAATTTCCACGGGGATCAGCCTAAGAGTAATTCCTCTGTTTGCTCTTGATGCAAGGAATCGTCTGTGGGGGGTGTGAAAGTGGAAATTTCATAAAAGAAGCAAGATCGTAGCATAGACAGTCTTGCTTACTATCTCCTCCATCTAAGTAAGATGAGGTTGAAGGTAGTAGCCTAAGCGCTAAGAAGCTTAAATCATGCTACTTCAACTATATGCTTAATAGGTCGATAAGCTTTGATTTGAAAAGGGGCTTAAGTCATCGGTTCCAATCCGAATAAGGGCTTTTCTTGTGGTATGGTTTCAATTAGCCTTCGAGTCTTCTATTCCGGCTAAGTCCCCTATTGGTCCAGCCAGTATTCTATTTTTTTCCTAATATCCTTCCTTTGTTGTCAGCCTGAAAGTGGTCTAAATCTGCGCTTTCCACTCCGTAAGCATTTCTTAAGTTAAGGATTCCAATCGGTATATCTCATTCGACTCGGGAATCCCTTTGGCTGTCTGCTAGTCGACCTATGCCCGATCATTCAGTTTGCGATTCAAGTCTCTCTTTAATACGCAATTCTCTTCGATAAGAAGGGTTCTCCTGTGTTCCAGGGTTGATTAAGCGTCTGGTGGAACAGGGATACATTGTGTGAGGCCAAATTGCCTGACGAATTGACGAATATGGCTCAATATAGACTGGTCCAGGTATACCGGTCAGTCTTGAGCCACCAGGATAGCCTTCCACATATCCTGTTTCTCCCTTGAGTGGTAACTCTCTTTTCTAACCTTAGAATCCTGAACCAATTTGCTCCAAAGACTCTGTCATTGAAAGGAGTCCATTCACTCCCTTTTCTTTTCCTCTGTAAATGAAAATCCAAATCACAACATTGTTCGAACGTTTGTCTCGGGGGGCGTTGACCAGAGGCGTAGACATGATCATAAGATTCAAAGCCCCAAGGTAGAAGGTGGAAGACGTTCTCGAGCCCAGGGAAGGATGCCTGAGCCAAAAGTGTCACTAGCCAAAGGGGACCACTTACTTTGGTGTTGAATTTACTTTATATGATTTGACCAAAGGAAAGGAAAGGAAAGGCATATGAAATTGGAAATGAAACTTCTTAGTCTGCTGCGAATCAAGTGAAGGAGAAGATCTGAGCCCCCTCGTCTTGTCTTGGTTCAGTCCTGCAGATTGCACATGCAAAGAGCTGCGATGCCTATGCTATTTTTTTTCAACTATTTAGTCATATCTTTTGATAGGAAGTTCTAAATCGGGGGATATACAGTAAGACTCAAAGGATCCAAATTCGTCTTTATTTTGAGAATTCCTACAGCAACGTTATACTTCTTTTATACGATCTTCCATACGAATCCGGCGCGGGTAAGAGTGCTTACTTAAAGCTTAGTAAGGTTATTTCAATCTCTTTATTTAGCATCCAGAGAAGTAATGTTCTTCGAGGAGTAAAGTAACTTATTCATCTAAAAGACCTAGTATAGATTAAAGATATAGCTGCCTCCCTATAATTATTATTTTCTTTTAAGTATCACACTCTCGTTGATTCAGACCATACGCCGGCTTCATAGTTCAAGTAGTTACCAGTAGTTCTCTCGGGCACAAATAATGCACTTACAGACTAATGAAATATAAAGGAGAAGAGGGGTCTGGGTATGGGGATTGCTTGGTCCTATGCTAGCTGAGACAGGTAAGCGGCGCTATTTCAAGCTTTGGATAGATGAGTGATGAGTCAGTCTGGTTCGAGAAGATCCGTCATTGTGTAATAGGTTATCTTTAGGAAAAAGAACTAGACATATATGTTTCAGCCTGCTCTGACCTAGCCCAAATGGAGCTACTTACTCGTTGATTGGAAATAAAATCTTCCAAATTAAGACCAGGCGGTATGGATGGGAGTCTAGCACAGTGGTAGAGCGGTAGCGGGACCGAAGCATGAGCCTTATAAAAGCTAGGATTCGCGAAGTCAAATGTTCAAGAAAAGACGGACGGAAGGTGATAGAGTTACCTTGCTTCCTAAGTAGCCCTCTTTCCCCACAACAAAACTAAAAACAAACAATGAAAATGACTTGAATATTGAAAGTAGCAAGGTACCCCACTACGGGTACGGAGGCCAGATAGAAGGATTGAAGAATCCTGATGTGCAGTTCCGGGGAAGTGAAGAAGGAGACGATGGGGAGGGAGATGGTGAGGAGACGATGTTCCAATGCAGTAGGGTTGCCGTTTCCTCCGCCCCGGGGAGGGTCCTTTTTTTTTTGTACTAATCGAGCTTTACCCAGGGCTTCTTTGGGCCAACGCACAAGCTATTCTTGAGGGTGCCGAAAGAGCCATTTTTCTTGGTGCAGCTGTTTTGGCTCGCAATAAAGCAAGGGTCCTGATCGAGCAAGACTACGTCCTATCTATCTACCTCTCCAAACACAATATCTTGAGTACCTATGATGGTGACTACATCTGCTGGCATGTGATGTTTGGACATAGAATCGAGTCCTTGTGAATGGGCAAAGCCAGGTGCTCTTATTTTACAACGGTAGGGACGATTACTCCCATTACTGACAAGAAAGACACCAAATTCACCTTTAGGTGCTTCAACTGCGGTATAGGTAGAAGGAGCTGGTACGGAAAAACCTTCTGTATAAAGTTCGAAATGGTGAATTGAGGTAGAGTAGACCGATGATCCGGTAGTCATTTGGCCGGCTATGGAAAGAAAAAGCTTGCATCTGCTCCCCCTAAACTATAACAGGTCCCATCTCTCTCCAAACCTAACGTGGTAGTTTCCCATCATAAGGCTTTCCATCTATAGATTGATTGAGCCATTACCCACCAAGGATCCCATTCGTTCAGAACTCAGTTGACTGCTTCTATAGATAAGGCGGAACGTCCTTAGTTCAGCATTATAGCACATAGTCTCCGACGCTACTACAGCGCTTCGCTAACTCGAAGCGCCTCGCTATGAGAATGACGCTTCGCTAACGCTCGGCTAAGTCGTCGAACCCTCGCGCTGACCATTCGCTTTCTCAGTAGCGAAAGCGCTTCTCTTTGCCCCTTAACTTAATCTTAATTTAATAAAGTATTTGGAAAAGAAAGAGATTCTTGGTTTTATTGCTCCCGCTTCCTCATCTGCGCTCGTCAAGCCAACTTTGCTTTTTGGGAGGTGAAAGAGGAAGCGGACATTTCGAAATGACAGCATCGAAGATATCTATATACACAGGAACGCTTATTCCGGACTGCGTTCCGGAAAAAGTAGCCTACTTGACAGAAAGGGCGGGCACTCTCGGCTCGGGGGTAGGCACTCTCGTCTTTCAACCCCACCGTCACTTTGAATTTAGTGGGGCACTGTTTACTTACAGCCTCTACGAGTTGCAAGTGAATGGGGCCGGTGCGTGTGAACGGAAGGGTTCATCAAGCCATTTTAACCCCTAAACAAAATAGGAAGAGGGGTACTTGACTAATAGGGGGCAATTGCATCGCACCTGACTGTGAGGGACCTCTTGATACCTTATGTTAACTTCCTAACTAGTAGCCGGTTTCCTGTCGCGGAAGCCTTTTCCCAGTGCGCGGAGCCCCAACGAGGAAGGTGTTAGTGCTTTCTCATGGGGTCAATAATGCTAATCCCTCTTTTTGTGCCGGGAAGAAGATAAGAAAAGGCGAAGCCTTCTCTTGGTTTCCCAACCTGTTGCTTCTAAAGGCTGCCCTCTCTCGGCTGGATTTTGGTCCAGCCTACTACGAGGATCCCGTATCCCGTACATCGTCTTTCCCCCTCCTGGGTTCCCGTGGTTCCTATGCCGCCGCGTTTCCCGGTCCTTTTCTTTTAGTGCTTCGACCCGAAGCGATAGCTTGACGCGTTTTCCGTGGATAAGATGGCTGCGCTCCAGCTCACTAAAGAATGGGACGGCAGTGGTCCGCCGGCAAGCTCGTTCTGATCTTGGACGCAGTACATTGGAATCCTGAAGCACCACCACGAACGCTACCGCGCGTGCGCCTGC
>Ga0209372_1000731_pt1 | contig 9732 bp, 10 predicted proteins | sample AgamicAtPe_FD_187170 | JGI IMG/M metagenome (GOLD analysis project Ga0209372, IMG submission 187170) | Agave microbial communities from Guanajuato, Mexico - At.P.e (SPAdes) (version 2) | ecosystem: Host-associated > Plants > Phyllosphere > Phylloplane/Leaf | place: Guanajuato, Mexico | collected... | reverse complement strand
GATCGGATCGGATCGGATCGGATTCGATCGGATTGGATTGGATTTGATTTGATCAGATTGGCGCCAATTCATGGACAAGTGGAGTCCGGTCCAGCTGAATGCTGGTCGGCGTTGGCTTGATTGGATTCGGGTTGGCGGCCGCGGCCGCCGGGTGGCGCTAGCCGCGCGCGCGCACACCTGTTCAGCGCGCACAGTGGCCGCCCTTTGGCCAGTGAGCTGCCGGCCAAGCGGCTTACATGTTTCGCCAAGCCGGCCGCCAGGTGAGCGCAAGTGCCTTGGTGTCGCTCCAAACACCTCCAACGTCTGGGGGCGGCGCAAAGGCGCAAAACAAATGCGGCACTAATCCAAGAGCAAAGCGGGGTGGCAAGTTGAGGAGATTTGTAGTTGGCTGCGGCCGCGAACACTCAAGTTTGAGCCTGAGCGCCGCTTAATCCGCTCAAAAGTTTGCAAAACTCGGCCGCCCATTAAGGCGCGAGGCCGGCCGCTCGCTCGGCCAAACCAGAGGCCTTTGGCGCACTTCCGGCGCGCGCAAAACGAGAGGAGAGAAAGTAACACTTACGCTGTAGATGACGTATCTCTCCTGCGAGCCGCTTCCATTGCCGCCGCCGCCCGTCTGTGTTTGCGCCAATGTGGTCCTGTTCTGCGCGTCAACCATCGTGTTTGGCTGCTGCTGCTGCTGCTGCTGCGGACAGACCAAATCCACTTGGTCATGGTCGTTCTGCTTCTTGTTGACGTCGAAAATGTGATCCGTGTTGTCGATCCGGAAGCTGCATGAATGGGAATGGAAATGGGAATGGAAATGCGCATGGAGATGGGAGATAGCAATTAGTTTGCTGCTCAAGGCTTCTCCGTTTTCCTCGCCGCTCGCCCGCTCCAGAGTCACGAAGTTTTGCTGGCCGAGTGTGGCTTATGGGCGGCGCCGTCTTGCCAGCCGCCGCCACTGAGCCGGGCTGCGTGTAGAGGAGGGCCGCTTATAGAGAGAAGCCAGGTAGGCGCCACTCGCGGCGGCCAAATATAGAGCCAGCAGAGAGGCGGATAATTAAAGGCTAATTCTCGGCGCTCGCTCGTCCGGGCGGCCGGCTGCAACGTGAGAGTCTGGGATGAGGGATGACGCAACAGGACAGGAAACTGCGGCTCAGTTCAGGGCGAGCGGCCGACACAATGGAGCCGAGTGGAGCCAAGCAGAGCCAGGCCAACAGTCGGCTCGTCGCGCTCTGCCGCTTTGTTGGCGGGCGACACTTGAGCAACTTGAGCGAGGAAATTTGAATTAATTGTCGGCCAGATTCAATTAGCTCTTCCGTCGCCTGCGAGAGTTTTAATTACACACCTGGGCCGGCAGGTTGCTCTTGGGCACGCAAGTTGCTCGTCTGGGAGCTGGCGCGGCTCTGCTCGCTCGCCCGTCGGAGCAGCCAGCAGCGAGCAGCCGGCCAAGCGGCCCACTAGCGCGAGGACTCCGCGGGCCGAGAGTGGCCAGCTTGCAATAGACTTCAAACTGCGCCAGTTGGCCCAGATTTACCCTGGCTTTGGGGCCCCGAGAGCGGGCCAATGCAAACAAGATTTAAATATCATTTATCATCGGCCGCTTGCATCAGTGAAGGCCCCTGCGCGCCACATCGCAAATCGATCTAGCCGAGGCTGGAGGCCCATGATTGATCGTGGCCGCGCACTTCCGGCCGCCAATCAGTTAATTGAAAGCCTGCGCGCCCCTCCCATTGGCTGGCTCGGCTTCGCTTGGCCGGCTTTGAACCCTTTAATTGGCTTTCTGCGCGCATTGGCAAGCTAGCGCGCGCCAAATGGGAACTCGATCGCCGGCGGCCGATTGTTTTGGGGCTGGCGCGAGGAAAGTGGGCCAAAGGGGGGGGGCTGGCGGCGGGCGGCCCTGTGCAAACAGAGCGGTGCCATTTGCAGAGGCCGGAAATGGGTCGGTGGTTGTTGTTGTTGTTGTTGTTTTCGTTCGAGTTTGAGTTTGAGTTGTTGTTTGAGTTTGCGGGCGCGCCGGCCGCTGGGTGGCGCTGCGGCGCCGGCCGCTCGGAGGCCGCCAAAGAGGCGCTACCTGCGCTCGTGACGGGTCCGCTTGTTTGCGTTTGCGTTTTCGCCGTCGCTGCCGAGGTTGGCCCAGCTAGCGCTTCCAATCGGGCGCGATGAATCAGGGCCGGCCGGCCCCAATTGAACGCGCCAAGCGGCCCGTGTCTGCGCCCGAGCCAACTCAACTCTGCTCAGCTGAGGCCGAGTTGGCGCGAGTTTAATTGAAAGCCGCCCGCTTGCGTCACGCCGGCCAGCTGAACTGGCAAATCTGGAGCGCAACTCGAGTGGAGTTTTGCTCGCTCGCTCGCTCGCAAATTATCGGCATCAGACATCATTAAATGCGTGTTGTCGCGGCCATGGGGCCCAAATTGGATCAGCGCGCGCGCGCGCATCCGGCCGCCGCTCTTGTTGGATGTCATAATCCGGCTGGCCGAGTTTTGGGAGCGGCCGCCGCTTTTGCGCACGTGAGAACCGTTGGCTTCGGCTCAAAGGGGCGCCGCCGCCGCCGCCGCCGCTCGAGGGATCGAGTTTGTTGCTCGGCGTCGGGAACGCCCACTGGCGGCGGGCGAGCGGCCGCGCGGACGACAAAGCGGCCCAACACTCTCGTGGGGCGGCGAGCGCGCGCTTTGCCCGGCTCCAAGCGGGCCGAGCAGCGCCGAGCAGCTGCCAGACTGGCGCAGCCGGCCGCCACTCAACCAACAACAACAACAACCGGCGGCCCTCCTCACCTGGCCGGGCGTTCAATTAGCGCCGGCGCCGCCAGGAGAACAATTATCAAATAATTACCGCCCACTCGGCGCGGCGGCCGCGCGCAAAGACGCGCTCCCCTTGCGGCTGCGCGCGGAGGCGCCCAAAGTGGGCGGAGTCAGCCCGAGGCGAGCGCCACTTCTGAGCGGGCCGAGCAAAGGCCACTGCAATGGCAGCAGCAGCAGCAGCCGCCGCCGCCGCCGCCAGCCAAACCGAGACCGAATTCAATTGTGTCCCGCCGGCCGCCATAGAACACACATTGCGTGCCCACGGCCAGCGCAATTATCATAATGGAGGTGCAACTTCTAACAAGTTGCTGGCGCTTTCGGGGGGGCCGCGTGTGGTCGGCGCGCACGAAGGCGTACGAGCGAGTAAGACGGGCAGGTTCGTTGAACTTGCGCGAAGACGAACCTTTCCCAGCGGCAACCCTCTAAATCTGGCCCTCGCGCACACAACATGCTGCACCAATGCGAGAGTATTGTTTTGATTTATTTGATTTGCCAAGTTTGGCTCAAAACAAGCAGTGATTGATTGAGCCTCCGGCCAGAAGGTGTGCGCGCGGCCGGCCAACTGAACACAGGCTCACCTGTGCGCCGCGCAGCGCCGCAGTGCTGTGCTGTGCCGCCTCCTCCGCTGTGCAAACACACACAAACGCACTCGGCCGCCTTGCTAGCTAATGAAGGGGCGGCTCAGCTGCGCGCGCAGTGACGAGCCTTGTGCGTCCACTTTTCACAATTTGTTTTGTCTTCCGCAAGGACAGCTCGCGCCGCTTGATCGATGGCGGCCGGCGCGCTCGCCTACTCGGCCAACGCGCCAAATTGGCCGCCGCCCACTCAAGCAAGGAGCGAGCACTGGCTCTGGCCGGCCGCAGAGCGCGCGCGGCCGGAAACGCTGCCGCCAAGGAGACTGGCAAGCTGAGGCTAGTGCGCGATGATTATTCATCCCGAGCGTTAAGCTAGCCGCTTGGGCCGAGCGTAGCGCGCAACTTAGGCTTGAGGCTGGCGCAGCTTGAGTGGTTTGCTTGCTTGCTTCTTGTTGTTGGCCCACTTGCTCGCTGGCATTGTTTTTGTGGTGCGCGTTAGATTTGCGCATTTAGCGCGTCGAAAGAGGCTAGAGAGACACGGCAGAGGGCGCACTAAATTGCGTAACCGGCTCGCCGGGTCAAGTATCGGGCGCAGTGTGCCAAGCGCGCCGATCAATCAAGTGGCTTCTCTCTCTCTTTCTCTCTGCCTCTGCTCGCCGCTCTCTGATTAGATTGGCTTGCTTGCATCCCACTCTGTCCACTGGCTCGCTTGCCCGGCGCCGGAATTGGCCGGCCATTGAGCGCGGCGGGCCGGAATCCTTTCGCTGGGAAGCGAGCCCGCTGGTTGGTGTTGCGGCCTGGCCAACAATGGGCCTGATGAATAATGAGCCGGCGCAAGAACAATGGCCGCCCCGACTCGGAGGCGCTTTTTCCAGTTTGGAGCTGGAGCTGGAGCTCGGAGGCTGGAGGCTTTGGATTGGAAGCTGGAGGTTGGAAGCTGGAGGTTGGAAGCTGGAAGGTGGAAGCCTTTGGGCCGGCCAACAATGAGACAAGTGGCTGCTGGCCGCAATCACTCATCGTTCGGCCCACACTCGCTAACAAGTGGCCAACAGCAACAGCATCAGGCAATAGCAACAACGAGCGGGCCAACTTGACAGAGCCAGGTGAACGATTGGCGCTCAATAATCCTCCCTCTTCCTTCTTTCCCCTCCACCTGCGAGACTCGGCCACTCGAGCGGACAACAAAGGGCGACGCACAACAATGCTGTTTGTTTTGCCTCCCTCAGTTCCCACTAAATTCGAGCTCTCAACTCGGCAAAAGTGTCGAGTTTGCGCGAACTCCTCGGATGCGATCCTTGCGTGTTGGGCCGCCCGAGACCGGAAGCCACAAGTGGGGGCAGGAAGTTGCACGCGACTCGCTGGCTGTGGCTGCGCTCGGCGGCTTGCAGGTGTCAAATGGCGGCTAACTCAGAAATTATGATCGATTGTAGTTGGCGGCCGCTCGTTGGCCGGTCTTGCGCGGGAGGGGAGAGCTTTTTGCGCTTGGGGCTCCTCTGTTGGCCGCGTTGAGCTGGCTTCAGCGCTGCAGCTGGCTTCCTTCGGCCATTGGCGGGCCGAGACGCCAGTCTGGGCCCCCAGCCAAGCGGCAGACTCGAATGCGTTCAGTTTGGTTAAATTAAACTTGTGCGTGATTTTTGGCCAACGCGTGATGGCTCAATCAGCGGCCGCGCGCCTCGAGCGGCTCAAGGCTGACTCGGCCCAGGTAAGAGTAGTAGACTGAGCCCAGGTAGAGCGTCGAGGAGTTTTCGCCTCTCAGCGATTGAACCTCGTGCGCCTCGCTCAGGAGCTTGAAGTTTGAGGCAAAGTTTGGCGCATGCAGCGAGCGCAACACTTGGCCTTGTTCGTCGAATTGAAACACCAAACTTTGCATGCAGTAGGGGTCAACCTTGAGCCAGACTGCCTTTGTAATGAGGCCCGCGTCTTGGAGGACGACAGAGTTTAAAAGTTTGCCCAAGCGCTCGATTGAGGAGCCAATAAAGTGGAGCGACTTGAGGAAAAGTTTGCGCAGTTTTGGAAAGTTGTTGAAGAATTCTGTGATCTCAAATTTGCCATCTGAAACGCCGCAGCCGCAGGCCGACCAATAGGTTGGCTGGCCGTTGGGCTGGTCGAGGCCGCGTCTTATGTTGTCCGAGTAGCCGGCGGCCCAGAGGAGATGCTCGGTCTTGCCCGCCTTCTCGCCCATCAGATGGTGCTTGAGGATGCGCCTGTTGTTGAGGTCGCTTATGAGGAGCGCGCTCCTGTTTGCGGTCAGCTCGAGGCCGTTTGGAAAGGAGAGGTTGCGCTCGTCCAGCTGGCCGCCCGGAAGGAGGACTGGCGTGACGGGTCCGAAGGGGCGGAGTTGGCGCGCGCCAACGTCAAACGCGAGCAGCCTACCGGAGTCGTCGTTCTCGAGCATCAGCCTGAACAGGTAACGGAGGCTCCAGCGCCTACTGCAGTCGGTCAGGTAGATGAGGTCGGAGCCGCGCGAGCCGGCGCCCCAGTCGACCGCAATGTCGTCGCCAAACAACACTTTCGCCTCCTGCCCAGCTGGCCGCCCATCTTCCAGCTGGAGGTGGCCGAAGTCGAGCAGCTTGCGCACGCTCGGCTTTGCGTGGGCGCTCGGCGCGGCCAACTCGAGCAGGTAGAGGCCAGAGAGCGGGTCGCTGACGTAGAGGCGCGAGTCGTCCGGCGACAGGCGGATTCCGAGCGGCCGCGAACAGCGCGACAGGCTCACAAGACGGGGCTCGAACTCTGCGCGCGGCCCGTAGAGTTCAATGTCGCGCTCGCAGAAGGGAGCCACCTTGCTGCTTGCCCCAATCCTTGCCTCTCCTCCATCCTCGCGGCCGCCAGCCTTGGTCGTGGCAGTTCCATCCTCAGCGCCAAACTTGAAGCTTGCAAGCGCCGACTCGTCCTGAACGGAGCCGCGCGCGTTCAATCTGGCCACAAGCGTCCAGCGCTCCTCGTAGGGTTCAACCAACAGTATGAATCCGCCCTCAACTCCCGTGTAAAAGGCACTCCTGTCCGCCTTCCAAGCCATCGACTCGGGCGCATGGAACTGGCCCGCAAAGAGGCTCTCGCTCCTGTCAAGCAGCGAGTTGCTTGCGAGCGCGCCCACGAGTCTTGGCCGCGGCCTGGGCGCCGATATCTTGGCCTCGATTTGGGGCTCCTCCATTGGCCAATAGTAGATGAGCAGGTTTAGCGCAACAAATAGGGCTAACGCTTCCATTGTTCTTCGGCCAACTAACTGTGCGCGCAGGCAGAGCGAGCCAAGCGCCTTCTGCTGGCTCCACAAGTTGCCGCCAGCGCCACTCTTGCGCCTCCTCGGCCGCTGCTCCTCGCTCGCAAGCTCGTAGGCTGGCCAACCCGACGAGCCCAGCTCCAAGTCTCGCGCGCGGCCAACCTTTTCGCCGGCGCCGCCCAGACTGGCCGCCCCCGCCGCAAACCCGGCGCCGCGGCCCACGCGCAGCCTCGACAGCTCCACGCAAGCCGACTGGCTCGCCGGAAGCAGAGCCTCCTGCTGGCCGCCCGCCCGCCAGCCTCCGAGCGGCGCCGGCTGCTGCTGCTGCTGCTGCTGGCCAACGCTGGTGTTTGTTTGCCGGCACTTGACCGGCGCCGTCGCCGCCCCTTGCTGCTGCTGCTGCTTTTGCTCAAGCTCCAACTCCAACTCCAACTGGCCCAGCACTCGCCTCTCGCCCCTCATTGCGTCCCTTTGGCACTTTGGCAAAACACTCTCCACCTGCCTCACCCACTTTGCGCAAAACCAAACTCGAGCAGCCCCAAAACAATGGGACGCCAAACTTGGACAACTCAACTCAACTCAACTCAACTTTGCTCAACTCAACTCGACTCGACTGGCGCCCTCGACGCTTTTGCTGGCCAAATAATGGGCCTCACTTGGGCCGGATGGAGCCGAATGGAGGATGGAACTCGGCGGCCGATTGGCGGGCCGGCCGACGGGCGCGACCAGCGAGAGAGGCCGACGAGCGCTGCTTGCGCCCGAAAGCCGGCTGGCTAACCTTGCTCGCCCAAAATCCTGCACAAACTCAAGCTCCAAGCTCAAGCTCCAGCGCAAAGCCGAGCTCAAGTCTGGTTTTCTCTGCTCCACTTGTCGCTTTGCCAGTGGAAGTTGATCGAGTCTGGCCACTTGGGCGGCGCTCGCTGGCCAAAATGGAATGACAAACTTTCTCTCTCCCTCTGAAGGCAGCCCCGATGTTTGTTGTTGAACTTGGAAAGATAAGGGGAGCAAATGTTGGCGGCTAGGTGGCCGCAACATTCGGCTCACGGGCGGCGGCGACGAGTCGGCTCCATCCGCAATCTCAGTCTTACTCGCACTCTCACTCTCACTCTCAGTCCCAGTCTCAGTCTAAGTCTCCCTCTCTCAGCCTCAGTCTCGATCCAATCCGATCCGATCCGATCCGATCCTATCCGATCGCGCGGAATCCGAGTGGGGGCGAGCAGGGGTGTCCTTAAAGGCGGCCGCCCCTCTGGCTTCCATTGTGAGACGCCAGCCGGTTCATTGGGCGCCCCGTCTGAGCGGCGGCGGCGGCGTTCGCGCGACACTGAGCCCGTTGGAAGGCCTCCTAGTCGCGCCCTGCCTCTCGCTGCTCGCCTGCGCAAACAGGCTGCACTCGAGGCGGATGTTGGCCGCCAGGCAGGCAGGCAGGCAGGTGAGCGGCGGCGGCGGCGGCGGCCTGACGCGCTCAGCGGGCTCGCCGGCTTGAAACGGCAACAGAGTGGCCCTGGCTGCGGCAACTCTTGCCGCCGCCGCAACTGCGACTGAAACTTAAACTGAAACTGCAACTACAACTGAAACTCAAGCTCGAGCTGCCGAGTCTCTGCGGCCGCAGCTCGACTTGCTGAGCGCGTTCGCCGAGCTAGATTAGCTTGTTTCAGGCGGCCCATTTGGCTGCCACTTGGCTCTGCGCATGAAGGAGCCGCATTTGCTCGCTCGCTGGCGGCCGACTCGATTGCAACACAAGGCGACCGAGTCTCCCGCGGCTGGCAGAGTTTCACCTGAAGGTTAACCTGAACTCGCTCAGCTTCTGGCCGCCGCCCATTGACGCCTCAGGAGGCTGGCACTGAGCCCTTGCTCGCCAGCGAGCCGCGCTGCTCGGCCCATCCATCAGCGGCGGCCGCAAGCAGCACGCTCTCGCCGCCACAAACAGGTAAGAGCCGTGCGAATCGATCGATCGGCGGGCCAGACTTTGTTTGGAGCCCAGAGGCGGCGGCCAGCAACAATGGCCGGCGACAAAGCGAGCGAGAGTTGGCATGCAAATCAAGCGCCTGCCTCGCCTCGCCTCGCTCGTTTCGCCCTCAAACCCAAGGGCCGACCTTTGCCGGCGCATGTGACGTGCAAATGTTCGTGCTTCCAATTCGTCTCACACTTTTGCCGCCGCCGCCGCCGCCGCCGCTGCTGCCACTTGAACAGACACATGGATCAGCAGGCCGCTGATTCGGATTTAAATTTTGATTTGGAGCCCGAATTTACCTGTTGCCCCCCGCTCGCCCCTTCCACTTTGCGCCAACAAGCCGCCCGCCGCCCGCCGCCCGCCGCCCGCCGCTCGCCTCCTCGCTCTTCCCTCTGGCCGCCGCTCGGCCCGCGAGTGGCCAGCTCGGCCGGCCGGCGAGTTGCGCCAACTTTAAGCCTCCCCGAGCCGGCAAACAGGTAGCAGCGCTTCCAAGGAGGAAACCCGACACTGGAACTCATTTCGCCACCGCCGCCCGCTAATCTGGCCTCCCGCTCGCCGCTGCCTCTGCCGCCGCCTCGCTCGCTGCCCGCTGCTCTCGCTGCCGAGAGCTCGGCCGGCCTACCCGCGCTCACAGTGGGCCTGCGCTTTGCCGGGACCAAATTGAGTGCCAAAAACAATTGGCCTCGCGAGCGCGCTCTCCAGGTGGCTGCGTTGCAAAAATTAGTGCGCCTCTTGGCGCAGCCCGAGCCCGTTAGGGGAGCACTAATTTCGGCAAATGGGGCCGAAATGCAAATGGCAAATAATCGATAATGGGCGAGCGGGCCGCCGAGCGCAGGCAATAAACTCGGCCCAGCGCAAGCAAGGCCCGCTGTCCACTTCCAACCGAAGCCGCTGGCCGGCCGGCCGGCCAACACTTCCAACTTTCGTCGGCGCCCCTCCCGCTCGCCAGGTGTCTCTGTCGGCGCCCACAACCGGAAGGCCGGTCACGAGTTCGGAGGGCCAATTGCATAATGATATTATCGTAATTTCCTTCGACGCCCAAGCGACGGACATGGAGCGAAAACCGCAGCCTTTCGGTAGCTCGAGAGCCGCTCGGCCGGGCCAATTGCTGGCTGTCGGGCGAGCGCGTCTGCCTGCCAGCTTGAGCCGGCGAGACGCAGACTCGGACGAGAGATGGAGGGAGGCAAACTGGAGCTTGAAGTGGGCGAG
>Ga0209372_1000729_pt1 | contig 9783 bp, 5 predicted proteins | sample AgamicAtPe_FD_187170 | JGI IMG/M metagenome (GOLD analysis project Ga0209372, IMG submission 187170) | Agave microbial communities from Guanajuato, Mexico - At.P.e (SPAdes) (version 2) | ecosystem: Host-associated > Plants > Phyllosphere > Phylloplane/Leaf | place: Guanajuato, Mexico | collected... | reverse complement strand
GGTAATCGGTCGGGTAGTTCGCCCAGACGGGGTGCCTCACCCTTTGGATATCTGGCCCCAGATTGCATGCTCAGTCCCCCAGACTGTCGAATAAATTTTATAGTTAGACTCACACTCTTGTCTCTTTGTTCGATATGTTTATTAATTTGTTATACTCTCACAATGGGTTATCGGCTCGTTATTAATCCTGCTTGTCGTTTCTCGTCTCTTCATTGTCTCTATCACCTCCGGTCTCTTGCTTATCAGGTGTTTGAAGCTTCTTGGTTTTTGTTCTTTGAGCTCAGTTAAGTATGCTCTCATCGTGTCCTTGTGTTTTATTGCCGTTTCTAGGGTCTCTATTGTTTCCAATTCTATGTCCGTGCCCGGTATTGCTTCCCATTTAACCTTAAACATTAGTCCCTTTGGTCTTGTTTGATGGCTTAAGTATTTCACTGGTTTGGTTGTGTAGGTTTGTGTTTCGTTTGTTACTGTTTCCAGGGTTCTTTGTTCATGGCTGTTGTTCAGTCTGTCATTTTGCTGACTGCTTACTCCCAGTTCTCTGTCAAATTCTACTATTGCTACTTCGTTTGTTGCCTCAAAGTTCTCGAAGGGTTCAGTGGCCTTATCGTTTGCTAATCGCTTGAGACTGCTTATTGTTATCCCTGGTAGATCTTTTACTGGGACTGGTTGGCTGTAGAATTGTACGGCTGGGTCGTCCTGCTCCTTTCCTGTCGTGTGCTCATCCGTATATCCAGTCTTTGCTACCGTGCCCCTCGGTCGTTTGTTCGCTTCCATATTTTCTATAACATTGAGCAAGTTGTCGATTGCTGTTACACCTTCCTCGAGTATCTTCTCAGTTCTTTTCTTCTTTTGGATTGTTGACACCTCCGATTGTTCGTCTGTTGCTTCTGCGAATCTCTTGTTGTTTCCTCTCTCGTTGTTCCTATCTTGTCCCTCATCTGATGTAATCTCGATTGCCATGTTATGTTTGTTGTGTCTTTGCCTCTTGTATTTCCTGTTGTGACTTATATCGGTTGTGGCTGTCTGTTTTGTTTGTGTCGTTTTCTTACCTATTTTTATTAACACGTGTGCGACCACACGTAGCGGTTTTTCCTTACGTTGCTCCGATGTTTGGCGCAGTGTTGAGCGCTGCTTGTGTTATGTACCGAATAAGCTTTTGCGCATATAATTTGTGTTCCATTGTCTTGTTGATCATGCGTCGATCTATTGTTGTCGTGTCCGTTTGGCATGCCCTTTTTATTGGTTTGATCCATTCGTCTCTTTTGCTTCGTAATTTGGTGCAGTATAGGAGCCGGTGTAGGGCTGTGTGTGAGTCGAGTTCTTTGTCCCTGACTGAGTCGGTCGGAGCGTCACTTATTTCGCTGTTCTCACAGCATTCATACCTTTGTCTTATTCCTTTTGTTAGTTCCCCTTTGTCATCCTGAGTTAGTCCACTAAGAGCCATCATTGATCGATTGCATAGCCAGCTAGGCGTTAGGTTCCTCCAAACCCTGGGATCACTGTTGAGTGCTCTTGTGATTCCAGTATGGGTGCTGCTGTATTCCCTTAGTTGCCTTTTGGCGTGGTCCTTGGAGCAATTGTTTCTTAGCTTATAGTCATCAAGACATGGTTGTTGGGTTGTCTCGATCGGATGTATTGTGGCTCGTGTTGCATTTTGACTGATTAGGGCTTCTAGAGTGTCAGGCTCATTGCTATACTCCGTGTATTGTGCTGTGGCTGTGGTGTAGTGTTCTACTAGAGTTTTGTTGATCACGAATTTCGCCAGTTTGAGCTCTTCTTCTGGAATTGTCACAATCTCCCACTCATTGCGCATGAGGGCCTCTCTAAGATTTATAATTCGCCAATCATGATTGTGTATGTTAGTTAGCGCTTGGTAAAGACCGTTCCCTTTAGATACCGCCCATCTCCTATTGTGTGCTGCCTTGTTTTGAACGTGCAGCGTTAGCAAACTTAGTGCATTGAAGTAGCTTGTACTATATCTTTCATGTTTGGCTCTGTATACCTGCAGTATATCTAAACCCATAAGTTCAGCTATTGCTGCTTGGCTCGAGGATTCGGTCATTACCCATATAGGTCCCACCGAGTTGTTTGTTTCCTCCAGTTGTATTTCTCTTGGTCCGTCAGGCAACGTAAGATACGGGTTATGATATCGTCTTCTTGTGTGTATCAGGGTTTTGCTAAGGTTGCCGATTTCGTTGCTATGCGTCTCACCGTGTAAATTGTAATTGTGCGCATCTTTATAGGCCAACCGTGTTAAGTTGTTGTCTTTAACTTGTAGTCCTCGCTTCATGACTGCCAATATTGCATGATAGCTCTGACTGTGTTCAGTTAGAAGTTTGTTCGTTAGGATTCTTTCAATGGTCAGTTCTGGCGTCGTGATCCCACATATTAGTCGTATGAGCTTGCTTGAGACGTTGTTTGACCAACCGAACACCGTTCTAGCGCAGTTGATTAGCTGTTTTAGCGCCCATTTGCGGGCTCGGCTATCTATGGCCATCAGTGGTGCTGAGTTGTGTACTATGATGGTGGTTATGAGGCTGTCAAAGAGTGTCCTCCATTGCGTTGCATCGTTTATGATGTCCAGCTGTCTAATCCTGTATAGCTTGGCTATGTTGGCCGCTATTTTGTTAGTCAGTTGGGGGTCCTCATGTGTCCTCATTCTCAACCTGTTGTTGATGTTCACTCCTAGGATGCACATGGTTTCAACTGTTTCAATTGCTGTCCCATTTATGTATAGTTTGATTGGATTAATGTTGGCGTTGTGGGCCGCTCCTACCGCTATTGTGATGGTTGAGCATTTTGTCGGGCTTATTTCGAGATCAATTTCCTCCAGCTCCTGTAGTATAGCGTTCAGTTTTGCCTGTAGCGGTTGGGTTTGCTTTCCCGTGTATACTAGAATCAAGTCATCTGCGTACATGAGTAACTCAATCAGATATGCTCTCCCCTGATTATCTCTGTCCTGTACGTTTATTTTTCGGTCTAGCTGGTTGATAGCAAGGTTCCAGAGTATGGGTCCAATCGCAGATCCTTGGGGGACACCCTTGCACACGTTCCTTGTTTTGCTGCGTTTGCTACCCAGCTTAACTTCTATCTGTCTGCTGAGTATAAACTGTGCAGTCCAGTAGCATATTTGGTCGGGATTGAACTGTTGAATTAGCTTGTTGATGAGTTTGTCCTGGTTTATGTTGTCGAAGGCTCCTTTTATATCCAAGCTGACTAGCGTCGTCCTGGCTTTGCTGCCCTCACTCTTTCTTTGTTTGCACGCTATTTCTATAATCCTTGCTAGAAGATCGTGTCTTCCTCTATTAGCCATGAAACCGAATTGTTGTCTGCTATTTAGTCGGTTCATTTCTAGCCTATATTCAATCTTGTGGAGCGCGATCCGTTCTAACAATCCTGCTAGAGGGCTGGAGACATGGACAATACGGAATGTTCCTGGTGCTTTTGGTTTGGGGATAAGCGTACCAGTTGTCAAATTGCATACTTGTGGTAGATTGTGTGTGTGCATCGACATTCTACATATGTTAAGTAACAGTCCTTTTATAAATGGCGCAACCGTATTAAATGTCTGGTATTTGATACCTTGGGGACTGGTGTATTTCTTCTTTGATATGCTCTTGAGGGCATTGTCTAGCTCAGTTTCACTTAGTGTAACCGGTTTTACTAAGCCTATATCTTTGTGCGCTCGTATTATTTGTGGGCTGACTCGCTGTATAAATGGAAATTTGTCATTTGCTAATCTCTCGAGTTCCTCATCCGTTATCTCGTTATGGTTGTCGGCATCCCCGGTATCCACCCGACAGCGGTTGTTCACATTTGATTCTTTGATTATTTCCCATACTGTTTGCTGCTTGTCTTTACCGTTGTTCGTATTGGTTTTTAGTAGCCTGAGTATCTTATGCCTCTGCATCCTTAGTTTGTTTGTGATTCTTTTGAGCGAAGTTCTACGCGCTTGTTCTGCTGCTGATTTGTAATTCTGTTGTTTCTTTGTTATAGGATGTGTGGCCGTTCTCCTGAGTTTCCTCTTCCGTGTCTCAGTTGTCCTGAGCTTAGTGACGGCTCTTAATATTGTTCTGCTTTGTGCTGTGTTATGGTGTGTATATGTAGTGTTGTTGCGGCGCATTGGTAACCTGATCTCTATTGACCTCTGTATTTCGAGGAGTGTAGTGTATAGTTGTTCTGCCATGTCATTCATCCTACGTGTGATATGTTCCTCTTTGAGATTGGTCCAATTCTGTGTGAGTTTCCGTGTATTGATGTTGAGCGCTTCTACGTGGCTTTGGTTTATGTTGTCAAATTTGTATCTCTTTACGTATGCCGAGGTCTGAAGTGGGCCGTTATGATCTGCCCCTCTATGATTCCTTAGTTCGGTTATAAGTGCCTTGTGTCCGTGGTGTGCGTTTATCCGTGCGTTGATTGAGTTTGTTAGTTTTCGCCTAAGGTTGTTTCCGATGAATATGATGTCTATGTGAGCGCTAGAGTTGGCGGTTGTGTACGTGGGGCCGTTTCCGATATTTGTTGCATTGTGAAGCTTCATATCTTTTATTAGCTTGTCTATGCATCGTCCTTTGTTGAGCTTGGTCGTGTTGTAGGCTGATTTGTTCGATGTTTGGCTGATGCTATAATGCTCGTCTGCTGGTGTCCAGTGTAACGAAGTTGCGTTCGTGTCTCCTGCTAGTATCGTGTTGGAGTTTCCTGCTTTTGAGCTTTTGGATCGTTCTCGAATGATTCGAAGCGTTGCCTCCAATTCCGTGATTGTGCTTTTCGGTCTGATGTATATGTTGTGTATTATCGTTGGTTTTGCTCCAAGAGTTTGCTCATTTCGTATTTCTACGCTAACCAGTTGTATTAACTTGTTACCTTGTAAATTTGTGTTGTTTTCAGTGTCCTGATATTTGGCTGTTATGGCGTAATCATCGTGTACTAGCGTACAGTTACTGTGTGTTCTAATCTGCTCATTTGGATTAGTAGTTTCCGTGTGTGCCGTTATGACTTGGTGCCTGGGCGCTATTTCTTTCATTATGCGGGTTAGCTCCACCATGCTCAGCCTTGGTAGATCTTGAATGCAAGCAACTTCAATTTGGTATTCGAGAATTGTTTGAGATAGGGCTAATAGATTGGATACCCTCCTATCCGTATTGTAGGATAATATTTTAGGCATTTTGGAATATAAATTCTTACTTTGCTGCCTTTACTTTCTTGTTTGTGAGAGTTTAGCTGCGTTGTCTGATTTGTGTGCTAGGTTCATTCAGCTGTCCTGTTTGAGTTGGTCCTTTTGGCTAGTTTGCTTGTTCTTTGTTCGTTTGTGTGAATCGGTTTGGTCTGCGTTGTTGGTTAGTTTAGTTCGTTTTGGTGGTTGGTTTAGTTCGTTTTGGTGGTTGGTTTAGTTCGTTTTGATGGTTGGTTTAGTTCGTTTTGATGGTTGGTTTAGTTCGTTTTGATGGTTGGTTTAGTTCGTTTTATGTGGGTTGGTTTTGTTCGTTTATGTGGGTTGGTTTGGTTCTTTTGATGTGGTTGTTGATTGCGTTCCCGTGGTTGCCTTAGTTGAGTTCGTTTGGTTCGTTTAGTTTGTTTCGTTGGTTTTTGTCTATTTCTGCTCACGCTCATTCTGGTGCACGATCTTTTGTATTTACAGTGGCAGTGCCGATTTATTGAGTTATTTATTTGGTTATATATTCTTTTGTTGGTATCTTTATTAATTCGTTTTGTCTGTTATACAGTCTTTCATTCTTTCTTTAATAGTTCAGCTAATTCCGGTGCTCTTTTGATCATTACTGCTATAGAGCGATTGGGGAGTTGTCGGAGATATTGCTTGGCTGCCGTTGGAAATTTTAGTATGCCATCCACATCCTCCGTTGTCTCTATCTCAAACCCTTTCCATTGACATCTAAATTGGATTTCCATCTTCCTATAGTAGTGACGCCTGATGCTCTCCATTTCTTGTTTATACCAGTTGTCGTCTGGCCCTGACCCTTTGAGATTGGCATTGGTGGTGCTGCATTCCGCCAGTGTTTTGTCCGCGTTAACGTTCTTCTCCCATCCCTTGTTGCATCTTATGTTTGGTACTTTCCGTACCTTTGCTATCTCTTCTGAGGCTGTCAGTCCCATTCTTTCCCTGATTTTGTTGATCAAGGGTTTGAGTTGTTCACATTTGCTAGTGTGTGTGATAGCTATCCCATGTTTGGATTTTTGTTGTAGTGAATCTGTCGCCCATTGTATTAATGTTAGTATTTCTGCATCTTTGGGATGATTTAGCCCACTCGCCTTTATTATGTTGATTATCTTGTTGCTGGCCTTATTGATGCTTTTGCTGTTGTATTCGTTTGATGATTTTAATAGGAGGCAATCCCATGGGCATGTACACTGTAGTTGGTTGTTTTCTAATTCGGACATCTTTTCCTTCTGTGTGCTGTTCGGTGTTTGTATTTTGATTCTAGTTTTAGTCTCCTGTTAATTGTCGTTTACGTTTAGCGTTTTGACCACGATTTGCCATTTGTTTTGTTCGTGTGTCTTCCCCTTGATTGTTGTGAGCTGTTGCGTTGTGCTCGTTTTGTTGGTTAGGTTTGTCTTGTTTAGACCGACTTATCTTGCCGGTCTCGACTGAGACTTGCCAACTTTCATCCGTCATGTGTTCAACGAAAATCCATTTAGCTCGAGTGATTCAGACAAATTGCGACTAAAGGTTTGAATGCTGGATTGTGTTTATGTTTATTATGTATCTTTATCTCGTCATTTTACAATTGTACCTTTGTCTCATCATATGCTTCGTCTGGGACTTTGTGTTCCTGTCGATGGGTTCTTATCTTATCAGTAGTGTCTTTATGAGTTGGTTCCGCTTTGTTTCGTCCTCTATGTACTCGAGCGGGATATCCATCCTTTTAACTTCCTTGGCTACCTCTCTTATGTATATTGGGCAGTGCGCATCCTTTGCCCTGTGGCCTCGACGTTTACAGTTGGTGCAGTACCTTGTTTTAGCTTTGCAGTCTTTCCCTTGATGGTCATGGGATCCGCATTGAGTGCACGCCTTTCCTGCGCAGTTGTGATTGGGACCTATGAAGTAACAGTCACGGCAGCTCCACGGGCGTGCATTGACTTTCGGATATAATCTTATTTTGGTGGCTGTTTCAAGTTTAGTGTAGGGAATTATGCCATTGAGTTTCCCGAACAAGATTTCAAAACCTGCTGAGTTTGTTCTTATCATCAAGCTCCTTGACTGGTGCCCTGCTGGGCCGTGTGGTTTGCCCTCCCTTATAGGGGTGATGATAGCTCCTTCTGCCTTCATTCTGCCGAGCAGTTTATCTATGACGTCCGTCTTGATGTTGCCCCTGACGTTTGGTATCTCAATCCGCACTTCTTTCCTTACTAGCTGATGGCCTTGTTTGTTTGGTGGCGTGATGAGTTTGTATAATTTATGTAAGTCGTTGTTGGGTTCTTTGTTGTTCAAGCTTTGTGCGTATTTCAAAAATACCTCTTTGTTGGCTGGATCTATAAATTGTGCATAGCTATTTTGTTTGTCGTGCCAATATGCCACTGGGGCTGCTTCTCTTCTTTGTACCCATTCTTTTTCTATGATCTCCGGTACTGCGGAGTTGTTGATCTCTTCGTTGTTCTTGATGGTTATCGTTGATTCCCTGACATTACGTTCACTGCTGGCCATTTCTTTCAGTGCCTCATCTAGGGTTGCGTTGATTGTTTGTCCATTGGTAAAGGCTTCGATGTTGGAAGTCTGTTCTTTAATGGCATCCAGTATGCTCCCTGAGTCCGCGAGTCTCTGCTCTTTGTTGGCCATTGTGTTGTACTTCGTGTAGTTTCTTGTTTTAGTCTGTAGGCTGCGTGTTGAGATGGATAGGTGTTTTGAGTTGTCTATCTGTGTAATTGAGTTTGGTTTCAACCGTTTGCGTTTGCTGCTTAAAGTGATTAAGGTTTCTCTTTGCACGGTTCTTTTTATGTCTTGCCGTTTTCATTTGTCAGTGCGCGTATCGCTTTCGCTTCGTTGTTGGGCGCTTCTGTGCGACACCGTTTGACTTGTGCGGTCTATAGCTCCAATTGCCATGAGCACTGGCGCCGTCTGCAAGTTTTAGCTCAGATTCTGGTGTCTGGCGCCATTTGATTGGCGTCGTCTCGTTTTCCCGTGTTATTTCCTTGTAATTTCGTTGGTTTCTTGTTTTCACGTTCTTCGTTAGTCAATGCTTTTATGTGATGGGATCCGTGGGTGGCCACTGCCACCATTGGTATCCCGTTGTCATGTTAGTTATTAAGGTATGTTTGTTCAGGTGTTGTTGTTTTGATCAGTTACCCGACGAACGTCCCCCTCTGTGGCCGATCTGTTTGATTTGCTAGGCAACTTATTGTTTAGTAGTGCCTCTATTGGTTAGTTGTTTCTTAGGGCAGGGGCTCGTTCGTCCTTTGGGCCTGATCTGTGGCATTGGTTGCTGGAAGTCGTGCTCTTGCGAGCATGTACTTCCTGCTATGGCAGTGGTTGGGGCCCTGATGCGCTGGCATGCCAGCTAACCGGGCCACCAGTGGCAGTTTTTCCGATGCGCCACGCTCTTGCGAGGTTGGCACATCCGGAGCGGTTGTGTTCTTTGCAGAACATAACCATTGTTGTTGTCTGTTGGTTCATTTGTCCTTTAGTTCTATTATCCTTTGATTACATAGACAGTCCCTGACTTTGGGACCTGATCATGGTTGCTCCCTTCCTGGTAGGGAATCTTGATCTTGGTTGCTTAGACGGTCGGAGGGTATCTTGGCTTTGGTTGCTAGACGGTCGTTCCACTGTTGATTGTTGTGTTGATATGAACGCTGGGGGCAGTGTTTCCAGCGATAGCTTTAACTGAGGGGAATCCAGACCGTTGTCGTTCGCATATCTTGCCTGATTCCTTCTTTTAGTTGTAGCTGGCCTACTTCCTGACTTTGCTGCTCGTTGTACCTAGCTTGTGACCGATTCCTATGTCTATTGGTTGCCTGATTTGTCTTAATTTGGTTTGGTTTTTGGTGTGCGTTTGGCCTCCAGGTGCTTTGCGCACCTTGGAGAGTCCCACGGTCACAAGTATGAACCTTGTGCCGTGTTTGGCCGTGGGCCTGAGGTTCTCAACTTGGCCTTAGCGTCCCTCGCACTGGTTGCGCTCTTTTCTAGGGATGGAGGAGCGTGCCCTTCTTGGGAGGGGGTCGTCCGATGCATTTGCATGCCATCTTCAATATGAGCCCTGTCACATGTGGAATCCATCGTGCACCAGCTACCCCAGAGCTTGCATCGCGCAAGATGCACGTTGCAGGTTCTGGTGGCCTCCGGCGCACCTGGTCCCCATGTACAGTGCTCGTATTGAGGTCGGCGGTGCGAATGCAGTCGGTCGGGCCTCCTTCAAAGGGCATATGCTCATGCGGCTGTGTGTCGTATTGTTGAGCCTGTTGGTTGAGTTTGTTTTGGTGGGTAACTCCATCTCTAGAGTGTGTGTGTGTGAGTAGATGTGTCTAGGTAGGAGAGAAGACGAGGAGGAGTGGAATTGCACATACCGTGGAGGTGGAATTCATAGCGCTCTGTGATGTGGATCAGTTTCTGATGATGCGTCGTGATTGGTCACTCAACTAGGAGTAGCTGTAGAAGCGAGTGTTTTAGGGCCTAAATATTTGAGTGAGCGGTTTAGATTGCCAGTGAGTTGGCGGCGTCGCCTCTAACTTGGCTCCCCGATGGGGTAGCTCCAATCTGTAAAGGGCGTCCTATTCTATGAGTAGGAAGTCAAGTTGACCGTTCGTAACTCGGTAATCGGTCGGGTAGTTCGCCCA
>Ga0209372_1000728_pt1 | contig 9811 bp, 3 predicted proteins | sample AgamicAtPe_FD_187170 | JGI IMG/M metagenome (GOLD analysis project Ga0209372, IMG submission 187170) | Agave microbial communities from Guanajuato, Mexico - At.P.e (SPAdes) (version 2) | ecosystem: Host-associated > Plants > Phyllosphere > Phylloplane/Leaf | place: Guanajuato, Mexico | collected... | reverse complement strand
GTCCCTTCTAGAGCCCAAAGATTCGGCCCTCATATTGTCGGCCATCGTTTCGCACGGTATTCAAGACTCAGTTGTTAGCAATGACATTCGATTAGCGGCTACAACAGCATTGTTAAATTTCTCTGAGAGCAAAGTCCAGAAGATCTCAAAAACGCACCAAAGCATCTCATTCGACAAATTGGGTGAGTACCTGGACGTCGAAGCGCAATATGCAGAGCGGATTATTGCGCAAATGATAAGAGAGGAGCGAATCCAGGGCCATCTCAACCAGATCGGAAGAGTTGTTCATTTCGACTCCAAAGATGTACTACAATTGTTTGATGAGGAGATTCTCAAGTTATGCTCCGAAGTTAATGACATAATCGAGAACATTCGAAATATTGTACCCCAAGAATGGTGGGCGGCGAACGCCCATCAAGCATAGTGTGATGTCTATTTATAAATTCAGCATATTCCAATGTTACAATTATTTTGTTCACTCTATCAATCTTTGCCTGACTAACCTCAAGAAAGCATTCGAGAGCTTCCAATCGCTTAATTTTTGTAAGATGACTCAGCTGTAAATTGACTTTTACATTTATTAATGACTTGATAGGTAAATTACAACAGGGCATTCCCTCTTTGATACTTCTCATCTTGGAAACAAAAATGGCTTCGAAGTTAAAACTAACCCCATCATGCTTCAGCCTCATAGAACTTGTATGCTGGATTCTCGTAGCCATTGAATTGCATGCTCGTCACACTCTTCTCCTCGGGGCAAGATCTGCCAACTTCGGTGAAACCCTTTTTTCGGTAGGCCCTCGAGGAATGTTTGCTGTAGTACTTGATCCCTATCAGAGCTAAAACGATGACAACCGTGCAAGTGCTAACCAAGAAGGTAGAATAACTGAACCGCATCTGATTCACAATGGGCTCGTGCTTTACATAGTACGATAAGTCGTGGTGAGATGGATCAGCTTTGAGATGTGCAAATTTGGCTGAATCGATTTGGTAATGTATACCATTTTCCGTCTCACTATGACTATTCAGCTGATTAGAGGAGCGAGATCCTGTCTGTGTGACTGTTGGTGAAGTGAAATGTTGTGGTCTTGATGAAGTGATGTGATCGAAAGTATCCGGCTTACTTGTAACGGGAGGCTGAGTCGGATACGACTTTGCGGAGTTGACATTCGAATCAGGACCAGCCTGTTTGGATGACGTTTTGATCTCCTTCACAATCAAAGGTTTCGGGGATGATTCCTGCGGAGCATCTTGAACTGCGTCTTGCTCAAGAAGCCTTTGGCGCTCGCGCTCGATTCTACGTTTTGCTACTTCCTCTTCATATTTTTCCATGATTTGTAGCTCAGACTCACGAACAATCGGTTGATCAAGAGGTACATCCCTGAGCTTATGCCACAGGGTGATGATTTTGTTCTTGAGTTTATCAACCAGGATTGGAGATCGATCGAGCATCGCGATGCTCTGGTTGGCAGCCCTGTTGAGAGTTACTAGATGATCGAGTATTATTTTCTTTTCGCGAAGAGCTTCACGTGTGTTTAAATTAAGTAGATTTTTGTACTGACGCAAGGTATGAGTTCGATCCTTCTCGAGCGCCTTCAGAAGTTTCACTATACAACGTTCAACCTGACGAATTCTAATCGGCATACGATCGAGAGCTTGTGTCAGACAATCCATGGCGGCTTTCTTGCGACGATTTATAATCGCCATGGCACGCTCCGCATGCATTGATGCCAATTGGTGTCTTTGGGCAGCACCCTCCTCCTCCAAAGATTCGATAGTTTTTTGAAATTGATGGGTCATCCTCTTTTTGAAGTCCTCTGCTGCTTGGGGATCTTTCTTTTTCATCTCCTCGTAGTGACCATCTAGTTGGCTCCACTCTCTCATTACATGAGTGATTTTGTCACGATAGTTGCCCTCAACAGCCAGCTCAGCGCGTCTAAATTCATCGTGCTCATGGGCGAGATCAAAGTGGCTCAAATAATGGTCGATTGGTCGCTCTGTCGTTGTCGTAGTAGTAGTGGTAGTTGTGGTGGTTGTGCTTGTCGAAGAGGAGGCAGCTTTGTTGCCATTCCACGATGAGCTGTCGTCGTCGTATTCATCTTCATCATCGTCGTACTCGTCATCGTCCTCATCCTCGGCCTCAGAATCATCTTGCTCGACATTATCACTTTGATCATGGTTCTCGGTCTTATGGTCGTCAACTTTTATAAAATTAAATTTCTCGTCCTTGTCATACTTTGAAAATTTGGGCGAGCTCATTATTTCGTTTGCAGCCTGGGCAAATGAATTTCCCTCCGACAGTGGTGCTTTAGCTGTAGTTGATTCGATAGCCTTGTTCGTAACAGTTGTCTGCGACTCGGCAGGACAACAAACAAACTCAACACCGGAGAAAACCCCCAAACCGCAAGGCTGTAACATGGCGTAAGTTTGCAGAGCCATTCCCTTCGAGTGGCAATTTTCTGAGGCAGTTAGATTCCAGCGTTGGGTGTCTTCACAAAGAGACTTGTTGTGTACGTGATCGAATAAGCATCGCTCTGGAACTAGTAGGGCATCGCTTTGGAATGTTCCCTCCAAGCATCTGTATGGCTTCACGGACAGTCTTGAATGACATCTGCGCTTAGGACTACCGAGCTTGCACCAGTTGTCCAATTTGTAGTAGCGACTTGATTCAACAATATTGCGAATGTCATGGTTCGGGTAGACCTTTCGGCAATAATTGAGCACCTCCTGTTTGTCCTGGGTGCAAAAAGCTGCCTTGTCACGATCTGTGCGCCATTTCCTGCTTTCAACCTCTAAGAATTGGTTGTGATAGAGTGTGTTGGATTTTGTGGCGCTTGAAGAGGGGCCGCCGCAATAGATGGCGACCATCAGTTGGGGCCTCCCATTTGGGTCAGGCCTCTGGAGATATGTTGTCGGTTGTTGGTTGCCTGTGGTATCAGCGTTAGTGAAACAGCAGTTTGCGATCAGTTGGAGCAGAGCCAGAGCCGCTATTGCAAAAGAGTTGGCTGAAAGTGGGTAGTTTAGTGTCATGGCTAGTTTTGATATCAACGGGTTTGCTTATTAGATGGTTAATGATGAGATTCTATAGTCCCAGCTTGAGATTGCAAATTTAATGTTAAACTTTCAACCCTGGGATTCGAGGATCGACGATCTCTAAAATGTGTCTAGTGCTGATCTATTCTTAAAATAATAGAACTCAAATTGACTCTAATTCTGAGGTGATATTGCGCTCGAGTGGTTATAAGTTTGTTATGGAATAGTTTTCCATCAGTTTCACTGCTCTAGTGTGGAATATTTGAAGCTACATGCTGAAGTTTGAGAGTGAGACAAAGGAACTGGTTATAATACAAAGCGTTAATTCGAACCTCTCCTCTCGACTCCTGTTTGGCTGACGAAATTCCGCTTCGTTTCGGTTCCAGTTTCTCGTGGTCAATCGGAGAGTTTTGGCCGAGGCGGGTTCGCTTTTGTTTCAGTCGTCCGACACAAACATCGATCGCGAGAACGCTCCAATGATCGATCTTATGGGACAAATATTTGGCTTCAAAGGCCAGCTAGCGTTAGTAGGCGAGCGCGTTCCTTTCGCTCGCTTTTCAATCAATTGACACCAATAGTTGGCGATGATAGGTGCTGATAATGGAACCAACCAAACTGACCGAGCCAAACTTCAAGAGGCTCCCCACTCGACGGACGCGAGGCTAGCGCTGGCTACGTTCCTTTCCCCTCCTCTCCTAATGGTCGCTCTGTTTGCCGAGAGAGCGCACAGAGTTCGCAGGCGCCAAAGCACACGATCCCTGTGCACGATGGTGTCCAGCGTAAGTGAAGCTCAAGCCGCCCGCCTTTCTACGGCAGCCAGATTCCGCTCTCCCTCTCTCTCTGCCTCTCTTCTCCTGCAGCGGCATTTGCTTCTGTGGAAGGGGCGCGCCAAGCTGAGGATTCCCAACAGACTTCTTCCAACTCCATCAATGCCGTTCTGTTTGCCAACTTCTCGCCTCCGGTGCGCAGGCGGCGTTTGCAGGAGGAGCAAGAGCACACTTCGCAAATAGACGATCGCTTGCACACTTGAAAGGCATGAAGGCTGCGCAAAGTGGTTGGCGGGCGCGCGCAGGCAGCAAGAGAGAGAAGGTGCGAGCGGGGGGGAAGAAACAGGAGCTCTCCCGATGGCTTCGCTCAGGCCGCACTCTCGGCCGGAGCTGGGATGCGCGCGCGCGCGCTCTGCAACCACTGGCTCGCGCGCACTCACACAGCATTATAGCGCCCAAACAAGCTTGTAGCGCCGATCAAAGTGTGTGGGCAGTGGACGCTCGCAGCGCAAGCCTGGGGGGAGTGCAACTTTGCAGCTCCACTCTGTGCGCTGGAGGGGCCAGCTCAGGGGGACGCAAGCACAGACCAAGCCCCCATGTATATATTTGGTAGTGTTTGCTCCACTGCCATCTGCTTTCCCCCTCTCGCGCTCGCTCATGTGGCTCCAACGCGATTGCTCTCGTCGCTAGCTCGCCCAGATATACGCGTTAGCCAAGCAGACAGGCGCCTGCGAGCTAGACGGCGAGAGCCTCGCGCGAGCAGCTAGAGGGCAGCCAACCGGGCCTTTGCTCTAGATGCAATGAGCCTTTACTGGGACAGTCCGGTGGCGGCGCAATCCGCGCAGCACTCGCTCAGCAGAGGGCCCCGTCAGGTGAAGGCGGAGTCTGCTCACTCTGAGTCCCTCACCCGCTCAAAGTCCAATTGCATATTCTAGAACCGGAGGCCTCACGAGGTGAAACACTTTCGGGGGTCCAAACAGGTTAGCAGCGACGATGGCGGCGGCAAATACATTGCAAGGCGACAAGATCCTGGCCGAGGGTGGCGCCAACAAAAGTGGGCGACATTTTGCTCGGCCAGCAAGGTCTTGCCAGTTTTGCCCGAAATTGGAGCCCACGAGCGACCTTCCAGCTTCCTCAGTTCTTACGGCCTAGAGGCACTGAGATAACAGGCCAACAGACTGCGTGCGCTCAACCATGTAGCCTGCAGGCCTGAGCCTGCGTCGTGCGCGGTTGAAGCCTATAAGCAGGCGGTCTGGTCGCACCAATATATCGATTAGAATCGAGGCCGCTTGTTTCAGCGTTTCCGTCCCAAAACATCGGCTGATTGGCCAGAGGACAAAACCCTCCAGATCGCTATCTAGGCCAGTTTTGGTCGGCAGTGCCAACCTTGATTGGCTAAAAACACTTGACAGCCCGAGTTGGCCGACTGCCAGCGCCACATCCGAGTCCCTGTCGCACCCAATTGGAGCCTGAGGCCCTCGCGCAGCTCGGCCAGCAACTGCAAACTGTTCCCATTTGAAGTGAATCTAACGGCATCAGTTGATTGGATTTAGTGAATGCAATTGTGTGAGGTAGGGTTGCTGTTCTTGCTCGTAGCAGTTCGTCTCTCGGGCTTGCTGCTGGAACTAAGCAAAATCAGGTGGCAACTGCGACAGACCCATCGGAATCTCTCCTCACGAGGCCTTCCTGTTCTCGAATCCGTCTGTTGTTGTCAACCAAAAGTGGCCAGATGATCGGCGCCACTCGTCCACTGACTGCATGGGCCCCCAACAAATTGGATCTTGAGCTGCCGCTCCCGATCGTTCCATCAGTTCAAGTAGGCTCAGGTTAAGCTGCCATAGGCGAATTCTCTTTGCATCGGGGATTTTAGCGCCACCAGGAGATCCATGTGTGTGCGCCTATCATGTGATTCTCGAAATTTGTGGTCGATGGACAATCCACGTGCACGCCAATGGATCAGTTGGTCCCGAAAAAACTGTCGCCAAGGCACCTGGGGAGCCGTAAGATTGTCGATAAGACCCGCAATCGAGCGGTTTCAATTGAACGACAACAAGTCTGGGCAAAGGTTCAATGTCTGTTGGCTTATCTCTAGCAAGCTGGCCGACGTAGGTCTCGAAGAATCGTCTGCTATTAGCTCTTTTAGGGTCTGGTCTCAATTGAGGTGTCACGAGTTTGATAACCTGGGAGCATCGCAGCCATCCAACTTAAAGCTCGTCAGTTGGCGCATCATTAGATGCAAAGAGATCCCTTTTAGTACATTTGCAGCCACTGAAATGGCTTCAGGAAGATACTATACCAGCTGTGGGCACACTGCCTCAGTTTAATTAACAGAGCCCTTTGAAAAGTAAGTGAATCATGCCAGAAGCAATTGCAGAGGATTCCTCGGATGACAGATTTCGCCAACATGTTGTAGGGTTTTTCAAAGTACTCGTTAAACGGAAACAACTCTGCGCCCACGTAGGCCAAATTTACAATGGTGGTAGTGGCGTTGCGCATGAGCGGACCCGTTTTCGCTGCAGAATTGGGAATTTCTCTCCAGTCATACGTGCGCCCCGTTCCGGAAGTTAAGTTTACTTCGCTAATTTACGATGGTATGCACAAATTGGTCGATCCAGTTGTTTCATACTGACGAGTATATGCGGACACGAGGCATTGTAATGTACGGGAAAGTTCTAACTCCAAATCATGGTCGTTTAGTAAATTAAACGACAAAACAGGCAGCCCCTTGCTCAGCCTTAGGGTATCGTCGACTGGGCGCATCCGGCTCAATGCTCTTCTTCTACTGATGAGCGCGATTACGAATTACAGTGGCTCGGAAGAAGTGAAATTTTAATATGTTTGGCGTACATGTATCAAAGTTTCGGAGAAAGACTGTCAATCGAGTTCTAGGAAACGAATTGTCCCAGTTTAAGACTTAGTTCCTAAACTAGCCCAGTCAGAGATCTATTCCAATGGACGCTGGCTTGTGCTCGCCATCAATGTGATACCCCTGTTGATCCCGCCCGTTTCGTCCGATACCGGGCCGACGCATTTGGCGAGTCAGACTCGGTACAAGTCGACATTAACCGACTGAGCAATATCGTCACATCTCATGCTTGGTCCGCAGAATCGGCAGCTGAGTTTGGAACAGAGGGGTCAAATTTGAGTTTATGACTTTCCTTTGTGAGGAATTTAGCCTCTGATTCCAAGATGTCAGAACATGCACGACTGCATATGGTAATATCGTAAGATCAGGCCAAACCCCTAGAGAGCGCCCATGATAAAGTGAATGGTTGACATCTTGACAGATCCCTCGATCCGGAGGGCACCTGACGATCGTATTCAATGCAGCGTGACAGCAATCTTCATCTGCCTAAAGGATTATTGAATCGTTCATAGAGGATCGACCAGGACCATCAGTTTGTAACCGTCTATCGAGAGCTTTAAGATGTAAGCATTTCGCGCATCCCTTTTCTGGTAGTCTGACAAAAGCGAGAAGAAGCCAGTCAAAAGTGAAGGCCAGCTTGGACTGAGTTTCAACGATTCCACCCTGATTTGGTTGTCTTCTTCATCGACACGAAGTTTATAAGTAACTAACTTAACTACCGAAATCCTCTCAAGTATCCCCGAATTGCCGTATAATCATTCAAGGCACATTCTACTATTGTATTCTTAACAGTTCATAATTTTTCTTTAGTCTCATATCAGTTGAGTACAATTGTTTCTCACTATGATTTTTCGAAGATCTTAATCAGTTTGAGCGGATTTTCGATAAAAGTAGTCGCTTGGCTTTATTTCGATCCATTTCAATCCATCACACATCATTCATGGTTATCATTGTTTTTGCTTATCACCACCGATCTCATCTACTCCTTGTTACCTTTCTTATAACATTGTTGGCCCAATTCGCAATAGTTTGAGTCTTTTCTGACCTAGATCTTTTACCTTTCATAATTAGATCCTTGATATTTTCAGTATTTACTAAGTGTGCTACTGAGGAGCCAAAGTTCTCAACAATATCACCGACTAAGCCACAGCACGAGCATAACAGGGTGTCAGTCATATCGGGGTCATTGGCCACTAGTTCAATAAACTGTATCATAAGTGGCACTCGAGGTAGCAGGTAATGTAACTCTGAGCTAGGCCGTCCATCCTTTTCTTTCATGCCCTGTATTATGCCCGTATATCCTTCAATCGCACACTCTCTCAGCCTAATACAGTAATCAACTAAATCGTAATCGTTTCTATCAGATGGTTGGATTTGACTTGCCTGATGCAGCATGTCCAGACATGTAGATATCCATGGTTCAAATTTAGAACCAAAAGCTAGGGCGAAGTCGCCAAATACGCTCAGAATCTGAGCCTTGGCGTTTTTATCATAATGTTCTTCTTTCAATTTGGTTAACAAAGCTTGCATGAAGTCTCCACAATGTGGTAATAAATCTTCATTTAAAATTCTAGATAGATCACTCAATAGGCCGATAGCGGTTGAATTCAATTGTGGCACTGCCGAGTTTGTTAAGCCAACTATCAAATATGGCTTGAAAACGCTCATGTAACGGGAAAAATAGTTACCAACCGCTTCAAGTAGTGTGGACGCAGCCATGAACACATCCTCCTGGGTCGCTCCAGAGTCTACACTATTATTAAGAGTTATCAACAAGTTTTGCATGACGCTATCGCTCATGCTCACCGTGTGGGCCTTCTCCATGCGTCTAATACATGAGGCAAGGGTCGTCCATAAAAGCGAGAGGAAGTCATGAAGTTGAGCTCTGAGTTCGGGTGCTCTCATTTCAGGTCTTTGAATTGTTTCATTGAGACTCTGGATCCTCTGTAATATCATGTTGAAGGTGGTCGGGAATACTAAACTATAACAGTCAGTTGGAGCAGCTTTGATGACCGCCATAAGAGCCTCGTAGGCGGCACTTCTGAGATTATGCTCTTGGTCTTTGGTGTTATCTTGACGTTCAGTAGTTCTTAGAAGACCTTGAATTATACCTGGATAGTAAGATGAGAGGAGGAGCGTGTCGGGGTATGCATCGTTGGCCAGATGCTCACGGGCTGACTCACCCGCAGCCGAAACTAGAGAATTAATGGCCCAACAGACGTTTGATGCTACCCTGGGTTCACTGTCAAGATTCTCTGCTAGAGCTTGAACAAGAGTATGTAGAAACTCTGGTAACGACAACACGGCATCGGGTACCGTATCGCACAATTTACCAATAGCCCAGGCTGCCGAATCCCTAACCACAACACTGGAGTCGCGCATAAACTTGATAAGGAAAGGGACTATTTGTACCGCTATTGGTTGCAGTGTCTGTTGGTCGGGGCCGTCTAGTATGGAACCAAATGTCATGACCGCAGCATCCCTGCGTCTCCAATCTTCACTATTAACATTCTGAGTTATATAAGGCAAGACGTGACCAACAATAGCATTTTCACAACAGTTTGCCAAAAGCATCAAGCATACACCCGCAGATTTACATGGTTTCCAATCCTCTGTATCATCATTCTCGTCTTGACGAGCCAGCATTTCAACAAGGATCGGTACTAGCGTAGGTAAGGCTTGTAGTGCATATTGTTTTGATACTCTCTCGGGTTGTTCGTTGTTTTCCTGCGCTTCTGCTGCTTCGCTTGCAAGTTGGATCTCTTCATCACATACATTTGACCAAAATTCAATACCTTGTAAAGCGATATCATCATTCTCACTTTTCATTGCGGCCGTTGTTATTGCGTACAATGCAGCCAACATATATCTTTCCATGTACTGATAATAAAGTGACATAATTTTAACTAGACACTGAAGGGCAGCTACACCAATATTCGGATTTCTGGACTGTGTAGCAGTGCAGACTGCTTGCATAATATGATCTCTCTCGGCTTCTTTCCGAAAGTTTGATTCTGTGAATTCTAGGGAGTTGAGGAGGGCAGTTGTGGCAGCTAGTTTAACTTCGTCGATTTCAGTTTCTCTCATTCCATGTATAACTATAGCTGTCAGGATGCTATCTGAGTCGCTAGTGTGGAGGCTTGAT
>Ga0209372_1000724_pt1 | contig 10094 bp, 5 predicted proteins | sample AgamicAtPe_FD_187170 | JGI IMG/M metagenome (GOLD analysis project Ga0209372, IMG submission 187170) | Agave microbial communities from Guanajuato, Mexico - At.P.e (SPAdes) (version 2) | ecosystem: Host-associated > Plants > Phyllosphere > Phylloplane/Leaf | place: Guanajuato, Mexico | collected... | reverse complement strand
AAATTAAGTGAAGCTAATAAAGTTAAAAATGTAATAGCTAATAACATTATTTTAATAAAAAATAAGCATTAATATAAAATTTCTTCTATTTAAACCAAACCCTAGTATACCTATTAAAAAAAAAAAATATTAATGATAAATTCATAATTGTAATTTAATAAGAAAAAGTAAATGTAGCTATAAACATAAGTAATTAAATGAATTATGCCAAAAAAAAGAAAATAGATTGTCAAATAGAATAAACCGTAAGACAACTAAGAAATAATGACTTATGAATAGTCGCGTAAGGAATAGGTGACTCGAACACCTAACCTTCCGTGTGTAAAACGGTTGCTCAACCAATTGAGCTAATTCCTTTAAATAGTTTTAAGCGATAAATGTCTAACTCTATTACTAATATAAACAATTTAGTGGATACATGTCTAGAATTTTTTTTTTTTAATTTAATTATTTGAATAATCCTGTAAAGAATGTACATACATAATTTCTAAAAATTATTGTTCCTGTAATCATGAAAGGAATTTTTCAAGTGAGATAGATTCGATAACTATAGGCATTGAACTGTGTAATATTCCACATATTTCTGAACATTGTCCAAAAAATGACCCTTCTCTATTTACTAGTACAGACACTTGGTTAAGTCTTCCAGGATATGCATCACATTTAATTCCTAAAGCGGGACATGCGTAAGAATGTATAACATCTCCTGAAGAGATAATAAATCTAACATGAGTTAATTCTGGTAACATCACTCTGTTATCCACTTCTAATAATCTTAAACCTCCATCTTCTAAATCTGAGTCAGGTACTAAGTAAGAGTCAAATTCTAATTCTTCGTCATCATTACCAAGAAAATCAGGATATTGGTAACTTCAGTATCATTGATGCCCTTCTACGAATACAGTTAATGATGGATCTGTAACTTCGTCCATTAAATATAGTAATTTAAATGACGGAAATGCAATTAAAATTAATATTAAAGCAGGAGTTATAGTTCATATAAGTTCTATAAGTGTTCCGTGGTTAAGGTATTTATTACTTATTGGAGATTTACTATAAACATAATTTCTTATGATAGAAACTAATATTCATGCAACACCAAATAAAATGATAACAAGGTAAAACATAATGTTATCGTGTAGTTCTACTAGAGCTTCCATTTGAGGGCTAGCGCTATCTTGGAAATACACACCTCATGGTCTGGGTGCGTCACATTTAACAGTTAAAAGGTTAAATAAATTAGTCATTGAAAAAAATAAAGAAGAAAATATTAATTGTTTTACAACTGTTTAAAGGTTAAAAACTTCATTATAAATATATACATATAATTTTTAAAAAGTGATAAAAGGCAAAAATATATACGAAGGCGTCTTATAAATAAGATAAGAAAAAACGCCTTATTAATGTTAATACTTTTTTTTTGTATTAACTTATTGTTTTTTATCTAAATATAGCTATATATATTCCTATCCAAGACTCGAACTTGAATCTAGATATTAGAAGTATCCTGCTCTACCATTGAGCTAATAAGAATTAATAAAAAGTAAAAAAAAAAACCATACAAATATCTAAGGCTGGCACTTTCTTGGCCAGCAAAGCGACAAGAGATACGGAGGAATTGAACCCCGAATTTTCGATCTGCAATCAAAATGTAGAACCTTCTACTACATATCCCTTAATAATGTTTTTTTATATTATGTCTAAAGTATCTTTATTTTTCTGTAGACTTTATAGTTATAACAATAGCTCCTACCATAGCTAGTAATAATATAATAGATGTTATTAATAATCATAAAGGGTAACTAGTATATAATATATTACCAATACTTGTTATATGAGATGTTTCAGCTAATGCACCATCTCAGATATGGGAACTAACAAATGATATGTCATTATTTGAAGCTAAAACACTCAGATCTTTAATATTCATAGGAGTGTAATGAGTAGAATAAGACATATTATTTACACTAGCCGCCTTTGAATATGCATATATATTAAATATTGAACTTAGATTAGTAGGTAACAATTTATATAATGTTACATTAAAGAAAATACCGATCATAATTGCCAATGGAATACTATTACTGTTATCAGTAGTAAGTTCAGATATTCTAACATTAATTAACATAAGTATAAATAAAAATAAAATAGAGACTGCTCCTACGTATACTAATAAATAAGATAAACCTATAAAGTTTATACCTAACAACATTAAATAACCAGCTATATTTAAAAATAGTCCTATTAAAAATAAAACTGAAACTATAGGGTTTTTGCTAATAATAACAAAAATACCAGAAAAAATAGATGCAAGTGAAACAAAAGTTAATAAAGAGTGATTTGAACCATTAGTAAAGGTCTCATTTAAAAGATATATATCTAACATAAAAATATTGAAAAAAGCTAGCCTCAGAAGTTAAGACAAGCACTTCGCAAGAGAGCGCTTTGCGGAGCACTAAAGAGAGTGTACATATATATATTATTTTTTTGTTTAGTAACAAGAGTTACTGTCAGGTTATTATGATTCGAACATAACTACTCCTCAACCCAAATGAGGCGCCTAACCAGCCCGGCCCTAACCTGTTATTGTTCTAGTATATACATTACTAATTTAAACATTACTATAGACTTCTTTATTGTTCTTGTAATCAATAAAGGAATTTTTCATCTCGATAACTTTATTTAATTTTATTTAATTTATATATACCTAAGGATGAAAAGTATAAGTAGTGGTACCCCCGTATTACATAAGGGTTTTCTAGTAGGTCCTTTATAGCTCTTCTAGTCTTCTTACCTGTTCAGTTTTTACTTTTTCAAACTCTTTAGTTTGTCCAAAAAAAATACCGTACTTATCCTTTATATTAGTTTACATTTCTTGTAGCGCATTATTATCTAGTATTTTAGCACTGTTTAACTCATTAAACCTAATTAAGTTCTGCTCGTGAGCTTTAGCAAAATTAGTTAGCCAAGCTTTATGTTTTGCTTCGCGTATTACATCCTCTTGCCAAGCCAAAAATTCTCTTTTCTGGTTAACTCTATCAGCACGTGCTGAACGTTTTTCCAAGAATTCTTTGGACTGTAAGTACCTCCGTTCCATTTTTTCAACACTACCTCTAGTAAAAATCCTAGTTTCTGGGTGTGTGTCATTATGTGAATAAGGCCAACCATGCGATGGATTAACGTAACTCACTAAATTAGGCATCGATTTAGACCTAGATATAACAGTATTTGAAGAATTCTTTAACTCATTATCTAAGTTTTATGAAAGCCCCACAGTATTAACTTTAGAAATTTCAGACAAATTCTCAGAGTTACGACAAGTGTATTGCTCTGCAATATGTACTTCACGGGCTGTCCACTGCAACCGCTCTTCAGCTGAAAGCCCATCAGAGCAACCTACAACATACATACATACATATAAAGTAAAGAAAATAAAATCAAACAAAAAGGGATAAGAGAAAAGAGGCTAGATATCATAAAAAACTACCAAATAAACCAAGATTTTAAAAAGGTTTTATAAATAAACCTTTATATACAAGTTAAAGATTAACTATTTAAACGTTGTATAAATTAGGGTAAAATCTACTTCACTAGTAAAATAAACATATCCTAATAATAAAAAGGCTGAAGCTGTATTTGCGTCTAAATAATATATAACCATATATAATTATTACTATCACCTAAAACATTAGGCATAAAGAAAACAAACACTGATAATACTACGATAAATAAGAATATAGTTATTAAATCCTTAAATATGAAGTATGGAGCAAAAGGTAATCTATCGTAATTACCTGAAACTAAACCTATTAATTGTTAGTACCAGGAATTATATAAGGATTAGGCCTTTATATATTAGCTCCTCTATTTGTCTATTCTGGCTTGAACGTCGCTCCTTAAACAAATTACTCTGTCCAAATAAACAACCATACTTATTTTTTTTTTTTATTAATTTATCCATTTCTTAGCCCCCTTCCTATCGATGTACTGCCCCGCAGTTATCAACTGATTGTATCTGTAAAAATCTGGTTCATGGCTTTCCCAAAAATTTTTAAGGCAAAACATATGTTCTAATAAGCCTGAGATCTCAGACTTCCAATGATTATAATCCCTTCTCGCGGAAACTCGGTCCACACGAGCACAACGCTCTTCGAAGAATTATTTGGATCGTAGGTTTTCACGTTCAAGATACTCAACACTACCATAAAGCAAAATCTTAGTATCAATATAAGTATCATCTTGTGAATAAGGTAAACCATGATCCTTATTAACATAACTAACAAGATTTGCTATAGATTTTCGGCTAGAAAGTACAGAAGTTGGTAAATTTTTAGACTCCTTCTCAAAATTTTAAGAAAGAGCAGCATCATTAATCTTAGAAAATTCTGAAATAGTTTCAGAACTACGACGGTATAACTTGCTAATCTGGACTTGTCTACCTGTCCACTGTAACCGTTCTTCAGAACTAATACCATGTGAGCAATATACAGTGTACATATAGTAAATTCGAATAAAAAGTAATAATATAAATAAAACTATGTGTAATAAGATTCGTCACAAACTCAGTTCTCTCATTTTTTTATCCCATCGTGTCTAGCTTTACCCACTAAACTTACCATATGATTACTTTCACCACCACTAGGACCAGAAGGTCCAGATGGGCCGCTACTAGTAGATCTGTGTATAAAATAAAAAAAAAAAAATATTTAGGTGTACCTGGTAAACCAGATAACACTTTAAAGCACATATCTAATAGTGTATAATTAAAATTAAGCAGGTAAATTAATAAAAATAAACGTTTTCTAGAAATAAAAAGTTTTTTTTTATAAAAATTAATATGGTTAAGAAAAATAATATAACTCTGTAAGCTCTCATAGCTATGCCACATAAAGTAGCAAGAAAGCCATCATCAAAGCGAATAAACCCGTAGCTTCTGAAAAAGCAAATCCTAAAATAGTTGTCCTCTTAAAGATGAATTTCTTGCCACACCTAATATAAGAGCTCCGAAAACGACACCTATACCTACTCCAGCACCTATAAGTCCTGTAGTGGCTAATCCTGTTCCTATAATTTTTGCAGCTTAAAAAAAGGCTAATCATCAAAAGGCTCGAAACTTGTATAATCTGTCTGCACCACATCAGAAGTATCTTGTGGATGATATGAAGAATCCTCAGAAACAGATTCAACCGCATTAAGATTACTAGGTGAGGAGGTGTTGTTATGGCTAGACATATTTTCGTCAACACTATTAGCTACATCTTCACTGCTATCCTCGTCTTCACTGCTGCTATAAGTTACAGAAGCCAAGTCAAATACATCATCTTTTTGCTCCTCTAGTTGCTCAAGTAGATCGTCTCTATTAACTTGTCAACTGTGTAACTCACTGGCTTTAACACCATCAATTGCAGCTGAATTTGTATCCTCTCTGTAATCACGGCGAATACTGGCCTCTTTGTCCCGAAAATAAGTTTCTAATGCATCCTTGTCGCCATGGTATGCGTCAGCTATATCGGCACTTCTATCTAGATCTCTGCCATTTTCAGGGTTAACCGAAAGAGGTACAGATCTTACAAAACCTCTTATACAAGCTTTTCTAAACCCTTTTCTTGTACGCACTATTATAAAAATATTTGTCATAAATTAAATAAAAAGTTTTAAACCTTCAAGAGATATTCCATTAAATATAGGTAATTATTAGTATAATTATCTTTAGTGTATAATTCTTTCCCATAAAAAAAGAATATAGTAAAATAGCATAAGAGAAAAAAAATATTTGCAGTTTGTATAATATATAATTGTCTTACTAAGGTAAGTAATAATTATATATAGTTTTAAGCGATAAATGTGTAACTCTATTACTAACATAAACAATTTAGTGCATAGGTGTCTAGAATTTTTTTTTTTTCTCTTAGGGGGTTGTTGTTAATTTTTATTAATCCCGTGCAATTTCCACTACACGAACCATATTTCGACTTAACACCAATCAAAGTCACGCATACGAAAACTATCCAATAAAGTATCTTATAGAATTTTTAAAAAAGTCTAAATATTAACTAATTATTAATAGGAAGAATTATTAAATAGCCAAACTTATTGCGCATACTCCTTTCAGCGCCTGACGAGTGGTTAGTACCTATCTGAGATTAAATTCACCGTGATGTGGTGATTCACGATTACTAGTAATTCCTTATTTATGCAGTCGAGTTTCAGACTACAATCCATTTTTTATTCTGTTTTAAGGATTAGCTAAAGTTCGCACTTTCGCCTCCTTTTGTACAAATAAATGTGGCACGTCTATAGCCCACAATATTAAGGTCATGATGACTTGTCTTAATCCCTATTATCATATCCAATAAATTGGGTGAACTGCTCTATATATGTAAAATAAAGCAAGGGTTTACGTTAATTTAATGGATCTAACCAAAGTCTCACGACATTAACTTAAGACAGCCGTGCAACACTTGTAATATTTAAAGTAAGTTACCTTACTTAATTTATGTTGTATGTTGTGGGGGTAACATAGGTACATAAATAAAAAAATATCATTCAAATTGTGGTAAGGTTTTTCGAGGGTCATCGAATTAAATAACATACTTCACTACTGGTTTCAGAAACGGTCTAATGATTTCAGTTCCTGCGTTGCCGCATTACTCTTGAGGTGGAATGCTTACACTTTCATTTATACACCAAATATTTTAGTCTATAACATTCATAATTCTCTGCTTGGACTACTAGGGTATCTAATCCTATTCGCTCCCCAAGCCTTCGTCCCTCAACGTCAGTTATTACATAGAGGTTTGCCTTCGCCGCTATCCGTCCCATTAGTATCAAAACATTTTATCTCTACTCCAATGGTTCTAATATTTTCCTCTCCCATAAAACTCTAGTAAGTCTGTTCCCTTTTGAGGCTAGAAATACTGTCTAGGTACCCTTTAAACCTAATTAAGATGAATAACACTAGTCTTCCTTGTATTGCCGCGACTGCTGGCACAAGATTTGGTCAAGACATATAGATAGAAAACTGTCATAATCAATCATCTATCTAGAACTTTATACGACAGAGTCGTTTATCTTGATATCCCTACTAAAAGATATCACATTCCCCCAAATTGCTGGTTCGGCCGTTAGGCCATTGACCAATATTCCTCACTGCTGTACTACACGTATTGGGGTTTTTTCAGACCCAATGTGGTCGATCAACCTCTCAGTTTCGACTACGAGCTAAAGCTAGTTAAGTAATTACCTTAACTACTACTTACTCGGAAATATCTTGAACATCTTAAAGCGAAAAGTTTTTTTTCTTTTGTATAGTCAACTTAGTGCAGCGCTTTGCGAGCTAGCAGTATCATATACTTTATAAGGAATTTTGTTTTCCTTACTTTAAGGTAGCCAAAAAATATTATATACTCACCTTTACACCACTTCATTTTTCTTGCTACGCCTAAGTTATGATTTAGCGCTTTGTGAGCGCTTAGCCACACCATACAGTATAGCAAGAAAATGACGTTCGATTAGCATGTGTCAAGCCTTTGGACAGCGTTCAATCAGAGCCATCATCAAACTCAATAAAAAAAATCTAATTTTATCAATTATATATATAAATATATTACTAATGTAAACATTTAAATAAACTTTTTTTTTAATTCATTGTGTGTTTTAAGTAATATAATTAGCTGTATTATTTGCTATATATACAAACATATTGTGGATATCTTCTTTGTGGCTATTATTTTGTAAATCAAAGATATGAGGAAAAGGTATATTAGTAATACCGGTTACACCTTTTTGGGCCAAAGTATGGTGATTAGTATCAAAATTCAGGTCCCTTAAATATCTTTGATATAGCGCTTCCTTTAAAGGGTGACTTTCATTAATTTTTAAGAATAATGGTTCAGGAATCTTAAAGTTTAACGGAATAAAGCCTTTGTAGTTAAATCAGCCGTAATCGTCTAACAAAGATCCTAAATTATGGTAAGTGTAGAAAGCTATTTTTGTACCTTTAATACCTATCATGAAAGCGGAGTAATGCCCTGTATTATATCCTCAATCATCCATCGCTACTAAGACTGTATCATGTAACTGTTCTACTATATCTGATATGTTTTTTCCAACAAGGCTTTTAACTTCTATAAAAGCATGAGGTATAAATCAATAATTAACTGATTGGTTTTCGAAAAATTTTTCTATTACAAAATCAGGTCTTTTTCTAGTACCCATTTGTATTTGCTCTGGCACAATCGTAAATTTACCAAAGTAATGACGGGATAATTCTGACGCAACTCTACTAGTTACGTGCTCTTGGGTTAGACTTCCTTCTCTTACAGCTCTAACTGCTCTATTTATTCTTTCTATTGAAAAATATTTCATATTAATATATATTTAAACTTCCTCTTAATCTATTAACGCGACAAGAATATATAATCCTACTGCTGATTCTGCTCCAACAATTGATATTAAATACATCCCGCTCGTTTGAAAACCATAATCATTTACCATTAATTATTGTATAATAAAAACTAATTGTAGTAGCTATTACTTAATCAATTTTCTTATTATCTTATCGTTCACCTTAACTTCTACACAGATCGGTGAGCCGTTACCTCAGTTTTCTCATTATGATAGTATAGAAAAGGATATGCTAAGAGAAACAGAAAAAGTTATAATTACTACGCGTAATATGAAAATGCAAACAAGCTATGCGGACAAAGGAATTGCACCTTTATCTATTGGACATGAGCCTATTATGTTACTATTACACCAATCCGCCTTCGTTTTTTTTTTTCTCTACCGCTTTGCGTAAAAAAAGTATTTTACAAATAATATAAAAATATATTACATTAGTAATATATTTTTATATTATATAGTCATCGTTGTATTTACTAAGAAAAAGCTGTTTTTTTTTAGAGGGTTGTTGTAATAATATAGTGTTTTCATCAGAGAATATCCGATTCGAACGGATGTTAGTAGATTTTACTAAAATAAGTTTCAAGCTTATCGCTATAAACCACTCAGCCAATTCTCTTTTTACTATAATATTCTATTAATCTCTTATTTTGTTTTCTTTGCGATTGATTCCTCGACGACTTGAACGTCGAACATACTCTTATCAAAAGCATACTTTACCTATTAAGTTAAGGAACCTAGTTAACCTAATTCGCAAGGCGCTAAATTCAGGTAAATCAAGAGCACTCAGACTTGAACTGAGAATTTGAAGTTTGAAGCTTCCTATTTTGCCAATTAAACTATACTCTTTTTTTTTTTGTCTGGAGCCCCAATTACCCCGTTCCAAACGATGCTAAACGCCATTTTAATGATTACGCCCCGCACTATATTTAACTATGCAGTGAGCGCCGGGTAACGTGAAAAAAAACCTTAGATACAGACGCGCCTTTTGTCGTACTATTATTAGTTCTCTAATTCGGAAAAGAGATGATTTGAACATCCAGGTGTTAAAACACAATATTTAGCAAATATCTTGCCCTACCAATGGCGACTTTTCCTTTTAATAAAAAAAAAATTTTTTATGTGCGAGTTAAGTCGGCTACGATCCGACATCTACTTTCTCGACAAGAAAGTTCTTTACCAATTAAGTTATTAACTCTAAGTATTACATTGTTATACAGCCAACCGAATTCGAATCGGTGCACTTCGTTTGGAAGACGAACGGTCTACCGTTAACCTATGGCTGTTTTTTCTATCTACATTACTAATGTAAACATTTTTTATAAAAAACTTATCGTGTTTTTTTACATAATGCCTTATTGTATTATCAATCAGGTTTTACACAATTACGTAACAAAGGGTCAACTTCCCACAAGCTATATAAAACTTTTTTTTCCCTAGTATTTAGCGCTAGAGACAGATTTCGTTATAGGGGCTAGAATTAACATTAACATTAACATCAACATTAACATTACAAGCACACTTGGCTCCTAAAAAAAAAACTTCTTATTAAAACTTGTTATTTAAATGTTTACATTAGTAATGTATTAGATATGTAATGTATTATTTCATCATTATTATGATGGTAAGTATATAAAGAAACTATTACGGATAAATACAGCTATATATTAAAGACGTATAAGATAAAGTGT
>Ga0209372_1000722_pt1 | contig 10114 bp, 10 predicted proteins | sample AgamicAtPe_FD_187170 | JGI IMG/M metagenome (GOLD analysis project Ga0209372, IMG submission 187170) | Agave microbial communities from Guanajuato, Mexico - At.P.e (SPAdes) (version 2) | ecosystem: Host-associated > Plants > Phyllosphere > Phylloplane/Leaf | place: Guanajuato, Mexico | collected... | reverse complement strand
TATATTTATATTAAAAGTTTCTTATGGTATACTGAGGTAAAGTTACCTGAAGATAAACAAGAGGACTTAGAAAAGATCATCGATCAACATTTATGTAAAGAAGATAAAAAAGATATTATGCGAACTATAGCACAAAAATATAGGGAAGAAGGTATCGAGAAAGGCAAGCTGATGGGTATCGAAATTGGCCAAGAGAAAGGCAAGCTGATGGGTATTGAAATTGGCCAACAGAAAGGCAAACTAGAAGGCAAACTAGAAGGCAAACTAGAAGGCAAACTAGAAGGCAAACTAGAAGGCAAACTAGAAATAGCCAGAGTACTGTTATCGGAAGGGGAATCGTTAGAGAGGGTTCTTCGGTTAACCGGTTTATCTCGTTCTCAGCTTAAGGAGCTTAGGTAGGTATTTTATAACCCGCTGCCTATCAAAGCATCAACCTCTTGATGTATTCTTATAAAATTTTGTTCTATATCCACACATTGATGGATCTTGTTCAAATCCTTTAGTTTTTGATTTTCGAACTTTTTATCAAAACTGCTTACCTTTTTCAAATGGTATTTGAAAAAGGCTTGATTACTTTCGACTATTCTTCCAGCAAAAGTTCCCACATTAAAGTTCATAAAATCTTGCGGGGAAAGAATAGATTTTTCTTGTAGATGGGTACCTTTTCCGGAAGTTTCTGTATAACCACTTTGGTAACGGCTCGTTGAGGTAGAGGATGAAACCACTTTTTTTTCTTTTTTCCCGATTAGATGACTGGCCCAGTCAGCAGAAGTTCCTTCCACATTACCAATAATCTTATTGACTAAAGTATCTTGTATGCGTTTGGCCCCTGTGTTACCATAGGTATATTCTAACTGTGCATTGGACTGCACGCAAGCCACTGTGCTGATGCCATATTTTCTAGCAGTAGCTGGTAATTCTGCTAAACCTGGAATAAATAAAGTAGGCAATTCATCTATGGCTACAAAACTTTTAGTTCTATTATGGCCATACATGGTTTTAAAACAAACCGTTAGCAATAATGAGATAACAGGAGAGAAAGCAGACTTAGCAGCTGGATGATTACCTATGCAAAGGATCATTGGTTTATCAGGCTCATTGATGGTTAAATCTACATCATCCCCACTTAATACCCAAAATAAGGCTTTATTCAAAAGGATTTGTAGGTTTGTTTTAAAGGTAGCTAGGATACCTACTAACTGTCCAGCTGTTTTTTCTCCCCCTTTAAAAGCATCCAATATAGAACTAGCATAACTAGCCGCTTCTGGATCTCTTTCCATCAGTTCAAGTATAGCCGCCATAGGTTTTGTAGCCCATATCAAAACATGGGGTAGCGTACAACACCTAGGTCTTCTATTGGCCAAAAAAACAATCATTCCTTTCAGCAAAGCTTTGGTGCTTAGGTTCCAAAAATCATCTTTTTTATCTGGCGCCAGGTTATGTAATAATACACTGGTATATTCCTCCAGATAAGCCCTATTTAAAATGTACCTGGGTGCAATAGGATTGAGGCGTATACTATGGGTAAGGGAAGTAAAATTGATGCTATGAAATTGAAATTTAGCAGGATCACAAAATTGTACAAAACAATTAAAAGCGAACTTAGTAAGGCAGTAGTTATCCTGAGCTGCCATAGGATTTCCTTCAAAGTCATAGTCATAGATAAGTCCAGCATATCCTTTTTTAATCAACGCATATAGGATAGGTTCTAGTACAAAACGTGTTTTACCACTACCCTGGTTGCCTAAAATATATACGCCTCTTTGTGGATTATTAATGGGTAATTTTCCATTATAGGCAGGCAGTGTGATGCTTTCTGCTTTGTTTTGGGTCTTAGTAGGATTGATTAATTGAAAATGAGCTTCATCGTTACCAAAAGGAATAAGAAAAGTAACTAATAAAAAGAGTAGAGGATATAACCAGATATGAAAATTTCCTTTTACCCAAAATAAAGGATAATAGATTGCATAACAAAAGACCAATATCATCCAACCCAATAAGATCAGACTGTTCAGTCCCCATTTTTGATTAAATCTTTGAATAAAGCTATTTATTTTGTGGCATTTAGCGTAGAGCACGCATAATAAGTATAGGCTATGCACCATCCAATTATGAGCTGTACAATTCGAGAGGAATCTGGCCCCTGCATCAGGTATAGCCACTATATCATTTAAATAGAGCAGATGTAAGTAAAAAAGTAACTGATAACCTATTAGAAAAACAAATAGGGAATGGATATTTTGATTCATTTCTAAAAATAGGCAAAAATATTTTATATCTATTGTTTTTATGAAAATAAAGTTGTATAATTAAAAACTTTGTTTTAAATATGCAATAGTTGCGTAAAATATTTATACTATTATTACTGATGGTAACTTGTTACCATCCCTTACAGGGGAAAAAAGGTTTAGGAGATCATACTAGTTATACAGTTAGCCATGTAAAAGCAATTCAATCACCTTTTTTAAGGCATACAGAAGGTTGTAGAGCTATAGGAATAGTTTGGCATAGAATGTCTGATGATCAGGTATGGTATGGTATCTATTACCATGCGCATCTGAGTCGATCAACAGGCTTACGTTTAAGCGGAGGGGTTGCACCAGTTAAGGTTAACTATAAAAAACATATACGATGGGTCATTACACCCTCTATTTTTTATACGTTTTTTAGTACTTATGCACACGATTATATTAGTTTATCCTTGGGGTCCATTATAGCATATGGTCCTTACCAGTCTGCTATTTTTGGCTTACCAGATCAGAACAGTTGGGATATGAGCATAACCTTGGCAGCCCATTATACTTTTTACTTCCATAAAGATTGGGCTTTTGGCATAGGAATAGGCCCTTGCATTGGCTTGCTTAAAGATAAAGGAGTAAGTGGGGTATTGGTCACTCTTTGTTTGCAGTATAACCTATAAACCAATCAATGTAACTATTACATCTAGTTATGCAAATAGCTAAAAAAACCACTTTTTAATATAAAAATATTAAAACAAACTGTAATGATCAAAAATTTCACCATGCATCTATCCATCTATTTATTCAAACTATTATTAGCGATCATTTTAGCCACTTTTCAATCTTGTTTTTTGAATAAAGGAGCTCAACAAAATTTATCGAAGCAGATACCAAATTATACTGTTACACTTAAATCAGAAAACCAAACAGGATATTTTGAAGATAAAAGAATTCCTATACATATATTGTTTACATCTGAAGATGAACATATAAAAAATAATGGTATGGGCTTCAGGATTAAAAAGATATTTATAGAAGGTATCTCAGGGCACTTAGAAACGGAAAAAGAAGCACGATTAGAGGAGGAATCTGATTTTTTCTATCAGGATGAAGGGTATCCATTATTTTTTGTACCAGCCTTTGATAAAGATAATGGCCATTGTGAACTTTCTTTAGAGACTTTATTAATAGATAAGTATGGCCATGAGGCTCCTGCATCTACGCATAAAGTGGCAAGCTATCAGCTATATATTTGCCATAAACAAGCTATAGAAGCACCCATTCAAGAAGAGGAAAAATCCATTCAAGAAGAAAAAGACGCAAAAGCGTTTTCAGCAACTTTAAGACCGTTAAGTGAAGACTATTTTTCCCATAAAGAAAGTAAATGGGAACTCAATATCACTTCAGATTTGGATGATAATGAACCATATAAAATTATAGAGCTTCAGTTGGAACAAGGTGTTTTCAAGCTGGATGGTAGTGAATTAAAAGTTGGAGACGAATTTTGGCTTGGCCATCAAGAATTGGTATTTGTACCCAATGGATTTGTCGGGAAGTTTGCGCCAACCATTGTTATTCAAAACAGCCAATTACAAACTACTGCTGTATCTCTAAAAGACAAGAATTGTCTATTTCAAGATTCGGGCTTTTTTGCAAAAGCAGTTTGTGATGAAATGATTGCCTTAACGGTAGGAGGGAAGCATGTATCAAAGGATGAAGCATGGATTGTAGAGGATTGGCATTTTGAAGGTGGAGTAACGGGCAACTTATATGATGCATCTAGTAGTCATCAGCGACTATCAAAATTAAAAGCGGGCACTACCTATATAAATTGCTCTCCAGCTATTGAAAATCTATCTGGCAGGCCCATAGTAGTTTTAGCTATCGTCCACCCAGATGGTCGAAAAGAAACTATTCAGGTAGCTATTTCTAGTATCGTATTGTCCATATTGGAAGCCAAACTAACTGAATATAAAACATTACTTTCGGATTTAATTTACCCTAAAACGGACCCAGATATTAGAGAGAAAATCATCAAAGCATCCAAACAAATTGTTGTTCAGATGGGATACCTACTAGAGGTAGAAAAAACAAAAATAGCGTCAATTGTTAAGGACTATGAGTCATTCTTAGAAGAAAATCAAGCTCGTTTTGACGAGGCTATGCATGCCTCTGAAATATTATCCCTAGCAAACTCTGCCATAAGGAATAGCTTTGTTTTGGCAGACAAGGACAAAAATCCTTTTTGGCGTTCAGATGACAAAAAATGGATTGCTGAGTTCGTTAATGAAGTGGATAATAAGCCTGAATTATTCACGCATATACCCATAACCATTCAAACTATTAGAGAGCATTTATATAACATCGATGCAAGTTTCTGTGAGGAGGAGTAGTAGCCGTTCATTTCAAGGAGATGCAAAAAAACTTTATATCTGATCTAAAATATTAAACATCTATGGCCTTACATGACAATTTAGAAGCGTTAAAAGATTGGGCTGGCACCATTACCCATACCCTATTTATCATTGCGGCCACCATTACAGGCCTGATGGTAGCGGCTAAATTCATTAATAGCAGAGATAAAAAAGAAGCGATAAGTTATGCCATCTGGTGGATAGCAGGTATTTTCTTTTTCTTTATCTGTTCTTCTATTATTTCAGAAATTATGGATATGTTTAGTAACCAATGATGATTGTTAATAAAAGCATAGAAAAAAGAGGAATGATAGGCCCTCTTTATGTCCATGAAGCATTGCTACTAGCACTCTTTAGCATGGTCTCGTTTTTGGGGTTAATGGTTTTAAATAGACTCTTTCAGATCAGTAAGCTATGGATGCTCACCTGTTCGGCACTATTGTTTCTCCTATTGATCCTGCTTAGATCTACTAGAAAAAACCAAAACCCTACCTATTTATTTTCTTGGATGGCTTTTCATTTCAAGCAACCTAAGTATATGAACGTACAAAACAGAAAACTGTGTTACAAGATAAAGCAAACTACTTAGAAAACTATATACCCATTGCTGAGTTTCAAGATGGGTACATTATTCTAGAAGATGGTGCAGTTGCCATAGGCTATCAGTTGCATCTGTTTCCTGATGAAGGGGTAGGAGAGGGAGCTTATAAAGATTGTATAGATACCCTAGCCCAAACGATTCGAAAATTTCCCATCGGAACCGTTATTCAACAATTAGACCTCTATTCCAATAATACATTTGAAATAGAAGTTCAAGACTCCTGGAACTTTTTTCATAAAAAGCAAATCGAACATTGTAATGGACATACTTTCTTAAACCATGTGACCTATCTATTTGTCATAGGTAGACCTACCACCTATAACATAGAGCCACATACGACTACTTTTTCTTGCGGAACAAAATACTTTAAGAATCCCTTAAGCGCATTAAGCAAAACGATCGATCAAGTAAAAAAATGTAGTACAGAGTTGGAAGGAGCTTTTCCGCATGGTTGGGAGTATAGGAAGCTGAGTGATTCGGATAATCTTAGCTTGCTTTATGCCCAGCTAAACTTAGACTTTAGTGGGACTATAGATAGCTTAGAAAATGGCATGACCAATAGAAAAGGATTTTTTACAATTGGTAATAAGCAGGTATCGATTGTATCGATGCAAAGCCAGTCGAGTAAGCCTGACTATACCGGTAAAAATGGGCTAGGTAATGGAGTGACGGTACCCTTTATGTGGGGGTTAAGCCACTATATGGAGTGCCCCCATATTATAGTGCAAGCCATTGCCATTCAACAGACAGAAGCTTTTTTGCAAAGCCGTACCCAAGCCTTAGAATGGAGCCAGGCCACCAAACGGAGCAACCGAGATCTGCGTAATATAGACCAAGACATGGAAGCGCTGATTGACTTTGAAGCAGCCATTAGGGCTCAAGAAGAAGTAATTGTAACCCTTAACTATTTGGTTATCCTTTATGAAGTAGATGCCACACGCTTGGCCCATAACATCGAAAAGGTAAAACAAGTCTTTAAAAGACTAGATATGGCCCCATTTGTAGAGGACTATGATATAGCCAATTTGTATTTTTCATCCCTACTGGGTAATGGCCATCAGCTTTATAGAGGGCAACCGATGGCGCTTACAACTGCACTAGCCTATTTCAACACCATTACCCCTAGAATAGGGGCTAGTAGTGGTATACTACTGGCGGGTAGACAACAAAGACCCCTCTATTATGATCCATTTAACCTCCACTTAGACAACCAAAATGCTTTTGTTTTTGGTCCCTCTGGTTCTGGAAAATCCTTTTTCAATGGAAAAATGATTAAGGATCGGTTTCAAGCAGGTCATATAGTAATTGTAATAGATAGTGGGGGTACCTATAGAAGACTCTTTCAAATACTAGGCGGGAAATATATAGCGTATCACCCAGAAACACCGCTGCATTTAAATCCATTTCTGATCAAACCAGATGCTAATGGCTTGTTTAAACCTGATATTAGCAAAGTAAATTTTCTGGTGCAACTGATTGGAAAAATCTGGAAAGGGGATTTAAATACAAACCCCATGAGTGAAGTAGAAAAAGCACTACTGGCTGGGTGGATTCCAGCCTATTATGCTACTTTAGATAAGGCATCTGTTCCAAGTTTAACGGGATGGTATGATTATTTGCAACAATTGGTATCGAATCCAGATGAGCCCATTAAAAGCTTAATCGATGAAGGCTTATTTCCATTTCATGAATTTTTTATTGTCCTTCATCCTTTTGCCCATGGGATCTATAAAGATCATTTTAACTCCTACGAGCAGGTCTATTTAGCAGACCATAAACTGATTTGTTTTGAGCTAGAAGCGGTCAAAAACAATCCTAAGCTCTATCCACTTGTGGTGCAAGTATTATTTGAGTTTGCATTTGAAATGGTTGCCCACCATCCTGATGCCACTAAGTTTATAGACATTGAAGAAGGATGGACGATGCTAGATGATTATGCCGAGGAAAATATTGAAGCTTTTTTTAGAAAAGGTAGAAAAAGCAAGACCTCTATTCGAATCATCACACAAAATATAGATGAAATTAAAAGCTCTAAAATAGCTGGTGCCATGAAAAACAATGCGGCTACCTTTATTCTGCTCTACAATGAGAAAAAATCCAGTAGAGAAGAGATGGGGGCATTTATAGGTATGACGCCTTTTGAAATGGAAAAATATGAAAGCTTAAGAAGAAAAAATGGTTCAAATGGGTATAGAGAAATTTTTATTAAAGAAATGGGGGAGGCTAATATATGGCTGCTGGAGACCTCGCTTTGGGAACATGCCCTACTGACCTCTAGGCCAGATGAAAGAAACCATATTACCAGACTCATTCAAGAGAAAGGAGATGCCCAGTTGGGGATTGCTGAGTGGGTAGATGGGCAACGAAAACTACAAGCTAAGTAACTATGGAATATCTATCTGTGCACTATGTTTCTAGTGAAGTCTGGCATGTTATGGGGCAAGTTACCAAGACCACAACAGCCATTGCCCTATTACTGCTGCCTACCTTTATAAGCATTGATTTTTGCATACGTTACCTCAAAGAGGGACTCAATCAATTCAGTAGCAAAGCGGCCATTATAGAAAATATGGCCAAAGGGATGGTACTCAGTTTATTGCTTTGCCATTTCGAAGAGATCAACCAAGTATTAGATCATATAACCAGCGCGCTAATTGATGAATTGGGACTAAACAAGGCGATGCAAAACTACTTGGAAAGACAAAAGGCCACCCTAGAGGCCCATCAAGCAGATGGGTTTTGGGGATCAGGTAACTATATCATTCAATCCCTACTCAATAAAATTAAAAATCTTGTATTAGGGTTTTTACAAATGTTTTCCAGAGGGGTGATGCATGCCATAAGGGGTTATTTACTTGTTTTTTCTACCCAAATAGGTCCATTAGCCATTGCGATGAGTGCCTTGCCAGGCAGGTATCAGAAAATAGCAGCTAATTGGTTTGGCTTACATCTATCGTTCTTTATGTGGGGGCTCACCATGGCTTTAATAGACTTCAGCATCATTGGGTTAAAGATCCAAACAGTGGATGGTTGTTCTATGCTAAACTTAATAGGAGCTGTAGCCTTAGTAGCCATGTACCTAATTGTAGGCACCATTACTGGATTGTATATAGGAGAGATGATGGGCAGTACCATCTTTACAACGGTAACTACCTTTGCCATACATCAAATTATAGCAACGGGTAAACAGATCTATAAGCTTAAAAAAAAGAGCATTTAAATACATGACTCACGTAGATAGATTTAATAGCTATAAGCTCAGTCGGCTGATACAACGCATACAATATTTGTCTATAGCCGTTGTAGTTATTTTAACAGGCTTAACCTGTTTTTTTGCGACCAGATGGGTTGGTGCTATAAACAGTGACCTAACCTACTTTGTAACACCAGAAGGCAGCTATTGTAGCAGGAAAAGAGAACAATCCATCCGCCGAGAACCCTTTGAAATAGAAAACTTTACCATTCAGTTTCTAAAAAATGCGTTTGAACACAATGAATATACCTATCAAAGTAACCTACTGTCCTGTTTACAGGTAATGGATAAAAAAAGCGGTCTCTTGCTGAAAAGCAAATACAACGAAGAGGAGGTATTTCAGGTATATAAAACCTATAATGGGGTCTCTACCTTGTCAGTTGAACAGATCCATACGCAGCTAATGGATTATCCTTACGAAGTAGTAGCCTTTTACACGACTACCCTACAATTCTTGGGGTTAGCAGGGAAAAAGCTGAGCGGCTTAGATCATCAAGAACTACCCGGAGGGGTTTATTTTAAACTAAAAACGACCCATAGAAGCAAAGAAAATCCTTATGGATTGGTAATCACTGAATTTTGTTTTGTTGACCCTAAAAATAAGCATGACTATGTGCAAAATAATAGGTAGCCTAGTTATATACTTCCTGTGTTGTTTTACCGCTCAAGCAAAAATAACCCGTTATAGTCCTTTAGAGGAACTACAAGTGGCCCATTGCTTTTCCTCTATGGTTCTTTTTGATCAGGCCATTCAAGAGGTGATCATGGCTAATAAAGACTATATAGCCAAAATCCATCAGAATATGCTGCTGTTGCGGGCTACCAAACCAGTTACGGGGGCTACCTCTATAGTGGTTACCTTTAAAAAGGGGAACCAGGTCTTTAACGGTCTATTGCGATCTACCCATAAACCGCAAGAAGTATATGATTTTACAAGCAAAGGGGAAGAAGAGGCTAGCCTCTATCCTAAACTAGACCATCAGGTGTTACAAAAGACACAATATATCCAATCACTGGAGCAAATCCATTTTAATATAGGGAAATATACTAAATATTATGGGCCTGATCCTTACCAATCTCTTTCATGATGAAGCGTATACCTATTTGAAGCTATACTTAGCCAACAAAACAGGGCTAACCTTTGAACTTTTGGAAACCAATTTTGTGCACTACAACCGTAAAAAAAGTAAAAAACTGGTTTATCCTATATATGGTTTAGATGATCGGATCATACCCGCCTATAGTAGTAAAATATTGGTCTACGTCTTACCGCGTTATACTACTGCTAGAAATGGCAAACTCTTAGTGGGCTTTGTGGAACAATCTGGTAGTCGTCTGGTTGACCTATCTATACCTGCTAAACTTCTTTTAGAAGCGGAATACTATGGTAAAGCCTAAATATCTCATACTGGTTGCAATGGTTTCCCTGATAGGAGTTGCAAAGATCTTTATAAGCAAACGCAAAATAGAAAATTTTAATCCTGTAAATATGAAATTACCTGACTTTAGGGAAGTCAAAAAGAATGATGCCAAAACATTATTGGACCAATATGATGAAGAGCTATCTGGTAAAAAAGAATCGCTCCTAAAGAAAACTTCTAGAAAA
>Ga0209372_1000721_pt1 | contig 10160 bp, 5 predicted proteins | sample AgamicAtPe_FD_187170 | JGI IMG/M metagenome (GOLD analysis project Ga0209372, IMG submission 187170) | Agave microbial communities from Guanajuato, Mexico - At.P.e (SPAdes) (version 2) | ecosystem: Host-associated > Plants > Phyllosphere > Phylloplane/Leaf | place: Guanajuato, Mexico | collected... | reverse complement strand
AAGCTTGGTAGATGGCAAAGGAAGTGTTGGCAAATGGATATCTAACCGAGGAGCGAGGTGTCGATGACGTGGGAGCCACGGATGTTTGAGTTCGTTGTGTCAACTCAGCATAGAGAGATGATAGTCCGTTCGCCCACAAGCCGGCTCCAGAACTCCACGTCGGTCGATGGAAGAATCTGTGCATTGCACAGAATATGGCTTACGTGTTAGCCTGCACAGTGTTCCAATGATGCATTGATTTTAGTGGATTTTGGGTTGCTCATTCTATTCGGTCTCTCCCAAACGCCTACCCCTAGGATCAACGGCACCTCGGGGGAAACAGTTGTACACCTAGATACGTTGACAAGGCCATGTACGTAATATATCGTTCACTCTCTGAGACAAGAATTTCAATTAGATCTGTTGGATTGAGAAAGCTTTTGCGCCGAGCTGCTCGGAAGTTCCAATATTTTGGGCTGCACAATAAAGTTTTTCAAGGTGGTTCAGATATCTCGACTGGACTGTAATTTGAACTTCGTGATCAGAGGTCACACAGAGAAAGTGTCAGTAGTTGCACTCCATCTCTCCCTGCATCTTTGTCCGTAGTAACTGCAGAAGTCGTAGTCGTAGAAAGTCATTGTCCGAGAGCTCAAGCCAGAGAATATCTCTCTCTCTCTCTCTCTCTCTCTCTGCCTCGTGGCTCCAAACAATGACGTAAGTCGGAGAGGTAACAAGGAGTGGACGATTCAAACATGGTTGGGATGACATGTAGTGTGTTGAGTTTAGCGCATGTTGGTTACCTGTTGAGCTTGCGTGAGAATATCCACAAGTTGGCCTTGAAATTGAGTTAAGTAGATGAGATTGCGCGGAACTGGGCGCTGAAACTCGCGAGAGTGATGCTTTGAACGCTGATGGAAACTTAATTTCTAGTTTCACTCATCGCTCACTAGGCCAAATCTAAATAGTTATAACAACACCCTAGCTTGAGACTAGTATTCTGCCATCCATGACCACATACAATGGGCGAGAGTTGGCCTCAACGAGCTCCGATGCCATTGGCGGCCGCGATACTAGATCAGGTCGAGCTTACTCGCACGTTTCTCACCCGCGGGCTGTCGCCGTAACGCTGCCGCGAGTTGGAAGCTCTCTCATCAGTCACAGTTGGCTCCATGCCACTTTCAGCCAAGTTTTCGAAACTACAAACTACGATTCCACTTAGCCGTAGGTAACGAGGGAACTATATTATCCGGAGTTTTGAGCGAGAAAACTAATGCTCACTCTAGGTAATTACTAAAAAACGATGACAATTAGCTGGAAATGAGGTAGAATTTAAACTGGCGGACAGGATCTCTTGGCGGCAGCAGATTGAGCGCGCAACAAGTTGAGAGAGCACCAATTTGGTCATAAGAGGCTTGTTAAGTTGGTAACCATGTTAGCAGGCAGGTCTAATAGTTTTATGGGCACGTTGACGAACTCTCTATCCATCATCTAATTCACAGCGAGACTTTGTGCAATGTATATTTTAAACTCATCAAGTGAGCGCATACCACCCCTCATCAAACCAGACGCTATTAGCGAGCTTCACCTCTCTCAGCAGCCAATCAAGAAGCGATTCAGAAGAGTGGCCTCTGAACAGAGTGTCATTTGAGAGTGCCGGTAAATCCATGCAAACAAAACCATTACCAAGCCAATGTTATGCAAATTGGGCTCCCGATTGCTGGTGTCACGCACGGCCAGGCAGGTAGATACATTGCATGAGTTAAGCGAACGATTCGTAAGGCAACCGCCAATGCCAGCAAGGGATGAGGATGAACTAGTCAAGTCAAGGGCAGTGAGAGGGCAGCGACCCGGCATTAGCGGTGCAGAAGAGTGTAAGATTGCGCTTGTAAGAGTTTGTGGCCAGCAGCATGCATCTTGGTCGCCAGCTAGAACCATAAATCACCCAGAAACAACAACCTGCCACCTGCTCTGTCTGCTGCTAACTCTCGCTAATGTGTCCCGATCATTGGGCCAAAATCTGAGACAGGCCGACGAGTCGGTTGCGCTGAATTCAGTCACGCAACTAAACCACCTCAACCAACAACAACAGCAGCAGCAAACTGCCTACCTAGCCCAGCTCGGCCCCATCCTAGACCCGCCACCTGTCGTACGCCAGCCAGTCGTTCAAGGTCCAGGCGTCGACTTGTTCGCGTTAAACACTCGCAGGTTTGAACTTGACCACCATCATCAAGGCTCAGCGGCAGCGGCCGATAATGATTCCAAGTTGGGCGAGCTGATTGAATCCAATTTGGCAAATGTGCCCGACAGAATACTCGCCAACTTGCCCGATGATGTGAGCAGGGAAGTTCTAGACTCGCTAGCCACAGATCCAGCGCTCTTGGTGAGCTTACCAGGTGACCCAAATACAAGGGTGCTATTGGAGGATGGAAACGATGATCCTGATGGCGCAAGCATAGAACGGCTCACCAAGAGTTGCATGACGGTTCACGCGAGCAGCGCTCGACCAGAGCAACTAAATGTTACCTTCCATCTCTACACTAAGAACAATCCCAACGTTCCTTTCATCATGAAACCTCACATAACTCGCCTCGAACTTATCAAGAGCTCGCCCTTCGACGTCTCTCGGCCCATCAAGTGGATAACGCACGGATTTCACACAAACGTCGACAAGTCCGAGTGGATGGTGGAGGCAAAGGATAAGATTTTAGCATTCGAGGATGCAAACGTTATTTTAACTGACTGGCGAAGGGGAGCCTCGCCAGCTCTTGCCTTCTATCCAAAGGCGGCCGCGAACGCCCATGTTGTGGCCAAGATGATAGTGAAAATTTTGCGCCGATTAAAAAACGACGTCGACTTCTCTCAAGTTCACTTGATTGGCCACTCCTTGGGCGCTCATATCATGGGTTTCGTGGGCAGCGCATTCACTGAGGAGCACTTGCACCAGCAGCAGCAGCTTCTAAGTGCCCAAAATGGGAATAAACCCTATTGGCGGGATACTGCCACCAGTAGGCAAGCTAGTGGAAACCATCTTATTGGTCGAATAACAGCTTGCGATCCGGCTCTCCCATGCTTTGGGCCAACTAGTAGCGCGCCAAATAGTCCGCACCCGATGGCACAGGCGCCAATCACGAGCGAAAAGTCACACCAACTGGCCGAGAACCCAGTCAGTGCGGTTTGGTCGGAAGCCAGCGAATGGACTCCCTCAATGTGGACACACTTGAGGCCGGACAGCGCCATTGTAGTGGAAGTGATGCACTCAAATCCTGGAGTCATGGGCTATGCGGATCCCCTTGGCGACTATGACTTTTATCCAAACGGATTCGAGCGGCAACCAGGCTGCGGCGTGATCAACCAGCCTGGGGGCGAAATTTTGGCGCCCGCGAGCGTTGGAGGCAGGGCATTGGAGGTAGACTCGGCCAGGGGTTTCAGTAGGAAGCGCCGCCAACTGATGAACGGGTTTCTCGGTTCAATAATAAGCTCAGTGACGGCACCCCGACCTGGTGCTAGCGCGCCACCCTCGGAGGCGTTCAGATTCTCGCATACCATTGACAGGTTCATCAAGCCGATACGGGACTTCTTTCATGGTTACACCTGCTCGCACCACCGCTCCGTCGAGTACATGGTCGAGTCTCTATACTACGAACGAGTTCCACAGGATAGAAAACTCGACAGGGACTTGGTCTGCCAGATGGTCGGTTACAGGTGCTCTGACTACTTGAGCTTCAAGAAGGGCTTCTGCTTCAAATGCGCCAACGAGCTCGATTGCCGCGCCTTCACCATGTCAACCAAAATGGCCCCCACCACCAACCTGGGCTATCAACCCTCCCTCATAGCCAACTTCCAAGCCTCCTCAGCTAGAGCCCTGAGTAGCCCCGACATGTTGATCAAATTCAGGCTCCCAAACCAAACTTTAAACTCTTCAGTTGGAAAGAATCAACAATTTGAACCAAATTTCACCCACCCAAACGCTAGCCAAAGGCTTCTTGAAATATCGCAACGCTTAGCTAAGCGAGTTTTACCAACCAATAATCATTATAACCAAAACTATTTACCTCAAAAGAAGAACCAATACTTTTTCGACACAAAACCCTCAAAGGAGTTCTGCCTCCACCACTACCATTTGTATGTCAAGTATCGCTGGTTTAGGGTTCGCGATGGAATCTCAATAGACGGACTCGAGCTAATGGGAACGCTCGCAAACATAACGAAACGCTCGCAAATCTCACTCAACAAATACACCTACCAATCATACACAATGCTTTTAACTGAACCCGTATTTCTCGGCCAAATCGAGAGCCTAATTTTGTTTGGGCAAAAGATAAAACCAATGTACATTGAACACATTGAGGTAACTTACCTGAGCAATTTAGATTTTCGCGTTAGGGCGCTCGGTTCGGCGCGGCTGTGCCGCTCTCGCGAGGTCAACATTGGCGGCGCCCAGATTGCAAGCCTAACCGGGTTGCCTCTAGGCGCTGCCGAGCTAGCGACCGCGAGCCTCTTTGCAAGGTGCTCGGGTCAAATGGTTTGAGTGGCGGTAGTGGTAATGGTAGCCAGCCAGCAAAGAGGCGAAAAGTCAAGAAAGAAATGGGCCAAACATTTAAACACAAATCCAACCCGAACGCGCTCAGTTATCACGATGAAATTTTATTCTCAGCTGTCTGGTTGTTTATCAAATCTCTCCATCTCCATCTCTCTCTCATCATCCTCTTCCGCCTCTTCCTTTCCTCTTAAGCTCTTATTGTTAAGTTCAGTGGATCAAGCAACAGCGCTTGTTTCGTTTCTTTAATTGCTTGCCACTATTGTTGTTCCTAATGAGATCAGCTTTGTTGCCAGAGTTGCGGCCCTCTCCTCTCTCAGGCCAAACTCCCTCCTCTTCAGCCTTCCTTGGCGCCTGAAGCTCGCTAGCTTTTGAACTCTTGTTACGTTTACTTCCCATTTCCTTCAAATTACCTGAGCGCTCGTTGACGTTCGCGGGCAAGGTGGCCGATTTGGCCCTGTTTTCGCCGGCGTCCAATCCTCCGCCAGCAGCATCCCTCCCTCTCGCCGCCAATTCCGATCCTTCAAGTTGAAGCAAATCGCTCATCTCGTTTTCAATGCTAGTTATGAGCTTATCAATGCTGTCAGTGTCGCCTCCATCGGTTTGCCTAATGAAACGAGGCACCGATTTTGCCCTACACAAGCTGGCAGCCCAAATTTGCTTACCTGCGGCCGAGTCGAGATCATTGATGGACTTGCCTCGCGTTAGCCGCTCGCAGTTGGCCGCTCCAACCTGCTTCCACTCGCCTGTCAGCTCTTGAGTTTGCTTGAAATCTTCGCGCCTCAAATGAGCCGCCCTCTGTCCAGTTTCGCCAACTGCTCTCACCTCAAGCTCTCCCCCATTTCCAGTTTGCTTTGGCGCCACCATAGGCTGCGGCTGCCTTACTTCGCAAGCGGCCCGCTCCTTGGCCACCCCCTTTGCAATCCGAACCAACACGGGCAGCTCTTGAATGGGGTAGCCGCGCTTCATCAGCTTCACCATCAGGTCTGCCTCCCAGCTGAGCTCGGTGCCCGGCTTGAAGGGGTTGTCTGCGCCACTCTCGACCATCGCGCCCAAGTCGATCAGGTGAACCCTCAGTAGGTCGCCGTCGCTCTTCATTCGCTGACAAATTGAGGCTCGCTCGTAGAAGTCCTCGTAGCAGCTGGCCTGGGCGCCCTTCGCGTTGCAACCCTTCATCGTCTCCGTCGTTTGGCTCTCGGGACTTTCTAAGCCGGAATCCTCGACACTGACTCGCACCATGCTCGGCAGATGCGATATTGTGCGCGATCTAAATGATTGGCTGAATGTGGCCCGACTTGGAACCCGATCGCTTGGAGCGACAAAGCCAAATTGGCGCTGGCCTCGCTGGTAGAGCCGCTGCGGTTGCTGGCCTGTGTTTAATGGCACGTGAAAGGAGTAGTTGTGGCCGCCGCCGCCGGCGGGCGACTGGCGCTGGCGCCACGATGGATAGAAGTTGACGAATCTGCCCATTTGTTGGCCCGCCTGCTGGCGGAAGTGGCCGCCGGCTGGCCTCCTCTGCGCGCAAGGCCGAGCGCCGTCTGTGGCCGTAAACAGGTAGGCTTGCTGGTATCTGGACTGCAACTGCTGCTCCGCTAACCTTTGCGCCCGCTGCTGGTTGCCATTGGAATCGGGCCTTTGGTTGTGGTTGCTGGCGTGTTCGGTGGCGAAAAGCAATATGTTTTCATCATAATGGCTTGCAACAATGGAGGACGCTAAGTCTGAATCAGTGTTGTAGTCGTAATAATGATTATGAGAGCTCCTCTGCTGCTGCTGCTGCTGCTTGTTGGCCGAATGAGATCGCTGTTGCTGCAAGTCAATTGCTGCCTGAGAGCTGGCGAATTGTTGTTTACTTCCGCGCCTCTCGGCTGCAGGTGCAATCAGGAGTCTAACCTTCCCGTTGGCGCCATTGTTGCTTCCAGTCTGGTTGTTGTTATTGTTGTTGTTGTCGTCATGATGGAGCCGAGTGGGTTGCAAATTACCCTGGCTTGCGCTGGCCGGCCGCCACTGGCCGCCAGTACGCGTGACAGCGTTTTCCTGTCCACTCTGGTCGCAAGCTGAACGATCCATCTGGCCAATGGAACTGGAGCTGGCGGTTGCTGCTCGCCTCACGCTGCCCCCTCTCTCTGGGTCCTGTGTGGCCGGCGAGCTGGCGGCACAACCCTCGCGTTTGCCGGCCGGATCTTGGGTCGGTTTTGCGCGCGCTCGTTTGTGTTGCTTTAGGCCGACTTGGGCGCCTCTATGGACCAAGCTGCGCTCGCTTGGCATTGGCACTTGAGGAGGGTAGAAGTGGCCGAGCCAGGTTCGCCGAGGGCTCTCAGCTGGCGGCGCTGCTCTCGACTCTCATGGTTTGGTTGGAGCTTTGACAAGGCACTCTTCTCACTACCAACAGCTCCACACTTACACTCTTACGCGCGCCGAGCCACTCCGATGGTTTACAATGGAGGCGCCCTCGATGGGTGGCTAGATTGTTGGTTTTGGATGGATGAGGTTCTGTTTGGAGGCTGGAAGCAAAGTGTTTATTGCCTCGCGCTCTTTGCCTTGCTTGTTGGTGGCGCGAGCGAGAGGGAACTGACTTCGAGTGAAGCCACTTGACTCGGCAGCGGCGGCGGCGGCAGCGGCGGCGATGGCGCCAGCTGAGCAGCGCAGCCCAATGTTTGCTGGGCCAGTGGGCTAGCCAAGTTGGGCCGCCTCTGCGCGCCACCACTGCTCTTGGCGTCCAAGGCAGACGCTCAGGCAGAGCGGCAACAGCAAACTTTGTTCGAGACTAACGTGGTAGCAGTGCTGCGAGGAGATCAACTCAGTTTGTTGGTTAGCTAGCTCGGCGGCTGCGGCGGCCAGCGCCTACTGTAATGCATGTAATCTGGCCGAAGGCTGACGAGCGCCCGCACTCTCGTCTCACGAGGAGCCCGCGACAACGGGTGTGCGCGCTCGCCCTTGCGGCCACAATAGCTTCATCAGCGCGCCAAATCTCGCAAGGCAAACTCCGCGCACTTTCTCCCCCCAAAATGCTAAACAAAACCCCACTCGCTCCCCGGTTGGCCCACTTTCGGGCCCAACCTCCCCTAATTGGACTCTAATTGAGCCCTTCGCTTTGGACGTCCGTCTGCTTCCTGCGCTCGATGGCCGACAACATGAGCTGGCGCCTGAACTTGATTGGCTGGCCGGCGGCGCAGGTAAGCGCCTTGCGCCAGCGAGCAGTCCTCCCTTCCTCTCTCTCTCTCCCTCTGCTAATGGGCCAGCGCTAACTAGCCAGCTTAGGCTCGCTGAACAAAGCGCCACACTCGCTCGCTAACTCGGCCGCAAGCAGCAGATGTGCAGCGCTTAAATGGGGCCCAAAGCGAGAGCTTGCTCGCCCAAATCCAATCTTGAACAGCGCCAAGGGTTTGTCGCTTCTGCTGGCGCCTTTGCTGGTTTTGGATTTGATCAGTTTGATCAGTTTGCGTTGCACTCAATTTGATTGCGAGCTCGGGTTGTTTAAGTTGAATTGAATTTTGCAATTGGATTGGATTTGCTCTGCTTGGATTGAGCCGCTCGGTGGAGGAGCAGCGTGGCGAGCAGTTTTGAGTGTGGCTGGATTGAGCTCGAGTTTTGCTTGCCTCTCTCAAGCGGGCTGTTAGTTTTGTTGGGCCGGCCGAGCGCGGTGTGCAGTCCGCCTCTCCTGTCTGGAGCAAACGGCGACTAGCTTGCCAGTCGCCGGCCGTCGCCAAGCAAACCAACCGCGACCGGCGCACAACTCGGCCTGCAAGCAAGCCAGCCAGCCAGCCAGCCAGCCGGCCGGCCCACTGCGGCCGAGCCAAGGTAGCGCCGCCCCGCGCATGACAACTCGCAGCCAGTTGCGTAACCTCCACTTCCTCCTCTGGAGAAGCCGCTCTCGTTGCTCAGCCGCCCGCCCGCCCGCTCATTCATCATCATATTTCCGTGCATTGTTGGTTTGGTTGGCGCCGCAAAGGTGGCCCGAGCATTGGAAGTCGTGCTGGCTCAAGCGGCCCAGCAAACGCTGCAGCACAGACCCATTGGCTCCGCCAGCGACAACGCCACAGCCGCCCCAAACTCGACACGACATGTACCTGACCTTCAGCAAAAACAATGCAAAGCAGCCGGGCCGCTGAGAGCTAATGCTCATGTTGTTTATGTTGCGTCACTCTGCCCGCCCATCCATCCATCCATCCGCCCAGCCAGTCCGACTGGGCCGACTCGCTGGCAGGCTGCGCTTGGCATCCGCATGGACAATTATGCAAATCCCAGCCTCGCCATTCTCTCCAGCAAGCCTTTGTTCCTGGCGACGAGTAAATTGATTGGATTCCGCTCCATAATCATCGCCATCCTCCTCCCGTCGCTCCGCCTGCGCGCGCCGAATGGTGTATCCCCATTCAAACGGTCGCGTCTCTGGCTCGATTGGGGTCCGGCACGCGAGGAGGCCTCCGCTGGGCCTCGCCAGGTGGCGTTGGGTGCGCCACTGGGACCGCCGCTCGCTCGCCAACTCGAGCTCTGCATTGCGCTGCACAGGCAGGGGATGTGCGAGGCGAACTCTGCGCGAGAAGCCCCATTGGATGCACCTGCGCCCGGTGCTGCAACTTGCCGAGCGCACAGGACAAGTCTTCGGCTCGAGCAACAAGATGGTGTTGTTTTCCAAAAACAACATCAAACTAAGAATGCAACATTGTAAACAGCGGCCACCTTACACATGCGCTCAAATTGTGTGAATCCAAATCTGCCGCCGATGGCAGATTTGGATTCCTTGCGCTCAATTGGAGCCTTCAGGGGCGAGAGGCCAAGCAGGCTGAGCTTGTTAGTGTGGCGGCAGTGGTGGTTTTTACACACTATTTGCAGGCAGAGGGTTGCTGTGTTTGTCATCCTGGAGGTTCAGGTTTTTCGCGCGCGAGCCAAGTGTTTTAAGGAGCGCGCGCGCGAGTTAGCTCGCGTCATCCCTCTGCTCGCCCATGAACAGGGATGGATGGATGGATGGATGCCCTGAGGCTTCTAGTGAACAAAATAAAACTAGTCGTCATCGTCATAATGATCGCACCTTCAAGGGAGGCTTTGCGTTCGCGAGAGACTGGTTGCCGTGAACTTGTTAGCTAAAGGAGCGAGCGAGGAGTCTCCTTTAGCCGCCCGCTGCCAGTTGGTTTATTTTGGGACGCTCGTTTGGGCCGGACGAGCTTCCACTTGTTGTCGGCTTCGCACTTTGTCCTGGCGACTTTTAAGAAGAAGCCAGCAAGCGATGCTCTGCAAGGGCTCAGCCGGCGAGTTCATTGACTCTTGGGGGCGAAGAAGGCGCACTAGGCGCCAGGGAGCCGGCAGTGGCGCCTCCAGCCGAGCGGCGGCGGCGGCGGCGGCAGTCGCGCCGGCAGTCGCGCCGGCAGTCGCGCCCGATTGGGCCTCCCGTCTTAGCGCCTCGCTCGTCGCAACCTTGGCCGCACGAGCAACCGGAACTGGCGGGCCCCACTTCCGGCGCTCGCTGAACTCAGCGCACGTGCAAGCCGCCTCCACACGGGCGGGCCCCCGAGCGCGCCCTTCACCTGCTACCTGGCGCCCGGCGAGCGAGCGTTAGCTTGGGCGGCAGAGCCATGAGCAGGTCGCGTGGGCCAAGGCGGCCAGGCGCCTGCCCGAGCATTGAAGAGGCAACAGGCAACTGGAGGCAGTG
>Ga0209372_1000720_pt1 | contig 10172 bp, 12 predicted proteins | sample AgamicAtPe_FD_187170 | JGI IMG/M metagenome (GOLD analysis project Ga0209372, IMG submission 187170) | Agave microbial communities from Guanajuato, Mexico - At.P.e (SPAdes) (version 2) | ecosystem: Host-associated > Plants > Phyllosphere > Phylloplane/Leaf | place: Guanajuato, Mexico | collected... | reverse complement strand
CTTGCACGTTATCGAGTGTTTAAATTACAATAGCAGAAAACACGTTCCACGTGATTCAAACAATAAGTCGCCGCTCGCGGCAGCAGAAGCGGGCGAGAGCGATGACGACGACGACGACGACGACGACCAGTGAGACTGGCGAGATAAATAATGAAACTGGCGCTTGGAGCCCCGAATCATTAGGCCGAGCGAGCGCAAGTTGTTGTTGTTGTCGTCGTCGTCGTTGTTGTTCTAGTTTCCAATCCGACTTGCCGCCTGCAACACCGAGCGGCCGCATGAGGATATTCCAAACATCCATCTTGGCGCTTCATCTTGGGGCCCTCGGCTCGCCTATAGGCTGGCCATTGTTTGAGTTTCAGACTAGATACTATCGGCGTTGCTTGGGATGCAAGCAAGGCGAGCTGCCCTCCGTTCAAGCGCAAGCGTTCGACTTCAGGGCGAGAGGGTGGCGAGACTGGCCCTTTCAATCGATCAATTTGCTTGCAAGGTCAACTCGGAAATGGGACGCAATCATCTCGTCATTTAAAAGGCTGGCAGCTGCATCAGGGGCGGCAAGCTGCCGCTCTTGGCTACATTTTGCCATCTTATCCAAGGGGCGCGAGTTCACTGGCTCTTGGAGGGGCGCGAGAGGCGGGCAATCTATTCGAGTCACGAGTCGCAAGGGTCGAGCACCGGGCGAGCCGGCGAGCAAACTGGCCGGCGGCGGAGGGGCCGCGCGCAGTGTGTGGCGCCCGCCGTTTCTATTTGTATCGCGCCCTTAATATCACTCTTGAGGGAGGCGCCGCACCAAACGGCTGCTCGGCCAGAGTGCACGAGGCGGCCGGCCGGCCGAGCTGCAGGGGAAGCCAAGTGAAAAGTACGCGCCAAGATTGGTCCGCCAGGCTTGCCAGTTAATTGAATGAGTCCACCAACGATGGTGCCTCGGTCGCCGCCGCCGCCTCTTGTTCCCCCAGGATTTGGGGGATTGAATTTGATTTTGGCGCCGATGACCAGCGACAGCAACAACAATGAGAAACTCGAACCGGCAACATCGTTTCAAGCTCCCGCAACTCCATTCCCTTTCGCACACCAAAACAACGATAATGGGCGCAAAGCCAACGAGCGCACGTATCGCCGCCTGGACGCTAATAACAGGCGAACGCCGCTCACATTTGCGCCACAGATTCAATCCCACTGCAAGTGTCTCAACGGGCTTCCCAGTTTTGCCTTCCACGCCAAACGCGACAATTCAATCCTACCCTTATCTTATGAGCGGCATCAATCGTCGCACCTGAACCTCAGCGCGACGACCGTCACGATAGCTGGCCAGGTGGGGCGGCATTTGCATTGGGCTCGCCCAATGGGGCCCCTGCCGTGTGCAGTGGGACAGCTTGCGTTTTAGCGCAAATTTGAAAACTCTCTCCCCATTGGCCAACCAACTGGCTGGATGCCCCGTCCGCTGGGAGCCCGGCGCCCATTAGAGGCCAGGTGAGCCGTTCAGCGGCTCGCGGATAAGTTTTCGCGTTTAGATCCCGAAGGTCGCATTGTTTTAGCCTAAAATAAACTCGCTCCCCTCATCGCCAGCTGGTTAGACTTTTCGCTCGCAGACAGGCAACTGCCATTCAATGTCTGCGATGGATTTGCCCGCCGGCTTGCGCTATCTCCAATTCGTGCATCGATTTTCCCTTAAAACCCTCCACCTCCAGGCCACCTCAACCTGGCGAGCCGAGCAAAGCCGTGTGCGTGACTCGGCCCGCCTGAACCAGTTTGAGCTGGCGCCTCAGTGCGCTGGCTCCCGTGCAAGCAGGCCGGCCAGCTTGAGATTTGCCACATCGCGGCCGCCCAAATAGAATTAAACGGCAATCAAGCCTGATTGATGGGCCACCACAAGCTCGCCTGGTGACACACACACACACGCACGCGCCCACAAACCAGCCCCCTCCTCCCTGTCCGCCCCCCCCCGCCCCATTTCCGGCCAACCCTTGGCGGCTCGTCTCGCTCGCCCTTGAGCGAGTTTGCGGGATCATGCAAAATGAGCCCCGAATTAGGGGGCCGGGCCAAATTTCGCATACTAAGTTTGTTGTCCCCGCGAGGCTCAGAGCGCTCAAGCGACGCTAGCAACGCCAACTACAGCAGCCGCTTGGTTAGCCGGCTCAAGATTGGACTTGAAATTGATTAGATTGCGCATCACTCGCTCATTCTGGGGTCGCCCTCTGCTTACTTGGCCACCCACTTTAGTGTGCCCGTTTGCCTGAGAGAGAGAGAGGGACGGTCAGCAAGCTTGCAGATTTTGGATTGAGACTCCGCTCGAGTTCCAACTCGAGCAAAGACACTCCCATCTTGATCCCTCAACAATGCCCATCGATGCTCGACCCCCCCCCCGCGAGCTCACCGACCACCAGGTTGCTGGTTATCGAGTGCAAGCGGAAGCGTCGCATCCCACGCTGACATAATGTGACTCGCTCGTTTTTGCGCGCCCAAGCAGCGCGCCGCACTTTGGCCCTCTCGCAGGCGCATCCGGCCAGCAAAGTTGCATCCAAGGCTGGTCTCAGATGACAGACTGGCTCAAGTAGACAATCGGGCGACTAATGGGAGCGCAATGGAGTCTTCAACCCTTGCGAGGCCTCCGCTTGACCTTGCCGGCCAGGTTGGTTGGGCGCCGCTTGCAATTGCGCGAGTCTTCAAGAGTCAACGAGAGCCAATGCAAACCGTTCGGGGCAAACGCGAGGCCAGACGATAGAAAGTGGGCCCGATCGTTAATTTAATTGACTCGCGCTGCCTCCTCTATGGGCCGCGATTTATCCCCCGCAAATCGGCCGGCGTCGCTCGCTAGGCCAACGAGTCGGCGGCCAATTGATGGCTCCAGCTTGCCGGCTCCCTCCGCTCGCCCCTCTCGGCCAAGCAAGCCAGTTATTGCACAATGGAAACGAAATGGCTCATATCTGGACCTAATGTGGCGCTAAAACTGCGGTCAGTTGGTTTGTGTAAACGAAAACTGTCGCTCAGCTGGGGCTCCATTTGGCTACCGACTAGTCAGCTCGGCGCTTCAGTTGGCCAGCCGCCCGCCATCACTTATAATTCGATTCTAGGTCGAGTTTCATTAATTAATGATCGAGCCATTGACGTCTAAACTGGCCGAGCTGGATGCGTTGCCGCCGCCGCCGCCGCAGCCTCCTCTTTTGGCCGCCGACCAATTGGAGCACTTGGAAGGGGGCTGCTGGGCCGATGGGTGGAGCCCATTGGTTAGAGTGTTGACGGCTCTTTCCTGCAGCAACCTGGGCGCCTCAACTCGGCCCTCGCTGGCCAGCCTATTTGCCGCTCTCAGATTGCAACGCTCGACTTGCTCGACGAGAGGTTTGCTTGACCAACGTAGAAGCCCCACCGCTCCTATGATTGGAAACACGATAATCCGTAATTTCGGAGAGCCTCTCTAATTGAACGATGTGTTCAAACAAACTAGACGATGTGTCCTGCTCCGAGGATACACTCATCTCGGAGGACAACCAAATGTTTGGCTAGTTGGAGCTGGACGGACCCAATCATCGCCATCCCCGACCTTGGAGCCGAAATCACACCTTGGAGCTCCACAGGCCAGACTGCAGCCAGAGTTTTGATCGAAGCCCAAAGCCAGGTGCCGGCCAGAGTCGATGGGCCAAGATTTGGCAAGCTGAGGGGTTGCGTTGGACTGGCCTTGTCTCTAAGCTATATCGGCACCCTAATCCCCGAGTGTTTGTCCCCTCGGGCGGCTGCAAATTGTCGCCGCTTGTGGCGCGGACATTAAACTACGGGGCAGACAATATCTCGCACAATGGTCGCATTCGAGCAACCCGATGGCCAGGGCGAGAGAGGGCGGCAGCCTGGGTTACATAACCTTGACGTCGCTCGGGGCGCCGCAATCTGGCGACCACCTACACGGAGAGCGCAACTAAAAGGGCACAAACACTTCACCGAGGGTCTCATTTTGCGCCTTTATTCTCGGCCCAAAACGCTAGCAAGCCGCTAAACCGCCAGTATTTCGGCCAGGTGAAGGTCCAAGGTAAAGGCTTTAAGTAATCAATATTTACTTAACAGCGGACAGAGCAAGAGCGATAAAGTGAGCGCCCTTTGTGGGCCCGTTGCGAGTTGAGGGGGGAGGGGGCAGGAGGCGCCTCCAGCTTCAGGGATGGCCGAGTTTCAATGGTCCGCGAATGAAGACACAAGGGCCACTTGGGGGAGCCCTCGGCCGACGTTTTGCACCATTTCCAGCTCGCTCCTTTGCGCCAGTCTGCCTGCTCGAAGCTGTCGCCCTCGAGCTCATAACTTGTGCCGCTCCTTTTCGAGCAGAGATAGAAATCTGCTCGCGAGCTTTCTTGTTTAGCGAGCTAGGTAAACAAGGGTTCAGTGAACAAGATATGCGCCCCAGTCTGGCCCGTAAGCCGGCGAGCGCAAGTGTCTTTATCGGCGCGCTAAGATCTGTTGGCTCGAATCAGGTTGTTGCCGGGCTGATTGGGGCAGCCAACTGGGCCGGCTGGCAGCCGACAGGCCGCCCCTGGAAGTGCGCGCGAGGAGCAATGGAGCCACTCAAGCTACTTACCCCAGTGTGAGCAGGGCCGATTGTTGCGCCGCGGCCGCGGGCCCAATGGAGGCGTACGGTGTGTAGGGTTGAAGGTTGCGGTCGTAGGGCGAATAGAAGCCGTACATGCCGGACGCATAGGCGCTCATGGCCATCTTGCTCGCTCCTCTTGGCGCCCCTTCGGCACCACCAAGCGGCAGCTATGGCGAGAGACGGCTCACCTTTCGGCCGCAAACTTGAAGCTGCTCCCTCGTCCGCCTGTCGCGCCAACAATTAACCCCCGTCAAACTCCCCAAACTCAGCCGCATCTATTGATATTTGAGCCTCAGCTAGAGCCACTTCCTTCGCCGCCCGCAACTCAAAACAACTCGCCCCAAGGCTCTCCCGTTTTCCTCCTTTCTGTCTGTCCGTCTGTCTCTCTCTCTTTCTCTCTATCCAACCAAACTCAGCTTCCTGGGCCTCCAAGTTCTCGCCGGAAACTCGTCCATTTGTCTCTCTGGATCCAGACAAAGGGGAGCAACATTTTCCATCAGCTTGAGGCGCCAAATCCAGTCACTGCCAACGCTGACCAGAAAATTTCTCGCCTCGCTCCCTTTGTCGGCCTCTGAAGCTGCTCCGCCCTCTCAGTTCGTCTGAGCCCAAGGCCCTGCTCAAGCCAGCCAGAAACTCGACTTTGCTCGCCACCTCAAGTCATGCAAATTATCGCACAAGCTAGTCTTGCGCCCGAAATTCCGGATACGATTTGTTGGTTATCACTGAGGCGGCGCCTCGCTGCTAAAGTGTTCAAGTCAACCCTTCTGCTCGCACTCGTCCTCCCTGTGGCCGCGCCTCGCGTACAGTCTGATTCTAATCGTGAGCCCGTCGGCCTAATCGTCATTCTCTCTCGCTCGCTCTCGCTCGCTGCTCTTGTTTGGCCCGGCGGCCACGAGCTCGCCTCCTGCTCCTCCCTCCTCGACGGCCAAGCAACAAACAAACGAGCAACAGAGGAACCGACTCGCTGCAAGACAGTCCGCTAGCTCGGACTTGGACTTGGGACGGTTGCAGCTTGAGCCGAGCGCGAATTAGAGATGGTGTCTTGGTTTGTTGGCGGCGGATGAACGGAGGAGGAATTGAATTTTAAGCGCTCATTATGCGTCCGATGCGCGCCAGCTGAGGAGGGCGCGTGTGGCGAGTGCGCAAACGCCCTAGGTGCTCGTGCGCTAGGCGAGCCAAGATTGTGCGTAGGCGCAGCGGCTGCGGCGCCGCTTCCGCCACCAAGGAGGTCGCGGCGCGCAGCCGGCCACGAGTCCAGGCTAGACAGGAGCGGGCAGAGGGCAGCGCAATCTGCGCCACGAAATACCCCGACTCATTCCTCCATCCCCGTCCCCGTCCCTTCCTCTCGGCGCGCCCGTCTCGCAAGGCGCGCGCCACTCTCCACGCACATGATCCGGATCGAATGCGGTCAAAACTCGCAGACGCGCCACAGCCGGCGCTTGACCTCTCCTCAGCCGCCAACCAGCCGTCACCCATGAGGCAGCTCGCCTGGTCGGCAGGACCAAAATCGAGCCGGTCGCTGCTGGCGCCAAAGAGGGGGCTCGAATGGATAAATTCAAGAGTCATGGCTTCTGACCGGTGAGTCCGGCGAAACAATCGAAAGAACATTCAAAAAGTCGCAACCACTCACCTGTTAGACGGGTTCTGGCTTACCTGGCGCCTGCTTGTCCCGGCCTGAGGCTTGCCAAGCTTGCCGATCAGCATGTCCCAGGGACCCCCGATTGGTTTGGCCATTGGCTCGGCCTTTACAAACCTCTCCTCCTCTCCCTCTCTCTCTCTCTCTCTCTCTCGCCCTCTATGCGCCTCCAAGTGGGCCCGCCAGTGAGACCAATTTACTGGCCCAGCGATGCTTCAATTGATGCAAAATAATTTACACAAACGACGCCCCAAACAGTCTCTGATGGCTTGGCCGCAGTTTGGCGTTTCCAAGTTTGCTTTGCGTCGCCTTTAGTTCCGGCTCGATTTGGTCCAGGAAGATCTCATTGCACAAGTGAGCCGCTAGCTGTTAGCAGATGCAAGATGGAGTAGCGAGGCCGCCTTTGCTTCCTCCAATGCAACGGCCAGCGATCCTGTTTTCACATAGACAGATTATTGTACTTTTCTTTGCCTCCCTCGAAAGCTGGCCCCTGAAAACACAGGCCAGCAGACCGGTTGGCTGGCTGGCTGGCTGGCTTGCGGCAGTGGGATGGTTTGAACGAGCGTTGTCCCTCCTAGATAAGATCGTTTCTCTTCATTTTCGGCCCCAAAGAGCTGCAGTTCTCGTTTGGCTGGCCGAGCGCTTGCTGGGGGGCATTGCGAGTTTAGAGGGCGAGAGGGAGCGAGCGGAGGAGTGAGACGGAGAGGAAATCACAATGCAATCTGGATTCAAGTTCGTGGCATCCTCGTCTAATCTCATCTGCCGACTAGACCATCGCTCTTGCTTGGCCGAGGTTTTTCGCGAGAGCTGGCAAACCAACGGCTCTATTGCTGCGCCCCGTTAGAGTTCACTTTGCGCCGCCAATTCAATTGTCCTAATAATATTTAATTCAATCTTGACTCACTAAAACCTGGCCTCGTTTGCCCATCCTTGTACGACAGATTCCTCCCGGCGTCTATGGGGCCGGCTTAGCTCATATTTAAGCAAGTTTGTCGTTAGTTTGCCCGTCAGCTAGAGGTAAGATTTAGCTTGTGTGACAAAAGGACGGCTCCCGTTTGTTGCTGGTCCAAATAGGTAGACTTGACTGCTTGCGGCCTCACTTGACGACTTTGCTCCAGACGCAAACCTGAACTAAGCAGCCCTCGCGACTTCTCTTCCTCTCCTGATTGAACTTGACTTGAGCGGCCCCTCTCCAGCCAACAAGCCGCTCCCCTCCGCCAGGCCGCTCGCCAAGGCAAACTGACCGACTTGTGCGGACTGATTTGCAAGGTGGAGCGAGTTTATCTGCTTGATTGATTAAGTCAGCGGCCACTGTTGCTGGCGGCGCACTCTTAACGCGCCAACTCCGCCTTCCTTGCCTCCGGGCGGCTCACGGCCACGAGCTGCTCAATAAACGCCAATAGCTCGGCCAAAGCCGTTATCTAGGTCGAGTGTCATCAATCATCGGCACTCATCGCCGGCGCTGAGGCTTGAGATGACAATTATTAATTGGTCAATAGGAGAGAGAGAGAGAGGGACGGTGGTGGGACTGCGCTTGTGTGTCTGTGTGTGCGTATGTATATGTGATGGTCTCGCAAGCTTAATCCGTCTGAGCTGGGCAGGGGGGCGGCCTAAGCGAAAACTTGGCCGCTTTACCTATTCTCTGTTGCTTGCTTTCACTATCAGAACCCCGCACTTGCACTCGATGCCAGCCAGCCAGCCAGCTAGCTAGTTGATCCAGCTAGCAGACTTCCAAGTCCATAAAGCTCGACAAGCTGCAGTTTTGCGAGAATGACGACGAATGGGTTTGGCGGTCTCAGACAAGACGGGATGGGACGGTAAGCGAGCTCGGGCGGTTAGCTCGCAATTGTCGCTAGCTCCCCGTTGAAGCTAGTATCTGCACATAGATACTAGCTCCAGCTATGTGAGCAAACGGGAAGAGACTCTTGCACGGCGCCTCGCAAGGTTCAAACAACGGCAGGAGGGCGGCTGCGGTTGCGGCCAAGCCTCCAGCAGTGATACAAGCTCCAGCTGCCGAGGGGGGGACGATTAATTTTAATCTAATTTGTTTGCCGCAACTTGTCACACTAGATCTGATGGAACGAGCAAGCTCAGGGGGGGAGGAGCCTGCCCATCCTTGGGCCTTTGATCCGGCTGGTCGCAGATTGGCCCGCGAGATAGTGGCGGCTGTCTTGCTGATGCTTCTCATTGGCAGATTGGTTGATATGATGAAGCTGGAAGTCGTTAGGATCTGGAGCAGATATGTTCCGCTTTCAACAAATGAAGGAGCGCCCATTGTGTCGCACAAGTTGCGCCCCAGGAGATGGGCCATATTCAATCTGGCGATGGGCGCCGCTTGCGCCCTATCCACTCAATCAATGGTGTGCCCAAGTGCGACCCAGTGTGGTTGAATCATTCCCCTCCCCCCTCCATCCCCGCTCTAATCTCTCAGCCCCAAAATCTTGGCCAACTACACGGCTACCTTTGGACGGTTTTGCTCGCAATTGTATGATGATGAATGATTGTTGCTCAAAATGGTAGCCAAAGACGCTTGCGCGGATTCGGTCCGACTGGCTTCTGGGCGAAAAACAGACTCTAACTAGACGAGACCATCCGAGCGGCTCTTTAAGCTGCTGGGCGGAGGATAAGGCCTTGCAGTGACAGTGGATTGTTTTAGATTATTATTATTAATATTGCTCGCTAACTCGAACCATCACTAGCCAGAGACAAGTGAAAACCTATTTTTCTCCATAACTTTTGGGCAATAAGAAGAGGGGAGCTGGGCCGCACCTCTCTCCCTGCTTGCTTTGCGCCACTCTCGCCCTCTTTCTCTCCTTTGCCATCATCGTTTAGAGCCGGGGGTCTAGGAATTGCATATACATGAGCGCTTGCTTATGGCTGCTATGGACTCGCCATCACAGCCACGCTTAACTTGCAACGAGGGCTCAGCAAAGTGAAGGGGCTCTTCAAACAAGGTACCGGCATCCCTCTGGCTCTGGATCATCTTGTTTGGGTCGCTTGCAGATGCACAACTAGGAACATTATCCATAACTTAGCAGCCTTTTCACTTGAAAGACGTGAATGTCAATGCGATTGAACTCAAACGACGATGCGGCTGAGATGGCACAACATCAACATAAGTTGCTTGCACTAACTCCTAGAGCACAAAAGCTAACCAAGGTGAGGCCTCTAGTGCACAGACTTCGAATAACGTCGCAAAATGTTGCCGAGCTGCGTAGTTGGCCCAACAAAATGTGATCCTCTGTCTGATTCCGTATTCGCAATGCCTCCGACTTCACGTTTATCTTCCCTCGATTTCCCATAACTCACAAACTAAATCTCACTCTCGAACTCGAACTCTGAGGTATGACAGCCGATTCGGCTGGAGCAGGAGACGAGTGAGAGCGATTAAGCTGGTTCGCGCTTGCAGCGAGGTGCAATTAGATCTATGGGTTCATAGTAGGCATTCTTGTCAAAAGTCATGCCGCCACTTCAACACCAAGGCAGTCTTCCAGAACTTGGACGCCAGCTTCACTAAAGCACACAAGTCGATTCTAACGTATCGCAATCTGAACTTGATTAGCTGTTCGGAAGGTAGGCAAGAGTCTCGAATTGAACATGGCGAGTATACTTGGGTGTGTCTGTTGTAGCACCCAAATCAAGACTGTAAAAAGCACCCATCTGCGAGCATCGTGCGGTCTTAATGGCGGGTATTTCACTGGCAGACTAAGGAATAGATGAGGCCAATAGACACAGGAGTCGTCTATATTTATAACTGTTTGAAACTCTCCGGTTAAGAGAGCGCCAACCAGAGCCAGACACAATGGACTCATTCGAGTGGTCTTGGTGTGCGGGCGCGGGGAATTCCAAGTTGATTTCGCGCGCCACCAGCACAGACACACAGCGCGAGCATTTTCGCTCGCCGAGTCTACGCTCACGACCTGCTGTCCGCCAAATCCCTCAACCGATCACCACAAACACCCTATTACTATC
>Ga0209372_1000718_pt1 | contig 10263 bp, 5 predicted proteins | sample AgamicAtPe_FD_187170 | JGI IMG/M metagenome (GOLD analysis project Ga0209372, IMG submission 187170) | Agave microbial communities from Guanajuato, Mexico - At.P.e (SPAdes) (version 2) | ecosystem: Host-associated > Plants > Phyllosphere > Phylloplane/Leaf | place: Guanajuato, Mexico | collected... | reverse complement strand
CAACATTTTTGAGCACTTGATTGAGCTTTTTCCTGTCTCGCCCAGCGATGGCCCATCTAAGATTATTGCGCTTATAGAGCGACTCGTCATTCATTGATGTGGCCATCTCCTCGACAACATATTGGCCAGTGAAGCCAGCGGCACCAAAGACGATGACATCGAATTCCTTATCCATATTGGTTGAACTTCTAACTGAGAATATGGAACAGTACGATGGAGACTCGAACACTGTTAGGCTTCTCGATCTTCATCGGCCCTGGTCGAGCATCGGTTGGTCAGGTTCATGGCTCATCACGGTGATAGAAAATCGTCAAGTCTGCGGAATTCAAAACCAAAATTAAATACGATGCGAGAGGTCGGTTGCTACACGGATTCGAAAGTGAACAAAATGAATTTCTACAAGCGAGATTCTAATGTTGGTATGTTGCGTCTCGGCAAGACAGCGCCGTACCTAGCGATTCGAGTCTCCTCGATTATTCGTAAAGGTTACACGCTGGTTCAGCATACCTATTTTCCCGGAAGAAAGCTAACTAGTGATGTTAACTGTGCTGAGACTGTGCAGCGACTGGCGTTCGAGTACCAGATCACTCGAACGCCAGTCGCTGTGCTGCCAGTTCAGGCGGTCTAACCCGAAACCACGCCTCCCTGAGACAGCGGGAGATCGGGTTCCGGGATTCGAGCGAGCACCACGAGGTCACTAAATTTCAATTTAATACCAACGTGCGAGTCTGTTTAGCATAGGGAACTCGGACACTCCAGATTGTTTAGGGAGTTTGGGTAATTTGGGCGGTCGAGGCAGTCTAGGCAGTCTGGGTAGTCTAGGTAGTCGAAGAAGTCGAGGAAGTCGAGTTACAACAGGCACTACAAGTACTACAGCTAGTCCAGGTAGTGCAGCCTGACTGGATGCTGGGGCCAGACGCTGAATCAGAGTCGCGAACGGACTCACAAATCTCGGATCTCACAATCTTGCAGGTAGAAAGACAAGGTCCGAATTCGTGGGTTGCTGACCACTATTCGATATCTGAAATCGGCGACGAAAACGCATCTGTACGGCACTTGGTTGCCGACAAAGCTATATATTCAATGCAAGTCGTGTTGTATTACTCAGTAGTCAGCTGAGCTGACTACTCGGCAACAAGGACACTGGATGGCTGGCTCTTTGATTGCAACTGCCTATTTAAAGTACGCGCGTAGACGAACTTCCGTCATGTCTGCTTACCACTACACGACGTCACTTTATGCAAGGCACTAGCCGGTCTACCCGCGTCTTCGCTTGCGTGAAACTCTTCTGGTGGGGCGACCCTCAGGTATCGCTGTCCCGCTTTTGGTCGACAGAGTCCACTGGTCCGACCCGCCCTCTCCCCAATCTCGGTACCGACCCTATTATCCCGCACCTGTGGGCGACGCACCTTGAGCTGTGACGCGTCACCCCTACGCCAACTTCGCGACTTGAACGTTTTCATTTATAAGAGAAGAGTAGAAGAGAGGATTTGCGATTGGGGTTTCGGTCCCGCAAGCTGAGTTCGATATCGCGTTCGTCGCCTCGTTGAAAGCGGTCGAAAGATTAGAGGAAGAGGGTGTCAGGAGGAAGGCCGCCACTACTTTTGAAAAAGATCGACACCACTCTGGTGGACCAACCGGGCACGATCTCGACATCGATGGAGGATGGTGAACGTGAGCAAACATCAGTTCACTGTCTATGAACTGTTGAAATTTGCTCAAAGAGTATCACCTTCAGGTGAACTCTCGCTACGCAATGAATTATCATACATCGCACTTGTCCATTTTGATTCTGTCCACTTCCAGGATTCAGCACGATGCTTCGAGCTGAAACTCGGTCTATATAAGCGCCGTTTTAACCACAGTCTTATCAATTGAACACCTCATCCTCGACATGGATTCTACTCCTGAATTGACTGATTTTGGCTCACATCAGCCTTGAGGATTTCTAATTCCATGCAAAATACAACAATCATAGAGACTAGTCACTAGTGCGCATTGACGTAAGTTTTTGCCTGAATTTTTGCATTACTTTTCCTCTGTGAACCAAAGATTAGATTGTACATATTTCATGTACAACAAAGGCGACCAAAAACCACATTGGACCGGATAAGATTCGCCATGGTGCACAAAACCAAATGAAGATCGAAAGCAAGCAGTTTGAATTGATGAACCATAACTTTATGAGAATTTCTACAAAATGCGGAAACATATCGTTAAAATACCTCTGCCCCATGGAAAGGTCTGATGTGAACGACCGGATTCTCCGGTTGACTCTTGAGGTTTGCTGGATTATCGGCGGTGTTGGTGATTTCGTTTGAACAAATTGCAGAGTTAGGATTAGTTTGCTCATATTTAGCTGTATCAGATGAAAATTTGATAACTTTCTGACCGTCTGACCCGACATCATCATGATCTTTTGTTGTAACCAATGTTTTGTCAGAGTTGTCGACTTTCCTGACAAACTCGACCATCTCCTCCTCTGTCTGGGTATCTGACTCTTGCTGTCGTCGACTTGGCACTTGTATTGCAACTCCACCGTCCACAACTTTTGGCGTAAGCTGCTCGGCGTTGACCTCAGGTAACGTTTGTCTGCGTGATTTGTTGGTTGAATTTACAAGACTTGACATGCCCGCTGTACTCGGATCAATCATTTGGTCGCCTCCATTTTGTTTGAGTATCTTCGATGAACTTACTGCTGCTTGAGTGCTGTTTAAAGCATTCGGGTTAGTGGGGCCAACGATGTTGTTGTTATTGATGCTACCCTGTAAGAGGTTTGCATTGAGTCTCTGGCTGGTGTTTTGCATTGAATTAGCCATAGACGATTTAGATCGTCGTTTTGAGAGGTATCTATTGACTGCAACTTGTATCTCACTCATTCGATAGGAATATATGAATGGATCAATAATTGATTTTGCTATCAAGAGTAAGGTGGTCATTGCGCCCAATAAAACGCGTCGACTAAACGATATCGTGTACAAAGGATATGGACAACTGTCAATGCAAGTCAATACCTGATATATTATTGCAGGCACATAAGATATAAAATATGTTCCTAAAATAAGTAAAGTTGTGATGAGCGCTTTCGTATTGGTTTGTGGAACTGCTGATGCGTGTATATGACGTCTTTGAGCTTCGTAAGTAGAGAACGATGTTGTTAAGCTAGTTGTAGCTGCGCTATGATTATTGGCTGCCGTATTGGACCGGAAGTCTGTTTGAACATCGGGCGCCCCTGATATAATGGTGGGCGAGCGTTCAAGACGATGCGACTGAGTTTTGGTTATTTGTTGGAAACCTTTTTGGCCGAAGGAATCTGTGCCAGTCTCAGAGGATGAAATGGATGACTTTTGTCGGGAGGACTTAGTGAGCATTATCTTACTTGTAGCGGAGTTTGCAATTGATCTAACGTTATCGCCAATAGTGTTCGCGCGGGACAGTTTCGCTTTCGGTCGTCCCAATTTATTATCACAGGTACATTTCGTGGTCGATGCACTGTCTGCTTGATTCAAATTTGCTCGACTAAACTGCCCTTGTTCATCCAGCGAGAGCTCACGAGGGTACAATGCTCGCTTATTAAGTCTCGAGTTCATCCGAGCGCCGTCGGAGGTTGGGCAAAGAAGTTGCGCCTCTCTTGTTTGACTCTGATTCATGGCGCCAAGACTAAATTGAGCTTTCAATCCAGCTCTAGGCTCAATCGTGCTTGTGTTTTTGTATGAGCTTGTTCGACGCCTCTTTAGTCGCCTGCCATTGGACCTTGAATCCCTACCAATAGAGAAGCCATCTCTGTCCTTAATCCCAGCAGAGCTGGCCCGTTCGGTGGAGGGAGTGCTCGAGTTTGGTGTCGTCGTCATTAAAATAGTTGTTGCTAAATCTATGGACGACTTAGCGGGTCTTACCTGCCCTACGCTAGAGGGTTCCATCAAAGTTTTAGGCTCAACAAAATCTCTATCAGGTACCTCCGCTTCCTCTTCAACTCGTTCACTGCTGGCGCGTTTCTTGCACGCTATTATTGGCTTGGTAGGTAAAGTAAAGCTGCTGAGTGACTCCTCCTCCTTCTTGGGCATCAATTTGACACAGCCTTCGTGTTCATCCTGCTCATCCAGGAGACATTTGTCGTTATTCGACTCAACGTGTTGATTGCTCTTTCCCTGATTGGAATCAATTTTACTCCTGATGTCGCGCGTGCTTAAAGGCACATTTGGTCCAATATGGCAGCCGTTTGTAGAGTCCCCAGCTACTGTTATCTCACGCTTCGAGGTTAGCTTTTCAGCATCATGTGACTCTAATCTAGCTTGCCTTAGAATACTCCTCCTTCCATCAGATGACAGGCTAGCATTTCTAATACTGCCACTGTTGCTGCTGCTTCCGTCGTTGGCCACTCTAGTCTCAAACGATTCACCTAGCTTGATTCTCGGCATTCCGATTGATGATCCGCGCGATAAGCTCGACTGGCTCCAGGTGGATATGCTACATTTCAGTGCCTTGTACGCGCCGATCCTCTCTGAACGATCATGGCCTCGCATTGCTTGGGCCTCATCATTGCAAACGCTACGCTCAACTAACGACATGTTTGCATCATCTTCGACCGTTTCCTCGCTTAGGATTGATATTGTGGGCTCGCCATCATCGTAGAGCATCTTAGCTGCGCAAACTGCGCACCTGGTAGAGTCAGGATTGGCCAACAATTGAGGAATATTGACCGCAGCAGCAGTTCCAACGCTGCCAGCAGCATTCAAGAGCCCTCGAGTCAGAGTTGAACGCTCATGGTTCAGTTGGCGCCCTTTCTGGTGTCGACTTATGATTATAAATATTCGCAAATATATAATCGACATGAGAAGCAAGGGCAAGGCGAATAGAGTGAGAACCATATACCTGAAGGTGAATCCCAACAGAAACAGGTAATCACATTCCGCTGACTGGAAGCCTATGCGCAGAGTGTTTTCGTTTATTTTTATGTAACATCCGGGATGACATTTCGAGTTTAGGAATTAGAATGAGATGGAATTGAATTGATCAGAACGTGTCCAAAGGAAACGAGGAATTTTTTAACCAAAATATATTAGAGCGAAATGAAGGGTGAATTGAATTGAGCGATTGGCGCAAGTGATGGGTGGGATTTGCTCGCGAGCAGAGTTCACGAATCCGAATGTAAAATTCTGAAATTTGTCAAGCGGAAGAGGGGCGCCTATATGCAGTTTGTTTAAGGTTACTTATTCACAAATTCTGTGGATTGTATGCGCATATGGTATGATATGATACGATATGATGCATTGGCATCATTGGCCCACTGTTAATCCAACTAAGCTAGAAAATACGAGAGTCATTAAAGGAAAAGTCAAGCCTCTCTGGCGTCCAGAAGAGCGAAAACTTCGCATAGCGCCAGTGGAACGCCTTCAGGGGGATCCTTTCGAGGGGATGGACATTGAACGATGGTGGGCCAACTTCTTAACCAAATGAGCCCAACTTCTCCGCCCCTAAATGGATCGTTTGCAGGAGCTCACAAAGGCGGTGGTCCTCTCCTTCGCTTGTGTTTCTCAAGTTGTGCCCTCAATGACGCTCAGAATGATTGATCAGCGTTTCTTCTAACCGGCTCACAAGGTTTGGTACATATCGAGATTAGCCTACTGTGTGTTCAGCTCAATTGCTCGTTCAGATTGACACATAGTGAGCCAAGCTACGCTCGATGACCTCTCCATCTACAAAATTCGGCCAGTGTAGGTGAGTCAGGATTTTCAGGTGCATGGTACTTGAGTTCGCTTTAGGGAGAAACCGTCTCGCGAGACAAACGCAACTCGCTTCGATCGATGTCAGGAACCAACTAAAAGATCACTTGAAAATCAATCACAATTAGAGCGCCAAGTGAGATAATTCATCTAACTCAGCCTTTTTTGAGCTTCTTTCTCCCCCAGCTGTTGGATATCAACTAATAGGATAGCGCAATGGGATTTGTTAGGCAAACAAATTTGCCATCAAAGATTGCGCCCCTAGAGGCTCAAATCTGCGCTGGACACTGTGAGGCGCACAGCTAGTGAGTCCGAAAGTGTAGGTCGCGACCGGCCTCTCGATGGCGCCAATCCTCACCAGCGACAGTTAAGGTGCCTAATAAACGAGGTTACCTTTGCAGGCAACTTAGTATCACGACAACTCGGGGTGTCCCATTTCGAATGAATAGCTGGCGCAAGGAGTCGAAAGAGAGTGAAAAGGAGGCTTGATTGTGAGAGAAGAATATTGCAAGCTGGCGGACTGAAGGTAATTTGCTTCAATCCGTTGAGTTAGCACCACGCTAAAGCAAGCACTAACTGCTATACCCCATCGCATAGAACAAAGAAGCATCGTCAGCTGCGAGACCAAGTCGCCAGTCCCGATCGGCAATCGTCCACCAAGTCAACCTTTGCAATCCGTTAACTCTCACTGGCAATATAACTTACCTTGACATGGACTGGATGAGAACCACGCTATCATGATGGTTAGCGGAATAATCCAGCAGGCTATCGAGATTATGTTTATAGTCCTAGACAGATGCTGTGAGAAGAAGATTGTTGACCTGTTCAGGCACGTTAAATGGTTGGTTCGCGTGTGATTGTTTGCAATCAGAGCGGATGGATAGTGGAGGCGAATGGTTATCGTTTTAGTGCTCTGCCTTGGCCATATGCTTGTGGTCGTCTAGTGGCCAAAACTGCATCATCAGCAACATTTGCCATGATGAAAGAGAGAGCGAGAGAGACGAGCAGCACTGAGGAAAGAGTGCGAAAAACAATGAAGGGATTTACTATGCGCTCGCGCGACAATCTAATGGGTGGAACTTGACTTCAGCATCACGAACACCCTCAGTTGCTGATGATCTAAATCTGCCTCGCGCTTTGCTTTGCGGTGTATGGGAAATTCTTTACGGCATCTAATCTGATCATTGGAACAAACTGGGAGACGCACGCCAGCTAATGTTCGATATCAATGGTTGTTGCAGTTTGATAAATGTCACACTGGGTGCACTTCTCTGGCTTGGGATCAGCCATGTGGAATTGATTGAACCGAATTGATATTCCCTCACTATCCGGCCAGCTAAACGCCGTTCAGGTAAAACAGTTCAAAGGTCAAAACGATGCGCCAAGATGAAGGCACATTGATTGGGCTAGTGGACTTGTGGGCGAGCGCTGCGTTTCCATCCGAGTGTGATTGAGCCCTCAATGGGGATCGTATTGCATTGTAAGGAAGGCTGGAGAGAGAGAGAGAGGGCAGTGCCTTCTCGTGCCCTCCTGCCATTCCCATCTCTGTGTTTGGGTCCAGTAAGAGTCTACTTGTCTTTTCCGGAACATTATATAAATTGGAACCAATTCCAACTTGGAAAGAACACGACCCTATGTATCGGACGAGTGCCTCCAGAGCACACACATAAGTAGTCAACAACGCCTCTTGCTCCTCATGGACCTACCTTGGCTCAAGCTTAGCCGATTAAGTGGCTCCAGTCATCTTGGGGGCTAAATCTTTGCTCGAATCGCATCACTCTTGATTTCATGCATGACAGACTGGATCAAGGGTCGATTGAGGCTAGCCTGCTAATTATATTAGGGCTTCTGGACCATAGGAGCCCAATGGAGGCCCTCCAGACTTCGGCCATCGCAAAAGTATTTACTGAAGCGATAGGGAAAGAAATATCCCAGTTACAAGGAGCGAGAGATCTTTCACTTATACGCGATGATTTTTGCTTTCGTTGGTCCGAGGAATCAATGGTTTGGCTATATAACTCGACCAACCTCGCGCTTAGTTTTGGGGGGCCATTAGGGCGATTGATTGGTTCCACCTCTGATTACTGGCACTGAATCAACGTTAATTCCGAGACTAATGTGTAAGTAGCCGGAGGGACCAACTGTGTTGCACTGATTGCAGCCCCTGACTCTGTCATCGGGGGATTCATTAGTTGGGTTGGCTCTTTGAAATCAACTCAAGGACTTTCCGCCACCAATACGGGACAAATGCTAATACGTTAAAATGTGTACGCGGACTGTTTGTAGCCGAGCTCGTCGACTGCTTTTTGCATAATAGGAGCGAGTAACTTTTTTGCCGGACACTAATTTGTTGAAATTAGTCTAGCGAGCAAAGGCTCGAATCGAGGCCAGACGAAACGTGGTCCACTCTCGGAGGTAGAGGTCGAGCGAGACTGATTCGATATTTCTCTGAACTAATGCTTGGTTATTTTTGCTCGGAAACTGAACCGGATCAAATCAGTATTAGCAAAGGAACTCCAGCTGGCGATCAGAGACCTGGAAATTTCCGGACCACTGCGGCAAACCAATCAAGGGTCGTTGGTCGATACCCGGTGGGAGAAAAGTATTCTCGCATTTGAATCCGCGTCTGGTGGATCGGACACTCAAGCAGGCCCGCTAACCTGCTCTCGAGTTTGTCCGTCTAATCGATCAGTGCCAAGGTCGTATTAATGAACTCGAACTGCTTCGATCAAGGCTCCTCCAAGAGCTGGAGGAGGTAAGAAAATTAAAGTATGACCGAGCAGAGTAGCTCGCTTGAGGGCGATGATTATCTAGGGGGCCGCGGACGGATATTAATGGATCTATTATGCCTCATCGGGCACAATCGGGTGTGTTATAATGGATTCCACTGAGCCTTTAGCCCTGATTCAGGCGCCCAGAGGCAACGGTAAGTAAATGATTCTTTGAGGCCCGATGCTCGCGTAGTGAGTATGTATCATAGGATGCGTATACTCAACTCACATGCCACTTGTTTGTTCAACTATCCTAAAACTAATCTTGTCTATATATGTATGAATTTTAGAGCTAATATGAACAACGATCGTTCGTAGTATCAATTACTGGATTACAGGGGTGAATTCACTCTACCGACGAGGTTGCACACTCTCCAGATCCCTTTGCCAATTTTAAAGGATCAAAAGTTAAACTGAAAAGAGCTCTAGGACTCAACAATTCTAGTCTGATTCGGTGCGATATCGAGAAGTGAACCAATTCAGTGCCAATTTAATCTTCCGGACGCTCGCATAACTGCCGCTGCTTAGACTTGGAGGAACTTGTAGGAAATAGATCATCCATTTTTTGCGGCTCGAGACTGAAGTCAGACCCTCTCATGGAGCAACAGCCGGTAGCTTTGTAATTTTAATGAAGCAACTGGAATTCAAGCCCAGCTAATGTTTATAGCCCGGACCGCCAACCAACAAACCGATGGCAGCTGACGCGGCTACCTAGACTTTGCGCGATTTCGAGCAAATAACAGAGGATTCTGCTCGTGTTATAAACCAACAGCAACAGCACCAGCACCAGCAGCCACAACAATCTGTCATTAGAGACTGAATATGTAAACTTCCGCGAGCTGGGCGAGTGAGTGAGCAGCCTGGCTGGCTGGCTGGCTCGCTCTGTTCAACAGAATGTAAATGAGGCCATGTAATCGAATTGGGCAAGAAAATTGAGCACTTCCCTGAGCCCTTCCGATCTCAACTTCGCCCAGCTCTTTTTCCACGAGCCCCGGGCGCGTTTGCATCAAATCAACCATCGCTCACCACTGCGCTCGGCCTGTGGTCATGGTGTCCCTTCGGTGACGCCAGCAACCCTGTTTGTTGTGAAACAATTAATTCCACTCCAGACTACTCTGGGCCATAGGCTTGGCACAGGCCTCCAATGTTTGCCTTCAGCGCCACATCCGCCGCCGTTGCTGTCGCCTCCGATGCTGCCAGTTGACCTTCCATTAGAAATGCTGGCCGAGGGTGCGCTGCTCCGCCTAGCAAGCGCTAACATGCGATTAGAGGCAGCTTGGCGGACAAAGTGCTCGGTAGCAAAGTAAATTGGATTTATTTTTAACACCAAACGCTTGTAACGGGAAAGACCGATGAGCCGTCAGTGCCTCTCTCCCTCACCTAAAATGAGGTAGTTTTCGCGCGCGCCTAAGAATTCCAATTATCCACATCTGCGAGTATTGCACAGTCGTCATGGATTAGCTCGGACAGCATCTGTCTTACGAGGAACAAAGTGAGACCTTCGTCCCTAAACCCGCTCACCGTCTTCAAGCGTCACATTTAGATTTTGTTCTTGCTCTTTAACGTGACAGACAAGCCAAGTTGACGAAGGATCGATCTTTGCCACGGGACGCATAACAAAGAGAAAGAGAGAGAGAGAGAGAGAGAGAGAGAGAGAGAGAGAGCAGAAACTTGGCAGTGATCCTTGGCCTGGCTTGAGTGAAATCTGTTTGACTTAAGTAAGAGTTTTGCGCACCATCCATTCTGAACAATCAATCCGCTTTCATTGT
>Ga0209372_1000717_pt1 | contig 10284 bp, 5 predicted proteins | sample AgamicAtPe_FD_187170 | JGI IMG/M metagenome (GOLD analysis project Ga0209372, IMG submission 187170) | Agave microbial communities from Guanajuato, Mexico - At.P.e (SPAdes) (version 2) | ecosystem: Host-associated > Plants > Phyllosphere > Phylloplane/Leaf | place: Guanajuato, Mexico | collected... | reverse complement strand
AAAAAAAAAAAAAAAAAAAAAAAAAAAAAAAAAAAAAAAAAAAAAAAAAAAAAAAAAAAAAAAAAAAAAAAAAAAAAATCGAATGCTTACACGGTAGCCTGTACCAACATATGTATCGGAAATGTACCGTAGGGCGATCGTCGCGAGGAAAAGTGTAAATCAGGATAAATGGCCCTATGGGTGAACGCGATGACAAATGAATAACTAGATCGAATATAGAATTTTTAATGGTAATTGACAGCGATATCCAGACATAATTAATGACGACAAAGTTGGCAAAAAGCCGCGATCAGATTAGAAAAATTTAACAGGTCGTCGTTGACGCGAACGTTTGAAATGTCGTCAAAGTCGACCGACTTATTTTACCTAGAGACTGGAAGAGTGCGCATGGTGCTATCCGTATATGTAATTCTAACGCCGCTGCTCGTTTTGAAAAGCTAACCATAGATGGTGGACTCGAACGTAATAACGTACATAAATGTAATAAATATCGTACAAATGCGAGCGCTTATCTTGCGACTCCGATATAAGAATCAGGAAGTAAAAGTTGATTATGATCTCTTTTTCTGTATACCTCCAAATCTGTGACACTTGACACGAGCCGCCATTCAAGAATATCGCCTATAACCTGGAAAATGAAACCGCTTATTGGACATCGTGGTTGCAACGTTTATCATTTCTGAGTCTCATTCCCTCAGCATTCACGGTAAAGGTTTTAGTGACTGATACAAATGCAAAGAGCTTTCAGCAAGTCAGCCAATAATATGACAGTGAGAGGAAATACAGATTGAAGCCTTAAGCGCAGAAGAACCTAACGCCGGAATCTACATTTCCGTGAAAAATGTTCATAATAATCGAAGATGTTATAAGCCTTTGCAAGTGTTTCGGTGGTTGAAGTGTGGTTTCTTAATGAAGCTTCTTCTGATGGCAGAGGATCAAATCTGACCTGAAAATTTCCTTCATCGTAACATATCAAGGTTCAACCAGTTAATCTCTACGTTGTAAATTCAGTGCGAGAGATGAAAGTATCTGAGATGGGAACATAGAGTATAGGGACGTTAATGTTTGCGTAAAAGCTATAGTCGAAGTGGAGGATTTCTTACCCTGACGAGGCAGCGGAACGTTTCCAGGGGGGATGGGCGCTCTAATATTTCTACACGTCCCTATCCGGACTCCGAAATCATAACAAGAAACTCAAATACCCCCATGGTTTCAGCAGGACATCGTAAGCACACAGAGCAAAGGAGAGAGAACGGCGTAAATTGAGCAGAAACGAAAATACAAACAAGAACTCTCATGATACCAGCGGGTACAGGCCTTTGCGCGCACTCTCGAAGAAACAATTGATGAAGTGTACAATATTTACTTGGAGGGGACAGAAGAGAAACTAACAACTGACCCAAGTGCCTTCTGGAATTTCGTGAAAAGTGAAAGAGTCGCGAGAATGGCAAATAATGGTAAGACATTTGACGGCATGTGGATCAACCGCCCACAGGAAGTAGCAAAAACATTGACTGAACATTTTGCATTTGTCTATGTATTAGATGTGATTGGTATTGACCCATCTAGGTAAAAATGGGAGAACTCATCCTCTCAGATGACAGTCATACTTTGCCTTTTATCCTCGTATTCAAAAGACACGGGCGATCCGGGTGAATTCTGCGCGGGTGATCAGTGGTCTCGTGGTCGCTTCAGCCTCGCGGAGGCCAACGGACCTGCATGGGGCGACCCCGGAGGGACTGTGGTCGTATGGTTGCGCTGGATAATCAATATGGCACTGCTGGCATCGGGGGATTTTTCTAACGATAACTAAGTATGAATAGTATATTACTTCATAAAGGCACCTTCCGAGATGAATCTGAAACCTGGGCAACACTGTGTCATCACCCTCTCAAACAGTGGTTATCATTTAGCTCCCATTCAAAAAATCGGCATGCCAAAGACGAACGGTCCAATCCACATCTCGTGTCTACTCCATCACATCATAAGAGACGAGCACGGTCGGACACCCAATCACTCACCTCCTGACAGTGAACTCATGTAAAAAAAATTCCTGTCCAAGTCCCGGCAATAGAAACATGTTTCATGTCCATAGATGAGATAGTTCGCATTTTTTCCTATTCCCAGAGCCCATAATATATAGGAGGAGAGATCGGAATTTTTCCAAGTTCCAGGGTCTAGAGAGAAGCTCGGAATTTTTAGAAGTCCCAGGAATATGAAGAAAATATGAAGGCATATGAAGAAATATGAAGGAAATATGGAGAAATATGAAGAAATTATGAAGAAATATGAAGAAAATATGAAGAAATATGAAGGAATTACTCTCTCCATTAAACAGGTCGTGGGACTTGAAAAAATATCAAGCTATTCACAGATTCATTAACATCCCCATGAATAGTTCTATTCTGATTTCAATAGAAAAGTTGACTTAAAATCAACCAACATTGCGAAAGTGATTCACAAGAAAACCATTAGAAATCACCTTGATCACACCACATCTCTCACGAGAGTTCTTATACACAAGGAACGTGAAAAATGGATAAAACTACTCTTTTTAGAGAAATTTTCCAGAGAATAAGCTCCACAATCCGTCCCTTTGGTTTGAAACCTGTAACAACACCTGACTCGGACACACCTTTTTATGAGATCGAAAGACACTATTCCCATGGAAGAGAAAAATGGTGGCCATCAGATTATACGGTTAGGGTGTACATGTAGGAAAAGGTAGTCAGGAAATGTGCCACTTTTTAGTCCCAGTTTTTTCCGCAAGATGGCATCAATGTTGCTTTTTAGTTTCAATTTTCTCTGCAAGACGGTAGTAGTGTAACTTTTCTGCGCAAGAAGGCGCTAGTAATGGTCTTCAGTTCTTGATCCTTGATAGGCAGCGCTATCCATGGGGGAAACAAGGAACTAAAAACCTGCATTCGCGCTATCTACGAGGAAAATTGCTCGCTCTGTATTTTGGTCGTTTACTGTTGTTGAATTTATTTCCTTTATGAGTTCAGTTTTGATGTTTGATGATGGAGGTGTCGCCAAAAAGTATTTCACGTGCGTTTTGAACTTGCACATTCTTGTTCAATTAAAGTGTTTATCTCCAGTTGGCTCAAAATAACTCAGATGCTAGCATAGACAGCGGTCCTCCCTTTGGTAGGCCATCCGGGAACTTGTACTTCTAGAATGAGCATTTTTATGTCGTATTTGAGACACAAGGAGAGAAAGGTCTCTGAATTCATCTACAACTTCAAGCCACGCCTTTTTCCTCCAGCAGACTTGCCATTAATTCTTCACCATTAATTCTTCAGTACGATTTACGGCCATTGTTGTGAACATGCTCTTTACAAGGTGGCTGGGAAGTTGATGGACCCAACAAATAACTGACAGTTTGGGACATGCGCAATATTTTAATAAACCGACCGGTTTTGAACATACTTGTTCCGAAGTTTTAATGTCTGATCGATTGAGTTCTTTATCCGGTAAGATGATCGGAAGTTGGAGATTGATTGAAACGCTTCCTTGAGGTGCTTGGCTAGTTGGTAGCAAGGATCAGTGTAAAATGCGACCACCGGTCTCATTGGATGGTTATCTTTGTGGAGAGTTTTATCTTCCTGTATTATAGAGCTTTAGCACTCCGCCGTACTTTGATGGCGTGTTGTCAAAAAATTACTTGATATTAATTTCTCGACTTTCCTATTCCTAAGACCAAGAGTGAGTGTTATGGCATCGTCTATCTCCTCTCTTCTCGATATTTCTGAAAGCAGAATCACACGAATATTCACCATTTTTCAATTAGGATGGCCTATGAGGAAATTGACCGAGGTCCCATCAGTCTATTGGGGTTTTTTGCATGACTCCTCTTTTTGTTTGCACTAGGGGAAGGTGTGGGCTTGTTTTCTGAGGGGGTGGTATACATACTGGCAGCACACAGTTGTAATCGGGCAGCATGGATAGCAAGTTGTGGGTTAAAAGCCATGTGGTGAACAATATGGTCCAACAGTTGCAGCCGGGGAAAGCACGTAATGCCTGATGTACTACCTAACGTCTGCTGAGATACGAGGTGCATGACTTAAAGGTTGGCTATGTTCCATAGTGGGGATGGTGCTCACGTGTACATCCTTTGTCTCGGTTGTCCGAGCTGGAATGGTCACAGTTTCCGTAATGCCTGATGTACTACCTAACGTCTGCTGAGATACGAGGTGCACGACTTAAAGGTTGGCTACAAGTTCTATGGTGGGGACGGTGCTCACGTGCTCATCCTTTGTGTCGGTTGTCTGAGCTGGAATGGTCACAGCTTCAGAATATGTATTTCAAAAGAGGAAGACGGTGCCTTCCAAGCTGGTATGATCGCTGGCGGTTTATGGAGGTGGGACCGAATTGTTGTAGGTGGGAGCACGTACGTACACATATTTAGAATTATGACGATTACGTTGCTGATTGGTAATTTACTCCTCAGCCGAAATGTAGGTAAAATAGCCCTAAATAGCCCTTCTACTCTCTCCAAAGGTTTGAAATCGAATGATATCGTAATTGACTTGTAAGCTACAGGTATTTAATTTTAAAAGAAATATGCTTCCGTCGTAATTTATTTTCTCGCGTAACGTTACACTTTTATAATCAAGATTAAATATGCGACGATCATTTTTTTTCCCTTTTGAATGATATTTTCAAACGGGTAGAGAGGCATAAGCGTGTGAAATTAATTGCCAATAAAGCTTGACATTTATCCGCCTTATAACGACTTAATAAATTGATTGACGACAAATTTCTTAATGCGATTACTTTTCACCCTGTCGTTTCGTATGGGGTTATTTTTATTGAGAAAAAGTCGACAAATAGAAATAATTACTGATGGCTTTTGCTCTCGTGAAATCCAATATGGTTGTAAATTAATGTTCTTCCTCTAAGGTTGGCCAGCTCACGTCTGTGCCACAATGTGCAGAAAGTTCATATTTTACAAACTGCCTGACTGAGACGAGATTTCATATAAAAAATATATTCCGGTGTCCAGCACGTTTATACAAAGAAAACTTAATAAATTTTCATTTTTCATGTAGGCTACGTGTACAATTTTTTCTTCTCTTTCGCAGATTGTATTTCTGGGTTATACTGCTCGCATATAATTATGTAAGCCAACGATTTATACAAAGTATGTGCACAAGGGTATATATTACAATTATAAAATACTATATTTAATATTTGTAACATTCATGAGTTCAGTCGGGCATATATAGATTTCATAATTTTTTCTGATCATTTTAGTCGATTACTAGAGTGCACAAGACTGATAAAATATTACGGTATCCGTGGTACGCAGCGATGATCAAATAAATGTTGAGTACACATCGTTATCACTTTATTCCCCCAGGATGTTGAGGGTCAACTTCCAGCCTGCCGGGAACGAGTCGCGGCCTTATTCAACGCGATAGGACGCTATATAATTAGAAGCAAATAAATTATTGAAGTCGAAGACGAATCGCTCATTTCGACCAATTAGTAATCTCATTTGTCAGCTCGGACTGGTTTTTGGTAATTCTTTTATTGCACACTGAACGAATTAGATGGTCGATTACTTAGATATTACGTCTTTGAAATCGTATTTAGCCTGTGGGGTAGCGCGAAAATCGATTTAAACTGGATCATTAAGTGTGAGCCAGCCGAAAAAAAAAAGTTATACTTTTTTTCATTCATTTATTTTGGGTCAATGCGCGCATACGTCAATCCTAATTTAGGATTAGGGTTTAAGTAAAGTATAGAGTACGAATATTGTAGACCCTAAATGGGCTGATCTTTGAAAAAAGTGTAAGAAAAAATGAAGTAGGCATCTGAGCCGCGTGAGCCCTATGATGAGCGAACGGCGAGTATATCCAAAAATGAAAGCCTCCCCTACAGAGGTCAATTTTAGTGGTTTTAATGCTTAAAAAAACCCGAAATGTATTGACGCTACTAGATTTTTGACGATTTCGTAGGCGTCATTAATCGTCAAATTTTACGATACGATTAAAAAAAAATCAACATTTTCTTCTTCTTTGACTATGCATACCTTGACCCTTTCCATAATATAAATTCATTGAAAAATAACCACATGACGAAAATACGAAAGACTAAAAATTACCGCCCAAAAACCATTCCAAATCATAATATGGAAAGTCTCACGTTTCCTTTTTTCGTCCTTCTACAACTTGTACCCATCGATATCGGTCGAAATTTTGTGGAAATACTGCGAGCGATTCGCGAAGTATTTTTAGTCTCAAACCTAACCTATAACTAAATTCAAATCAAGAAAATTAAAATATTTTATAACTCGAATATATTCCCAATAATAGTTTTATTTAATCAATTGCGAAGTTTATTACTTTGACCAATTTAGTGTAGCAGTTTCGAGGAAAGGACAAAACTAGCATCCATTTCATGGAACTTTTTTACGTACTCGGTTTTAACGGATAAAAATGATATTTCAAGATCGGGAGGCACAACACTGGTCCATTACACAATTCTTCGAAACATAAAATTAGCCTTACTTTTAAATACTGGGTACGTCTAAGGAGGTCCGAAACTTCCCGGAGAATGTAATACATTCGTGTCGGTCAAATCTGTACAAGGAGAACAAGGAAATTTTGAATCGAGGATTTCTATTTAATCTTTGTTCATTACCTTCAATTTACTACTCCGCATTACCCTTCTTGTGATGCCCCTGAGCAACCGATGGAAGAATTTTGAGCTTTTTCCCTCTATATTATATGTATGGGACTCATAATAATTTGACCCTCCTTTTATGTATACAGCCCGGAGAGATTTGCAAAAATTTTGAACTTCATCTCTCACTCTAAGAGCGGTGAGAGGGCATCAAGAATATGAAATTTAACATGTCTCCTATTCATGGGGAGAAAGGTCACAATTTTACTAAGATCTATAACCTGCGACATAATATTCTCGATGCTAATGTCATTAAGAGAGCGGGGTGTACTTGCAGATTTTGGAATTAGGGGGTGAGGAAGGTCAAAATTTTTGACATATTATGAATCCTGGACCGCACCCCCAGTTCGAAAATTTTTGAGGCTCCCCCTCCCACTTCTATGACATCACATTCGGGAAAATGTCCGAGGGATAGAGTAAAGAGCTCGGAATTTTTCCAAGTCAAAAAGGCCATATCGAGAGAAGAGCTCAGAATAATCCTCGACCCCATGGCTACCTCTAGGAGGAGGACTCAGAAATTTCTAGTTCTTAAGCCCAAACAGAGGGAAGACCTTAGAAGTTTCTCCGGTTCCACAGCTTCTACATCAGCCCAAAAACTTAAAAAATTCCGAGATCCTTCTCTATAGAGAGCCCGCCATGGGCGAGTCGTCATACATGCTTTGGGACTTGGAAAATTGCGAGCTCTTCCCCTACATAGAGGTTCCAGGACTCGAAAAATCCCCACCTAATTATCCTAACGTCTCCTATCTAATGCTGGTTCGAAGAATGGAACTATTCCGTAAAGCGTAAGACAGGAGAGTAGTATACCAATGTATGTTCTAGCGCACTCTAGCGCAGCTCTAGATTTTAGGTTAAATTCAATCATTTTTAGGAATCCCAAAAATTCTTAAATTTCCAAAGACGAAATTCATTCATTTTCATGAGAAAAATAGGTGAATTTCCACAATATTTTTCTTCATCTAGGTCACAAAATTTTCAGAAAAAAGTATATGATTTTTCATCAATTTTCAAAATGTCAACTCATTTTTTGAAAATACCATCCATTTTTATCATTTCAAAGGTATACCAATATTCCTTCTGGCGCACTCTAGCGCAACCCTACTTTTCAAGCCAAATTCAGTCATTTTTTGATACCCCAAAATTTCTCAAATTTCCAAAGACGAAATTCATTCATTTTCATGAGAAAAATAGGTGAATCTCCACAAAATTTTAGTCCACCTTGGTCACAAAATTTATCGATTGAAGTATATGATTTTCAGATAAATTTTCAAAATTTCAACTCATTTTTGGAAAATTCCATTCATTTCTTGCATTTTAAAAGTATACTAATGTTCCTTCTAACACACTTCAACACAACTCCAGATTTCTCAATTTTTAGGTCAAATTTTATTATTTTTACCTAAGAAGTCTCCAATTTCCGAAGAGGAAATTTATTCATTTTCATGAGAAAAATAGGAGATTTTTCTTACAATTTATGTCACCCAAGGTTATGAAATTTTCAATTCAAATATATGATTTTGAGATAAATTTAATGAATTATCAGTATACTTCCTGACATAGTCAAATTTTGAAGACGAGGTAAATCAAGGTTGTTATACTTTCAATCTCAGAGACTACAGATGTAGCTCCTGATATTTGTTATAAAAATAGTAGTAATTTCAATGAAATTATAGGGGGGCTAAATCTTTAGCCCCTTGGAAATAATTGTAATTTGGTGTACAATCATACATCTTGAAACATGCGCGGAAATTCCGCACATGTTTTTAAAATCTTTGAAACATCATTCTGTATCATGATTACTAAAAGTAATCACGTTTTCTTTAGTAGGTGGGGAAATATTTCCCTACCTGGAAATCAAGATAAATTTACAATAATATGACTGGAAATCACAATTTTCACAGGTATGTAAACATTTACCACCCTGGAATTCTTTTAAAATATTCCTAAATTATTGAAAATAAAATCATCTTTTTCACGCGCGCTGAATTTTCGTACACGTGTTCAACTCTCTACAATCCTGCAATCTGAATATCATTTCACTTTCCATTTCAGGAGGTATGATCATACACCCTGAAACATGATCGGAAATTCCGGTCATGATTTTAATACTCAAAAATTACATAATTTCTATAAGTGTATAACATTTATTAACAAAAAGTTTAGGTGGGGAACCATTTCCCCACGTAGATTTATAAGAGGTTAAACTTTTAGCCCCTTGGAATTCTCAAGAATTTATAGGAGTCGGGACGACGACGCCTGAGAATCATAATCCTTCAAAAATCATCTTTTTCACACGCTAGATCTAAGAGGTATGGGTATACCTCCTAGACATATGTATGGAAAATGTTGAACTTGGTCAACGAGGTATTTAATTAAGTGGAAGTACACTTCCTCGTCAAGGACAAATGACGTACAGCGATTCCATCAGCTGATGTCTATATACTCATCTATATTTCTCTACTAACAATATTCATAAAAATCACACAATCGTTAGGTGGAAGTGAACTTCTTTGTCAAGGACAAATGATGTACAGAGCGTATACGATTCCATCAGCTGATGTAGATAATTTATACTCGTCTATATTTCACGTTGTCTCTCGGTAGTCACATATACAACTCTATGACTAACACACGCGGCAGAGCACTGCCATTTCTTTCATTTCTCTCTCGCACTCATTATAAATCCGAATATCGCGCGGAGGAGTAGTTCCCTTTCTTTCGTTTCTCTCTCATACACATTAGTCTTATAAACTAGGTTCAATGGTGGTGTACTGAGTTCGCGATTGCTGATTCATAATTCGGCAGAGCACTGCCGTTTCTTTCGTTTCTCTCTCGCACTCATTATAAATCCGAATATCGCGCGGAAGAGTAGTTCCCTTTCTTTCGTTTCTCTCTCTGACTCATGTATATTGGTATAGCGATAGCGTGGAAGTACAGTTCCTTTTTTATCGTCTCTCTCGCTAACTCATATTAAATAGGTATATACACTACGAGTAACCTTCGTATCTTATTGTTTCTTGCTTCAACTCGTTAGTACTAAACTTAGTCGCTTAACACGTTAGAATATCGCACGGAAGAGTAGTTCCCTTTCTTTCGTTTCTCACTCGCACTCATTACAAATCTTATTAACCGATGCGCGGAAGAACAGTTCGCTTTTTCTGATTTCTCTCTCGTGCATATTAGTCTTATTAGGAGTGTATTCTTGTACCGTCGTAAAAAAAACACTCTTCCACTCTACATGCTACCCCTGCGGAAAAATTTGTCTATATTTCTTTGCCATTTCTATCTCAGCACACAATTCGTACTTCTTAAAAATAGGTATTATAGGTTTAAACTAGTTTAAAATTTAAAGTACATAACTATTGACAAGTATTTTGTAAGGACACTCAATCACCACACGGCTTTATCCGACAATGTGGATCTGAATACACTTTCTAATTCATCTCGATTGGACTTCACGTTGCCTTGAATCTCCATGTGGTTGAACCATAATTTCATAGCTGTCTCCTTTCCTCCATTCATGGGCGGTTCCCAAGGTTGGTATGGTATTCCTATGAATGTATCGACTGAGTGAGTACTTCCCGTCTTATCTTT
>Ga0209372_1000715_pt1 | contig 10300 bp, 8 predicted proteins | sample AgamicAtPe_FD_187170 | JGI IMG/M metagenome (GOLD analysis project Ga0209372, IMG submission 187170) | Agave microbial communities from Guanajuato, Mexico - At.P.e (SPAdes) (version 2) | ecosystem: Host-associated > Plants > Phyllosphere > Phylloplane/Leaf | place: Guanajuato, Mexico | collected... | reverse complement strand
TCTCCTCGCCACTGGAGCAACAAGTGTCAATCTGCCGGCCTCGTTACAAATGCCTGCTCGAGTGTGGCCGCCAAGCTCGTGATCCTCGGCCGCTCGGCCTTTTTGCGCCGCCGCCGCCGCCGCCGCCGCCGCCGCCGCCAAACTCGCTCGTCCTGCACGATCGAGCATCAAGTTTACCTGCCGACCAATGGGCCAGCGCGCCGCTCAGGTGACAAACCGAAGCTGCCATTCTGAAGATGAGGTTTCGCCCAGACTTGCTGCTTATGATGCAAATGAAGCGCATAAAACGGGTCACTCGATTTAGCGCTAAACTCCACTCGAGTGTATGTTTTAGTGGTTACTTTGCGCAAAACTACACAGCTCGTCCCTCTCATTTGGGATGCCAGCCAAGTATTTGAAATTTGCCGCCGCTTTCAGGGCGCCCAGTGAATGGAGGCCAAATTGGCCAAGCGAGTGGTGTGTTGTGGGAGCCAAACTTGGTCGCTCATGGGCCCGAGCTGGGAGCAAACGAGCAAGCGAGCGGGCGGGCAAACGGGGCGACTCGGCAGCGGTGGCCAATGAACTGGGGCCAACAAACGGGCTCCAGATCTGCGTGCTAAAACTAATGTTGGGCCAGCGCGCCTCCTTCGCGTTGCATTGTGAGAGCTCCCCCTTGCTTGTTGCTTGTGGGCCCAACGCGGGGCAGAGAGCGAGCTGCACAAAACTGCCTCTACGCTTCCTAGCGGCTGAAGTTTGCCGATGGCGACACATTATAAACTTGCCAGCTTGCTCTTTGGCCAACGGCCGCTTGTGCGCGACGAGCCCTCTCTTAGGGCGAACAGGCTGGCCGACGTTGCGATCGTAAATGCCAGCCAAGTTTCGAGCTCGGCGTGATATATTGGGCTCGCGGGCGGAGAGAGAGAGAGAGAGAGAGAGTTGTTGCGCTGTTTGTCAAGAGTCTTTGCCTTGGAAGCGAGCAGGTTGTTGTTTCCCGGACAACCAGTGTTGTTCCGATTGAAGCTGCCACTCCTCTTTGCTGCCAGTCGAATGGGAGAGATTGGGGCCAGAGAGCGAGCGAGCGATGGGTCTGTTTTGGCAGCCGGCGACCAAGGGATGGTGGACGGCTGGAGCGGGACGAGCGGAGGAAGCTCGGAGCAGCTGGCCCAGCCAGACATGACCAGCAGCGAGCAGGGGGAGGAGGAGGAGGAGGAGGCCTCGGCGGGCTTCGACGAGAAGTCCTGCGAGTGGCGAGAGGAGAAGAGGGAGGCCATTGTTTGTCCGGCTGGACCCTTGCAAGGCGGCCAGAGTTGCGCAGAGAGCGTGCAGGTTGGAAGGGCGAAGCGGGCGGCCTACGTTGAAACTTCGCTCGACGATCTTAGCTACTCTGAAAGCTCCTCAGATTCGTACCAAGACCCCGACGATTGTTTGCCTCCAGCTTCTTTCGAAGGTTGCGTCGCCAAATTGAATTCAGAGATTAAGAATTGAGAGCAGCCGACTAACCAGGATGACCCTCCAAACTTCTAAACCCAACAATTAACCTGGACAGCCAGCGGCCAGAGCGCAGACGAGGAGGACGAGCGCCGGCTCATCGCGCACCTGCAGAGCCAGCAGCGCAACAGGATCGCCCAGCAGCAGCAGCAGCAGCAGCAGCAGTTCCAGGAGAGCCAGCGCCAACTGGAGCAGCATGCAACTGAGCGGACGAGGAAGGGACAGACAGGCAAGCGCCAGGTTGGCCTCCAAGTGGCGCCCCTAGCGGCGGGCGCCCGCTTGAGAGGGACAAGGCAGGAGGCTGCGAGCGATGAGGAGTCGCCGCCCCAGGTGCCAGAGCGCCAGTCGTCGCAGGCTGGCCGCCAGAGTCGCCTGCAGCGCTCGCGAGCGAGAGACTTGGCGGCGGCGGCGGCGGCGGCGGCGGCGACAGAGGCAACCGCGCCTGGGTGCAAGGTGTCCGCCGGCTTCGACTTGAGCCAGTTGCCGCGCCCTCTGCTGAGCGAGCACGAGTGGCGCCAACCGAGGGCGGCTCGGTTGGCGCCTCTGCCGCCGCCAAGACAGCAGAGCGGCCGGCCTACTTTGGGCAGTCGGCCCTCGCAACCGCCGCCGCCGCCACCGCCGCCACCTCCCCCCTTCGTCAGTAGACCAAAGAGTTCAGAATCAGCGCGCCAAGCCAGACGGAAGTCGCGGGCGCCCAAAAACATTTGGAGTCCGTCCACTTCGTCGGCGGCCAGCTCGAGTTGCGAGGAGAGCCAGAACGTTGACAAGGAGAGGGAGTTGCGCTCAGAGAGCGAGCAGCTTGGTGGCGCTCAAGCGCCCAAACTGGCCGCGGGCGACCTGTCGAGTGCCCACTCGATGAGTCCCCAGGACACCGTCGTTGAACGCCAGCAGCCCCATATGGCTGCGCGCGAGGCCGACAGAGAGACCGGTCTGGCAGTGGATGAGTCCCGTGCAAAGGGGGCCGAGCTTCCGTTGGCTGGCGTTGAGCAAGCTCAGATCCCAGAGCTAATGGCGCAAGTCCAATTTGAGCCAGGTGAACGCATGGAGCAAACTGGCGGCGGCTCTGCAGAGGCAGCAGCCACAAACGGAGTTGAGCCAGAGGTGGCTTCGCCCTCCTCAATTAGACAAGCGCAACATCAACAAACATTGGCCACCAATCCTGCCGGCGAGCAAGCGGCAGAGCTGAGCGAAAGGCCGGCTAGCAGGGCGGATGAGTGGGATGACGAGAGCGAGCTTGTAGTAAAGGCGCCAGCCCAAGGTGACAAGCGTGAACCGCTCCCGGTCGACCAGTCTGGCCAGGTTAGCGGGATGAGGCGGGCGCCGCCCAACGAGCAGCAGCAGCAGCAGCCTTGGCGGGCCGATAGTTGTTGGCGGTCCTTTTCCGTTTCGCTGCAGCCAGCCGATTTGGCGCTGGCTTCGGGCGCAAGTGCCGGCCAAGCGTCACATCGGGCTGACGTAAGCTCGCGCAGTTATTCCATTGCGACTAGCACGCTCGGATGTCCGGGCGAGGCCATCGGCGTTGGACGAGGAAGGGAGGAAGAGGAGGAGGAGGGTGGCTTGCTTGGGTGCGCGAGGCAGACGAAATATTGGACCCTGCCAGGACATTTGCTCTGCGGCCAGGAGGGCCAGGTAACGGGCGCAATGGGCAGTCCTGGCCCCCTGGGCGCCGCAACGGGCGGCAGCAGCGCCGGGCTCGTCGGCGAGACTCAAGGTCGATCCGAGGATACGAGCTCGCACAAGCTCGAGGGGTCGTCGGGTGGACGGCAGTTGCGCGATAAGCTACCGGCTTCACAGAGACAGGGGAGGAGGAGGACGGGTGAAAGTGTTGCGCCCGCAAATGGATACAGCAGCGTTGTCAAGCGAGACCAACTTGAGCAAGCGCAAGCAGCGTTTGCCAGCAGCCTCAACAAGCAGGGAGATGGTGGAACAGCTGATTTTGGGAATACCCGCGATTGTTGTCGAGCGAGAGAGTTTGATCAAAATCAGGTGAACCTTTGCCTCTATGCTAACGAGCAACAATCGGCGCAAATTTGCAACAGGAGCCAGTTGTTTTTGTACGAACGAACCGCTGAGGGCGAGCGAAGACAGCGGCTTGAGTCGAGCGTTGCCCAGCAAGAGATGGGCCAAACTCGCCAGCGCCAGCAACCATTGAGCGGCCAACCAAATGGCAGGGACGAATGGTTCAAGCATATGTACAAACAGATGCACAAGCCAAGCCCAGAGAAGAGCCTGTTGCAAGCGGTCAACTCGCAACCAGACACTGGCCAGATCAGGATCAAGCTAAAATCGCCCAAGAACGGTTAGTTTCAGGAGCTAAACACCCTAGCCTCGAGGAATCCATCCAAAAACCAGCTAACCAATCTCTTAAACTCACTCCACTGAACCAACCGAGCAGATCATCGCTATAGCCCCTCTTACTTCAGCGAGGAGGACTTTGAGCGGCGCAGGGACAAGAACTCAGTGTCGCCAACCTTTAGGCCAGGCAATATCAGCGACTACTTGCCTGGCCAGTCTAGCATCAGTCAGCACGAGCGCAATCTGGTTAGTTAACACTCTCTCGCCTATTTCCGTGCACCTCTAGAAACCTAAATCCTTTTCACCTGCCTTCTCCTTGCGCTAACTCAACTCACTATCCGCAATAGAATCTCTACTATAAACTCATCGATCACATCGATCGCGTTTTCAGCTCAGTCTTACCTGAAGTAACCTCACGCTCAACTAACACGCTCCAGGCTATAAATCAGCGCTCGCTTGGGCGTCAGGTACGCCTCCTCCCCTCTCTCTTTCTCCATCCATGTCCACCCTTTGACACTGAGATCGCCGATACTTACTCCTACTCTCTTTCTGCAACAGATGCAGAGCAAAAGTGGACCCCAGACTCCAGTTTCGAGGCCGAACTTGGGCGACACTTGCGGGCGACAGTCCGACGATACTGGCGACCACGAAAGTAGGTGCATCTTCAACAAATTGCTCAGAACAGAGCTGGCCATGGATCGACCGGACGGAGAGGATCGATTGCAGCGCCTGGCTCAGGAGGCCAACGAGAATCCACGCAAACAGTATGTCGCTGTCCAACAGGGACGAGATATTCCATTGAAGGGCCTCAGGAAGCCAGCGCCGCAGCCAAATGTTCACAGGGGTGAGTTGGTCCTTGCAACCTCACGAACGCTTCCTACCTCAGAAAGGCTGCTCAAATTATTGGTTGACTTTTTGGTTTCAATCTCTCAATTTTATCCATCGATCGCTACACTGTTCAGAGATTCGTCCACACGAGATTTTGGCCTCTCAGCTCAGCTTTTTGTTATTTCACACCCCCTCAGCTCTCATTGATTTTCTCACCCCACCTTTCGAACTGCCCGACCAAAACCAAACTCCCTCAATTATCGCACCAAAACCAACTGGCTCCATCAGTTGGACCAGCGCCGCCTCTGTTCATGATGGCCAGCGGTAGCACCAAGGAGGTTGGTAGCCTCAAAGAACAGTATGAGAGCTATTTAGACAAGTTGAACTTGCATTTGGAGGGCCGCGCTAAAAGTGGCCACTCGAATGCAGTTGCACGTGATCTCATAGATTCTTGGCAAGAGGATCTTTACAAGGATTTTGAATCTGTGTACGAGTCCATGTGTGAGCGAGCAAGCGGCCATGGAGACAACAATCGAAGCGACGGCGACAACAACAACAACAAGTGGAACGAGAGGAACAAGAACAATACAACCAACCCTGTGGACAGGGAATCAAGGTTGATGGCCGAATCGATGGCCGACGTTGAGGAGGCTCTCGAGCGGATCAGTACAGCTGATTTGGAGCAAACCGATGGCAACTCACCCTACCTGACAATCTCTGAAAAAGTGGGCAGCAACCAGGTTTCGCCTTGCACAAGTTCAGTCTATGGCGAGCGGCTAGCTCTCGCGGGTCAGCACTTGGAGGTGCCATCGCCAATGCTTTCGGTTGCAGCTAGCGAGCAAACTCGCGCAGATAGCCGAAACACTAACCAGTCGTTTCAAATGGGCCCAGCTTTAGTGGAGGAGATGACGCTCAGCGATCTCGAGGACGAGATAAGCTCAAGTTTAATGGCTAGCAGAGAGTCAGACAGCTTTAGGCGCAAATACTTTTGCGAAACAGAATCACAAATGCTCAAGATGAGCCGAAATCGCCAGCCACTTCCAGTTTCACTATCCTGCCATACGAACACGCGAACACTGCAAACGAGACCGGCGTCTTATCAGGGCCAAATGGAAGAGGTTCTAAGCGGCTACTACTCGGACCAGTCGCACCTTAAGGAAGGCACGTACGCGAGAATGGGAGGCAGCAACAGAGCTCATGGGGCCCAGTAGCGGCCGTGGCAGCGGTACTGCCCAACAATCCGTACATCCCTCTAAATGCCTCCGATCTCTCTTTCTCTCTCTCTCTCTCTCTCTCTCTAATCAGATAGTGGAGAAACCAAACAAGGCCTCAACTCAAAGCCACCGGCAACTTGTAATTGAAACTCCTCAGTTTGCTCATAAACTTTTCAACATCCGACCTCTTTCTCCGGCTCTCTCTCTCTCTCATATCACATACCCTTACTTGCTCCCCATTGAAACAGTTTCAGTTTTTGAACCAAAATCCCACACTTAACGCAGCTAGCAGCACCCTCTCCCCGCCCGCTAACCAACTAACCTCTGGAAGAATCCCCCCGATCTCGCCTTTCCCTAGACCAAATGTTCCACGATGACTCCATCAACATCCACTACCGGACGCCAACTAGCAAGCTACTCAAAATGAACACGTTCAACGAGTTTGAGCTAAGCAAGATGAGGAAGTTCTACAAAGACGAGCTAGCTTGCCGGCTACAACGATCCAAGTCGAGCAGATTGCCAGCAAGACAGGCTGCGCCTCGCGTTGGTAGTGACAGGAAGGGTCCAACTGGAGCTGGCACTGACACTGAACTAGACCACTCTAGCTACCTCTGCAAGCAAGGAAGACAGGCGCACAGTGCCGAGAGGCTTCCTATGGGAGCTGGCAGGCGCCAATTTCGCGATTCCGCCCCAGGAGATTCGCCGTTTGTCGACCTAAACCGGTACCAACATGCACTGTCGGCCAACGAGGATCGTTTGAGGCGCCACAAGGCTCGTTTTGGACGCGCACTCTTCGATTTTCAAGCCAAGAATGAGCCCGAAATCTCGCTAAAACGCGGCGACCTGGTCGAGATCCTCGAAGTGCTCGAGCATTCTTGGGCGCGCGTTGAGGATTGCCAGTCCGGCCTCCAGGGTCTGGCGCCTCTCAGCTACATTGACTATAGTGTTGGCTGTGCCGTGGCAAAACGCGACGTTCCAGGTCAGCAAGGGAGCCGCTCCACTAGCGGGGAGGCGCAACTATTGCCCATGAGCAAGGGCGAGCCCATCACTCTACTCAGACGAATCAAAGGCCACTGGTACGAGGCTACAAACACCCGCCAGGTGTCTGGCCTCGTCTGGTCCAACGATCTTGATATTATTAAGCAGCCGGTGCTAGCAGACGAGGCGCCAGAGAAGCGAGCCAACCAGGGCGCCGGCCGAGGGCGCACAAATGAGGCCAGCGAGGATGAGTTCACAGAGTATGAATACGATGAAGCTGAGCAGGAAGAGGAGGAGGAGGAGCGAATATATATCCTCAACTCTGGCGAGAACGTCCTCGTTAGACGCCGGCCAAGATCCGCCTCAAACTTGGGCGGCCAGCCGAGCAAACAACTGGCTAAAGTCTCCGCTGGTGGCTACGGCAAGATCCCTTGCGAAGGCCACTGCTGCACGATGAAACTGGGTGCTAACCACCAAACGCTTGGCCAACTTCCGCGTCGATCCTCATCTTCGCCCTACATCTCGGCTCTGAGACACGAGACAGCGCGAGACGAACGACAAGCCGGCCCAATGGGCGCTGAGCAAGTGGTTGGCCCAAGCCCATGGTTATGTCGCGCCAAGTTTGCTTACAGTCCACGTCAAAAGGACGAGCTTGAGCTGAGGGTGGGCGAAGTTTTGCTCGTGTTGCATGAATGCGATGACGGCTGGTTCATTGGCTCCTCCTACTCAACCAAACAGACCGGCACTTTTCCAGGAAATTTCGTGGAGCCAACCTGAAAGATACACGCCAACATAAGCCAGCGCTTTCGTGTCTTGACGAGGTTAACCAGGCTAATATAGATGATGAGTTGGAGGAGCAATCGACTCGAATTGGCTTTGTGGCCGATGTGATAGGTTTGGCGCAGAAATACGGCATCACGGGCTGATCGAGCGCAATGGAACAGCCCAATGGGACGAAATTATTAAGCACTCTCGAGTGCTTGTTATTATTGTCATAGTTTTAATTGTTATTAGTTTATCGTTGTTCAATCACAATTTGCCAACTTCGATCGTCGTATCGACCGACTAAAATTTGAAACAATTCATTCACTACCGCTTCTAGTTGCATGCTAGCTCGAGGTGAGTCACTGTGATAATGTGTTTGCTTGGCTGATGGCCAATGAATTCAATCAATATGTAGAAAACACTCGAGACTAAGTTCGAGTGGTCCCATCTCGGAGTTGATCTCTCGGACTTCCGCCTAGTGTAGAAAGTTGTCATAGTGGTTTGTATGGTTTGAGCTAAAACCCAGCTTGGTCCTGAGCCTACACGAGGTCTAATGACGAACAGATTGGCCTCCAAAAGCTCGTGCTCTATCAACAATCTTCGACGAATAACAATTGTGGCTATAAAAGCATCCCTTTTCTAGCCTCCACCATCAAGGATGAAACAACCTTTGAACAAACCTTCAGTGGTGGCAGCAAACATGCAGCGCCTAGACCTGCTTCTAGTTGCAAACTGGTCCATAGAACCAGCGCATCGTGATGAGCCAATCTCGGATCCCCTAACCAAGCAGGGCTCTTTCTCGCCCCAACTTGCTCAGGAGTGCGTGGCTCTCAATAGCGCGCCTTTCCAACTATGGTGACACCTCCTAAGTCGATCCAAAAGGTGCGCCCCTGTAGAGTGCGCAACCAGCCTGGCCAAGCACAGACGAAACATGGGTAGCCCATTCAATATAGTTAGCCAAATCAAATAACCCCATGGCCGGGCTTCGTTCCACGCCTATCCATTTGTTTCAAGGCAAACCTAACTGCGCCCTCGTTGTGAGTTGCAACCAGGTAATGCTAAGGCACCGACTGTTTCGCTCATCCTGATCGGCGTCCAACTTGAACCTGTGCTCGCTCGCTTCCATTAGATAGGAGAGAGAGTTTGTTGATAAAGTTTGGTTTCCGCCTCGAACGATTCATTGACCAGATCATCATAGCCCAATTTGGCCGCACGAGCTCGCTCTCGCTCCACATAAGCGTCACGTACTAGCTCAACCCCAAAGAAAGGGTCCTCCCCTCCTGCCAGCGCCAGGTCCTGTTTCGCCTGGGGGAGGGGGGGCGACACATGGAGGTGTTGGCGTCCATTGTGTGCCGACCAACCGCCTCCAGGCTCCATGGTGCTCGCTGCAGAGTTGGGTGCAGACGGACAGATTGGCGGCGAAGGCGGCGGACCTTTGTTGGCGCTTGATGGTTGTGGTGGTGGTTATGTTGCGTCGTGGGCGGCGTCTTGGCAGCACTGCAACCATCGCTGTCTTCCAACTACTCTTGCTTGAGGAAGGAAAGGGCCGGCGCATCAAGGCTCTGGGCGCTCGCTAGAGCAAGGATGTCCTACGATGTACACCTGCCGCCACTGTACGGGCTTCTCACTCTAGACTGCCGAGTTCGGTTCCCGCTCATGCAGCAAACAAACCCATAGACCGCCGAGCATCTCACGGGTTGCCATGCGATCTGAGGGCTCTCGTTCAAGCTCTTAGGCCTCCAACTCTTTGTGCACAATGACAGGCGCAACTACAACCATGTTGCTATTTCGCAACGACAGCGACCATGTAATGTGCAATGTTCAAGCAAACACTTTCATAGGTGGCTGGCAGGGAACGGTTAATTTTGCTAGGATTCACCATAGCACGATGGCGGGTGCAAGTGTCAAAGGGAGAAAGTCCCCCAATTTGCCGGCAATCCAAGCGCAGTCTGCACGAACGGTTTTTCTCAACGGGCCGGCCGGTTTGCTCTCGCAGCTGGCAAGGTTCCGGTCCTGGGCCAGTTAGCCGGCATGTGGGCGTGTGCGTGGTGTCATGGGCTGTGGCCGGCGGGCCAGCCCAAGCGAGAGAGGGAGAGAGAGAGAGCGAGCAGGTGAGAGTTGCTTGGGCGGGCGTTGCGTCGGCATTTGCATTCGGGAGATGGCGCAAGGGTTTGGAGAGCGCGGCTTTGCCTAAATTAGTGCGCCCCCACCCGTTGGCTCAGCTCGATCGAACGTGCGCTCATTTCCGCAAGCTCGCACAACCTCGTGCTCCACCCAGTGACAGGGAAGTTCCTCCCGGAGTTGCGCCTCCGATGCGCAAACGATACGTAGAAATGTTGTAAGAGGCAGTGCGATGTCGGCGCAACCCCAAGAGAAGCACGGACATGGCTTGCCTCTGCCTGGGCGTTTGTTGGCTGGCCGCAGGGATGTCTGCCTGAGCAACTGTCCACCGAGACAGGAGGAGAGAATGGACCGCAGAATGCATCGAGTTGGCTTTGCTTGTGCTAGACGGCCGCCGCATAGGAGCGAGCAGCCTGTGCGCTCACTGCACCATTCGCGCGATTGTTCAGCGCTGGTGGTGAAGCAGTGGGACCATTGGCTGCACTTCCAGCCCAAGCAAAGCCGACTCGAGCAGAGCGCTAGCGCCAGGCTGATGCGCTTCAGCTTTGCGAGCCTGCGCCCGGCCGGCCGACACAGGCTGCCTGCCAGACCCTCTGGCCTGCCTGCCTCTACCGCCGCCTGCGCTCGCTCTC
>Ga0209372_1000714_pt1 | contig 10307 bp, 8 predicted proteins | sample AgamicAtPe_FD_187170 | JGI IMG/M metagenome (GOLD analysis project Ga0209372, IMG submission 187170) | Agave microbial communities from Guanajuato, Mexico - At.P.e (SPAdes) (version 2) | ecosystem: Host-associated > Plants > Phyllosphere > Phylloplane/Leaf | place: Guanajuato, Mexico | collected... | reverse complement strand
TATATTTTCTTTGGCGATGCGTTGCTGCATTTACGGCCTTTACCCAGCTGCAGGCTTGTTGCCCTGCAGTGCGAAAAATTCAAGCCTTGAATTTCGGGACCCATCACGTAGAAAATATACTACTTTGACTTAAGGTGAGGCCCAGTGGGCAAATCCACACATCTTCGACGACAATGCTGATAGGACGATCGAATTCCACGATGGTCCAATTTACCTTACAAATAGCCGATCGATAAGATCGAGAATTGACTGTTCTGGCACGAGAATCCAAGAGTAAATGTCTAAAATAACAGTCTCCTATCCGATCTGACCGTTCGAAGACACATGCAGAAAGAGCACACCTCCCTAGCTTGAACTGTGGGAGACAACAGAGAAATAAACTAGAATTTCCACCTCCAACGATCTCACAGATCACCTTAGGTCCCATGGGCGTCAATTCGACGACCGTGGACGAATCGGTGAATCCATGGGGAGTTTCCTAATTCGTTGGCTTCGATTGAGCATGAACTGTGATGTTTGCGAACTAGACTATGGTTTTGTCGCAGTCGCCTCCGTTGATTCTGTTTCACTTGGGCAGCAACAGGAAAGAATCTTTCGCACACCGGATATACTGAGTTTCTGCAAAGCATGATAGGTGGAGCTTTGAAGGGGAGAGAGAAGCGTCCTCAAGTGCAGGCTGGTCTGCTTTTACTTTAGAACTGGGGATGAATTTTGCGTGCTAGCGGATTATGTAACAGCGCCTAATTTAGGAACCCTCGTCGCTGACCTGCCGATCCCCGGCGGCAATAAGTTGCGTCGCGCGCCCTCGATGACTTCCAGCTATATTGCGCCAGATATGCATAGGGCTGAGCCAGAGTGGAGGATCGAAATCGTGAGAGCCACGCGAGGATTTTCCCGTTCACAAGTCTGGACGACGCCTGCGTTCTTAATTAAGTCGCCAAACTTTCAATGTCTGGCCAGGCGCTCACCTGATCTAGCGAGTTGAATGCCATTAGAGTTGCCAGTGAAACTCGGCCTCAACTTACACTCGCTTCGTCACCAAACAAAGCAAATCACAATCTCGCACCAAGAGATCAATCAAAGTTAGCTGATAGGTTGGCAGTTTGTGGGTTGGTTCGAGAGCAAAGGCTGCATTTGTTGGGTTAGAGCGAGTTCATTAGATGGCGAAAGCTTGCATTAGCGCAAATCAAAATAATGAATTTACTGTTCGCAATTTATATCTTGGCATGAGTTGTAGTCCAAATTATGGGCTAAAGTTGCTAAGCTTGAATTAAGCCCATTCGAGAGGAGCTTTGATGCCGTTGTTTTGGGCTAAATGTCAGCCCGATATACAGACTTGATTTGGCAAATTGTTCTCCCACCATCGCCGAGAGTAACAAGCAACGGCGGCGACGACAACAATGCAAAAGCATCAGATTCGTGCCATTCAGATATGAGCTCCACCTGTCCAGGTTAACGCCAACGGCAAAGCTTAGAGCTGGTTAACGAAAATCAACGAAGCGAGCTGCTGGTGAAAACGCTGCCTCTCACTCGATTTTGTCGCCCAAACTGCCCCTGCCAGCTTGCGCAGCCGCCCCACTGCCTTGGCCCATGGCAGGCCAGACAACAAAATGGCGACACTCGTGAATGCACTGAGATTTCGCCTCTCTCTCTCACTTTAACTTTCAGATTCGAGCGAAATAGATCCGTCCGTTTTGCCGCTTGCTGTGGAGCCTGTGCGTCCATCCGTATTCCCGCTAGCTCGCCGCCTCGAGCTCGTCCATTCCAACATCAAACGGCCACTCGGATCTCGGCCAAGCGTCGGCGCAAACAGGCCGCTTGGGCAATAATAAATTTGCCATCTAACTGGCCCGGCCAGAGTACACACTCGCTGTGAGCATATGCAAATTCAAGCTGATGGATATCATTTGCCTGTCCATCGTTGGAACCGGCTTATTGTTCGCTTTGGGGTAGGCGTTCGAATGTAGAGTTGCCGAGTATCCACCTGTTGTCCATAGATGCCCTGAGCCGCGCCAGAGAGCTCCAGTCACTCGCAGATCGCCTTTCGGATCAAGTGCGGTCGGCGGGCAGGACATGTAGACTCGCAGGCAGGCAGGCTGGCTGGCTGGCTGGCCGGCCCGGCCGACGGGCGGGCCCTCCAAAAGAAACAGGGAAGAGCACCTGCCTCCCCCTCCCACCTAAGCTTGTTTGCAGTGACTCTAATTTGTTGCGTCCGCTTTATTCAAACACTCGTTGTTGATGTTGTTGCAGTCACCATTTGTTGGCCAGAGAGTCCAAGTATCCTGCCAGTTTCAGGCTGGATTCAGTTACAGCAACGTCGGCTCACGGACAAGCGCGGCGCATAAGTTACCGAGTGGTCAGTTGAAAAATTTGCAAAACAAATGCCAAACACTTCCAATTGATTCACCTGCCCGCTCAGGTAGAGGGCTCATTCCGGTCAAGCACAAACGGTGGGAGGTTCATTGCTTGGCTTGCTTGCTGGCGACCGATTGGAAGAGAACGAGAGAGTCAACAGGTGAGCGTCGGGTTGGCTATTGAAAAAGTGGCGAGCTGAGAGAGTTGGCAACGAGGATCCTGCGAGAGCGATAATTTGTAACGGACTATCAAGGTGCATGGCGCACGCAAGCGCCCAAGTCAACAGGCAACACTCATCCCTCTAAAAGGCCATTGTGTTTGAGCCCGCCAAGCTAGAGCACTGGCGATCTGGCCACCGCCGCTTAACTAGCTATCAATCGATTGTGCAAGCTATCATCATCAATCTTGAGCCAATCAAGGAGCTGTCTCTCTGAGCGTTCAGGTGGGAATTTGTCTACGAAAGTTGGTTGCCACTTGGACGGTTAGGCCGCCGCCGTTGCTGTCTACGCGCATTGGCCTATAGGCTACTCCTGCGTCCGCGCTCGAGGAGCCCAACCAAAGTGTCCCTGAGTCAACGAGAAATTGGAGCTTGATGTGAGAGAAGTGATGTGAGAGTGTCCAAACGAGAGCATCCATTCGAGAACAGCCATCAGTGTCAGAGTGCCAGAGGGAGGGTGAAACATCATGTTGAGTTCAATGGGCGACCAGATGTCGGCTCACAAAAGTGGACAGTTATTGGGCCGATCTTATGGGCGCGATATCTACAAGCACCGTAGGTCCAACGGTGGCAGTCATGATGGTTCCAACGCTAACAGCTATTACTTCCACCAGAACAAATCTGCTGCCAAGAATGGCGAAAGTATCAACACTTCGAGCGTCTCTTCAGGTAGCGGCAATAGCGGGCGCGGATTCCAACAAAATTCGAGTAGCTACGATTCCCAGCAGTTTAACAAGCAGCCACCGCAATCCTACTACAGGCAGCAAAACTTCGTGGGCACCGATGCCTCCCCAGGAGGTGATGAGATTGAGAGTCTACGTCCGCTGCCAAGCGACTTCGCTGACCATCTCGAGGTGCGCCAACATCAACTGACCGGCGCCATGAGAGCGCCGCCGATGATGATGGACTGCGAGCTTGACGTTGATGGTGCCGACTTGATTGATGGTGATGCTATCGATGATGAGGATAATAATAACATTAGCAGCTTCAGCGTCCGCCAGCATCAGTCATTGCAGCACCTGCGTCAGCTCGATTGCGCCGACTCGGCCGAAATGGATGTCTATCGAGAGCATCACCGTCACAATATGAGTTTACTCGACCAAAATCAGATGGATGCAATTTCAACTGACAGATACTCGCAGGTGACGCTGCAACAAAGGTTCGCGAGCAGCGACACTAGAGAGGACTACACGAACCGTCGGTTACCTTGGGCCGGTCAGCAGCAACAGCGCCATGTGGTGCCGATTACAAGACCCGACGACCAATTGGATCAAACGTTTGCTCGCTACAAGAGCCCCGAAATTGCCCATGCCAACGAAGCAGACCGAGCGACATTTTATGGTAAGACCAACTTGAACTCCGCTCAAGACAGACAAGCTGCAAGTATTTACAACCAGCCAAATTTAAGCCACCACCACCACCAATATCATACCTTCTCGTACCAACAACCCACGTTCAAGGTCAAAGCAAACGAATTTTCAAATTATTCTCTGGCCTGTCCTCCTAGTGAGATCAAAAGTCAACAGTTGCAATTGCAAAACAGAGAACGCAAAATTGCCACAGTTGAGAAATCAAGCCAAAGTAGCGGTAGTGGAGCAAGCGGTCCTTTGATCAAAGTCACTAAAGTCAAGGGCAGAGGCAAAAAGATGCAGGGTAGTAAGCAGCATCTGGCCACCTCAGAGCCTTACCGCCACCATCGTTCCTCGCCGGGCGGCTCTCGCAAGCCGGTCGGCCCGATAGGGGCCAGAAATTATGTACCCAACAGAGCAAATATGGCGATCAGAAAGCCAAATCTTGGGTGCTGCGGAAAATTAGCCAAGTTCTCATTATTTATTACCAATGTTTTGTTTTGGGTAAGAGTTTTGTCATTGAGAAACGAAAACCTGCCTCCACCTGGCGACTTGTTAACCTGTTTCCATCCGCCGCCATCACCAACACCAAGTCGGCCGGTATAGCCTTAGGTGCTTGGGGTATCCTATCGCTTGTTGAGGACCACAAGTACAACCTGTCTCAGCTGTTTGTGTTCGAGCCGAACAGTAGGATGTCGCTATTTCAATTACTGTCATGGTCTTATATAACCTTGGGCTGCGCAACAGCCCTTGTCGGGTTGTGCGGATGTTCGGCCATTTTCAAGAACAACAGATGGATCCTGGGTCTGGTTAGTGCTCCTGATCTTGGTCATTTCAATCAACCCCAATCGAGGCTTAATTAGCACTAAATTAACCCAACACTCGTTCTCATGTCAAACAACAGTACATATTTCTTATACTGGCCATATTCGCTCTCGATCTCGCAACCGGCCTGCTTGCAATCATATTCCAAGAGCGTCTAGTTGCAAACGTCCGCTTAAGGTTAGGCAACAAGCTGCGCTCTGAGTATGGAGTTCAGGCTTCATTCACTGCCGCCATTGACTATGTAAGTTTCTGACTAAAAACGAAACCAACTCTATGCTTATGAATAGGAAACGCTGACCAATCTAATCGTTGCCATAGATCCAAACAAAATACGAGTGTTGCGGCTTAGAAGGTCACTTTGACTATGATCAATCACTGTGGCGCCTGCAGCGGTTGGGTGGCTTTGAGGCGACGGTTGCGCGCACTTGCTGCCACCTTCGCAACACTCTCGACGACCAATCTCACATAAACCCTCGTCCAGTTAACGAAAGTATGTGCCAGTCGACGGATGTTAGGTTTCACCAAAGTTACAGGTATCGCAAGGTGAGCGCCATCTCTATTAGCAAGAAATTAAGCTAGCTTGAGCTAATCTAACCGATTGAATTGTTGCACTGCTACCAAACAGGGCTGTCTCGATGATTTGGAGCGCTTGGTTAGACAGAAGATATGGAATTTTGCTCTGGGATGTGGCGCAGTTGGAGCCGTGATCCTGATCAGTTTGTTCTTTGCAACCTGCTTCTGTCGCTCCATTCCGACCAACAACTCGCGTAAGAACTCTGACTCGAGTCAGGGCCAGCAACAGCTTAAGGCTGTTGAAAAGGCTCAGGTGGTTGCGCAACCTGGACAGACTAAGAGTCATATGATCAGTGCGCAGACAAGACCGTATCGTTAGTATGTGGAAATTGTTTTCTCAAAGGGTGATATTCAAGCATGGTGACTGGGCCAGTCTTCCTAGGGGTTTCTTCGCCGTTTACAGCGGATAAGTTCGGTTCCCTCTATCATTCGCGTGGGTTGCATTACATAAGTGTCATTCTAGTCTAAATCGGGCGTTCGAATCTCGAAACTCAACCCGAAACCTCAAGCTCATGGCACAAGTTTGACTGACCACATTATTGGAAAAACGACATGGAGACGAGAAGTTGCGCCAACTTGAGCGCACGCAAAACACAGGTAAAAGGATTCCGATGGTCAGTCAGCTCGCTTTTTGTTGTTGTCGAGAGAATTAAATTCCTCCTCCGAGAGAATGATTTTGATCGGCTTCTGATTGTCTAGCGTTCGCATTTAGTTTCTAGGAGCCGACAACTCGGCATCTTCGAACAAAGAATCGATCTCATCCAACTAGTCTCGGCCTGGATAATATATCGATTATATATATATAATTTAACGGGACCGCATGACTTTTCAGATATCGCCCAATTTTGCCTGTGGCTACACGACACTCCTCTAATAGGTAAGGCCGGTTTGCAGGACTAGACAATCGGGCTTAAATTTCAGAGTTGCGTGCTTAGGTCATTCTGAACCGATAAAACAACTGCATGGTAGTGACATTCAGAGTAGTTTGATGGGGATACTTTCGGGTTAGTTGTCTATGTCTAGCTTGAGCGTTTTTGTGTTGGCTCTCTATGGCTACGCTGCAGCCATTCGCTGATCCTATTCATACTGGCCGATTCGCCCCTCCAACACGCTGCGATGAAACAACGGGAGTAGATCGTCCTGTTGATAGGAGACACTTGCCTCCGAACAGACTGCAGTGGGCTCGTTGCTTCAGTAGCTCTGTTCACCTTAACATCCTCAAAATCGGCCAGCACAATCCGAGTCAGAGCACGAGCCTGAGCTGAGGTTTCCATGCCAATCCATATGTTCGAAAGTCAAACAGCCTACTACGTTATGCTCGAATTCAGCCTTCATGTGAATCGACCTCCCCACCGAGGAGCCGATTGGAACAAGTAGGGACGATTCGTGTTGGACCCTCGATTGTGCAAATCGACTCCCCTGACTGCAGCTGCCAATCTGCTCACACGATTGTCGCTCAGTTCGCGTCAAAAACTGAGCCAGATTCTAGCGTCCACCTTTCCTGTAGCGAAGAAAGCGCAACTAGTTCGAGTAACCGGCAGATGAAGTCGGGCAAGATTTTCGCATTGGTGCTCTGCGGGTTCGCTCCGCGAAACTTTGACTGGCGCAACTAACCTGGTGTCGTAACTTCCGCGAAAGATCGAGGTTGGTCCATCGGAAGCTCATTTCAGACCAAGTTGAATATCAAACAAACAATAACACCTCCAGGTTCTTCGTGCAACGCGGGGTGGGCTTTTGCTGCCGTAAGTTCCTCCTAATTGAAGCATATTTTCACAAAGACATATTCAACCAATTGGCCGCCAAATAACCCTCAAAAATTGATGCTATTGAAGGGGCTTCAAAGCGAGCGTTTTGCACAGATCTTCAGGATTTAAGCGCCCAGAATCTGATTGACTGCTCGAAGTATAGTGGAGGTTGCTCTGGGGGAACTCCGATCTTAGGCATCAATACCTTGCCGGGTGTTGAGTCCAAAAGCGACTACCCTTATGAAGGAGTCACAGTTAAGTGTCAGTACGATGTGAGCAAGGCCGCGTTATACATAACTCTATCAAATTTTAAAGGTGTGATAGAAACGCAAAACGTTGAGATTGGCGGGATATTGCTGCTGATGGGCGTGCTCGCCTTGCATTGCTAGGTAGCGGACCAGAGAATCTGTTCTGTGCGTTTCTGTTCTTGGCCTCTCGGACTGGATTTGGTTCCCAGTTGCGTTCCTCTTTCTTCTTTCAATCAGGCTCAGGTTAAGCCGCTCAACCACAGGGCGAACGAGAGGGTACGATACAGTAGCTTGCACGATGGAACACATGTTTAATGAACAAATAGACCAAACAGTCGTATCGAGACTCAATCGCATCAGCACTGGAGCCTCTCAAACTGCATTCAGAAATAGGTCGTTGTCTGGTTTCTCATAGATGAGCTGAATGGAAGTCGTCGACTGCAGCTCGACCCTCCCACCAGACCGAGAAGTGCTCGAGCTAATGCGCAAAAATACGTGCAAGAAATGGGCAAACCTCACCACGATTCTCTACGAAACGACCTCGCACTTGGACTCCAGTCCAGCCGCAACTTGCTCGCTTGCGGCATGAATTCTGCTTGAATTTCTTTCGGTCTTGAGGTAGCTAACTACGAGCCGAGTAGTTTAGAAAACACAGCTGGCGAGCCACAAGCCGCAAAACGAGATCGAGCTCCTCCTGATAGTGGAAGAAATAGAGGAGCAATTCTTCAAAGAGCGACGCGACGACCTGCTTTCCATGGTGTAGTCGATCTCCTATAGGCAAAGTTGTGAGACGAGTGAGAGTGTTCGAAAGAGAATACGACAATAGAAGCAAGATGTTTTGGTCAAGATTGTTCGTTAGAGGAATCATCGAGTTCCGGCCAAAGAGCGTTCCTTTTAATGCTAGCTCGTGTGGGAGGAGAAGTTGATGATTGCTGTCGCTGGGGGGACTTTGAATCTGGATCCCGTTTTGTTGATTGCTCATCTCCTTCGGTAATGGAATCTGGCCGTAATCTCTTGTTCGAACTCTCCTGACTATTGGTGTCGTGTTGCCGTTTTTTTAAATTAATGATTACTCCGTCCAAAGCCGCCTCTATTATATCATTCAATTCTAACCACCTTCGATTGTACTCATGGTCGCCACGAGCTCCTGAATTGATTTACTAGTTCTGGATTCTTCAGTTTTCTTCTTCAGCTTCTCTCGCTTCCTTCTTTTAAGCTCCTCTTGAAGTTGAAGCAAACTTCAAGATCAAGAAAACCGCAGAGAGATGGAAGAAGAATCTGGGAAATAGTAAAACGACCAGCAGCGAGCGGCTCAGCCTAAGCTGGCCCCAGACATGAGAGCAGCGCTGGTGGAGCGTCGGGTGGCTGGCCAGCAGCAATCACAATCGCGCACTCAGACTGACGAGTGAGGCTCCATTAGCGCGCCAACAGGTAGACAGGACAACGCATCTGGAGTTATAGACGACCACTACGAGCCCAATGAACTCAAGCAGCGCCCCTAGAACTCCAGAGGTCTATGGCGATCGGTCCCGTTCCCCAGAAATAAACAAACTTTGTTCCTTGTGGTCGGAGAGTGCAGTTAATGGCTGAAGTTTCTGAATATCTGTTGTCTGCAATTGCTTTGTTTGGATTTAATAGCTGACGCGATTTTTCCCAATCCACTCAGAGAGGATTTGACCGAGAGGTGGCTCGTCTTTTTAACAGTTAAAACTAATCAATTTTAATATGGTAAAAGTCACGGAGGCTTCCCGTTACAAATTGTTTCGGACGATTATGTGCTTGGCTGCTGCAGTATCACTCCCAAGACTCGTCCTGATCCGCTACACGAAGAGCGGAGAGAACATCTGAAAATTGTTAGAACTGGAGCATGCTACTAGCTGGCCGAGTCAGCAAAATCTTGTATCGCCCGATCTCAAGGCAATCGCAAATTTCAGCGGCTAACTCTCCTATCTGACTGGACCAGACAAGGTGGATCCTTTTGCGAGGTATCTGCTCTTAACGCTGCCACGAGCGAGGGTTCGACAGACCGAGAGTGGGTTGCGGTTGGATTTGGGTGCAAATTGTGCGAAAATTTCTCTCTACTTGGTCTTGAAATCGAACCAGACTCAAGTGACGACAGCAGACATTCAGCTGGACCTGAAGGTGGCAACACAAGAATAAACAAAAGAATAAGCTTTTACTACATCCGGTACCCGTCGATTACGCGCACAGTAGATAGACATTACGCCTGTTCACTGTCTAAGAGTTACGGTTGTTAAACAGAGGATAAGAATCACTATCTGATCTAGGACTTGGAACTTGGAACTTGTTGTTAACGTAATCGAATTTGGGATGAATGGAAATCCGGAGCTCTCAGCACGGGGACTTTTCAGTATTCCATCCTCCTACTGCTAGCTGGAAGGAATAACATTCACCTGACAGTTGAGCTTATTTTGCTTTCAATCCACATGAGTGGTGATTCTGACCACATTTGTGTTAGTGACAAACTTTTGTGAATCAAACGGAGGATCGAACTTCATGAGCAGATGCCCGTTACTGTTTATTTATTTTAGTCGTGGAAACATACTCACGACCAAAACAAATAAAAATATAAAGCCAAAACATTTTTAACAGGACGGGAGAGACATGCAAATGACCTCGAGTTAATGACACTCGACGCCCCAGGATTGGATCTTGCAAAGTGTGCATCTCATTTGCTAGCAACAGATACGCAAGAATGAAATGGGCTGATGTCTGGTTGTGCGGCGCGAGTATATATAGTTTATATATATATGGCGTTCGTATTCTAGTCCCTGTAAGTCTTCGATACAGCGCAAACCTCTCAATCTTTGCTCCACATTCGAGCACAAACCAAGTTGAGTTAATCATAACAAGCTGAAATGGGGTCGATGAGTGTCTTCCAAGGACTGGATCTGTTCGGTGGAAATCTGTTCACCGAGCAGAGCGCGCGGTTAAGGTTAAAGGTCCTGGCAATGAGCGGAAATGGTCGCATCGT
>Ga0209372_1000713_pt1 | contig 10325 bp, 9 predicted proteins | sample AgamicAtPe_FD_187170 | JGI IMG/M metagenome (GOLD analysis project Ga0209372, IMG submission 187170) | Agave microbial communities from Guanajuato, Mexico - At.P.e (SPAdes) (version 2) | ecosystem: Host-associated > Plants > Phyllosphere > Phylloplane/Leaf | place: Guanajuato, Mexico | collected... | reverse complement strand
CATTGAGAACCGTCTTAAACATCTAATTCAAGTTTGGTAACATATAATACATTATTTTTCATGTTTGATTTTAGTGACGACGCATATTCGACACAACGCGCTGATGACAAAAGAAGAGAAGAGGCATCCCCACCTAAAGTGTAGGTGGATTTCTCGATCCCTAGCTAAACTAAGTGGTTAACCAAACATCAATCAATTAGAAATGGCGAATCAGATCTTTTCTCATATCTTTAATATAGTTATAATAATACACTTGGTTTGAAATTTTGCAGCATTTTTCATTCACGCTGCTTTCATTATTCCGGGTATTGATCGCTCAAGAAAAATTCGTTTACAAAATCTTATTTAAAAATGAGAAGCAGCTCCAGCAATGGTTCATGCATCAAAGGCGACTTTGACTCAGCTCAGAAGCAATTTGAGCGCAATCATCAATATTGTAACTCATGCAATAAGCCTCGGAACCGGGTGATTTCTTGACAGCGTGAATCAATGTTCCTACACCACATCCCACAGCAGATAGCATCTAGTTCCTTGGTGCCCTGGTGCATGAACTGAAAATGGTAGTCTAATGTAATGACACTTGTACTCATACAGCTCCGCGACCTGAGGGCAACTCTTCGGTACACACTGTATGCAAACAATGACAAAACTCTGACAAAACGACAAAACTGGTGTAAGACACAAATAGGCTACTCGTAGTATGTTCACAGCATTCGCTCATTCTTGGATTTTACGATCGCGAACAAGTCTTTTGCTAGGGGTACCGGTCCTCTAACACAACCAAATAAGGAATTGTTTGCACAAACCAATGCCGCCATGATGATAAGGAATAGTGTGTAGTTATGTGTTTTCATGATGTTAAAGCAAAACTCAATTTTTTCAACTAAAAAGTGGTTTTGTTGAATTATTACTGAAATAAATTCATTAATTAAAATATGAATGTATGAATAAGAATTAAATCATTAAATAAATAAAAAATAACATTGAAAAAGTAAATAATAAACTGAATAGTTGAGGTAAATGCATAAAAATGAAAAAATAGTTAATTAAATAATAAGAAAAATTAATGAAAAAAATTGCAGAAGATTAGGCTTGAAGGCCAAGTATTATTGTGTCACGTTTTCAATGAACTTTCCACTTGAAAAAAGTTCTCATCATGAAGACAGACTTAATAATAAATAACGGAAGTTTTAAATAAATAAAAAAATACATCTTACATAACTATACAAATAATGATGAATAAATAAATAAATACATTAATAGAATAGGCAATTAAATTGAATATACCAAAATTTAGCAAACCGTGGTTGAAAGACGACCACAAAGGTTGCAGGGGCGATTGATAATGAATGAAAAAATTGATCTTATTCAATACCTATATAACCGAAACGAATCAAAAATATGAAGATCATCAATTAATCATTGAAATGAAGTCATTAAATGCATAAAATTAAAGAAATAAGGAATAATCTTGTTTAAATTAATTAGCTAATTATTTGAAAAAGTAAATAATAATAATAATAATAATAATAATAATAATAATAATAATAATAATAATAATAATAATAATAATGTAAAAATAGTAAACTAAATAGGCTATCTTCTTCAAAAAATACATGAAAAAAATTGCAAAATTAGGCTTCAAGGCTGAGACATCATTGTGTCACATTTTTAACGACCTTTGGACGTGAAAAGAATTCTGAGATCTTTATTCTCAGAAACAATAATAAACAAACGAATAAATAAAATTTCTGATAAACGAGGAAGTAATAGCCTTTACTATGGGACTTGGAAAAATTTGAGAGAGAAAAAGAGTTTAGACATTCAACAAGTCTTCCACAACTCTTACTCCCTGGGTAAGAGTTTGCAACTTTCATGCAGATCGGGAACCATCTCGTATCTATTTCGCCGAGAAGATTAAAGAAGCTCTTCCCTGATTTAGAAATAAAGAAAAAATATTTGAACGTTTATTCCATTCAACTCTTTGTGAAAGAAACTAAAAGGATACTAATTTTAATTAATGAAGTTAGACGTTCACAGTTTAATATATTTTTCTGGATTCAGACTTTAACCACAGGAAATAATAGCATGCTTCTGTGAATAGATCTTGGTAAGAAATTGACGAGATCTTTGGATTCTGACTTATTTGTAAAAACAGTATGCAGGATCCTTCAGGTTTTTCATATACTTAGAACTGACGGAAAGTTTACATTTGACCACCAATGTGACAAATTGCCAACTCGCGTTTGATTCTAATGTCACTTCCTCCCTCAGATGTGTGTCTTTGCCCATCTAGAAATCTCAAAATTAGTTACAGGTTCCAGACCTGCCGCTGCACTGCATTGTTTACTTTCAGATTTATGGATCTCCTTCACTCTCTTTTGCTCCATATCCTTTGAGGAATCCGGCATCTCAGGACATTCTTTCTCTATATCATCCCCTCTTTCTCTCTATATAAATCATTATCTCGCTTCCTCAGTCTTTCTCCTTCGCCCTAAAAATTTTTTCATGTGTCAAAGTCTAGAATAATTTCAACATTTTTTCTGAATCTCAACCCCTCTCCCTTTCTCTCTCTCTCTCTCTCTCTCTCTCTCTCTCTCTCTCAAATTTTTCCAAACCCTAAGATGAGAGCTCAGTTCTAAAACGTCTGCAAGCTCCTGCATTTTTCCTCTACCTTTGCTCTCTTTTTATTTCAAAAGTTTTTTCAAGTAGCGAGATCAGGCATACTTTAAATTCTGCCAAATCTCATGTTAAGGGTGTATAAAAGACTACGTTCCCCCTCGATTTCCTTGTTCCTTTCTCTTTTTAGTTTTCTCCCTTTCAGTTTTTTTTTTTTAAATTCCGAGTGTCTATTTATTTATTCGTTCACTTATTCATTAATTTATTTAATATTTTTTGAACAAGAAATCTGAATTTTCTATGAGTTTTAAAGCCAGATTATCATGTTTTTCTATCTTCTACAATCATCTAATAAATAAATTGATTACTTTTTTCTACTCATGTGTACTTTACTCAAATACTGTTTTCATTCATCCGGCCATTAATTGATCCATTAATTACTTTATGCTGTGACAGAGTGAAAAGTTTGATTTGGCAGAAGAACAGGTATATATACATAAGCTATGTACACGACAATCGTCCTCTAGGTAAAATTACTGCGGAGTAGTTTGCATCAGGCACGACTTTCAATTGGGATTAGTTTTATGGGTTGACGTAATATGTAATTTTAAAGTCCTTTTTCTTATGAATTTTCTTTGACATAAGTCACATGTAAAAGAATATTTTAAATCAGGTTTACTTTCATGCTTTAATATATGTGATCTTAAAGTGTTTTTACGCGTGAATTTTTTTTTACAAAAATCACATGTAAAACAATATTTCAATTCCGGATTCGATTCATGGGCCAACATATGGTTTCTTAAATTTATTTTTTGGATGAATCCTTTTTGACACAAATCACAAATAAAACGATACGTCAATTCAAGATCAGATTCATGAGTCAACATATGTAATCTTAAATGACCTTTTTGGGTGAAGCCCTTTTGACAGGAATCACAAGTAAAACGATACGTCAATTCAGGATCAGATTCATGAGTCAACATATGTGATCTTAAATTACCTTTTTGGGTGAAGTCCTTTTGACAGGAATCACAAGTAAAACGATACTTCTGGTCAGGATTAGATTCATGAGTCAGCATGTGGCTTCTTAGATGTCCTTTGTGAAAGAATCTTTTTTGACATAAATCACAAATAAAACGATACGTCAATTCAGGATCACATTCACGAGTCAACATATGTGATCTTAAAACATGTTTTCGGGTGAATCCTTTGTGACATGGATCACACGTAAAACGATACTTCAATTCAGGATCAGATTCATGGGTCAACATATGGATTCTTAAATTTCCTTTTCTGGTGAATCCTTTTTGACATGAATCACATGTAAAACGATACTTCCAGTTGGGATGAGACTCCTCAGTTAGACCGTACGTTTGCGCTTCCATGGCTAGAAGTCAGTCGAATTTCCTCGTCGGATATTAGATAAACATATGATTAATAATTTTCTACCGGCTGTTGATAAAGTGTCAATCTTAACTCCAACGTGAAACTAAAATTATAATGCCAGAGTTACAATTAGCCAAATAAAAGGATTACTTGTATGTATTGAATTTCATTTACATTTGATCTCACCTCTTAATGAACAAGTATTTATGACACCATTCAACAACTTCGGAATTAGATAGACCTAAAGCTAATTCGGATAACAGCTCTCTCTACTTTGGTCAACTGTACTTACAAAATCGATATTCATCTAAGCCAGAATCCTCATTGTTCCTTTTCGTATCAAATCTTTAGAATTAAGAAACATAAGAGGAAATAGTGGATAACCTAAGAATTAAAAGCAATCAATAAACTAAATTGAGAATGAAATACTTACATCCCATGAGTTAGACTTCTCACATATGGGTTGCTCTATTTCATCAATCAACACGTCAAAGATCAAGAGACCTCAGTTGTGTTCTATTCATTCCCAACGTCACTTTTTATGTCAGAAATCCTGTAAAATAAAATGGAAAGAATATATCAGGAAAATAAAATCACAAATTCACAAGTAGCCCAGGTGGCGCTGTGGACCATTAGTACGTTATTTTGGATATCCCACCTGAGACATTTTCATAAAACTGTCTATACTTATCCTCAATCAGATTCCCGTCCAAGTCCTGGCAATAGAAACATGTTTCATGTCCATTGATGAGATAGCTCGGATTTTTTCTAAGTGCCAGTGCATATATAGGAGGAGAGATGGGATTTTTTCAAGTCCCAGGACCTATATAGAGGGGTAGAGATTGACATTTTTTCTAAGTTCCAAGAATATGAAGAAAAATATGAAAGAATTACTCTCCTCATATATAGTCCGTGGGATTTGGAAAAATTCCGAGCACCTTTCGCTAGACGGGGGGGGGGGAGCGCTTGGAATTTTTTCCAAGTCTCAGAAATATTTAGAAAGTATGAAGAAATATGGAGAAATATGAAGGAATTACTCTCCCCATATACAGGCCGTGGAACTTGGAAAAATTTCGAGCTCGTATCGCTAGGCGGGAGAAAAGACATGAAACATGTCAATAAAATGGGATTAAAGTTTTTTGCGGAGAACTCACCTGTATCAAATGCTGTCGTGTTCCTCAGAATTCTTCGAATCTGTTCTTCAACGTTACAGCGAATGATCAATTCAAATGAACAAATTGTTTGCAAATATACCCATAGAAATGAACTTGAACACCAAGTCGAAACAAATTGAATGGTACAAACAAGGCGAGAAAATTGTTCTTCTTAAGTGCTTCCGACGTTACTGTCAACATCAGAGAATAACCAACAATTAAAAGCGGAATCGAAACACTGGGACAATATTTTAAAAAGTATCGAAATTAATCCGGAATGAACAAGATCAGAGAGTTATGTAATACACGTGGTTACGACTTAGTTTCAATATACAGTACCAACATAAAGAAAATCTTATTTCCTGTAAGCATGGTGGTGTAAGTAACGAATAGTTTTCAATACACTCCAGCGCCAATCGACGACGATAATAACGTATTTTCAACATGGGGTGATGTTTCTGCATCTCCTAGAGGGCCTTCGTTCAATAAATGTCTTGCTAACACGGATTTGGTAGGGTTGCTCTCCTCGTATAGGCAATTGCATGGTCATTAATCCTTGGTCTGAACGCAGGTTCAGTTTCACCTACGTACACGACAGGGCAATCCCGGCACTTCAACAGGTGCAAGCCACTTTGAGCTATGGAGGGGGCCATTAGAAAACAGCCTCCTAAGTTGTGGGTAAGACGGAGCCAAAAGTGGGAAGACCTTCACGGTTCCATAGTGCCCGCTAGTGCACGGCTACCATTTGCTGGCCTCAAGCTTATTCCACAGCCTTCCCGTGATGACTCTGTTAACCCAAGCGGCACACACTTTGCCACTGATGACACTTGGCGACCTGCAGGAGAAGGAAACTCCGAAAGAGAAACCGATAGGGTACAAGGTGAAAGAAAGAGACATTCTAGGGGAAACCTTGGATAGACACAATGTGGGGGCAACCCCGTGTCGAGACATAATAACAGGGGCAATCCTGGTCTTAGGAGAAAAACAAAAATTCCAATGACGCGGCTTGAGAAGCTCCGCTTATAAAAGTCGCAGCGGTAGTCCCATGGGCCCCGCACACAAGAACACCCTGTACCTGTAGGTGAGGGTAGAATACTAGTCTCATGTTGATGGCTTTGACTTCCATACTAATCCCAGATGTGAGATGCCGAAGGTATAGAAGACGGATGACTTTCTGCCACCCTCGAAGTTTAACTAAAGGTGGGGACTGCTGAGGGCAGCACTCATCAATTTTTTATAATACTCGTAATAATCCGGTTATCTAGGTTACGATACATGTAAGTGAAATAATACACAACACTCGAAAGTCTCACTCACCAATGTGATCAATAATGATACAATGAACTGGAAACACAAGCTCGACTATCACATCAGTGGCAGGAGTGATCACTCAATCCGAAAACTGAGCAACTGGTTGACAGTGAGACGGTTTCGTGACGAAATACATCGGCGGTATGGCTTGAAAAACGTCACCTGCAAATGTGCATGAATGTCGTACAAGGAACTCAGCTTGCACCTCGGTGAAGAATATGTAGATGAATTCATTCATGAAGTCAATAATCGCTGTAAAACCCATAGGCAAACAATGGAAAATCGATACAGATTTGGCTGCGGCTTCGAAGATAGAGCAGCTATACGGGAGAGAATCATTCCGATCGTTTACCACTTCAGTTCTACCCGAGGATTAAGAATCTTTCTACAGTGACCTACCATCAAGAGGAGTTGAATTTCATGGAGAAAAATCTCAAACGCTCACTTCCTCCTACAACGCGGTCGCAGGCCATGGGGCGGGCTTCAGAGTATGTAAGGAAATGAAGGGAGAGAACGGTGGCTGAGGGAAAATGGTTGTGGGAGTGAGAGAGGGAGGATGAGACTCAAGGAATTTGAATGCGATGTCTAAATGAAGTGACAGGTCGGGAGACAGATGAAGCGACAGTGGGAGAGGGAAAGAAGAGTTGGAATCCTAAATTCGAGAGAGAAATTGAGAGAGACACAAAAAAAGCACAATTTGAAAAGCTCACTTTGGATTTAAAATCGCTCATGGAAGGGGACTGATCTCCGGAGAGGTGTATGCATTCATCTGGAGATGGGGTTGAGCATTGAACGTAATTTTTGCTGCAAAATTTAAGCGCAATTCTTTAAGCTCACTTTGAATCCAAAATCTCTGATGGAGAGGTGTTTGCGTGTACCTTGAGAAGGGGTTGAGCAAAAATGGTAATTCTTGTAACACAATCAAGCACGGAAAGAGCCCAATTCAATATGCTCGCTTTGGATCCAAAATCTCTCAAGAGTAGGGGTGAGCCCTGGGTTGGCTTATAATTGGAGAACGAACTGAGCACAAAACGTGATCTTTGCAGCAAAATTCAGCACAAATCGAGCACAATCATTAGGCTTAGTTTGGGGTGGGGTAGTAAAATGAACCTCTCCTCCTCTCAAATTCTTACAGGAACGTCTTCTCTTTATATTATTCGAACGAATTTAAAAAAATATCTCCAAAACTACATATTTTGTTTTAAAAAAGAAGGAAGAGAAGATAATTAGGTATAGAGCACTATATAAGGCTCAATGAATATGGTGAGAATACGGAAAGAACTGACGCGAAAATGTTCACAAGACATAAGATGAAGCGCGTATAATCAAAACGAAGTACATGTGCGATAAGGCACAAGTAACACGCGGATCAGTGTAGGGTATCGAACATGAACTTTAATAGATGTTATTAATAGAATTAAGTTATTATTCTTCTCACAAAAATGATAGTGTCGTAGAAAATTTTTCAGGTAGTGGGCTACTCGTAGTTTCAAAGATGTATGAAATTTTTAGATGAGTATTTCTATCTCATTAGATACCAACCGACTTGTACCTGTTTTACAAAATTGAAGAAATGAATTGGGATATTAATTTTGCAGAATCCCATCATGCATGAAATGTAACTCGAGCCTACAGCTTGTGCTGGTACTGTATATTCCTGGCTTATAATAGTATATTACGGCCCTGAAGAGTGAAGTGCGAAAATCAACTCGTGCGAAGGCATGCAAATACGCGTTTTGATTTGGGTACTTCACTTTTTATAGGCGTAGTAAGATATTTTTCAAGCCGAAAAACCGAAAAGTAAAGATCTGAGAGGTACGAAAAACGTACTTTCCGGACCTGAGGTTTGAAAAAATCGTTAATGAAAGAAAGAGAGAAAATACAAACTTACCTTCCGGCAGCTTTCCGAGTAGGAAGGATACAATACGCAAAAAAAAAAGAACACGGGCACGTCTTCAAAATCAAAAAATACCAATAAGTACGCAACAACTTAAGATCTTCTAGTAAAAACCAAACGTGCCATTTTGTCATTTCATTTTTAAACGAACTAAAATTGCACAAATTTAAAGCTAACAAGTTGTTTTCAAGAATAAAGAAAATTCTTACGCGAAATGAATTAAAGAAAATTCACAAGGCAGGCAAACATTGACCAATACATGATTCAAATTGAAAATTTAAGAAGTTATACACTATCGCACGAGATCACGGCGAGTGCTCGATTCCACAACGAGGTACATACAATATTGTGAAATTCTCACTTGATGATGATACAGTCTATAGCAACCATCTAAGATTATACCCGTACGATGAACTCTTTGTGCACCGACCTCTTCATATTATCTGGTTTCATAATCTCAGTCGTTTCCCGATAATAATATTTTCTTTGAAATTGCAACAAAACATACCTATAGGTATGATTCGTTGGCATTTTCAATAACAATCTTGTCTCTTTCGCTCTATTTTTTCAAAATAATAAAAAAATTTAAAGAATACCCAAATAATCAAATTTATTAATACATATAATGATTTGAATGATGGAAACTCTATTCCTCATTTGCCCATATTTTTCTAAATCCCATCTTCTCGCTGACACGTTTCGGAAAATAATCAATAGTAAAGTTTGTAGGCTTATCATATTCAGTTTGAGTTTCATTTTCAATAACTCTATTAATTTTTTCATAAATCGATAATTCAGTACACATTGGTATAGCATTGATATCGATAATAATATATAGGTATATTTCTTAGGCAATGCGAATAGAACGAGATTAAAATGAATAAGAGAAATAAAATTGAGATTTCGAAAGTAGGAATAAGAGATAATTCAGGAAATATGTAAGAGATTTGATTTTATATATTAATTAAATTTATAAAATCGTTATAGGGCTAGGTATTATTATTAGAAATTATTATTAAATAATTTCTGTTCGATAAATTGATGCTATAAATTTTTCAACCGAAGGAATTACAAATTTAGAATTGAATTTTCAATATCCCTGACTGATAATTTTATTTTTCATAACTTTATATTATAACATAATTATCTTGATAATAATGAGATCAAATTTTGTATCGGGATTTTAAAATTTCGTCATCATCATTTTATTCGATTCCATTTTTGTATTTAGATAATGAATTGCGAAATTAAATGAATTCTAATATACCTACTAAATCATTTAATTTTAATAAATTAGATTCAAAATGTTATTTCTCAACTAGAAAGATATACTGAATGGATAGATATTAGGTGGTCGAAAAAGAATAAATAAATTCAATTGATTATATTATTGATTTAACCGATAAAAAATTAAATTCGTTTTAAAAATAAATAATAGAAAAAAAATTGGTATAGTTTTAAAATTTATGATTTGGGACCAAAAGTTCCAAAAAAAAAAGTTCCAATACGAAATTACCACGATTTTATTTCCAACGACAGAAGGAAATTTTCTTCATATTTCCTTCATTTTTCTTCAGAATTTCTTCATATGAAAAATTACCTTGAAAAATTCCTAGCTCTTGCCGTGTATAGAAGCTCTGGGACTTAGAAAAATTTCCTGAGGTTTTGGCCCCTCCCTATATAAGCTTTGGGACTGGGAAAAATTCCGAGCTCCCTCCCCCCCTATATGAGCTCGAGCTCTGGGACTTATGGTACTGGGGGCCATCCCAGGAATTTTGTCCGCGTAAGATTAATATTATTATTATTATTATTATTATTATTACTATTATTACTATTATTATTATTATTATTATTATTATTATTATTATTATTATTATTATTATTATATTATTATTATTATTATTATTATTATTATTATTATTATTATTATTATTATTATTATTATTATTATTATTATT
>Ga0209372_1000711_pt1 | contig 10384 bp, 7 predicted proteins | sample AgamicAtPe_FD_187170 | JGI IMG/M metagenome (GOLD analysis project Ga0209372, IMG submission 187170) | Agave microbial communities from Guanajuato, Mexico - At.P.e (SPAdes) (version 2) | ecosystem: Host-associated > Plants > Phyllosphere > Phylloplane/Leaf | place: Guanajuato, Mexico | collected... | reverse complement strand
ATTTGAAGCAGAGGATGGAGGGATGCGAGTGGACGGATTGTGCGAGCGCCGGTAGAGGAGCCAGGAGGAGGGGGAGGATGGGTGGCGTTGCGCTGCTTGGACGCGGCCCCAGTCAGCACATCCTCCTCAGGCTGCTCGCAAGCCTCATAATCGCGCTCGAGTTCACAGCACAGGTAGCGCCGGCAAACATGATGGGCTTGCCGGGAGGAATCGAGAGCATCCTAGGATTCGTGCCAAAATCCACATTCAAGTGCGAGCGCGAGGGATACTTCGGCGACACTGAAAACGACTGCCGGATCTTCCATCTGTGCCAAAAGCACGTGCACCTGAACTCCGGAAGGACGGTAAGTTTACGATCTCCACTCAATGGTCTCAATGAAATAATGACGCTCACCTCACATTCAACAACAAATCTTGTCGCAAACTCAAGGAATGGAGACATTGGACGTATGCGTGCGGAAACCAGACCATGTTCAACCAGTTGACTTTAACCTGCGCTTTTGTCGACGAGGCTATTCCCTGCAAACATGCCTCCCAGTTCCAGTACCTCAACGAGGTTATCCACAAACCGCGAGAGCCCTTCCTCACCGACGCCGACGTCACCAGCGGTCTATCCTACTACAGCAACAGGATCATGTCCGATGGGGCCCGCGCTCGAGCCTTCGAAGACTCAACTTTGATGGCGCAACTCGGGGGCCAAGCCAGCTTTGCGTCCGCGATCGCCGCCAACCAGCACCAGCATAACCAGCTCAGCCACTATGAGCCGCCAACGAGCTCTTTCAATTTCGCGGAGGACGCATCAAACAGCGCCATCAACACCATCGAGCAACCTGTCGAGCCCGCTCCGCTGATTGAGACTTTCAGGCCGCTTAATCGCGAGCAACGGGTGCAACTTGTACCCGCACCTGAGCCGCTCGCGCCGGCGCCCGTCGATCCTCGCTCCGACCTGATCATCAATCACCAGCATCATTTCACGCACCAAGCTCTTCAGCCAAATCCAGCCCCCGATGAGAGCAAGCCTCAGATTCTGCTGCCAGAGGAGCTTACTAGCAACCTGCAGAGTCCAACTCTCTACGAGATCCACCAGCAGCAGCAGGAGCAACAGCGTCAATTACAGCAACAACAGAAACAACAGCAACAGCAACAACAGCAACAACAACAACAACAACAACAACAACAACAGCAACAACAACAACAACAACTCTTGCAGCCGCAATTCCGCCAACTCAAGCAGAAACAGCCAAAGCCGCAGCAGCAAACCCAGAGTCCACCCACCCAGCACCAGTTTGGCCTCCTACAGCAACAACAGCAAACTGGCAGCCCCCTTTTGCCCGCACCAACGGGTGGCCCAAACTCCTTCGACTTCTCCATATCAACCAACCACCTGCTTGGCGCCGCCGTGGACTCGCCGCCCTTGTTCGTATCTAACCAGTTCAGCCAAAGACAACTAGCGGAGCCAACTTTTCAGCCATCGAGCGTCGAGCAGAGCCTAGCTCAAGCCCTCACAAACTCGCCTCAAGCCTTCAGTCCTACTACGACGGGCGCATCCGCAACGCAGGGCGCCCTCCTGAATGGTGTCCCACAAACAACCATCCGAACACCAGCCAAGCCGCCGGCCACAACGAGCGCAAGCTCACTCCCGAGCCAGCCAACTACCGAGAGCGAACCAGTGAGACCGTCAACGACCCAGCTGGCACCCACACAGCCGCCAGCGACCACAACGAGCACCGCTAGCCCCACTACGGCTCCAGTGCGAGCCTCTCAGGCGACGCCGGCACCGCGTCGCCAGCTCGAGCAGAGGGCTCGCGACTCGAGGGTCAATCCAACACGACAACAGCGAAGCCAATTCCTATTCGATCATCATCCGTTCCAGTCGACAAGGATAAGCGCGCAGTCTCGCCAGGAGGCCGATCGCACGAGCCCAAGTGGCCGCGATTCTGCCCTCATAATGCGCCGCCAACCTGCACCTGCGAGCGCACTCCAACAACCAACGACGCCTACAAGCAACGCAACATCGGCAACCACAACTATTGCGGCCAGCACCATTAGATCGGCCGACCAGAGGGCCAGCCCGTCGGGCGGTCCCCTCGACGGCCCGAGCAGCTTTTGGCGCCGAGCATTCGACTCGCAAATGATGGCGCCCAAATTCGAGTCTATGCTAACCAGACGACGAGTTTAAAAACTCGAAGAGAGATCATGAAGCGGAAGCAGATGTGATGAACCCTCCCTTGGGCCCAACAAACCAGATAGCTGCCATACTTATCCAAATTGGATCCGGCAAACGTGGAACAAGTTTGTCCGATAAGCAAAACCTAATCAACTCAACCTGGCCAACGCGAGGGCCTTATCTTGGCCAAGAGATCCTCTTGGTTGAGTAGTTGTACATTTATGTAAGCTAACGTTCTTCTTTTTCTTCCTTGTTAATGTTGTTTTTAATGTTGTGTCCTGTTAAGTGAAAAATTTGTATCCAAACAAAGTAAACCAAAAACTAAACAGTTCTTCCAGCTCAGATGAGTCCAATATATGCTATCTTGGACGGCCCATTGCGTTTCCAAAAGTGGAGGCGCCAATGAGGGAGGGAGAGAGAGAGATGTTAGATTGGCTTAATATGGCCACTTCGCGCGTAATGGCCCTGCCCAGCCCATCGATTCGCCTCCCGGACACTCGAACTCGGCGCTTGGCGCCTCAAGGCGGCCAACTATAAGCAAGCAAGTATTTCAGCTGATGGTGACGATAAGGGAAGCGCTGCACTCCGCCATGTTGGCTGAAGTCGCTGATTCTAATCGATCTTGATGGAAACGGATCTGCTGCACCCAAATTTAACGCCTCTGAGGGTGTGAAATTGCAATGAAACACTGAACTCCAATTAACGCACCTGCCGTTGCTGGAGCAAGAGGACGCAATTCAAACCACTCGGCTCGATTGAGTGGCAGCTAGCGGAAGAGGCAGCAAGGTGGAAGGAGACGACCCCTACCTTACCTGAGCCGAGTGTCAACGGGTCTCAGTTGAATGAGCCGCGAGCGTTTTTTGTGGGGCCTCGTGGGTTTCAATCCGAGAGGCAAGACCAGATGTGCAAACAGAATTCATTGCCCATCTTAGAGTGGCCACTGACTTAAGCTCCGATCCTCATCAGCAATCGTCGGGGGCCATTTTGAATTTGGAAGCCGGCGAGCTTAGTAGTATTAGTGGTGGTAGTTGGTAGCATTCCCTTAAATCGCTCGCAAAACAACAGGCTCTCTCGCTGGCTAACTCGCCATAGGTAAGCAAGAGGTAAAAATTGTGTGAGCTGCTCGCCAACAAGCGAGACCAACCGGCTAGCTCAGCCGGCCGATTGCCGCTTGTTGTGGTCAAACTCTGACCCGTCATCCCTTCACCTCCTGGCAGCGCTTGCATTCAATTATTATCCCTGCCAAGTCCATTGATAACTTGCGGCGGATTAATGTCCGTTTGTTAACCCCACTTGCTGCTTTGCGTTTCCTCACGGAAGTCAAAATATCCGTCAGTCAAGCCGCCTGCTTCTTGTTGTTCTTCTCCTTGTCCTTCTCGCTTTCTGTCTCAGTCTCCTTCTCGTAAGACAGGCGATAACTAGATGAAACTAGAAGTTCAACGAGCGAGAATTGCCCACTCGCTGCCAGCTTGTCTCTAGGCCGGAGAAGTTTGGCCAACGGCACTCAATCTGCCACTTCCATCCCTCCGAGCGCTATCTCAGGTTGAGAATAGTTACCTTTTGATCGGGGGCTAACCTATGGGGCGAACTAAAGCTCAACCGGCGGCTGACATTGGAATAATGATGTGAGCTTCTGTTGGACTTGGCCGAAACAATGGCACTCCCTCCTCCCATGTCCAATGCTGGATAATAAAGACACAGGCACGGAACTGGCTAGTGCGTCGCCAATGACTTAGAGACAAGCGTGAATTGAGAGCCCAACAAAAGCACCACCAGCAGGCATTGATGCAGTTACGACGGATGGCATATTGTTCGACCACTTGGAGGCAAAGCCTTGCTAGCCGGCCGAGGGTTTCGAGAGAAACCTGTTGAGTTTGTGTAAAACAAACATGGGTATTGAATTATGGTTATAGTGCGATAGATTTGAACCGAAGTGCTGGCGAGTTCCTTTGGCGGAATTACTTCCCTCTCCTTGCGGGTGCTTAGCAGTACTGGACACTCGTTCGTTAGCTTATCTTTCAGTATTATTGGTCGTGAGTTAAATGGATGGGTAGCGAGCTTCCAACTGACTCATGGTTGAATAATCAAGTCAAGATGACAGCACGCGCTTGAGGCGCATTATCCATTTTTGGTCCAAGCCAAGCTCAATTTATAACAACCAAGGACTCTTCGATTACAATTCAAAGTTACCTTTACAGGAACAACTCAACTTGACAGATCAGTCGAGAAGACTTGCCCGCCTGTCGGGAGACAATTCCAAGTGCGAACCATCCCAATCCCCCCCCCCATTCTCCCTCTCTCTCTCTCTCGCTCTCTACCCTCTCGGCCAACTCGAAGCGTGAGCCGAAAGCTAGCTTTTCTCAAAATGCCACAACTTGTTAATTTCCAGGTAATCGACTCTAGAAGCCCAAGTTAACCCAAAGCTCAAGCGGCTTGTCAGTCTACAACAGGTTATCTTCAAAATTTGCCAAATTTGTAGCTGAGCTTTAGCGGTTTGCCAGTCGAACAATCAACTAGTTAGCAATAGCCAACCACCCTCCTTGCCAAGCCCTCAAATCAAATTATCCGTCTGTGCACATTTGCTGACCACTTGGCTCTGTTAGTTCCGGTGATCCTCATAGGGCACGATATCTGATGATTCCAAAACGACTAACCTTTAAGCGCCAACTCGGAACTAAAGTTTGTGGCAAACGGACTGATCCATTCAAATCATGCACACATCTTGACGTCGATACAACTACATAAATTGACGATGGAAGTGGCAACCAATTCTCTTACCAGATCATGAGAAAGAAAATCCACCATCTGACCGCGCGGTTTTGCCCACCAATAGCATCTTAACAAAGCGTCCCCAAAGTGAAGGCAACTGTCCAATGGGAGGCTTGTTGCATTCACTAATTGTTGTCCAGCCTTGGCGTCCAAAGTTTCACTGCTACTGATTTAATTAACCGGACCGGTAGATGGTGAACTCTCTCTCTCTCTCTCTCACCCGCTCAACCAACCACTATAATCCTTGAACGACAACAGCATCGGCAACACATTTAGTCATTCAACAGTGTCACGAATACGCTTTACCCTCTCTACTGCGAGATGTTCATCTGGCTGCATGTGCACATTCAAAATACTCTTGCGGAATACCCCATCGCCATACTTTACGCTTAGTCAACAGTGCGGATTAGTGGATACTGGATTTGCCTGGAACGACTTCGACACGTATGATCTGGGCTTAATCGTGCTCATATCATAACTGCAGACCCGACGATGAATGCCCCATTCTGCATGCTCTTAGTAAATGATTCGAGTTTGTACCACCTCGGAGAGAGACAAAGTGGGCAGAGAGGCTGCATCAAGCAGGATGACTGTAGTGTAGCATGCATGGCGAGAAAATTGGTGCATAAAATTCAAGATTCAACGTTAATTATCGCCGGCGAACTTTAATTGGTGTTCATCTGCCCTGTGTTCAATGTGAGGGCCAGCGGTCGTGTTTAAACTCTTTGAGCAAGCTTGTTGTTCTCGCTGAGTCACCTGCAAATGTATCCACAACATAAGTATCAGTCACCTCGTGTATCATTTCTTATGTTACATTCAGAGTTACGCTGCAAAGACGATGTAGAATTCCGACATCCATCGGTCGGAATCAATCCGTCTTGCATCCACACTCAGTCCGAACGATGCTCTGCCGCTAATTCTGGAGCGGTTGGCCATATTGCTTCGTAGTTTGGTTCGCCAACTGTGTGTGATGGCGAGGCATAAATTGGTTGCAAGCTTTCATATCCACCGTTGTCTATTAATGGCAATGGACGGGACTGTTGCGACAGACTATTGCAGCTATGCCTATTCGATTCTCTTATTTTCTCGTACCCGACATCGGTTTGTTCATCTTCGAAGTTACATATTAAAAGCTCATAACCATTATCGTCGACGCCGTCCTCCTCAGGGCTCAGATTGCGATTGCTTATGGCGACAGTGTTGTTGTTCATACTATCATCCGTATGTGGGACCGGTAAAGGACGATCGTTATTACTGTTGGAATTTTCATTTGGTTGAAGTGGTTTTTCACTTCTCGGTGGCGGTAATCTCAACTTATCATCATTGGATGGTTCTCTAGAACGTTCACTTTCAGGGCTCTTGACTTGTTTCGAATAAGTTAACTCTATCGGCTCTCGGGAAAGCCGTTCAGAGCTGATGTTTGCTTGCATAGTTATCGAGTAATTCTTGGGGGGCGGCTGTGGTGGACGAGATTCGGCATCACCCACACGATTGGACGAATTGTTCGTCCTAGCTGCTTTGTTTATGACAGAGTATACAGGTGTCGGTTTTTGGTCTGAAATGGTTTCACGTTTCGAAACTGGGATTAGTGAATCGGGCTCTCTGGTGCTGGGTCGTTGCTTGACTGGTGACTCTAAATTATTAGATGGGCCAGGAATCGGCTCCCGTGGAGACGACTCGATATCAGTTCTATCATCGCCTGTAGTGTGCTCATCGCTGTAGGCTGAAGTTCTATCCCAATTATCGTCCTCCATTCTATTTGATCTGCCCAAGGGCCGTGCTACGGCATAGTTATGAACTAAGGGTTGGTAATTGTGATTAGAGACTCCATCGACCTGATCATAAGCGGTGGATGAGGTTGTGGATCCAGCAATCTCCTCATAGAAACAAGACGAGCCGCGGTCACCGGACATCTCAATGTAATCATGATCGCTTATAGCAAAACGCTCTCGCTGTCTCTCAGCCAACACTTTCGCCAGTGGCTCTCGGACAGAAATGATGTCATATGATAACTTTGTCGTTATTGTGTCTGGACATTCATCGAGCAGTCTTTCAATATGGACATCTGCGGGTCGATTCTCTATGTCATTGTTGGCATCTGCGGTGTATGACGGAGGTTGCTGTATATCAGATCCCTCATCAGGTATATGAGAGGAGTGTGGGTGCGTTATATATGGGGGTTCATTGAGTTCTGAGGGTAATGAGGATGAAGACTGTTTCACAGATTTGGCTTGATTACTGTGGCTTCCGAGGCTCATCGCGCTCGAGAACTTGCGAGTAACAGACTCGCTGTTTGGAGCCCGTGATGACGAGCTCTGTTCGCACATGTTGACTCTAACACCTGAGAATGATCGAATGTCACGAATTGATTGCTTCTTTTCCCTAATATCAGGTTCGCTACGACTCACTTGCAACGGGTTGGATGACAACTCTAAATTCAGAGATGAATCATCTGCCGGAATGTGAGGTGCCGCAAGGTGAGAGACGTCGATGTTACGACCAAGCGATTGATCGCTAACAGACTTATCACCATGCCGGCCGAAGCAAAACGGACAAAACAAAATTTTCATTCGGCCCATCTTCTTGAGGTGGTTAACTCAGTAATGTAACAGGCGAACGATTGCTTAATGTAGGCGCACGGTTTACTTGGATAACTATGCCTGAGGTTATATCCCGAAAAGTTATGTTTTCGTCAGCACACCATTTGCTTAGGATGTTTGTTGGCTAACGCTGTTCAGGATTGATAGTTCGACGGGCCCAAAGAGATCATGAATTTTCACCCACCCAGACTGTTAACGCATCCGAGAAGGTCACTCGAGTAAACCACGTACCTTAACTATTACTATCTTGGAGATAACTTCTCGGTTGCATTGACCAAGTAACCCTTTGGTCGTCCTTCTATCGCACTTGTTCACTAAGTGCTAATTCATGATCGCCTTGATACATTAATGCCCGCCTTGCTTCAACCCAAAGATCTACTTTCCTGCATCGCGTCTTGGGTATCTAAATGCGACGAGGCCGCAGCTGACATATTGGTACTATCGATGACAGCTAAATCACTATGAATCTTCCGTATCTACATGAATACTTCCAGTTGGTGATAGTTGCGAACGAGGTGCCACCTGGCTATACGGAATTGAAAATAAATAGAATTCAAGAACAGATACCGGCAAAAAATTGCCCATTTGTGACTGTCCAGTATAGAAATGGACAGCATGCACAAGTTCACGTGGCGCGAAGACCCCGACGACAGCCATCAGCTTTATAATGTTATGGCTAGCAGTGCTGCTCACGCGGTTGTTTCTGGGACCCTATTTTATTTTTGTCATCAGGAACATGAAGAAATAAGTGCTAGGATCCCTGCCAGTATGAGAGCCCCTCTTGAGTTTGATACATCCTCACTCATCTCTGTATTCTTGCACCATCCGTGCCAAGATCTATTGGTCTAAAACAAACGAAACAATGAACTATATCTCAGACCGTCCAGGAAATTCGCTTATTCGAGAAAATGACATCTGTGTCATTCATATCAGTGAGCAGATTAGGTATATCTTCAAGATCGAACCAAAGGCTGAGTTGCAAACCAAATTTGGTCTAGTTAAAGCAGAAAACTTGCTGAATTATCCATACGGGGTAAGGTTTGAATGTAAGAGGGGATGGATCCTCCCTCTAAGATTAACTCCAGAACTTTGGACACAACTGCTTCCGCATAGAACTCAAATACTCTATCAAGCCGACATTAGTATGATACTAATACAGCTGGACATAAAACCCGGGTCAATAGTTGTCGAGTCAGGCACGGGCTCTGGATCACTCTCTCATGCCATCCTACGTGCCTGTCTTCCTAACGGTTTCTTGCATACATTCGATTTCAACGAGTCTCGAGTAGATGAGGCATCTAGAGAATTTGTGAACCACGGTTTCGAAAATAATGTTAAAGTTGAGAATAGGAACGTTTGCGAATCTGGTTACGGGGAGGAGCTCGAGGGAAAAGCTGATGCATGTGTCCTAGACTTGCCACAAACTTGGCTTGCGATTGAACATGCTTATAAGATCCTGAAGCCTGACGGTTCCCGACTGTGCACCTTTTCGCCTTGTATTGAGCAAGTGCAACAAAATGTCACTAAGATGGCCGATCTAGGACTCAAAGATATAGTTACTATGGAATGCCTTTTGAGACCACTCGAGGTTAAAAAGCAGGAGCTGCGTATGTGGACAGACAGCGTACTCGACGGCTTGCTGGCCATCGATAAAGTTCGTATAGAGGATCTCAAGAATAATCTGAATCCGTCAAAGCAGGCTAGGACTATCGAAGAACCTAAAATCGATAATTTGCCTTCGGATTCGAACGATACAAGCACCAAACTGCTCAATCATGCCCTGATGAACCCCAGAGCACCGTTCAGCCCTCACCTGTTGCCCAAAACCTCCCATATCTATGCCAAACAACCTGCTGAGATAGTCAGTCATTCGGGATACCTAACCTTTGCCAGTAAAAGACGCTAGTCTGACATCAGTTTTAATCGAGCAAGCGTCTAATGTCATCTGAGCAACCGTTATTCTCATCTGTTGTTTTGGTCACTTTTAGTGGCTCGAATTTTGACGAATGCCTGCCGCAGAATCCGTTGGCATTAGAAAAAACCTTATCGATTACATCTTTTCGAAGGGGAGCACAATGGCGTTGGTTGACAAATATATCTAAGAGAGTTGAGAGACTTGTCTTGATAAACTAACCTGCTAGTTTCTCGATCGATCGTTCGAAATTCACTACCCTTATCCCACAATGGGATCACAGCTGCGATCTGTGATCTTGAATTTTTTGTCGCTATATCCGCACAATGGTCGAATACTGGTAGGATCAGCATTGGTAGCGTTGAACATGTTTGCCCAAACAGTTACAGTTGAATTGCCAATATCCATTGCCATCGACAGAATTAAACAGATTCCCAACTCGGGGTGGTTACCTGCGCACTTGCTACGGAGACGGCGGATATTTTAGATCCGTTCCGGCTCGGAGACTATTGCTCTTGTAACCTGTTAGCTCCTACACTTCAACCTTTGACTTGGACAATTGTGCGTAGATCGATTAAATCACATTCTGTTCCGTATCTTTGAGATAGCGATAGTCAAATATAAAGTTAGAGACGCTGTCTCTATGCTAGGCTTTGCCCTGATCTAAGCCGATCTGACTTTAGGCGAAATCATTTGCACAGTATTGATGGACCAGAGATCGATGATGCAAGGTTATGATTGTGACCATCGAGAATGGCTCAATCGATAGCGAGCAGGAACTTGCATAGGGTTCAATCTTCGAAGGCTAGATTTTCCAATAGTTCGATTTAGCGTGCGGGAAATACCAAGAGCGAAAGCAATATTGGTTATTGCTTAGCACCAATCAGAGAGTCTTCTCCCTATGACCACAAACAATTTGTATTAGTGAGATCAGAA
>Ga0209372_1000709_pt1 | contig 10386 bp, 7 predicted proteins | sample AgamicAtPe_FD_187170 | JGI IMG/M metagenome (GOLD analysis project Ga0209372, IMG submission 187170) | Agave microbial communities from Guanajuato, Mexico - At.P.e (SPAdes) (version 2) | ecosystem: Host-associated > Plants > Phyllosphere > Phylloplane/Leaf | place: Guanajuato, Mexico | collected... | reverse complement strand
GTTTCCCCCCCCCCCCCTCTCTCTTTTTGTACTTTTTTTTAAGGGTCGAGAGAGGGGCTGGGGTTTAATGCATTAGAAAGGCAGGGGGATTTTCTCTAGTAGATGCTATCTTTTTAAGTGTTTCAATAGTTTCTGCACTATGATTTTTACCATAAAAAGGATTATTTATACCTTTACGATTTTCACTCATAAGATTTTTTACCTCTTCTGTGTGCGTTCTACCGACCCTTTTTTTTACCCAAAAAAAATCGAAGATTTTTTAAGGCCTAGCACAGGACTAGCGGTTCCTAGTCCTGGGTCGCCCTAAAGCGGGCAACTACGCTACGCTAGCGAAAGGTAAAAAAAAAGTACAGAAAGCTTACGCATCTTTTCTAAAGCTTCATCTGTATGTTTGTAACCTTTAGTACTACCTGCATTAGGATTTGTATTATATTCAGGATCAATAAGATTTATTCAATTCTGCTCGCACGCTATAAGAGATTCAGAGTCTGTATATTCTAATATATATAAACTAAAATTAGTCATAGTATATTTATTAAAAGCTTTTATTATATATAAATTAGTTCTAGAAGTAAAATATCATGGTTGATAATAATCACTAAGTCTAGTATATAATGGGTCCCCACTACCTACATAAACTTTATTGTTTATCTTATTTACTCAAGCATAAACACCAATTTTTCCATTATTTTCCTCTCGTATCTTACTTCTTTGATTAGCAGGATCATTATAAAATCTTTCAAATTTGTTAAAAGGTTTTTTATTTAACTCTGAATCGTTACTTTGGTCATCCAAACTTATAGAATTGTTATCGTTATGATTATTAGAATTAAAGGCTGAGGCGTACTTTGAAAAAACTATATTTTGTCTAATAGACAAATAGGGAAAAAATATATTAAAAATAGCTTTAAGTATATTGCTTATTATCGAACTATATAACTTTAAAGCAGATAATATACTGTAAAGAAAATTTGTAAATTTAATAAATACAACCTATGTTACTATAAGGTTTTACCTTATACAAGATATTACTATCTTGATCAGACTATGTCTTGCAATTTATTATAATTTTTAATAAAAAGTAGGGCACTCTAGACAGAATTATTGTTATGCTACTCATCTGTTAGTCGTTGAACGTTTTTAATTTTAAGATAATTTTAAATATATCTGCATTAAATTAAATTTCGCTGCAAATTAACTTTAAACTAATAAAGTACTTTTTGCAATTCACCCTGTTTATTCTGAACTATTCGCTTTATAATCCAGTAGCTTCAGAAAATGCAAAACCTAGAATAGCATAAGAGAATAATTGACCTCTTAAAGAAGGATTTCTCGCTACACCTAATATTAATGCTCCGAACACTACACCTATCCCTACTCCAGCTCCTATTAATCCTGTAGTAGCTAAACCTGTACCTATTATTTTCGCAACTTGTATCATTTCTATCCTTTTTTTTTGACATCTCATTTCTTTTCATATCGTAGGACAATCAATTTTTACTCTATAGTAAAATTTAGGTTCAAAATAAACCCTCAATATATATGTGGGCCTAATGCATTACCATTAAGCTACGGTATCACAGAAAAAAGAAAATCTTCTTTTTTCTATAATATAGCCCCTTCGCCCCCTTCATACCCCTTTGTACTTTTTTTCTGAGCTTGCTAATTTTTTGAAAAAAAAAAAATAATAAAAAAAGGGTCGGGTCGGGCCGAAGCGGGGCGTGCCTGCTGGGGTGCGCCTTCTAATTTTTTTTTTTTATTCTGAGCTTTCAATTAGCCTTAATAATAATAAAAATGGCAAGCACCCACGATGGATAACTACCTTATATCCATTTTTCACAAAATGGTTCAGACTATTTCTTCATTTTTCTTTTAGTTTCAGGCTTATTCGTTGCCTTATATGCTCCAGTACAGCCAGGTAAGCCCTCTCGGGCTTATTCGTTACCATATATTCTCCATTTATTAGCCAGGCAAGCCCCCTATCGGGCTTGCCGGGCTATGCTACAAGGACCGGACCACCTGAATTAATTCCTCCTTAATTTATAAACATTAAACTAAACAGATTTAAATACTTAAGAAGTTTTACTTATAAGTTCTGTTACATTTGAGGATTTTACGTTTAAAAGAGTTACCACTTGACGGCTGTCTATTTTTAAGGCACTTTTACCTAATTCAAACACGAAACCTATAGTAATAATACCTATAAATAATAATGCTACTATCAATCCATAAATGTTATTAACATATTCACTTACTGCAAAAGGGAAAGTTAAAAGAATTTCTAAATCTAATAATAGATAAACTAAAGCAAAAATAAAGAATTTTACACCAAACTGTGTTCTATTTTGTCCTAAAAAACTGTGGAAACCACATTCGAAAATACTATATTTTTCTTGATAAGGATTGTGCGGAGCAAGAAGTAAATTTACGATTAAGAAGACTAAAGCTAATATAGATACAAATAAAAAGAAAAAAGTAAGACTACTCATTTAATTATTAAATAAAATTTGTACCAATATGGTCAATGGTGTTAGTAGTTAATTAGCCGCTAGCGCTGCTCCAGCAGTGCCTAATGGCACCGCTGGAGCTAATGAAATATCATTTCATCTTAACTAGAACTAATTTTTCAATATATTACTATATTGTTCAGACTATGTCTTTATCTACTTAGTATTTAATAACTGGCTATTATTAGAGATCTGATTTAAGATCAGTAATGCCATATTAACACATAAGTAAATATCGGATACATTATATAGGATTATTGTTAGTATTACTCACCTAATAGTCGTTGAACGTTTTTATCTCACATCATTAGAGTGAAGACTCTCCATTAATTAATTTAGTAGAGACCTCTCTACTCTAATAATAATACTAAGATAAACTTCGCTGCAAATTATCAATAAAACAACGGGGTATTGATATTCTTGCAATTAATCCAATGTTTTTTAAAATTTCCATTATTAATATTTATATATATCACTCATTCCTCACTACGTATAGTGGAAGAAAAAACTAAAATAATTAAATTTAACCTTTCGGCTAGCGTAGCGTAGTTGCCCGCTTTAGGGCGACCCAGGACTAGGTCCTTGGGCCTAGGCCGAAGGGGCCGGTGATATATAATTAATCGTAGAAATTTAGTGGGCTACCTATTGCATCTCGGTTAAGTACTATAAATATAAAAAAAAAAAAAGGATAAATTATCTTAACGTATTCATACCTGATTTTATTTTGTCGCCACAAGGCGTAGAATTTTATCTAAACCCTCTTCGGTTAGATGAGCCTTAGATTTAATTAGTTCGGCTACTCTCAATCAATCTTCATAATCCTCTCTTTTAATACCTTCTATCATATGATCTTTAAAAAAGGGCAGTATTTTATCTGAAATATCCGAAAACTTTCTAACAATAAATACCCCTGACCCTGACTTACTATTTCCACTATGGTAATTGAATATACCACAACCAAAAAAAGAAATAAATGATCTTAACAATAACTCATCTCTCAAATGTTGAGATACCTTAAAACTTAATGAAACACCATCTAATTTACCTTTACCATATTTAGCTATTTGAACTAAAAAGCATCCCTCACCTGAAACAAACCCTGCCATTCATTCAGGGTGAGGGTTAGAGATATTTTGTATCAAGGGTCTATTGACAGGCACAGTATTAGGGAAAACAGTCTTCAAGGAATCCGATAAACCTAAATTTAACGATCCACGAATATTTACAATCTCTTGTAATCCCTTTGCTGATAAATGTTCCCCTTTAACTATTTTAAGGATTATTTCCTTAAATAGTATGAAATCTCCCTTTTTTTGAGTTATTAAAGGGTAGTTATCAAAATGCGAAATTATTTTTAAGATATCGTCTAAAGATCTTACAACGAATTTTGAATCCTTACTAGTTATATAAATTTTTCCTATATCCCCAAAATAATGTTTAATACGCAATAATAATAAATTATCTCTTGAGTGTACTTTTATCTGGAATGATGGTCGGACATAAAATTTACCGTTAGGATTTTTTTGAAGACTAACATTAAAACAACCTTCTGCATCAGAATAACCTGATATAAATCAAGGTGAAATAGGATGGATCTTATTACTATTAAATGTTGAATAACCTAACATTTGTACAGGAGTAATAGAAGAAAATAGAGTATTATATCTAGTACGTTTAAAACTATTTTTAACGGAGGCAATCGAATGACAAGTATCTCACAATCGATTGTACGTACTAAAGAAATGAGCACGAGAGCTTGTTAGATCAGCAGCATATGATAAAATTCGATTTATATTTAATAGCCATAATAAATTACTACCCCCTACGGGGGTTGCAAAATAATGCTCCTTAGCACATAAGAAGAATAGGAGGCTAATGGAACCCATACTTAATCATTCTTTATTCATAAATATAAATAATAAAATTATTAATGTGATACTAGATATTGTAATAGAAATAGGGCTAGTCATCATAATATTATTATATTTGAATTCTAAATTTCTTACTAAAAGATTATCTTTATTATAAACATAACTTAATAATTTACGATCTTTTAATATAGAATTTAATTTATATTCAGGTTTATAAAAGAAAACTTCTTTTATAACATTAAGGTAATATACTCCCCCAATTACACTAGTCAATATAGCCACTAAAGATAAGAAAACATAACCACTATCTAAAGCAGCGCTTAATACCATCTGTTTAGCGAAGAATCCTACAAGAGGTGGTACTCCTACAAAAGAGAATATTGTAATAGCAAAACTTAAAGCTAAGAAAGGGTTAATATAGAAATAACCTCTTAATTGACTGATTAATTGAATAGGAGAATTGTTTTTATCTAAAAGTTCTTTATGCTCTTTATTTTCCGTAACATAAAAATAGAATGAGAATCCCATTGTCACTAGTATAATAAAGGCATTAAGGTTACTTATAGAGTATTGCATTAGATAAAATATGAATGCTTGTATAGATTCTATTGTAGTTATACTTAAAGCTAATAATATAAAACCAACATGACTTATCGTACTATAGGCAAACAATCTTTTTATTCTAAACTGTGTTAAACCTACTACTGTTCCTATTATTAAAGAAAGGAAAGAACTCATTAATAAACCAAATGTTCAATTTAAACCTTCACCTGAGAAAGAATTACTTGTAAAATATACTATTTCTAATAATAGTATAAATATAGAGATTTTGGCTACAATTGCTACAAAAGTTGTTACTATTGTAGGTATTGCGTCGTAAACATCCACGGCAATTAAATTTATCGTACAAATTAAAGAAAAGAACGACTTTCTACAAGCTATTTCATAATAAACATATTATATAAATCATAACGGCCAAGTATTAATTCTTTTGGAGGGCGGAGCCCCCCTAAATATCTACCTTTATTCATTCCTCCCTTTATTTTGTCGCCACAAGGCGTAGAATTTGATCCATACCTTCCTTAGTTAAATGAAGCTTTGTTTCAATTATTTCCGCTACTTTAGCTCAATCTTCAAAGTCTTGTCCTTTAACACCAAGAATAGGATATTTATAGAAAAAAGGTAAAATAATTTTAGAATTATTTTTGAATGATTGGCATCTAAACTCTATATGATCTTTATAACTAAAAGTTTGACCACATCCAAAAAAATCTATCAAACTTTTTAATAATAATTCGTCTCTGATATGTTGAGTTACTATAAAAACTAATACTACACGACTTCCTGCTTTACATAATTTAGATTCCCTAACACTAACTTTGAAACAACCATCACCAGAAGTAAAACCAGCTACTCACTGAGGATGTAATTTAGTATTAGCTATAGCTAATGATGGTCTTACTACAGCTATATTATTAGGAAAGGCTTCTCTAAGTAAAGGACTTAATCCTTTATTAATAGAAGCTCTAATATTTATTATTTTTTGTAAACCTTCAATAGTCAAATGTTCCCCGCGTTGCATCATCATTACTACTTGTTTAAATAGTAAGTAATCAGCATATTTATTTGTTTTTAAGGGATATTTATCAAAATGAGGTATTACTTTTGTAATAATTTGATCTAAAGAACCTATTGTAAAATCACGACAATTATTTCTTTCTTTACCTATTCTACCTACTCCTCCAAAGTAAGCTTGAATAAGCCTTAATAATTCTATGTCTCTAACATGAAGATTGATAGAAAAATTAACTTCTATTTGTCAATTATGTTCTGGTGTACAAGAATACTCTTTCCTCGTTCTCCCTTTATTTATTCCATTTTTTATTTCTTTAATTTTGTCTAACCCCTCTTTAGTTAAATGAGCTTTATTTTCTATCAATTCAGCTGTTTTAACAAAATCTATATAATCTAGATGCTTTACACCTTGAATTTGATATTTATTAAAGAAAGGAATAATAATATTTAGGATATCTGAAAATTTTTCTACCCGATATACAAAGGACTCTCTACTTTTATAGACATTTCCACTTATCCTCCTACGGAGGATTAGCAAGCTCCCCTTCGGCCTAGCACAGCCAGGCCTGGGCGAAAGGTTAAAATAATTAATAAAACTTCTCATCAACTGTTCATCTCTAACATGTTGAGTTAGTTGAAATACTAATTTTACCGCTTCTCCTGTCTTTGTTCCAGCTTTATACGTTTTTATTAGAAAACATCCTTCAGCAGATGTAAATCCAGCTAATCAATTAGGATCATATTCAGTAGTATTTTGAACAACTGGTCTCTCAACTGGAACAATATTAGGATAATTAGTTTTTAATTCTTCAGATAGACCATTATTCATAGAAGCCTTTATAGCTAAAATCTTTGCTAGTCCTTGTATAGTTAAATGCTCTTTATTTTGAACTAAAGCAAAAGCCTGCTTTAGTAGTTCAAAATCCGCCCGTTTCTTAGAAAGCAAAGCATATTTATCGAAATGTTGAATAATTATTTGTAAATCTTGTACAGAAGATACATAATATCTACAGTTAGTAGAGCTATTATATAATTTTCCTGCTTTAAAAAATTTTTGAATTTGTTCCAATAAAGTTTGATCTTTTATGTGTAAGTTTATTTGATAAAAAAGCTTAACACGTCAACCAGTTTTGTATGTATTATCTTTATAGACATCGATTCAAAAACAACCGGCTTCGCCACCATCAGTAAAACCTGTAACAAATCAAGGATTCATTACATTTTTAGTGATTAAGTTATAATTAGTTAAAATAGAAAAAGATTTTTGTTGTGTACCGACCGGTAATTTATTTTTAGGTGATTTACGTACCAGAACAAGAAAACATCCTTCTGCATCTGTAAAACCTGATATAAATCAAGGTTCTTTCAATTGAGGTAATTTATTTGTATCTTTGTTCAAACCAGACTCAATAGAAAAAAATCGTTTTTGAATAATTTGGTCAGAAGGGAATTTAACGGGATAGTTTCTCTCGAAACCCGTTAGAGTACATCTTAAATATGGGAAATTTCTACCATATTTACTACCATTTACTCGTTGCTCTTTTACAGCAATATTATCTAATATTGCTGATTTAGATCCGCGATCACCCATGTTCTTTTTAGAAGCCTTCAAGCTTGTTACCATACATGAGTAATTAATCCATCCACATATACCTTTTCAAGTATAGCTTGGTACTTGAAGTTCTAGGGCTTTTCCAGAATTTAGTAGTATACTCCCAACAGTAGAGGATTTCCCAGGTCCTCTTTCAGGAGATCAGAAATGGAATGGTGCAGCACTTACTTTAAATAAGAACCCTATACTAAAAATAAGTAAAGAAAAGTTTATATAATAAGATTTATATCAAGAACTTCCCCCTATACTATCACTTATACTAGTAATTACGTATAAACCATCCATATTTGTAGTACCTGAGTTAGCATATAATAAACTTGTACCTAACAATATAAAACATGAACTTAAACCACCTAATAAGAAATACATTAGCCCCCCAGTTGTTGCTAATTCTGAATTTCTATAGATAGTACTTAATAAGTATAAACCATAACTTTGAAGCTCTATTGATAAAAATATAGAGACTAAGTCGTTAGTAGACATTAAGAAAATGGCTCCACTTACTACAAATAATAAAATTAACATTGATAACCAGATCCTGCCAAATTCTAAATAAATTCAGAGTAAATTTCAAACTACTCTTTTAGCTTCATAGTTATTACTACTTAGCTAGCTACTAGTAAAAACCTATACGACCTTCAGGATTTTGATATAATTCTACTACCTTGTATACATCTTGTCTTTAATCGTTTTTATTAATTCTAATCCCTTCGGGATAAGCGAAGCGCCCCATCTTGAGTTAAGTGCATTTTATTTTCGATTAAAAAAGATACTTGTTTAAATCTCTCAAAATCTAATAATTTTACACCCTCTCGGCCCAGGACTAGGTCCTTTATGGGCCTAGGCCTTAAAAATCGAAGATTTTTTTGGGCTGAAAGGGGAAATTTTCTTAAAAATTTAATTAGTTTTAAATTAATATCTTCATTCTTAGTTATAATTAATTCAGCTGTATTACGATTCGGATGTTCTCGAACTATTCCACACCCTAAGTAATTCACGAGTCTATTTAGTAGCTCTAAATCTCGAAGATCTTGACTTAAACTAAATACAAGACTTACAGCATACCCTGCTTTTCTTTTCTCGTTAGAATAGATAGAAATAAAAAAAGACCCCTCTGCTGTTATAAATCCCGATAGTCAATGTGAATTTAAGTAATTGGATAACTTAAACTCAGGTTCAACAGCAGGGGTAATATTAGGGTATTCAGCCTTTATAAAGCTTGGTAACCCTTTATTTAGAATAGCTCTAAGTGAAAAGATTTTCAATAAACCAGATAAGGATTTATGTTCCCCTTTTTCTATAAGAAGAACAATATTCTTGAATACTAAATAATCTTTTATTTTGAGAGTCACTAAATTGTATTTGTCAAAATGAGGTAAGATATATTTTATTATATCTTTTGTAGAACCCACAGTATAGTAAACTATACCCCTTGAACTAGTATAGATCTTACCTACTTTAAAGTAAGCTTTAATTTGGACCAATAAGTCTAAATCTTTGGGATCTAATCCTATAGTAAATAAAGGTTGTATTTTTCAACCTATACCTGACTTTTTTTTAGCAATAGAAACACTAAATGAACCATCTCCATCTGTAAATCCTGTTATAAATCAAGGATTTAAACTAAAAATATTCGTGTTTTTATCAGAAGAAGATTTAGGTTCAAGCAGATTTTTAGAATCCGTGTTACGCACAGTTGTTGAATGTAGTTGTTTATTTAGAATTTGATTTAAACGGAAACTGGAACTAGAAATTCTCTCGAACCTCTTAAGAGTACACCTTAACATTGAATCCCTAATACATAGGTTAATGTAACTACCGTCTACTCGTTGCTCTTTTACAGTTATATTTTTCAATATAACTGATTTAGATCCGCGATTGTCCATTTTTCGAGTTTGTAACTCGACAGCATAAGAGTCCAATACCCTAATATCACCATTAGTCCACTTTAATCAGTGGTAGTAAAGCGCCATCTTTTGACTTGTTACCATACGTGAATAATTAGTTCACCCACCTTGGAAAAATTCAACCTGATTTGGTATCAAAAGCTTTAGGATGTCCCCGGAATTTGATAGTTTTCCCCTTAACAAATTATCGTGTAGTAGCCCAGGGTATTCTATTATTTTTAAATGTTCCCCCATTTTATTTATAATTTTAGTTCTATAATAAACTAAATTATCCATTAAAAGATGTTTTAAAGATGAATGCTCTTTAACTCAAACTTTTCTAGGGAAGAAACTTGTTAACTGTAATATTAACATAGTGATTATAAAAACAAATATATGAAATATTTGTGTAATACTTGTAATTTGAAGTAAACCTCCATGTAAAGCTACTCCTTTATTAACTAAGGATAAACTTACTAAATCTTGTAAAAAACAATAAGATATAGCTATTATAGCTATTCTATTAAAAAGAATGGACATATCTCGTCTTAATGTGACAGCGTTCGAAAATAATAAACATAATATAGATAAGGTTATCATAAAAAAATTTTTTTATTAAAACAAAAACTTCCTAAACAGACTGTTTTTATTTATCTTCAGATAAATAAAAACAGTCTAGACCCATTTCTTAGGATTATTTAGAACCTTTTGTAAACCAGGAGAGAAACTCGAATTCTCATCTTTAATGCATGAAATTAAGGTTTTAACCTATTAAACTACCCTGATTGAATATTTGGGAGGATACCCTGACTTGAACAGGGAACTTACTGTGCCACATACAGTCGCTCTACCTATTGAACTATATCCTCCATTTGATCTATAATATATAACTATTCTTTTTTAATAATGCATTAGTCCCTTACCTATAAAAAAAA
>Ga0209372_1000708_pt1 | contig 10390 bp, 12 predicted proteins | sample AgamicAtPe_FD_187170 | JGI IMG/M metagenome (GOLD analysis project Ga0209372, IMG submission 187170) | Agave microbial communities from Guanajuato, Mexico - At.P.e (SPAdes) (version 2) | ecosystem: Host-associated > Plants > Phyllosphere > Phylloplane/Leaf | place: Guanajuato, Mexico | collected... | reverse complement strand
GGCGGCGGCGGCGGCAACTGCAGCGCCAGCCCGAGAGGAGCCGCCGGCCATAAATCGGCCGACGGCTGATTGATTTACTGCGCCGGCCGAGGGGCAGGCATAATTAACTTTACCTGCTTGGCGAGTGGCAGCAACAACTTGTAATTGCATAATAACTCAGCCGAGCGGCGGGAGTGGCGCCTGTCGCTCGGCCTGCGCCGGCCGCGGACGCCGGCTCGGCTGGCCAACTGGCCGCTCGCTCGCTCGGCGGCGGCGGCAGCAGCAGCGGCGGCAGCAACAGCGACAAGAGCGCCCGAAGAGTGGGCCTAATCGAATTTGCGCTCACCTGCAACGCTGGGCCGGCCAGAACAATGGCGCGGCCGGCTTGATTGATTTGGACGTGGCGCCGCTTGGGGGCGCCGAGCTGGCGGTTTGCGGGCAGCACTTGTTGCCTTGAAGCTCGCGCGCAACAATGGGCCAGTATTTGGGCCAACTCTTCACTGCGCGCCGCTCGGCCAACGAGCAACGCTGCCGCCGCCGCCGCCGCCGCCGCTCTCCTGCCGACTGTTGCGCGGCTGCGGCGGGCGGCCAACTCCGGCCGGCGGCTTTGTTTTCCGCGCCCGTTTTGTCTTCCTCGGGCCGGCTGGGAAGCTGCGAGCTCGAAGAGGGCGCCCAGTGTGTGTTTGCGGCGGCCCGCGCGGCGCAAACGGCCTGTCAACGGGCCGAGAGCGGCGGGATTTGAGGAGAGATCTAATCGATTATCGGCCATCAGTGGGAGCACAACAAAGTGGCGATGATGGAGATGTTAATCAAGCTGAGCGCGGCCGCCAGTTGTCAATGCGGCGGCGGCGGCGGCGGACATTCTTTGGCCGCTCCAACTGGCTTCGGCGCGGCGAGCGCAGGCAGGGGCAGCGAGGCAGAGGGAGAGGCAGAGGCAGGAGGAGAGTTTGGCGCAGAGTTCAGCGAGCGACGGGACGAATCAATTTTCATGGGCCGCGCGCTCACCTGGTTCTAGCGCGCGCTCGCGAACACTGAACACACTGGCGGCGGCGCGCACAATGGACGCGCTGGGGCCCCAGCGAGCGGCTCCACGCTCGTCAGCCTTACCTGTCACTTTGGGCCGAGTTTTGGCTGAGGCTCGAGTGCAGCCGAGCGGCAGAGTGGCGCCGCCAAAGCCCCAAGGTGGGCGCCTCTGCCGCCGCGACGGAAACGGGCGAGCCTTTGGCGCCAAATCAGCTGGAAGGAATCAATCGGGCCTCTCCAGGGCCAAGCCGAGCGGAGAGCCGGCCGGCCAGGTGAGCGCCGGCTCGGCTCGGCTCGGCTCGGCCTGGCCAGCCGAGCGGAAGTTGGGCCGGCGAGGCCAATTATGCGGCGCTAAGGAGTGTAGATTAACTTTTGCGCCAGCAGCCTGCGAGCGTTTTGCTTGGGCCAGCAAAGTTTTGTAGTTTTTCTCGGAGCCGCAGTTTTAAACTAGCCATACAGTTCAATGTTAATTTGTCGCCCCGCTGCTAATGCGATTAGAGTGTTTTGGCCGCAAAATGGGCCAAACAGGAGGCGCATCTGCCGCCGCCGCCGCTCGCGCTTCTACCTGGCGACAAACTGGCAGCAGTTTGGGTGCGATTGGATTGGATTGGATTGGATTGGATTGGACTGAACTGGATTGGATTGGTCGCGACTGGACTTGAGTGAGCCCCGCAAATGGGCTCCAGTGGTTGTTGGCCATTGTTGCTCGGCGGGTCGGTTGGCCGGCCGGCGACGTCTTCATCCGGCTTCTCGCCGCTCGCTGGCTGGCCGGCCGCCCGGCTGCGGTCGGGCCCCATTCCTCGAACTCCGGCTCGGCTCACTCGTGCTCGCAGTTGGAATCCCGCGACAGGCCGAGTTGGGCGGCCTCAAATGGAAACATTTGCATGATGTTTGGCCGGCGATCGTTAGTTCGAGTTGAGTTGAGTTTTGCTGGGTCCTGTTTGGCTTGCTTTAGCAAAGGAGGAGAGGGGCGGCTCAACATGTGTGCGCCAACTGGGCCCATTGTGCCAGCGCGGCCCCTGCCAGCCAGCCAGCCCGCCCGTCCGCTTACCTGGCCAGAGCGGCCGCAAAATCAATGAGCCGAAATCAATGGCTGGCCGAGGCAGCGACAAACAAGCAATTACCTTTGGCCGGGCGCGGGACTGGCGGCGGCGGCGGCGGCGGCAGCAGCAGAAGCAGAAGCGGCAGAGGCAGAGGCAGAGGCAGGAGAAGAGTGATTTGGTGGCCAGGTAGGGCCGGAGCTGGAGGCTATTTTCCGATAAAACACCGACGTGGAAGCGGCCACTTGGGCGCCAACTCTGCCGGCCGCCAACAAATGGGCGGCCGATTTATTATTGGCGGCCATTATTGTTGTCGTTATTACTTACTAGTGGCATTGTTATTAGTGGCGCTGCTCGGGGGCGGAACTGGCGGCGACTGGACTGTTGCTGGCTGGCTGGCTGGCTGACCGCCTGCCTGGCTGCCTCCTCGGCCGCTCGGCGCCACCTGTTGGCCGGCCCAACGGGAGCTCGCAAACGTGATCCAGTTTTGCGCGCAGGTTCGAGCCGCTCATCCTCCTGCTCTTCTCCCCTCCCGGCCCATCAACTGGCGCCGCTCTAGCTCAAGCGACTTCCAAAAGGTGGCCTCGGCTCCCAGGCGGCTCGTATCAATTTTTCAATAATCAAGCTGCGCGAGTGGCCGACAAGAGGGAGGAGCGCGCTCAGGCAGCTAGAGCGCGAGAAACAAAGGAGCGCGAGCGCAAAGTTTGTTTTGCTCGCCCTCTGGCGCGCAGAAGCCAGCCCATCAGCGTCGGCCTCTCGCTGCTCACGCCGCCAGGATGATGGATAATTTGTATCGCCGACTCCCGTGCGCAAGCCGCAGCGGCCGCCGCCATTGTGGCCGACGGACGCTCGGAGCGATCATGATAAAAATCATTAACCTTCGGCAGCTGATCGGCCTGGGCGCCAGCTCGAGCTGCAGCCGCAGCCTCGGCCAGCTCGCAGGTAAGGTCGGCCCGCTCGCGCTCGCACAAAAGCCGATAGTGTCCGTCCGCCAGCGAGCGGAGGGCGGCGCTGCTAATTAATCGGCGGCGGCGAGCTAGCCGAGCGGGCGGCCTTTGCCCTCGGCGCTGCGCCCGTCGGCCACCGATGCTCGCCTGTCGCCGCCGCCGCCGCCGCCGCCGCCTGGAGTCGTGATCGCAGGCCGCGGCCACCATTAGCCGGCCGCAGCCGCAACAGCAGCCCCATCTGGCGCATTCCAGCCCCCGAGCGATTGCACGAGCGCCGCCCATCCCTTGCGGCCCGAACTGGAGTGCCGGCGCGCCTGGGCGTGGCCGACTCCCGCCGAGCGAGACTCGCGCCCGAGAGCGAGAGCGAGAGCAAAGGCAATGGCAACGGCAACGGCACAACCAGCCTGTCTCTCCAAGCGGCTCACCCGAAAGCTCGGCCCGCTCAACCTAAGAGGCGCCAGAACGCGGGTTGCGTCCACCTGGCAGCCGCGCAAGCTGGCAGGAATTTCACAATTAGCCAGCGCGAAATGCTCGAGCGCGAGGGCAGTAAATTCCCCTCCAGTGTGGGAGCAAGTCCACTTCCGCCTTCGTTGGCGGCGCCGGGCGCGAGAGGCAGCCAGCCTGTTGCTGGGAAGCAACTTGGAGGCCGAGAGCGGGCCCTTCGGTGGCGCAAACAGGTCGTAAAGCGCAACTCTCACCATTCCAACTCTCGCGCCGCCACCGACTCTGGCGGAAGTTTGGAAGCCTGAACCAATTGTGCGAGCCTCTCTCCTCTGTCTTTTCGCGCTCTCAGCCTTGAGTTGGGCCAGAGAGCTCTGAGTTGAGTTGAGTTGAGTTGAGTCGAGTCGAGTCGAGTCGAGCTGAGTTGAGCCGACGAGAGCTCAGCCGCAAGCGCCCTCAAGTAATGGCCAGGCCAGCCTGAACGCGGCTCGCCCGATCCGCGCGCGCTCGCAGCCGCCCGCCTATCGGCGCCTCCAATCGCAACCTGTCCCATCGATTGGGCGTCCAAATCGGCGGGCTGCAGCTCGCTCTCGACGGCCTAAGCAGATTTAGCGCGCAGATATGTCTGCTTGGCTTGAGCGCGCGAGTTTATCATAATTATGATCATAATTGGAGCCCCAGCGAAAACCGCAAGCCGAAGGAGTTGCTTATCTGGCGGCTCAATCAAGCGGCCGCCAGCGAGTGCGAAATGGAGGCTGATTTGGCCCGTCTGCTGGCTCCACTTGAAGCCGGAGCAGCGACACTAGCCGCCGACTGCGCCTATGCCTGTGCCTCTCCACTTACCTCTACCTGCTGTCCTCTACCTGCCGCTCGCCCGTCGATCGCCGCCGTCGAGCCCGAGCGGCCAGCGCCACTTTCGGGCTGCCACTTGGCCCGCGAAGGGGCGACTGGCGCTTGGGAGGAGCGTCAACAAGCAGAGCTAAGCCCTTTTGCAGTGGGAAAAAGAATGGGCTTGTTTGTTTGCCTTCCTCGGCTCAAACTCCAAATCCAAATCCAAGTCCAACTTCGGCTCAAACGGCCGCGTCGCTTGGAGGCGAGTCGCTGCTTGATTTAGGGGCACCGACAGCTCGTCATTGTTTTCCTTTGGCCCCGAGCGCCAGCTTCCAAGCGGCCGCTTTTATGGCCTCCGACTCGCCGGCGCGCTCACCTGAGCCGTCGTTTGTAGCCAATCAGCCGTCGAGTGGATGATGATGATGATGATGGTGCAGCGGCGGCGGCGGCGGCGGCCACTGCCGAGGCCCCCGTCGCGCGCCCACACCCAAACCGGGCGAAAGCCAAACCCAAGCAAAGGGGTCCGAGCGCAAACAGGGCTCGGCGGGCCCACAATTAGCCCCTCCGCGCCGGCTAATTGCGCGCGCTTTCCCATGGAAGCCGTTACGCTCGTCAGCGGGACAGCAGCAGTCCACCTGGCTGCTGGGCTTGGCCGGCGGAAGTGGCGCTCGGTTGGCGGCGGCGGCGGCGGCGGCGGCGGCGGCGGCAGCTTGAACGCGCGCGGCCGGCGAGCGTGAGAACGGCGAGCGAGTGTTTGCGCTCGCAGGGGCAAACCTCGCCCGCTAATCAGGCCGCAAGTGGCGCCTCTGTTTGCGCTTCAAGGGCGCCGCCATTGGCCCTCAAGCCGAAGAGACGAAGCCTATCAATTAGTGGCCGGCCGGCCGGCCGAACAGGTGCAAGTTGCAGGAGGGGCAAACATGGCGCAGTGCGGCCACTTTCGCCAACCAGCGAAAGCGAGCGGAGCCGAACAGTGGGACAGGAAATGGATCGCGGCGAGCGCAAACAATTGGAGCCGCGAGGAAGACGCCACTGGGTTTGTTTGTGCTCTGTGCACTTCAAGCGGCAACTCGAACAGATAAGAGCTCGCACACACAAAAGGCGCCTCCTCGCTTCGTGCTGTCGTCCAAAAGAACAAACAAAGTCGATCAAAATCTGACTCTAATTTTAACTCCGATTCATGCGAACACACGAGGGCGGCTCTTTCTCATTGCTCGGCTCTCTCTTTGGCTCACTGGCTCCAAGCTGCTCAGCTCTCGCTGCAATTATGGCGCCGCCAAATAATTGGCCGCCGCCGCCGCTCGAGAGCGCTCGGCCAGGTAGAGGGAAGGTGAGCGCGCAGGTAGAGAGAGAAGGAGGCCAATTGAGGCGGCCGGTCGTGTTCTCGGCGCTCGTTTGGCGCGAGCGCTCGCTGGCTCAGGTGGCCGCTCGAGGGGCTCGGACAACAATTGGCGGACATTGTTGCCGCGCTCGCGAGGCTCCGATCGGCGGCGACGCCTAATGATCACCTTTGTTTGTCATATCCTCTTGACGCCATTGATCTGCATTTAGAGTTTGCAATGGGCAGCGGCGGCGGCGGCGGCGTCACGACTGAGCCAGCGGCTGCGGCTGCGGCGGCGGCTCCAGGCGCCCGAGTGGCCCCGCGCACAACAGGTGAGTGACATTGAGCGCGGCCAGTGGCGCCCTCTGGCGGCTGCGCCAGCCGCCAGCGCGCCAAACTCAACTCGCCTCAGGCGAGCTGCTGGCCGAGCAAAGTGGATGCGCCTCCAATGGGAGCTCCACTTGAGGGTTGGCCTCGCTCGTGGGCGTGGCCCTTGCGGCCAACCAAGAGCCGGCCGGCTGGAGGCTCAAGCGGCGCCAAGGGCCGCGATCGCATGGAGCAGGCCGCGTAAGTGTCCCGAGCTGAGCCGGCCAGTTGTCGTGAACGCGGAAACTAAAGCGATCTCTTGCTCCAGCTCTAATGATGTTTGCCATGATAATTGTGGTTTGGGCTCGCGGGCGACAGGAATCCGCCGCTGCTCCTCCTCTCGCGCCAACAATGCGGAAGTCCCACGCTCGGGTCGGCGAGAGTTCCGTCAGGTGGAAACTGACACCGGCGGCGGCCGCTTGCTGGCCTTCGTGTTCCAGCGAGCGTGCGCGTCTCTTTCGAGGCTGAGTGTCCATCGGAGCAGGACACTTGTTGTTGCGCGCACCTGCGAGTGCCCGCCTCTTTGTTTGGAGGCACGCAAACGAGAACTACCTCCAGCCTTCCCGCCTCCCATTCACCTGGCCGAACCAGAACTAAACCTGGCGCCGCTTTGGGCCCCTCGAACTGAGCTCGCTCGCTTCGGATGCGATTTGTTTGTTGCGTGTCGCGCTTGTTTTGCGCAACAACCGAGACGCCGGCAGTGCTGCAATTAAGTCGCCGCCTCACTCGAATGGCGTGCGAAATGTTATACGCAAATTATCGTCCGCCGCTGCACAGCCGCCGCAGCCGCAGCCGCTGCAGCCGGCTCCCTTTGGGCGACAATCATGCCGCCGCCAGAGGAATCATGTGGCCCCCAATTGGAGGCCACATGAGCCTCAGAGCGAGCGGCCACACTGGCCAGCCCCAAACTGTCCACTCGCAGCTGTCCACTCAACTTGCACAAACAAACCCAAACTAAAACCAACTTGCGCCCAAACCGAAATGGGCCCCAAATTGGAACCAGAACTGGGGAGGCGAAATATGGTTGGCAACATGATTGATGGTTTGGGCGACACTTTGCTCGGCGCCAAGCGGCCAAAAGTTCATTTGGGGCTCGCCGGCTCAAGTTGTTGGTTTTCGCAAGCGCTGAATTTAGGCTGAATTGGAGGCATTGTTTTGGGCGGCCTGGCTGCGCGCAAGTCGCTCGCTCCAGATTGATACAAGATGGGCCGCCTCTCAGGCAGCTCTACTGCTGCCGCTGCCGCTGCTGCGGGCGGCGCGGCTCAGGCGGCCCCCTGGCGGCGTGAGAAAGCGGCCGATTTCCTGCGCTCGAGGCGCCGCCGCCGCCGCCGCCCCTGCCGCTCGGTCAACAAGTCGACCAAGAGGCGGCCTCCCTCGAGAGGGGATCGGCCGAGCCGAGGGAAGTCCCGCTGGGTTGCTCGCTCGCTCGTGCTCGCTGCTCGCTGCTCGCTTCTCGGCTGATAAATTGGATCACCACTGGACGCGCCAGACGAGGCAGAAGCCCTCCTCTGCGGCCGCCCCTCGCCAGCCGAGAAGGCGAATCAATTTCATGCTGTCCGCGCCGCTTGCGCAACCTGCCTCTCGGCCATGAACTGGCCGCCACCGACTCACCTGGCCAACTGCGGCCGAACAATTAAGGCCTCCGTCCGGCCGGCCGCCCGAGCTGCCCTTGGCCGGCCCGAAGAAGTTCTGTTTCTCTGGCAAATTAAGCCACGATTTTCCATTTAACTCGCCCCCTCAGCAGCTCGAGAGTATCAGCTTTCGTCGGCCTGTCCGCGCGCTCAACTCGGAGGCCGCGAGAGGCGAAACTGGAGCCGCAGGTCGCCGCTCTCAGCTCCCGGCTCGCAGCTCTCCTCTGGCCGCCCGTTTGCCGCTTTAATGGGCGGCCATCGAGCAGCTCGCCGCGACCATTTGCATTGGCTCGCATCACGTCTGCGCTGCCGGCCGCAGCGGAAGCGGCGCGCGCCAAGCAGCGAGACGGCACGTAGGCGGCGCGCGCAATGAGCACGCGCAGGTGGCCGCCGCCAGGAGCGAGGGGCTGGCCAGGTGCTCGCCCCATGCGCAAGCCACTTGATTTGAGTTGAGGCCCAGAGCGGCAAGCTCGGAATTTTGATTAAAATTCAGGCGCCCATTTAGGCCGGAAATGGTGGCTCCCTTAAAGCGGTGGGCGCGCAAAATACACGCGAGCTTTTCATTAGGCCAACACAAACTAACTCTCTCCCTCCCCTCTGCGCCAAGATCAATGGCTGAGGGGCCAAAACTGGAGCGCGCCGCTAATCAGCTAAACTGGCCAACTCTCGGCCAAGATTAGTGCTTTTGGTTAACGTTGCTCCAGTTACAAGGATGAATTGAGCGGCCACTCGCTGAAGCCACCCGCAGACAAGCGAGTCGGTGGCGGCGGCGGCGGCGGCGGAAACGGAAGTGCACTGGCCACAATGGTACGCGCACGCAATTCGAACGCTCCTTAGTTAGTGCGCTCGGCCGGCGCCAGTTTGGGCTGGCAAGCGGCGCTGTTCACTATGCGCGCTGGCGCATCAATCATCCGGCAAGCGGCTGGCTAAGCGGCCGCTTCCTGCGCCCGCAAACTTGGCCCAATGACAACCGGCCAAAGGGGGCGCCCGCTCGCTGCCAATGTCAGCATCTTTGCTCCGGCCGCAAACGCAAGCTCAAGCCAAAGCGGCCCCATTCATCATGGGCAAGCGGCCAGTGGGAACCTGTTGGTGGCTTCGGGCGCGTCTTGGGGCGGACTGTGCGCGCCACCTGGCGGCGCAGGGGCGCAACCACCGTCTCAGGGGGGGGGGAGATCGTCTTTTCGGGCTCGACGGCCAAGTCAGCTGCACTCTGCGGCCTCGCCACTCGAGAGCGAGCGCAAACGAGCCGCTTAACCTGGCTCGAGCTTTCTCGCTTCCGGCCGCCTTGCTGGGAGCCTCCAAGTGGCCGGCTCGGTCGGCCATCTGGCGCCCTGGCCACTTGCGCGCGCAGAGCAGTTCGAGTTGCAGTTGCGCCGCCAGCACTAATATCATATTATTGGCACGTTCGCCTTCCAATGTTTGATCTGGCCGCCGGTCTGGCCGAAAGTGTCTTGGCGCTCGCGTGTCGCCGAATGGGGTTGGCCAGTTGGACTGGCCTCCACTGTCCGCCCGTCCGTTGGGCCAGCTTGTCTTTGGCTCGACTGGCTGTTGTTGTTGTCGTTGTTGTTGTCGTTGTTGTCGTTGGCGGCGGCGGCGGCGGCAAACACGCGCGCTCAAGCCGCCCGCCGCCAAGATTAGGCGCCCGGTTATTAATATCCGCTTACTTAGCTTGCCGGCGAGCTAAGCGGCCGCGCGTGTTTGCGCCCGCCGACTGGCCATCAATTAATCAGCGATCGCGCGCCCCCTTCCGCTTTGGCGGCGGAAGTTGCGCGCAGTGCGACCGCTTAAGTGTTGGCGGCGCTGGCCAGTCGGCTTTCGGGGGGGGCCGAAAGTTGCACTCCAGCGACATGTTTCGCTCGCTTCGTGAGACAAATTTCAACTAAATAGAAAAATAATAACTTTTGTCCGGCGGCGAGCGCTTTGCTCGCTCGCTGGCGATCAATTTCGGCGGCTTAGTTTGCCGGGCCAATCGAGCCGGCAAGACGCACCTGTCATATCTCGTTTCACGCGACTTTATCTGGCGCGCGACTCGAGCCAAGCCGAGCCGAGCCGAGCCGAGCCGAGCCGAGCGTGCGACAGCGGGCGCCGCCAGCGCCATCTGGCCGCGACAAGCCGCTAATTCAATTAGAGGGCATATTGTTTTGCCCGTCGCAACACTCAAAGGCGGCCGCCGAGTGCTCCTTTCCGGTTAGCTAACTCCGAGTCGGCGTAATTGATTCGGCCAAACATACAAATTTATCGTCCAAATCGAGCCGCTCGCCGCTGGCGCGCAGGCGCAAGGGCCGCCCAGAGCGCGCGAACCGAATCAATTGTTTCAATGGGCTCCCAACAAAGGCGCCGCCAGCCCTAGAACAACAGCGCCAGTCTAGCCCAATTAGCGCAAACTTCCCATTAGCGGCGCCTGGAACGAAGCCAACTGGCGCCGCCGGCAAAACAAACACACGCGGCCAGGTGCGTGTTGCGTGGGACCGGAAGCGGCGAAGCCTCGTTCGGGGCTCGCTAGTTCGGAGGCTGCAAGCGAGCGAGCGGGCGGGCGGCTTCCATGCGCGAGCGGCGCTGATTGATTGATGGCTCCGTCGCGCCGGCCGCTGACTCGCTCCTTCCGTTCCGGCTAACTCAATCAGCCGACTGGATGTCTCTCTCTCAAACTCTCACTTTCGGCCGCAGAGGCGCATGCAAATTGCCAGCCCCAAATGGACTAGACGCAAACTACCGCCAGCGCAGCCATCAACTTGAGTGCTCCATCTGGCGCCGCAAAGGGACGAGATTTGAATTTTGGCCGCCGAAAGGGGTTTAAAGTGGAAGTGGAAGTGG
>Ga0209372_1000707_pt1 | contig 10393 bp, 8 predicted proteins | sample AgamicAtPe_FD_187170 | JGI IMG/M metagenome (GOLD analysis project Ga0209372, IMG submission 187170) | Agave microbial communities from Guanajuato, Mexico - At.P.e (SPAdes) (version 2) | ecosystem: Host-associated > Plants > Phyllosphere > Phylloplane/Leaf | place: Guanajuato, Mexico | collected... | reverse complement strand
CCACTTAGTTAGCAGAAAGACCACATCGGCTGTTGCCTTGACCAAGGTGAAACCAGAGGACAGGGTTAAATTGCAGAAGATGATCGAGGTTGTGAAAGCCTCGTTCAACGACAGATACGACGAGATAAGAAGATCTTGGGGAGGCGGAATCCTAGGCAAGAAGTCACAAGCGAGAAAAGCTAGACTAGACAAAGCAAGAGCGAAGGAGCTGTCTCAGAAGGTTGCAGCATCAGTGGCGGTATAGATTAATTAAAATTGAATTGAAAGAAGTATTCTCGCGAACTTGTTTTATTGAGGGACTCACTGGAATGCGTCAATTGTAGGAGGTTTTGACATGACTATCACGCTGTCTACTGTTCCAAGCCTAATTTCTTGTTCTCTAAGAATATTTGGTGTTCCTCCTCTGGCGAGAAATCACTTTCTAGCTCGTAGATGTGTCTGATTTCTTCGACTCGCTTGCCCTCCCAGCGCTTGGCCACAATGTGACAAGCTGATTCAAAGAGGCTGCTTACATCCAGATAGTTGGCCACATGAATTAGTTTGAATAATTCCTCCTCTGACAAAGCGTTCAAGAAGGCCCTGTCCCAGTCTGTCATGTGAACTTCCGACTTGCGGCTACAGGTGGCGTCGACATTGTTTGAATGATCGTTACAATGCGCCCGACACCATTCGATTACTTTGGTCAGCATGTTGCTATTCACAGATTGAAGGTTTATGTATTCGGCCGATGCATTTGGTACATTTTGATAGCTCTCAATCATGGTGCGAAGAGCATTGGAGCAAGACGCCTCCGACTTGCTCAATGTAAAGCGCTTTCCATCGCCCGTTTTGAGTCTCACCCAAGTCTGTTCGACGTCCATTGAATCCTCATCGACGTTTTCCATTTTGGTTAGTCTAGAGGTTGGCGCCATTATTATTGTAGGCTGAGTTTGTGTTGCTTGGCTATCAATCAAACGGAACGATACGCGACAAATTCCTTGCGTGGAGGTGGCTCGCTGTGGATCTGGTGCAAGAGATCTACTTGGCATAGGATTCAGCGCAGAGCTGCGATTTGCAATCACGCGAATCATTGCACAAGACGCCTGGCCTCGAGTCTGTCACCTGCCTCACTCCGGCTTACAATTGCATCAAAGATCTGCCTCTTTGAATCTGTACTGACGCAACAAGATTGCTTTCCTGTCGAGCAGACAGGTGGCAGTTGTTTCCCTAATCAACTGGAGGCCTCAATTACAGAGAGCCTCATTCTGGCTGCAGTCGAGGATTCAATTTGAAGAAGCTAGCTAACTACTGGGGAGTGTTTCTCTTCAAATAATGGATATTGTCTGTTAATTTGCTTTTTAATTGCATGAAACTATACCAAAACTTGACAGTGTGGAGGCTGAGATTTGAAAATCTCCAAACCTGTTCAACTAACATACATATGTACAATCACTAAGTTAGATCAAGCGAGCATAGGAAGATGTTGCACACCTATCTCTTGGCAGGGTGGGCTAGGTTGATAGGGTGAAACTGTTACTCGCTAAGCGACGAGAGTCTGGTCATCAATTTGCCTCTGGATCAACAATAAAGTGGCCTGATACCTTGAGTTCCAACGTATGCGCCTATCTGTGAGCGCTGAGATCTGTTTGTTGGTGTAAAGGAAGAGGTGGGTGGAAAAGCCGGCTGTTTAGTCTGCTCGTAGGGTCTATTATTGGTGGAGCCCCCAGTGATAAAACGCTTTGACTCTGGCACTCGATAGACTCCATCCGACAGGTCTAATGGCGTCCTAGTGAACGTTTGCTCGGCCGACTTGTGGCCAATTTGGTTTTGGTTTCTATTTTGCGTCACGCCCAAATTCTCAACCGGCCCTCGGTTGGCGCTTGTCTCCGTATAAGCGACTCCTCCACCTGTCGAGTTGGTTTCACTTGAAATGCTATTGTTGTCTGGGCCAGAGATGGTATTGGAGGCACCGTTTGCGCGAGCTTTCTCCTGGTGGACGCGATTCCTTGCGTGCCGTTTCAGCAGCTTAAGAATAAGCATGGATGAGACTGTTGAGGTGGCGGACAGGGGAAAGGGGGAGCCGTATTAGGTGAGGAATTCGCCAGGATCCGTTGGACGGGCGCAAACCAGGTGTGGTCCAGGTAGCTGGCCCTGAATGGCGCACGAAAGTGAGTTTGTCTGAGACTTACCGAGAGCTAGCATGAGACAGAGAAGCGAAGCAAGAGCGGTGAATAGACTCATGAGGTTTGAGCGCGAATTCATTGCGGCTGAGTTTACATGCCAACCTGTTTTGGTTGGTTTGAGTTAACATTTTGGGATTTTTAAATTTTGCCGGTTAGTGTTTTGGGTTTTCCGCTATCTCAACTAATGCCATCCAGTTTGCTCGACCAAAGATTAAGATATCGCAGTTCAGCAATCAATTGGATTGAATGATTTATATCGCGATGCCGGCGCGCTCTCAATGACCATCGAGTGCATCCGAATGAACAAGCCCCCCTTTGCCCTCACCTCCCCCTCTACACTAACCTGGGGCCCCTCTTTTGGCGGCCATCCGCTTTGACATTGGCCAATTGGAAGCCATAAACAAGTGATGCCAAAGCGAGAACAAACCGTTGCCATGATGTCGGCAGGCATTTTGGAAGCTAGAGCAAGCGGGAATCTAAAAAGTCAATAAATTTCCCTCCCATTTGGCGCCTCCGAATGCTGGAGCCTCAGCTCGTCGTAAAGCATCTTATAAAGGCAACAAGTTTGTCTCAGCTAGACGAATTTAACCTCGGCCAAATTTGACAACAACAAAAGTTGTTCAAATTTCCTCCTACCTGAAAGGCCTAGAACTCGTGGCCAGGTGCGCAAGAGACGTCATCTGGTGGTTTTGTCCATATGCCCGCCTTCTTTTGCTAGAGTATAGAAAACTATAAACTAAGAAGTAGGCTGGGCACCTGTAGAGGGCCGATAACTGTTGGTTGTGCTATCGGTAAATTGATCTATCTCTGCTCAGAGAAAGCGAGTTTGGCCGCTCCCTTATCGAGAGTGTCCCTGGTTGATTGGTTTGTTGGCCAGTTTGGAATTTGCAGCTTGATTTAGAGCTCGTGGGTCCAGGTGAAGCCGGTTGGGTTTTGGCCTCTCTTGGGATGAGTTTGTTCCTCTTGCGAGCTCCAATCTGCCCACTGGCCACCCCAACTGGGGGCCACTCAATCAAGTGGGCCCAGAGATGCGCCAAGTTGACATTTCAATTTGGTTATAATTTATTTACTCGGCTCTCGTCGAGTTCAGGCGGTTTCTCTTTCTGGAGGCCTTGGATTTGGATGCGGAGACCAACTGAGGGCCGATTAGCTCTGCTTGAGCTCGGAAGATCGCACACGAAGCAAACCTATCCAACCAATTAATATGCCTGTCTTGCGGTTGGTTTCTGGCCAAGTTCAACCGAAATTGGTCCAAATCGAGAGCATTAGGATAGAGCGAGAGGCAACACAATTGGAGGTACAACAATTGGAAATCTCAGGCCTCAAAAGTGTGCTTTGTTTCGTACCTGAGTGGAGGTAAAACGCAAGTTTGTATGTGTGTGCGTGTGCGTGTGCGTTATTGGCCTGAGCGAGCGAGCTCAGGACCCCAAACTGGGCCCGAGCTGACCGCTCGCCCATCGGCTGTTTGCCCCACTGGCCGTTGACCAGATTTGCAAATTTGCAAAGCCAAAAACATTTAAACACTCTCATCCTCGTCGCCCCTTCCAATTCCTCCAGCTGACGGCAGTTGAGTTGAGGGTTGGCCAAAGCTGGAGAGCTTCAAGTATCTCAAGTTGCTTTCGCTCGTTCATCTACCTTTCGCGCGTCAGCCTCTTGATTGATGCGAAATTTGAGAATTGCAATCCAACTGGGGACGCCTCTGTGCGAGCTGGCCGACTTCAAATGGGGGGGGGGAGGTGGAATTGCGAGATGGAACTGGAGGAGGAATAGAATTGGCGCCCACTTGAGTGTTGTATCCCAAGCGCGAGCTCAGGCGCTGTTGTCCAACCAGAGGAGCACCAATCTGAATGGCCGCAATCGGTTGCCCGTCAGCTGCCAGTCTTGGGCGCGGGCCTGTTGCATGGCTGTCTGGCCATTTAGATAAGAATCTTGGGAGCCAAAAATTAGCGCCAGAAAGTGGCCAAAGCGGGCAATATTTTTATTGCCCTGGCCTGGAAGCGGCATTGCTTGCTTCAGGTTGCTTCAAAAGCACAGCGACTTGCCTCTTCGAAGCGGCATCGCACACAGAGAGAGGGAGGAGATTGACAAAGTTTTAGTGGGCTAGTTTCAGTCTACAGGTTAACAGCAATAAAGCTGCGTTAGCCAATAAAACTGGTGCACCTGCTGGCCTCTTATCTCTGAGCCGAGAACAACACGTGAACAAGTTGTAGCGGTAAATCACAACTCGCCAGGCAGCTGGATTCCGTTTGCCGGCAGGAATCTGTCGGTTGGTTCAACTTCTGGCGGTTGCTTGAGGCGAGAGCTCAAAAGTGAAGGTATTTTTACGACTCTAGGATCGATCTTGGCCGGAAGAGAGAGGAGCAAGCAATGATTTAGAGCCCATTGAGAGTGTCAACAGGCTAGTTTTGGTGGTGGTGAGGGGGGGGGCGCAAGACTTACCTCGCTGGAGAGCTAGCGACTGGCGCTGCTCGTAGCTGGTTCCCTCGATGGTCAGGAGGCACTCGAATTGGGTTACAACGTTGCTGGAAAGCGACAGCTCGTCCACCAGAGCCCAAGCTGAAATTTCGTAAACACTTGGCTGCTGGCCGAGCTCAGACTGTTGCCTGTTTGTCGTCGTCCTCTCTGGGCTAGCCGGCAAATCTAACGGCTGAACCGAGTCCACGGGAGTTAGATCAGGTTTGAGCTCTTGGCTTGAATCTGGCTGCTTTGGCCCGCGGCGAGCGTTCACGAGCAGCTGCGTTTGGGTTCCCGGAATTGGTTCCTGGCGAAGGAGTGTGGCCGCCAGCTTTGGTCTGTTTGCGTTTTGCCGCAATGGCTGCTGCGAGCTCGTCGGCGCGTCCAAGGGGCCAGCGCGATACCTGAACAAGGCGAGACTTGGCCTCGGGAAGGTTTGGCCGGCCTGGCAGGTGAGGTTGTACTGTTGGCCCTGAGTGCGAGCGACAGTAAAGGTGAGGCTCTTTGCCGGCTCTGCGTGTGTTTTCGTTGTTGTTGTTGGGCGGTTTGGTTTGTTAGCCGTTGGGTTGCGCCATTTACAGGCAGAGGAGAGAGAGAGAGAGCAGCCAATCAGTTTGGCTACCCAACGAGCGCCGGGGCCAAAGTAAACATAAGGCACGGGCGCAGGTAAGTCTTGTTGGCCCAACAGGTTGGTAGGTGGGGCTGTCCGGACAGTTGTTAGGCGGGCACAATTTGCCATTCCACCGGCGAGTATATTCAAATTTTCTCACACACTTTGCTCGGGCCAACTATGATGAATCGTCATAGTGGCAGCGAGTCAGCCGAGCGAGCGAAAGAAGAGCCGCAACAACAAGTGGTTGCGTAATGGCAACAATAATGCCCCCCCCCCAACAAAGGCCAACAATGGAGGCGCTTTGAGGAGAGACTAAAAACAATCGCCACTGGCGGCGGCGCCACTCTAGGCCAAGTGGGCGCGCTTTTGCTCGGGCCGAGTGGCGCATTTCTGGCGCCACTTTTTCGCCGCTCTCGAGTCTCGTTTGCAAATTGAATGGGGCCACCGATGGCTTTTTAGCCGCTTGCTCATGCCGGCGGCGCCAGAGTTGCCTGCCGCAAGAGTGGGCCGCAAAAAGGTTTTATCGGCCAGACAGGCGGCCGGCCGGCCGGCCAGGTAAGGCACCAGCGAGGAGAGAGAGAGAGGAATTCCTCGGGCTTGATGAATTGACACCGGCGGCCAGTGGGCCTGTCAGGCGGGTTAGCGAGGCCGACGAGCTTGCCGGGCCCATTGGCCCATTGGTCACGCACTTCGGCGCCTGCTCGCCAGTCGTGGCACCAATCGATCATCCAATGTGAGCCGCCGATGGGAGGCGTTTTGCCGGCTGCTCGCGCCTGCCCGGCCGGCTTCCGGCTGCGAGCGGCACCTGCGAGAGGCGCTCGCCGACCGATTGGCGGTTAGCGTGCGTGTGCGTGTGCGTTGAGCCGCGGGCAGTTGATGCTCGCGCAATGATCCTGGTTGGCGCTTTCAATTTGATTATCGGCGAGCAGGAGGAAAAGCAAGTGAAACTGGCCTCCTTGCGTAAGCGGACTTTGGCGCGAGTGGAGCCCGCGTTGGTCGCCAGGCGGCGCCACCGGGTTGGCCGGCCGCAACCAGTCTGCCACTTAATTAGCAAATCGTGACTCCGCTTGTTGCCATTTGCGGTCGCGCCGAGTTGGCGGCGATAATGTAGATGAATGTGTGTAAATTGTTAGCGCGCCGAGAGAGCCCATCTCTGGCGGCCCTTGAATGGGCCGGCAGTGTGTGAGTCGGCGGAGGGAGGGGAGAAGAACAAAGATGGCAGCGGTCTCGCCGGCCGCCTGTCATCTGCTTGCCCGCCGGCCGCAAGCTCGGCCAGGTGAGCGGCGGCGCGCATCGTTTGGCCGTCCTCGCTGCAAAGCCGGTGATTGGATGTGGCACAGAGCTTGGCACAGGGCGGGCGCATTGGCCAAAAAAGGTGCTTGCGTGAACGAGGCGTGCAAATCAACTTGGCCGCCAGGTTACTGACACGGGCGCTTCCAGTTGCAGGCGGTGCAATATGAGTGCGAGCCGGCCTCTCAAGCTGCAACGCAGAGCAGCCGGCAACCAAATTGCCACTCGGCCGGCTTGCTCTTCGTTTGGGCGAGACTCTAGTTGGCCAATGAAATTGAATTATCAGCGGCTTGCTCGCCGAGTTTGCGCGCTCGTATATGCAAACTCAAGGGCCAACTTGAGCGGTTAGAGCGGAGCCGCGGGCGCCCAAAGCTCGGTACTGCACCGCCAATGGCCACTTTGCTCGGCCGGCCGCCTGTGGGCGAGCCAAACGGGCCGCCTGCACGGAACTTGCCTGCCTCTACGGCCGGTCGGCCGGCCGCCAGCCAAGCGGGCGCCAAAAGTGTTCAATGTCAGCCCCCTAAGCTTGGTCACGATTTGGGTATTGATTTTGAGCGGCGCGCCGATGGCCAATGGGTTTGGCCGGCTCGAAGCTCAGCCAGTTGCGCAAAAGTGGAGCGTCGGCGGCCAGACTAACAGGTGAGGCGGGGGCATGTTAATTGCAAATAGGTTGAGTGAGATGTTGTTGTTGGCTGTTGTTCAATCGCGGCAGTCGGCGCTTCGTTTTTGTGCAAAGGAGCTAAGAGGCGCGTTTTGGCCTTCGAGTATGGTCTGGAAGTGGATGTGGATTTGGAAAGGGAAGTGGAGAGGCGGCCGCTTGAGCCGCTTACTCTGGGCCGACCGGTTTGCGTGGCGAGCGCAACGCAAACAGGCGCGCCCATTTGGAAAACTTTTCATTAAGTTAATTGTTGCGCCGCCCTAATTGGCTGTCCGTCCCTCCTGCCGGCTGGCGGCTAATTGAATCGCGCGCGCCGTTTACCTGGCGCCAGGGGAGAGGCTTGCTTGGGTGTGAAGGGGAAGCGTGGAACTTACCGTAGACAACGAGGCGCGTTGAGCGCAAATCGTCGCCATCGAGCGAGGACACGGAGCAGGTGAAGCGGCCGCTAAGCTCGCTCGTTGGCCGAACAAGCCTCAAGGCCCTGAAGCGGCTCCAATCGAGCTGCTGCATTTCGAGCGCACTGCGCAACGACTCGACCAGCTGGCGCCCCCCGCCAAGCCTGGCCAGCCTCCGCGCCAGCTCGCGCCGCCCGAACTCGCCCCTTCCGGCGGCCGCCGCGGCCTCGCCCGCCTCCTCAGCAGCCGCCGCCTCCGCCTCCAGATGGAGCTCGGCTCGCGTTGGCTCGGCCGCAAGCAGGCGCCTGTAAGCGAGCAGCATGAAGTCCACGTCCTCGCTGACCTCGTAGGATTTGTCGAGAAAGCGCTCGTATTTGTCCGAGTAGACTCGCTTGTTAAGCTCGGGAATCCATTGGTAGATCGGCTCCACCTCGTCGTTGAAAAACCTTTGCCGGTTTTGGTTTGAGAGCGGAAGCGGGTTGTTAGTATTCAAATGTCTGGGCTTCGAGCGAGCGCCAGTTGGCCGCCGCAAGCTAACGAGCGGCGGCGCTCATATTGCACTCGCGAGCGGCCGCTCGCTTGAAGGCACTTGCGCCGTTTCGCCCGCCGACTGGCCGCCGATCAATCAGCCGGCCTGTCCAGCAAACACAATCGATACCTCTCGGCTGTTTGCCCGCCGCCGCCGCCGCCGGCCGGCCGGCCAGCCGCTCGTCTCCTAACAAGCGGCTCGTTTGCGCGCTGAATGGAGTAGGACAACTTGTTGCGTCCGAGTTTGCATTTGGAGTCTCGGCCTGAGTTGGCCAACGCTTGCACCTGCACCTGCGGCTCGGCGCATCAGTCTTGGCGGCGCGAACAATGGCCGGCCGGCGCCGCTAAGCTGCTGTCAGTGCGCTCTTGCGGCGGACTTTGCGTGGGCAGCTCGCCGGCACCAATCCGGCCCAGCGAGTGACACTCCAGGCGGCAAATTTGCAACTTGCAACAATGCAGCGGCGGCGGCGGCGGCGGCGGCCAATAAATCGCGCGCGCCCGCCGCTCGCCCACCTGGCCGCCGCTAAGTTGAGTCGAGCAGCAAGCTCAGGCCGGCTCTGTTCTGTTCTGTTCTGTTCTGCTCTGCTCTGCTCGGCGCCCACTTACCACTTCACTGTTAGCCGCTGATCCAGTTTCCTGTCAAACTTGAACATGCAATCTGCGCTCGGTCCAGGCGCGCGGGTTAGTTCGAGTGGGCGCGCGTTTTGGGGGCGAGTTGTGATTTGTGGGGTCAGTGGGGCGGCTTTTGCGGCGCGCCAGAGGGGCGCCAGAGTTCAGTGCACTCACCTAGCGTCACGTTTTGAGTTCCATTTTGGGCTTCTTCCGGCGCGAACAGGCCAACAATGCGCAACTTGGGCCCGAGCGAGTTGTTCGTGTGCGCCGCTCGCTCTGCGCCATCCTCCTCGAGCTCCGCGTTCGGCGCCTCGGCTTGGCGGCCGATTGAATTGCGCGCCACTCGCGCTCCTGTTTCGGTTTTAGTCGGCGTTGCGTTGCGTTGCAAGAGAAGGGAGAGCCGCCGGGTTAGCGAGTGCGTGGGAATGGGATGCGCGAGGCCGCTTGAACAGGTGAGAGATCTGCGCTAAGTTTGTTTTGCCCCACTAGGCCTTGCGATAAACTGATTTGCTCGCCCGCTCTACTTCCGCGACTCCATTGTCCGGCCGAGGGGCTGCTCGCAATCCGCTCGTTCCGAGCGCCAGCAACGGCCAGATTTGTCACGATAAGCGCTGGCCAAGGAATGGGCAAGAGCGCAACAACAAGTAGGCCAACATGTCAGCCAAGCTCCTCGCCTGGCCGCCGAGCAAACCGGACGCTCGGCTCGCGCTAATTGTTTGCCAAGACCAAAACAGTGGCCCACTTTGTTGGTTTGTCGCTTGGAGCGACGGGCGAGCATTGGCTGGTTTGGACTCAAGTGTCGCCCCAAGAGCAAGTTGGCGGCCAAACTAAACGAGCGGCGCACGAGTTTTGGCCGAGTTCGGGTCGGCATTGTGTTGCATGCGCTCCTGGTCCTTCGTTTGGCAAAGCGAGCGCTGAAAGGAGGAGAGGCTGCCAAAACAAAAGGTATCAATCTCATTTGCATGAAATGCGCCGCTCGCCTTACCTGCGGCCGGATGACCCTCAGCTTTGGCCGCTCGTAGTTCCATTTTAATTTTAATTTTTAAACCAAAAAGCGGCAGCAACGACGACGACAACAACAAATGACCAAAGCTCTTATCTAAGAGCGCTCATTGCCGCCCCTCCGCTTGAACGCAGCGAGACGGGCAGGTCGGGCAGGCGCTTCAGCGGCGCCGGCCGGAGGCGGGCGGGGCCGAAAATCGGATGATATTTCTACACTTGACTGGCCAGCGAAGGCTCCTCCAGCGGCTGACTAATTGTTTGTCGCAGCCTGAAAACGGGCGACCAGAGCGAGCGGCCATTGTGCAAGCGGCGCATTGAATCTGCCTGGAGCGCGCGATTTACCAACAGCAAACCGGTGGCGCCCGCAGAAAATGGAGGAGAAGAGCGCTCACCTGGACGAGCCTCGCTTGAGCTGCCAGCCGACAATCGTTGGCCCGAGGAGAGGCCACTTCCGTGCTGGCGGCGGAAGCGGCGCCGGCTTCAGCGGCCGAGCTCTGGCTGGAACTCGAGCCTTAACTTTGACTGCGAGAGAGTGGCCGCGGCCACCGCGCCCTCTCTCTCTCTCTCTTATCTACCAAATCAGATCCTACCCGATCCGATCTGGACCCCTCCAAGTCAGCCAGCTCGCCGCTCTTCCCATTGATGGATTGACTTTTCATGCAGATTTGCGCCCACCTCC
>Ga0209372_1000703_pt1 | contig 10467 bp, 5 predicted proteins | sample AgamicAtPe_FD_187170 | JGI IMG/M metagenome (GOLD analysis project Ga0209372, IMG submission 187170) | Agave microbial communities from Guanajuato, Mexico - At.P.e (SPAdes) (version 2) | ecosystem: Host-associated > Plants > Phyllosphere > Phylloplane/Leaf | place: Guanajuato, Mexico | collected... | reverse complement strand
TATTATGAATTTATTATTTAGGTACCTAAGTTAGGTATGTCACCGGTATTTAATTTGTTTTTCATTGTAATAAAAATTATTAAAGTAATTCTTGCTGACACTAAAATAAGTAAATTCTTTTTTTTTCTTTTTTTTTCACGAATACGATCTTCCACATAGTTACGGCGAGACATAATTATCAATTTTATTAAAATATAATTTTATAGATTCGTGCTCGCGCTAGTACTTATTATACAGTTCTGTAAAATTATATTTTAATAAAATTAATAAGTAAAATTCTTTCTGTATTAGGATATTTTTTTAAAATTATACTTATAAATTTTGATATTTAAAAATAATATTATAATTATTATTATTAAATTAATTATTTAAATAATAATTTAATAAAGGAATTTTAATTAAGTATTTATAATAAATAATTTATGTTTTTAAATTAAATTAATTTCATTTAATTAGAGTTTTTATCATTAGTTGATGTGAAATTTATTAAAAATATTCATTAATTACTAAAGTCAAGTTAATAGTTATTAATATATTTAGTATAAAATATTTCAAAAAAAAAGTCAAAAATAATTTTATTCAATTCCTTATATTTATTGAAAATATTTAATTAAAAATTCAAATTATCTTGAAATAAAATTTACTTAACCATAATTAATTAATTAAAATAATTAAAAAAGCATAATGAATAAGGAAGAGGCGAAAATGAGCGTTAATAAAACGCTCCTTAGCTGAGAAAGAAGTTCGAGGAGATGGAAGAACTCTATCATTATTTTGTGATTGGGTATGGAATGGTTATTTCCGTTACTTATAGATCGAGCAATGAACATTTTATTGCTTTTCATATCCACCCGAGCAAGCTTTCTTCTTCTTGCTGATATTGAGGCCGAAGTCCGGGAATGTACCTCAGGTCTTGAGGACATGCACGTTCGGATGTCAACAACGAGGCAAGACTTGATTGTGCTCTGCCAAAAAAAAAAAATAAAAAAAAATAAGGAACCCATCTATCCCATGATTTCACATTCCACACATTCTTCAAAGGTAGACCCACCATCTTTTGTTCAAAATCTTTCGTGCAGAGTAATGATCGGACTTCATTTATTTTTCATTCAGGAAAGTCAACGCTATCACCAGTTCCCTACACACAAATCAAAAGTTCGTAATTAAATGGAAAATACAAATCATAAATTTAATTTCGAGCCCTCAACTATATAAAAGCCTCGAGATTTCAATCTTTCTATCAACTCTCCCAACAGGATTATGTAATTTATGTAGGACCTCGAAATTGTTCCAAGTCTACCTCCAGGTAAATTTCAAGGTCATAGGTCAACTGCTTAAGTATCGTTTCGCTCGATGCTCGTCTTTTTCTCTTTTTCATCCTCTAATTTTTCAAGTCCATTGGAGGTACATACGTATGTAGAGGGAGCAGGACCTGAAATTTCTAAAAGTGCTATTGATAATGGGGCTGGGCTTGAAATTTTTCCTAGGACCAATAGAGGGAAGTATATGTACAGAGGCTAGACTTCAAATTCTTTCAAGTCACAATAGAACTATAGAAGAGAAGCTGTGCTCGAGTTTTTTGTTAGTCCTAAATAGAGACCTCCTGTATATATAATGGTGCGAGAAATCTTTTCACGACTCAATAAAGCCCAATAGAGAATACATGGAAATACTGGTAACGCTTATGCACGTGCAGAATCAGTTCTCATTTTCTCGGAAGAATTCCTGCCTTTACTCTCAGTCGGAGGATATTGGCTTCGTACGTCCGGGAAATTTTTTAATAGCTTTCAAAAGTTCGCCTGCTGGAATCGCGTACATCTGTATCTTGAATGGAGGACTGCTGCAACAGAACACTTGTTTCTAAGCCTCTGTCCACAAAGCTGATTACTTTGCCGTTGGGGTTGAGAGGAAGTCATGCGACAGCTAACGAATTATCTCGAGCGGATAAAAACATTTCCGCGACTTAATTCGTTGTCATATATACACGAAATTTTTGATTTGACCTTTTCACTAGACCATTTTCGTGTCACTCCTCTCGCATCGAAGAGTCTCTCTAGGTCCACGTTGAGGCGACTACATCGCCGGTGCTTATAAATGAGTAGGCCTGAGTAAGGGTTGCGTAGTATATCCGGACAGCATCGGTAGCGTAATTCATCCGTCCCTTCGCGGCGGCGTATACCGAAATCCTCTTCCACTTCTGCAGCTCTCGTTTCTTCGACTGACTGTGGGATTCTGTACAAGCGCGTAAGTGAAAATCTCACCTAATCCCGCCGGCGATATCGCGAAAACCAGGTCGAACGTCAGGAAATAAAATGGCAAGCTTTGAGTAAACAAGGTACGTCGTCGTCGTTAATTCGCGTACGTACATCGAAATTAAAAAACGCGCCAACCGAGAATACGGCGGCGGTGGAGGCAGCAGCGCCAAATTTCAAGGGGGAACTTCTCACCCTAATTCTTTCACCGCGCTCTCAATAAGCTCTATCGTCATTACAAAGTGAAACCAACTATAGCTGTAAAAGAGAGCGTATTGTTGAAAGAAAATTACGTTGTTAAATTTGCGCTAATGTGGGTGATTGTTTTTGTGTTTCGCATCAACGCCGATATTATTGCTTGTCCATGTGGCCTTTTTTCTTATTCGTTAACACTCTCGGTGCGACCCTTCAGCATGCACTTCCTTCCTTTTTTTTTCCGCAACTTTACGACTTATCGTATTGCGTCATTACTTCACACTTTTCCAGAGGAAGGGTCGCGTAATCATCGCATTATACAACGAGTTCTATTACGTTTCCTGATGACAGCTAAGATGTTTCACAGTCAAAAGCTTCCCAAAAAGAATAAGGGTAGTTAGGAACTGTTGCAAAATATTTATACAGAAGTGGAACTTTGAGTTACAAATCACAAATGTAAAACGCGAGACTTGGGTATTGAAGGTGAATGATCGAACCGGCTCTTGATGTGACAAAGGTATCGAAAATAGATGTTTTATGAGGTGCGAGCGGATAAGATAATGAGTGATAAGAACTCGAAATTAAGTACAATCCACTTTAATGATGAGTATCGCTTACAATAGTATTTTCGGGAGTCACTCCATCATCAGTTGTATCTCAACTAAGGGATAAGGCTTAAATTACGACTATTTACACTTTTAACTTAAATCTACGTTCCTTATGGGGTAACTTAAATTTAACCAAAATCTAGAGTTCTAATTGGATAATGATCGCTCTGCGTTGTGATTGGGTTAACTCTATCCTTACTCGAACGTGATTGGTCAATCTCTCCTCACTCTTATGCTGAGTTCCTATTGGCTGTTCCGGTTAATCTCCTCACGCACTTAAGCTATATCTCTGTTGGTTAATCTGGTTACAAAATAATGCCATCGAATCAGTGCTTCCTATTGGTTGAGAGTGTTCCACTTGTTTCCATCTATGACCAATCCAAATAGTTTCTCGTTTTTGAATTTGGTTACTGGAAGTGTGTAAATTATATTTGTACCGTCTACTTTTCGTCGAGCAAGCTCGTTGCTGATTCGAATAAACAAATCCGTATTATGATCAAAGGCGATTCATTCAGTAAAAGTAAGGCCTATGTATATACATATATCGCCTGCGGATTTAGTCTGCGAGTAGCAGAGCAACATAACAAATATACATGTTCCAGATGAAGCACATGTTTAAAGTATAGTCTACCTTAATAGAAGTAGGCATAAGAACAAAGTACATAATATCATAAGCGGTAATCCGCTACACTTTGTAGGTTTCGAGATTGATTACCAAAGATACAATCCATTTAAGATTTATCAACATTTTTGTGCTGTAGGCTGAGTACATGGGCTTTTTGTTCATCTTTAGTTTAAAACTAGATTGGTAGATCCCAATTTGAAGATATTTGCAGAAATGGGCATTGATGGGTACTTGTATTTTATGATATGACAGTAGTAACACAAGTCTTGTCGCAACTTGTAACGCTCCTAGCGGTGAAACTTTGAAATAAAATGCGTGAGTCTGCTGCTGCTTCAATTATTGGCTATCAGGCTTTCACACTTTTGTTTTGTTTACATTTTTTCTTATCTCGTTATAAGTGAAATGTTACCATCGCTATTTGCTGAAATTGAAACATACATAAAATTGAAAAACTTTTCTTCTTTATAATTCAGTCACCTATTAAGTTTTTGCTACATTTACTTAGTTGATCTTGAAATATTTGTCTCACTCTGTGGGCGGGCCTGAGTAGGTATTATTAGGAATTTCATAAGAAGCTGCAAAGTTCAATCTGATTAAAATACAGAACTGTCATTTCTCAGTTTTCACACAATCAATCCTAGATTTTGTAATGATCACTCTTCTGCAAATACAAAGAAGTGTGGTTCAAAGCAGTTTGTTTCAAGCGGGCCAATAACTGATATTGATACATCAAATTGATGCAAGATTTGTTCAAAACATTTCAATTCTTACAACGTCACAATCATTCAATTATATTGGAGTTTCTCTCCAATTTATCAATTCATCGACTGAAAAAGTGGAATATTCCTCTTTATACAATTTAATGAAAACATGTGAGAAAGTTTCAACCTTATCATAACAAAACATACCAAAATATCTTTTTTTGTAGAATCTAGGAAGTTGGCAGACCAGTATTACTTTGGTTGGTAATATTTCCAATTAAATTATTACAAAATACATCATGTTAGATCTACAATTTAACTGCTGGAAGAGAAAATAGAACACACAAAATCTTGTTGATAACATTTCACTTATAATGAGATAAGAAAAAATGTAAACAAAACAAAAGTGTGAAAGCCTAATAACAAAGCTAGACAAAGCCACCTACACTAAAAACCATGCATGGTCAACTACATCAACCGAAGACGTCAACTCAAGTTTAATATGGCTTTTGCTTGATTTAAGTTTAAACTAAGAGTTTATACTCAGTTCTCATCTACCATTTGGTTGTAAAAGTTTAAAATACATTCCGCGAGTGAGACTAGTCTTGTGTTTTCTTAGATAGTTGACTGAGAAAATACATCATGGCTCAAAGGTCCCTACTCTCCATTTTCTAGCTGTCCCAAAAATCCATTTAGCTTTTGATCACTCTCTAACTTATAGGTCAACGTAATTTACCTCAACGTCAACAGATTCAAAATCATGAAGGCGGAGAATATCAAATGCGACAATTTTCAATGTAGGTATGCCTATTCCAAAAGTGCGAACTTCAACGATCTAAAAATATTGACAAGATGTTAAAAAGAAACATTCGACCATCTCTAAGACAATTTTTAATTACTTACATTCGGAATTTCCGTCATAAATATAAGTACTTGGTATAATGAATTGTCGGAATATCGAATATATAATAAAACGATTTGCTTTACTTAAAATGTTTTATTAGAATTAATTAATGGCGTACAAAACACATTCGAGATCTCTCGTAAATCAGTCAATGTGAAAAAGAGCAAAAGACAAAAAAGTAAGGTAGCGGTTCATAGACTATAAGAAATAAAAGAACAGAGAGCGCACTCTATGTTTACATGTTGACACTCGTTCCTTTTGTACAAAACTTTGGTTCAAGTTAGGTTTAACTTAATTTCAAACAAAAAGAGGACTTAATGAATAAAGGAAGAATTGAGTTTACAGTCTTAAAAATTTCATCACATTACTATCTTCAACACTGTTACATACTCCAAGTAACTCAAATAAGATATAAGATTTAATTATGAACAGAAAAATTCTTTTCGCAAAAAGGTCAATTTGCATCGCATCGCTTAAATTGCATCCTTAATCTCAATCGCTAGTCGCTACTCGCACGGATTTATATCGCAGTTTTCCTTTTTCAGCTTTCTTGATTTCTCAGTAGGTTTCTGAAACAAGGAAGAATCGCACATAAAATTACTTCGAAATTTCTCAAATTGTTGTTTCGCTAATGGTTTAGTAAAGAAATCGCCAAGTTGCTCTTTAGTACTAATCCAGTGAATATCTATTCTTTTTTGACTACTAAGTTGTCTCACGTAGTGATATGATAACTTTACAAGATGTCGCAGTGTTTGAGATTCTTCTGTAATCGCTAATTTAATCGCTGCCCTATTATCTTCATATAATCGCGGTTTCCTAGTCACTTTTCCTAATCGATTCGCAATCTCATTAACACTTATCACATCCTTACACGCATAGCTCATTGCTACATATTCTGCTTCAGCAGATGATAAGGCAACTTGTCGTTGAAGATTCATTTTCCAGGCCACTGGATCTCCAAACATCATTATTATATAGCCTGATGTTGATCTTCCGCTCTCCTCATTCAGTCCTAGAGATGCATCAACATAACATTCAATTCCTTCTCCTTTACCATTAAACTTAATTCCAAAATTTAAAGTTCCTTTAAGGTATCGAAAAATTCGCTGAACCTGTTCCCATTCTCTTTCGCCATAGTTTTGTTGTTTTCTGCTCAGAAAGTTTACCGCAAAAATAATGTCCGGGCGCGTGGAGTTTGCTATATAAGATAGAGTACCGATTGCGTTTCGGTATGGTATTCTCTTTGGATCAAATTTAATTTTTGCTCGCTTCTCGCATGCAGTTTTCCTCTCTGCATCTGTAGTAGCCATTGGGGTCGACGAAGTTCGCATAGTTTGGTATACATCAAATTTCTTTAATACAGAAGTAATCATCTTTCTCTGATGAATAATAATTATTTGATTTTTACGATCTCTCTCAATTTCCATTCCCAAGAACTTCTTTACCTCACCAAGATCGCTAGTTTCAAATTCTTTTCGCAGTTGCGCTTTCACTTCATCAAGTTTTTCTTTGTCGTTTGTCGCTATAAGTATGTCGTCTACATAAACAATCAAAATCGTATATTTTACTTTAATCTTTTGATAGTAAATGCAAGGTTGAGAAATTCATATTTAATGAATCTTAGTTTCTTCATCGCTTCGCTGAATCTTTTAAACCATCGCTTGGGACTGACCTTCAATCCATAAATCGCTTTATCTAGTTCAAGTATATGAGTTTTCTCAAAATTAGGTTCCTCGTTTCCTAGATATTCGCTTAAACCTTCAGGAATTCGCATATAGACTTTCTTTTCAAGTTGGCCATTTAAAAATGCAACTTTCACATCGATATGTTCAAGTTCAAGGTCGTGTTTATTTGCTATCGCTACTAAGCATTTAAAGTCACTCATTCTTGCTACAGGAGCATACGTTTCGTCGATTCCATACTCGTGTAAGTCTGAAAACCCTCGCGCAACTAATCTGCCTTTTCTTCTAATACCAATATGAGGCTCATCTTTAATTTTGAACACCCATCGCGATGTTACTATGGACGCTTTGGGCAGCATTTCGCTCATTCTTATTACTCGCCACGTCTCCATCCTTTTATGAGCGTCAAATTCTTCTACCATAGCTTTTCTCCAAAACTCGCTGTCTTTACAGTTGATCGCTTCGCCATAATTTGCCGGTTCAAACTCATTACCAACTTGTGCATACATAATCAGATTCGCTTCAACTTCATATTCTTCGCATTCTACCTCGTAGTCCAATACATCGTCCTCATCCCAAGTTAATTTTCGTTTCGTCGCTTCTCTTGTTCTATCAGACACGGGTTCATACGTTTCTTTCAACCTATTAATCAGCCTTTGTTTATCAGTTATTTCTTGCTCATTTGGAATTTCAAGATCTAAATCATTTCTCACTAAGTTTTCATCCTCTTGAATCTCGCTATTTCGTTCGCCGCTCAATCCATTTTCAGTTTCCATGTTTTCGCAATCGCAATCTTTATAAGATACCGATAGTTCATCTAAATTTTCTTTCCTAGTCGCCCCATAAAAATCGCCATAAACTTTAGATTCAATGAACGTAACATGTTTCGTTGGAATTACTCTACCTTTCTTAGGATCATAAATCAAGTAGCCAGATCGCGTCATTCCAACTAGAAAATCTTTACTACCGGTTGGGGCAAACTTTGAATTTCCCTCATCTTCAATTACATAGATAGCTAGACATCCGAAACGCCGAATATTCTTTAAAGTCCCTACTTTTCCAGTTATCATTTCATGTGGAGTTTTGAAGTCAATCGCGCTGTTTATGAATAAATTATGAACGTATAGAGCAAATTTCATCGCATAACCCCAAAACCCTAAAGGCATAGATGAGCTCTGAAGAAGAGTTCTGACTTTTTGTTCGATTTCTAAATTTAAGCGCTCCGGAATGCCATTATGCTGAGGCGTGTGAGGATTACAAGGATCGTAACGTATATTCTCTCGTCGAAATAGGTCTCGCATCTCATCCGTCTTGTACTCAGTTCCATTATCGGTGTGAAGTCGCCCTATTTTGCAGACAACTTGTTGACCTAGATTGTTATTTACTACTTCTTCAACTCGGATCGCTTCATCGTTCATTAGAATTCGCATATCGCTTAAATACTTCTTAAATTGTACGTGAAGTTCCTTTTTATCAACTAATTCATATCCTAACGCATATCTTGAATAATTATCTGTGAACGTTACAAAATATTTCGCTTTAACTTGAATTGATGCTGGAGTGATCTGACCGGCCGTGTCCGATTCAATTATTTGAAACGGTCGCTTCGCTCGCATTCGCTTTTCTTTAAACGGCTGTCTTTTCGCTTTCCCTAATCTGCAATCAATACAATTTTTAATTTCATCCGAGATAACTACTCCTTTTAAATCTGGTAGTAAATTTTTCGCCATTCGAAGATACGATTCTGACGCATGATCTAAACGCAGATGCCATAATAAACCTTCGCATATTTTCAAATTTCGCGTACGCTTTTCGTTTATCGCCTCGAGATCGCTGATTTTCATGCCAAATCTCCCTCCTAAATTTAGATTCGCAGAATTTTGATTTATAAAATCACGATCGCCTACCTCGCAGTTGTCTTCGATCTCAAGAATACTACTCCCTCCTTTAAACCGTTCCTTAACATCCCAAATTTGAGGAAGGTCGAAGAACGATTTATGAACCTTAATTTCTCTACTCCCTCCTTTCTCGGCCTCCAACTGCAAAATAAAACTTTCTCGCTCGTTTATTTCAACATTTCCAGCTGGTATCTCAAAAACCATCTTCCAAAATCTCCCATCGCAATGAGCCACTTGGACTAAACTCCGCGTTTGTTTATTGATTACGTAAGTTTCATCGCCATCAATCATAAACAGTAATTTTCCTTTTACCTTAAGCGCAGAGAATAAATTATGGGGAACATCAGGACAATAATAAACATTTCGTAATTTGATTAGTTCGTTGGTTTGGGTATTTCGCAATATCACATCTCCCTGGTATCTTACTATCAAGTTCGCTTTTTCATTCTTATTCGCACACGTAAATTTTCTTGGTCGCATTAATTTTCGCAGCGTAACGAATACCTCCAGTCTGTTCACAATATGATCAGTAGCTCCGCAATCTAAAACAAAAAACAAATTTTAAACAGATAGTTTGCTTACCAAAAACAGTATTAACTGCTCCATCACTCTTCTCTTCTTGAGCATCTATGAACAGATAGGCATATTCTTCATTGTCTAATTCGTTCGCATCGACGTACACGTTATCAAGATCATCATCACTTTCGCTAAATGCGATTAACGCTTTTCCTTTGTTTTCCCTTCTTTTATTGATTCGTTTGAAACATTAGAAAGATGCCTTCTTAAATTTCGACAAGGATTTGGGTTTGACCGGACGGGTATCTTGGCGATCATTGTTCCGTCGAGAATCGTTCCGATCATCGTTTCTTCGCGCCGCAGGATTAACATTATCACCAAAAGCGGGGCAATCCCTTCCAATATGATAGCCGTAGGTATGACAACGATAACAATAGATCTTTCCTTTATGCGGGCAATCGTCCGGACCGTGGTTGTCCGGTGCATGTCCGCACAGCTTACACGATGGAGCCGGTCCACGTCCTCGTTGTTCCTTCCTTTCAGGGCTATTTCGTCTTGACGAGTTCGGCTTCGGTGCTGACTTTGAAACATTCACTGCAGCTACAGCTGCTCGCTCCGATTTACGTCGTTCGCTTTCATGCCGTTCATTTTCTTCGGTAACGAATTTTTCCATCAAGACTTGCACCGGAAAGCCTTTGCCAGAGGTCCTTTTCTCATGACGATCGTCAGCCACTGTTTCAGTAGCTATACCATGGATTGCCAGCAGGTAGGCTCTTCTTTCTTCATCCTCACTAAAATCAGGTGTCACTTTTCGAATTCTCTCAACCAATGTGCTGAACCGAGCATTAAACTCAATAGCAGATTCAGTATCAACGTCAAAATGTATGAGATTTAATTGATTGAGTAAGCTATTTTGCAGTATCGCCTCGAGGATCAAAATATTTATCGAGAGCATTTAGAATTTCGTTTGGTCTTTTTGGTTTCGCTATAATATGCAGCAGTTCGTCGTGAACATTTTTAATAAAGAAATTATTCACTACTTTCATTTGTGCTTGAATTTCATTTTCGCTCAAACCACTGAGAGGT
>Ga0209372_1000702_pt1 | contig 10471 bp, 9 predicted proteins | sample AgamicAtPe_FD_187170 | JGI IMG/M metagenome (GOLD analysis project Ga0209372, IMG submission 187170) | Agave microbial communities from Guanajuato, Mexico - At.P.e (SPAdes) (version 2) | ecosystem: Host-associated > Plants > Phyllosphere > Phylloplane/Leaf | place: Guanajuato, Mexico | collected... | reverse complement strand
GCCGCCGCCGCCGCCGCCGCCGCTGCTGCTTTGGTCGCCGCCTCGAGCTACCTGCGCTGGTTGGACACTTGACAGTGGCGGCCGCCCGCCCGCCAGGCGGCGCCCGCGCAGCTGACCCGCAATGGATATCGATTGATTGGAGCCATTAAAGTTAATTTTATTGCCCCGCGCTGGCCGCTTGCGGCGCCAGCCACTCGTGTAGATGTCGCCATTTACTTGTCCACTCAAGCTCGAACTGAGCGGCCGACTTAGTGGCCGCCCGCCCATTGTTGTTGGCGGCCATTGGGGCCAAAGAGCGGCTGGCCCACATCTGCATATCAAGTGGTCGCGCTGGAACTCCATTCAATTTGTACGCACTTCATAATTGACTCTGCCTCTTGCTCTTGCCCTCGCTTGCGGTCCCACTGAGCCCTTGGGCCCATTGTGTTGCGCGCGACTGCCGGCCGCCCGTGTTTTGCGGTCGCGCACTCGGCGGTCCCCAGGCCGAGCGCTGTGTGTGGCGGCCGCGCGCTTCCATTGAGTGGGCGACTGCGGTTTGTTTTCTCGCTCCAGTTTTGCCCAGAGCGGCACAACTCGAGCCAGGTAAGCTGATTGAGTCGCAACAATTTGGTTCGCGCTCTCGATTTTCACGCCAAACCGGCCGGCCGAGCTCGAGCGGCGCCCGGCCGCCCAGTTGCGTGCCCGCCGATCCCACGCCGGCCAACCCTCAAGCGGCGACTTTGTTGCCGGCCGACGGGTTGTTGTTGTTGTTGTTGCCGCCGCCGCCGCCGCCGCCGCCGCCAGTCCGAGCGGCCAACCCGCCTTCTGCCCATCAAAGTGGCTGTAAATCAACTCGCCCTCGAGTGGCCGCCACTCTGAGCGAGCACAATGGACTCAACGCTGACAGGCGCAACCCCAGCCGCCGGCCAAGTGCTCGCAGCGGCGGCGGCGGCGGCGGTGCAATATGGCGACTCGACTTCCTGCGGCTTAATTGATGATTGATGATTGAGCTAACGAGAGCGGCGGCGCGGCCGGAAGTCGCTCTATATGCGCGCGTGCTGGGCGCGCGCTTATAGGCGGCCGGGTTGGCCGAATTCCGCGCATTCTGGCCGCGCGTATAGGCGGCGCTTTGCGCGGTCGGCGAGTGGGGCGCCGGATTGGCGAGCCCGGCGAACGGAATTTATGACGGCCGGCGCCAGTTGCGGCGAATCCTTTGCTCGTCGGGCGCGCGCTGGGAGCGAGTTGGCGATTGGAAACACCTGTTGTTGGCGGCGGCGGCGCGCTCGGCGGGCCGGCCGCTCTGCGCGCTCGCAAGCTTCAGCGTGAGAGCGGCCACCGGCGGGGCCATTGTTTGCTCAATGCACGCCCACGAGGCGCCCGCTGCTCGGGCCCCCGGCGGGCGGGCGGCCGGCCGGTCGAGCTCTCCGTTGGGCCGCCCAACGGAGCGAGCGGCCACTTTCGAGTGAATCCGCTCGGCCAGGTGAGAGCGCCGCCGGGAGAGCCGGCCGAGAGTGGCCAAAACCAACAGGGAGCGAAACTGGAGTCGCTCGTTAATTGTTATTAGCAGTTTAGCGCTCGCAGTTTGGCGCGCAGAGTTCATCGATTTGCCATCGACGGGGAGGAGGCCGGCTCAGGTAGCGCCGGCCTCGGGCTGGCCAATTGTGTCAGGCGGCCGGCCGACAACAATGGGCCACCACGAGCGAGCCACTGGAGGGCCCATTCCAAGCGCAGTTGCAGTCGCGCTTCGGCCGGCCGCAGCCTCTGCCCGCCGAGGGGGGCGGGGGGCAGCAGCCTGCCGGTGACACACGCGCTCCAGCGAGCGGCTCCATTAATTACAACGGGATACCTGCGAGCCGCAGCGAGGGAGCGGAATCTGGTTCAGGCTGGCAGCTTGGGCCCGGCGAGCGCCTTCAATTAGAGTGGCGCCAGAAGTCGGAGGCGGCCAACAAAGATTGATGGCCGCGCAAGGGAACGAGCAGCGACAAGGAGGGGGCCCCAAGGTGGAGCCGATTTGGGGCAGAGTGGTGGCGGGTTTGCGGTTTTAGTTGGCGCCCAACTGCGCGCGCTCAAGAGGGCCGAGTTGTCGCTGCTCGAGTGCCGCCGCTCGCCGCCCGTCAAGCTGCGGGCGGGCGAGCGGGCGGCCGCGCGCAAGCCGCGCCCAGATGGCAGCACCGGCCGCTTGCACAACTCAACCGGGCGCAGCGCTCGAGGGCGGCCGAAGCGGCAACAAAGTGGGACGCGAGCGAGGGAGGCGCAGCTAATTGTGGGCCGACCAACTCTATTATAACTCAATCGAGCGAGCGAGCGTGCGAACCAGCCCGGAGCGGCGCAGGTAGGCGCTTTGGCATTGTTTGCGCGCGACTCTCTCTCTCTCGGCCGCCGGGGCGACATTCTGCGAGCGCGCGCTCAGGTGCCACCGGGCGCAACAGTTGCGCGGCCGCCGACCGACCGACGCTTGATCGATGGCCCTGCGGCCGCTCCCATTGAACGCAAACGGAGTTTAGCAGCGAGCGCCGTGATGGCTCGCAACTAAACTCACCTCCCTCCACTTGCGACTCGCAAGTTTCGAGCAACTCTCAGCGCAACAAATTGAGCGCCGCCAAATCGATCATTGGCCACTCGAGTGGCTCACCTGAGAGCGACCTTTCCGGTCGGCCAAACTCGATTAGGCTGGCAGCCTGAGCGCTGCGATCACGCGAACAAGCGGGCGCCCCACTTGGCCGAGTGTCGCGGCCGCCAAGACAAAGCGGCCGCCGCTCGGCCTGGCCAAGGAGCTTGAGTCGGTGCTTGCGCTTGCGCTTGGATTGGAGCCCCTCCTATAGGCGGTCGGCGGGCTCGAGCGGCCGGCTTGCGTGCGTTGCCAGCTCGCATGTCACCGGCCAGATCCTGGTTCTCACCGCCGAGAGGGGCGCATGCAGCGCATAAGGCACACGCTCGCCGCTAATGGGCGGCTTGCGTCCCGGCCGCGGCGCCGGCGCGACAAGTGGCCGCCTGTGAACTCGCCGCTGGCGCCGCTGGGCGTGGCCGAGCCCGTTGACACTCGGCGGCGAGCGCGAACAAACATCGTGATTTACTCCGGCGCCGCGAGGGGCGCGCCGGCCGCGGGCCGCAAGTTGCGCAAGCGGCCGCTCCATCACGAGCGCCGCCATTGCACCATTAGCGGGCCCGAGCTTGTGGGCGTTGCCGGCGCCGTGATCGACCGGGCGAGCGGCCGGCCGGCCCAACCAACCAACCAACCAACAAGTGTCAAGTGTCGTGGAGGCGGCCCGGGGGGAGTGCGCAGGCCCGGGGGCCAGTTGCGCGGGCCCGGCGAGCGGCCGCGAGCAGCGCGCAACCCGCCGCTCGCCCGCAAGCAGCCGGCCGCGAGCGACACTCTCATCGATTGCAATTAAAATTCTGGCCGGCTAATTATCATAGCTCACAGGTTGCGCAAGACGCGAGGGCCCACAATTAGCGGCACCAGGATGTGGCGGCCGGGCTGGCCATTGGGGCGGCCGTTGTGGCAGCGCCAGTGGCCGCCTTGGCCGCAGCCGCAGCCGGCCGCTCGGCCATTGAGGCGCGCGGAGCCTCAAATTATCTCGCCGCTCGCCGCTCGCTGCTCGCGAGGCGCCACTCTAATCGGTCAGCAGACGGCGGCGGCTCAAGTAGAGGCGGCAGCGGTGACACCGAGCGCCGAGCTTTGAAGTGGCGCTGCTCGCGCGAACTCGCACCGAGCGAAACAAAGTGCAATTATCCGCTTTGCGCCTCCTCCTTCCTGCGCGCGCCGCAGGTTCACCTGGTGGCGACAGCGGCGCCGGCCGCGCGCGCCCCCAGCTAAACCAACAGACGCACAACCGCCCATTTGGCTTCCAATTGTCGAGTTCAAGATCATGAGTTTGGGGTGACAGAGCGGCGGCGCTCGCTTGCGGTTTGAGGCGAGAGTTTAGGCCGTTGCTTGTTTGGGCTTCTCGGCCGCTCGAGCTGCGAGATGGAAGCTGCGAGGTGGGAGCTGCGAGGTGGAAGCCCTGCGCTGCGGCCGAGGCTCAGAGGCCCAGAGTTGGGCCGGCCACTTGGCACCGTGCGACTGCGCTGTTTGTTTGTTCGCCGGCCGCCGCGCTCTGTTTGCGCCGGCCGGCCAGCCGAGCGGCGCCGCTTCCAATCGCCGGCCGCAATTACAGTGGCCGCCGGCCGGGCAGGTGGAGGCCGGCGCAAGCCTTTGGCGCAACGGGAACCAGCGCCACTTGTTGCCGGCTCGGGCGCTGGCTTCAGCCACCAACTCGAACTCGAACTCAACTCGAACTCAAACTCCGACTTCGGCGCCGCTGCAGTCGTTTGCGCGCTCGCGTTAGGCAACCGCGCGCCGCCGCCGACAACAAAGCGGCGCCGCCGACGGGGGGAGCGGCAGCGCTGCCGCCAATTTGGGCGAAACAGATGAGTTTCGGGCAGTCGCTTTGGGGCGCAAACGGCGGCCGCGTTAACGCCGCTCCCAAGCGCAAGCCTTTGCCCCAACTCAACTCGGCTCAAGCCGGCCAGCGTGGCCTCCCGCTCGCCGTCAGGTGGCCGCCGCTGAGCCGGGCAGGTGGAGCAGCGCCGATCGAGATTATGATTAGCCGCGCGCTGAACCCTTTGCGCTCGGGGCGGCGCCGGCGCGAAAACGAAGCGCGACCAACTCGCTTTCTCTCTCTCTTGGCTCTCTGGCGCCGCCGCCGCCGCCGCCGCCGCCAGTCGATGGCCCGCCGGCGCCGCGCCCGTCGCGCCCGCAAACGGACGGCCAGAGGCGGCTCTATATGGGCGCCCAAGTGGAGCGGCCGCTCGCCCGCCGGCCGAGCCCATAAAGCGGCCGCTTCCGCCGCCGCCGCCGCCGCCGCCGCCGCCGCAGTTGGTGGCCGCGCGCAGACCGGCCAGCTCTGTCAACAGAGCTCCAATTGCTGCAACAACAAAACCTCGAGCAGCAACACTCTAATTGTAAACACAGCCGCCAGCTTGCGGCGCCTCCACTCGCAAGCAAGCCGAGCGCAGAGGCAGCATCAACAACTTGTTGCCCCCAGCTCGCTCGCTATTTGCATCTGCTTTTCATTACCTTTTTCGCCCGGCGCCGACTTCTCACTCACTTGTTGTCGGCTCGAGTGGCGGCCGCTTTTGGGTGCGGAAGCGGTCGGCGTGGAAGTGGCGCTTAATTGGCCGCCCGCGTTTGTCTCGGCCAAATCCGCATTGAGCGCGCCTCCCGCCAGTCTGGCCGCCTAGATCCGGCGCAAAGCAAGCCAAGGCAGCCCTGAGCCAGTGTTTTACCGGCCGCCCATTCAGCCTGTGCGCGGCCGACATCCGCGTTCCAGCGGCCGGCCGACGGGCTCGCCTGCGCCCCCAAACGGAACAACGAGCGGCCATGCAAATGCGGCCGGCCGAGCCTGCGGGCCGAGCGCAGTGCAGCGGCGCCAGCACAGTAGTGGCCGCGCTTGACGGGCGGCAGCCAACGGGAGCGCAGCCTGGAAGTGGCGGCCGTGCGAGTTGTTGCGCCGCCGCCGCCGCCGCTGCAGCAGCCAATGGGGCAGCAGCGGCAGCGCAGCCAGCGCGCGCGCACTCAATACAGAAGTTGTTCCAATTTGTTTGCAGGCGCCCTGCGCATGCGCCACTTGCTCGGGGCGGGCGCAGCACAATCGGCAGTGGCAGCAGAGCAGCGACATCGGCAGCAGCAGCAGCAGCAGCAGCAGGCTCGCTGCTGCCAACGGAGCCAGTGGCAGCGGCAACGCCAACGGCAGCTCGGCCAGAAGCAGCCACTTGAATTGAACTCGGCCGGCCCATCGCTCACTCGCAAGCTAGCCCTCCGAGAGAGACGAGCACCAGCACCAGCACCCAAGGCAAGCACCAGCAGCGGCTCGCAAGAATCAAGAGGCAGCAAGCAAGGGGTCCAGAGAAAGAGGAGAGACGCTGCAAAGACCGGCGACGAGACGATGAACGGAGCGAGCGCGCCAATGGGCCCACTTGCGGCCCAGCAGCAGCGAGCGGCGCCCACTCTGCCCTTCAGCATCGAGCACATCCTTTCGAGTCCCATGAAGCAGGCGGCCGCTGTTCAGGCGGCCGTGCAGCAGCACCAGCAAGCGGCAAACCTGATGCTCATGAACAGAAGCTCGGCCATGTTGAGCGAGCAACTGGCTCTCATGAGCCGCCAGCAGCAGCAGCAGCAGCAACAACAGCAGCAACACCAACACCAGCACCAAACTCACCTCCAGCAGCACCAGCACCTGCTCAACCCGAGCGCGTTGGCCGCGGCCGCGCGCGCGCACCAGCGCCAGAGCCCGGCGGCGCCCCTCGCCGGCCAGTGGTGCCCGTCGCCGCCGAGCTTGGGCGCGCTCGCCCTAAACCTGCCAAGCTCGCAGGTGCAGGCGCAGGCCCAACCGGCGCTCGGCCAGCCGCAGCCCCAGCAGCAGCAGCAGCAACCACCGCAGCCCAACTTCCTCTCCTACTTCATGGCCAACATGCTCATCCAGCAGCAGCACCAGCAACTGCAGCACCAGCAGCAGCAACAGCAACAGGCCGCCCTAAGTTCCTTCATCGAGCGCCGGATGCAGCGGCGCCGAGCCTCAAGCAGACCAAAGAAAGGTGAGTTCAAGACGTTCGAGTGTGGCGCTAACACCGAAAACTGAGTCCCGCCAGCTAACCTCCCCCAACTCAAACCCTCGCGCAGAGTTCATCTGTCGCTTCTGCAAGCGCCAGTTCACCAAATCCTACAACCTGCTCATCCACGAGCGCACCCACACCAACGAGCGACCCTACAAATGTGATATCTGCAACAAGGCGTTCAGGCGCCAGGATCACCTGCGCGACCACAGGTGAGTTGGGCGCCCTTATAGGCAAGCGACCCCTCAGCGTCGAGCCCGCAAACTAACCACTTGACCCGCTCTCCGCATCCCCCACCTCCAACACACCGCCAGGTTCATCCACTCGAACAAGAAGCCCTTCCAGTGCAGCGTCTGCAAGAAGGGCTTTTGCCAGTCGCGCACGCTGGCCGTGCACAAGATGATCCACCAGGAGGGTTCGCCGCACAAGTGCGACGTTTGCAAGAAGGTGTTCAACCAGCGCAGCAACCTGAAGACCCACATGCGCACGCACACCGACGAGAAGCCCTACATGTGCAAATACGACGACTGCGGCAAGGAGTTCCGGCGCAACTGTGACCTTCGCCGGCACAACCTGACGCACACGGCCGAGGCGCTTGCGGCGAGCGAGGAGCAGCAGCAGCGGCAGCAACAGACTGCGCTCGTGCCGACCAACCTGTCGCTTGCCGGCGAGCGGCGCGCCGGCCTCCTCGGGCCCTCGGTGGCGGCGGGCGGCGCCAATTCGGGAGCTGAGCGGCGCCAGCAGCAGCAGCAGCAGCGGGCCGAGTTCAGCGCGCGCCTCCTGCCGGCCGAGCAGCCTGAGGGGCGCTGCTCGCCTTCCGGCTGCTCGGCCGCCTCGAGCTGCTCGTCGCGCGAACCAGACGTGTCGATCGTGGACGAGCAGGAGGAGTTGGAGCTGGAGAGCCGCTTCCGCCTGGAGCCGGTGGGCCAGCTGGCGCGGCGCCACCGGGCGGCCACCGACGAGGAGGAGGACGAAGACGACGACGACGACGACGACGATGGAGAGGAGGACACCGAGGAGGAGGAGGAGGAGGAAGTTTATCCCGACTGAGCGCGCTCACCTGGCCGCCGCAACGTCCCCCATCCGCTTTACTATTTATGAACTCACGCGCTCGCGCGCAACCCACTAGCTCACAATAAACGACAAGCAAACACTTACTCTCTCGCTCGCTCGCTTCAAACCCGCGCGACCTATATGGCGGCCAAGCGCCTCTCAGCGAGCTGGCTGGCTGGCTAGCGTCAATATTGGGCCAGATAAGGCGAGTCTTGTTTGCGAGCAGAACGCCGCGGCGACAACAGCAACACCGACAAGAGCTCGAGTGTGCGTTTCATGTTAGCGCCTTGGCGACGTTTCTCGTTACGTAAACAAAGGAGCGAGATAAGATCGGCGAGCTCGGGGATGCGCGCCTTTATCGGCGCCACCGATCGGCTTGTTTGCGCTCTGCCGCGCGGCCAACTTGTTAGCCGGCGGCCAGCTTTGGGCGCCGGCTCCTATCTGGGGCGCAATCAGGCCGCCAGCAAGTTCACGCGCACTCGGCGCCTATAAGCGGGCGGCCGCTCCAGTTTTGCCCGGCCGCGCGCTCGCCAATCCGCTCAGACCGCTAGCCTGCCGCTGGCGGCGTTGCCACTCGGCGCCGCTAGCGCCACCTGGCGGCGTTGGCAACCCGGAGCTCGAGCGGCGGCGGCGGCGGACGAAACGGGCCGAGTTGCAGGCAGGCAGGCAGGCAGGCAGCCCGCTCGCCGCCTCCATGAAACAATACTGTTCATTAAAGCTCCATTCGCGCTCCATTCATTCACCGAATTGCGCCAGTCGTGCCCGAGTCAAATCGAAGCCAATTTAATGCGCTCGTTTAGCTTGGCTCACTTGCAGCGGCAGGTGAGCCGAGCGCCAGGTAGAGGGGCGATTACATCGTAGCGCACTAGTTCGAGATGGCCGAGGCGGCGGCGGCGGCGGCTGCGACTGCGACTCGGCCTGCCTGCCCGCCCGCCTGCCAGCCTGCCAGTCGGCGGGAGCTGGACAACGGATGCGGAGGAGAATCGGCGCTCGTTGGCAGCCAAACTACCGGATTGTTTGCGCGCTGAGTGGAGGAGCACGAAAAGTTGTGGTAGCCGGGATTGCGCTCGGAGGAAGCCAACTGGCTCCACTTGAGCCATTTAAGTGGCTCGCCCTGTGTTGCGCTGTCCTCCGCTTTGTAAGGCCATGTTTGCTGTTGGCTGGCAGCCGGGCCGCCTCCATCGGCCGCCGCCAGCCTCTCACTTACCCGCCGCTGCCGCCGCCGCCGCCGCCACTGCCGCTCGCCGGGCCAACCTGTTGCCGGCCACTAGAACAACGAGCGGGCGCACGACTCCAACTTCCGTTGCACGACTCGAGCAGCCCGCTCGGCCGGCCCATTCATGCGCGCGGTCGTGCGAGCGGGCGGCGGGCCGCGCGCGCCACTCGAACGCGCCCACCGGCCGCAGGCGCAACCTTATAGACGCCCCGCTCAAGGCTCTAATTAATTTCCACCCGCCGGCCCCATCAGGTGCCCCATATAGAATTGCGCCGCTCGTGACGGCGCCGCCCGGAAGTGGGGCCGGCGCGCGAGGTGCGTGAGTGGCGGGCATCTGGCCTGGCACAGGTGAGCCGGGCGGCCAACTCGTTTGTTGCGCCGCAGCTCCCCGCGAGCGCGCCTCTCGCTGCGGCCGGCGCCGATTCAAGTTGGCCAATAACGAGCGCAACTAAAACAACGGCCCCAATAACAACGAGCGCACTAAACGAGCAAACTCGCTTGTCCGTGTGTTTGCATGACTTTAAGTGCCTGCCACTCGAGCGGCTTTATGTGCGGCCCATTGACTTGCGGCCGTCGCGCGGGCCGATCGAGTTCGGGGAAAACGAGCGAACAAACAAGGGGGCGCCTCCACGGGCCGGAAGTGGCGCCGGCCGGAAGCGGCGGCGCGCGGAGCCGCTTATAGGCTGGCTGGCGCCGGCCAACGCAGAGTGGCTGGGCCGCCTTATCTCGGGCGGCGAGTTTGGTTTTGCGGGCTGGCGGGCGGGCGGGCGAAAGCGCGCTTTTGGCCGCAGATAAAAGCGGCCAACGCTGAGTGGTATCGCGCGCTCGCACAAAGACCGGCGGCCCGGCCCGGCCGGCCGGCTCACCTGGCGGCAGCGCAGGCCGGCCGGCCGGCGAGAGTATCGCACCCAAAACTGCGACAAGTGCAGCCCAGAGCGGCCGCCACTCGCTCACAGCGAGCGCATGTCAATAATTAGCCGGCCAAGTTTGCTGGCTCGCGCGCTTATCTCGGAGGCGCGATTAGGATCTGCGCCGCTCTCAGGTGGCTTTGATTGATTAGCGGCGAGGAGCAGTGATCTACTCGGCGGCGGCGGCGGCGGCGGCAGTGGCGGCCAGTGGCGCCAGTGGCCCTCGAGCGGCTCCAGGCTCAGGCCGAGCCTCAGCCTCAGTGGCGGCCTCAGCTCGGTCGGCAGGAGCAGCTGCCGCCGAGAATAATAATAATAAAACTGCCGCCAGCGAGCGGCGCTGGCAGAATTTTAAGAGGTCAGCTTGCGGGCGAACTGTGTATCTTGGGCTCCGCGCGGCCCAGTGAAGAGTTGGCGGCCGCTGTGCTCTACCTGGCGGCTTGGCTGCTTGGCTGCTCGCCGGCCGAGCAGTTGGCCGGCCGAAACAAGTTGCGTAACATCTCATTAAATGCGAGCGCCAACTCTCCGTTCGGATGATCCATTATGATTAGCGAACAAAAGGAGAGGCCAGCCGAGCTGAGGAGGCGGGCGAATTCCTGCGCGCCGCCGCCGCATCGGCCGGCCTGGAACCGGATGCAGGTCGGCCTAGACGCGGAGGGACCGAGCCGGGCGACAGGCGAAGGTGGCCAGTCCCTTTTCATTATGCTGCTGCTGCTGCTGCTGC
>Ga0209372_1000701_pt1 | contig 10472 bp, 7 predicted proteins | sample AgamicAtPe_FD_187170 | JGI IMG/M metagenome (GOLD analysis project Ga0209372, IMG submission 187170) | Agave microbial communities from Guanajuato, Mexico - At.P.e (SPAdes) (version 2) | ecosystem: Host-associated > Plants > Phyllosphere > Phylloplane/Leaf | place: Guanajuato, Mexico | collected... | reverse complement strand
AAAAAGTTATTTTTTTTTTTTTTTTTTTTTTTTTTCCTGAAACCTGTTTGTTCCCAGGGTTGATTAGAGTCCAGCTTTTCAAAAATCCTTTTTTTTTTTTACAATTTTCGTGTAAACTTTGCTGATAATAGGAGCTATGCTTGTAGGTCTGTAGTTACTTAAATTCTTACGATCCCCTTTTTTATGGAGGAGTATTACATCGTTACCCTCCCCCCCCATAGTTCAGGTATGTCTCCCGTTACTTCCATCAAGTTAAAAAGCTCTGTCAGTGGCTGGGTTAGCGAGGGAGCACCTCTTTTTAATATTTCGTTTTCCATTCCACCAGGCCCTGCTATTTTATTCTTGTTCAATTTTTGTAGTATTACTTCTGTTTCTCTGAACAATGCAAGCTTTAAATTATTTTTACTCATCATTTCAACCAGTCTATTGCCACTTTCATTGGTGCTACCCTCACAAAAATTTCCAATATTCGTACCGTTCGTGTTATCCTTTCCTACTATAGCGTTCCAGTCTCCCATCAAAACTGTAAAATATTCCTTCTCCCTATTGTATAAGTCTTTTATTAGCTCGTAGAACTCAATAATTTCTCTCTCATCGCTTACACTTGTGGGCGCGTATACCTGTGTAACCGCAAGGTTAACCGCGTTACTCAGCTTCAACTTCAGAACTGCCACTCTTTCTGAGATTCCTTTAACTTCCAAAACTTTCTTAATGTTCCTTTGAGAGACCAGAAATCCTACTCCTCGATATCCCAATGTAGACCCAAAATAGTGAAACAGGTTACCATTATATCGCCTGACCAGTTTTCTCCCTCCCTTCTAGTTTCTGATAAACCTATTATATCCCAGTTTATGTTTTTTAATGATAATTCTAATTCTTGGATTTGTTCTTCTCCTACCTGCGACATATTGACAGTTGAAGTACAACAAATCTAACTTTTGGTATCTCGATGTCTTATTTATTACTTGACCTAAATTTAGGAGGAGGGGGGTGGATGCACTGAGAGAAAATTTTACAGGGAAAATCAATGGCATTGACCAGTAATGTTCTGACAGTTCTTTCTTGTAGCGTTTTATCCTAAACCATACGATGAAATTTCATCTTTATAACGGAATCTACCTTACAGATACAGTAATTACTTCATTCGGTAATAGTACATATTTTCAACAGGGACTGTCCAGGATTTTTTGCATATGTTTATCGCGTATAGTAATTTTTGCGTTGCAGCTCAGTAACTTCCACTGGTATTGACCAATACTTTTTACTAGCTGTGACCTATTAATCGTTCACCTCGCCTCTGAGTAATATTCACTGGCAGTGACCAGTACTTTTCTCTGACTGCGCTGTATTATTAATAATGCCACCCATTATTTGTCACTTTTCTGCCGAGTAACATTCACAGGTATTGCAGTACTTTTTACGTATTGTTTACAAAGACAATAATATTAAATTTATTATCAGACAAATTAATATTGGAAAAAAAAGTAATAATATTGTAACATTCTACTCGTTACAGAAAATCTCTTGACGCTATTAATAAAGTACAATTATAAAAAAACCGTACTTTTATTATTTCGCGGCACAATATAAACACTACTAAAGCACCAAATACAACGTTAACCGCTATAAAATCACGTTAAATGCACCAACCCCCATTCGTTTAGGACTTTAATTCTGCTTTAAAATAGCGTAAAGTGTCCACATTTGGGTGTTTTACCTTACATTCCTTATTAAAATGTACCGTGAACGTGGAGGACATTCATGTTATACCTGTTTTGAAGAGCGGAACGCAACGTTTTTCAAGATTTCAATACATGAAAAGTCGATTCTACTTTCGCTGCTACGAAAGATCTTTTTATTTGAGAGTACAAATTTTTTTTAATTCACTTCTTGTATAAAACTTACAAATAAGTACGTCCATAACAGTATCAAAACCATACACCAAATCCATACTAAAATAATATGCGCCTAAAATCCTATCGAATCCATACTTAGATTATACATGCCTCAAACATTACATCCAAAACTGTACCAAATCCATAATAATGTGATATGTACCTTTCATTAGGTCAAACATGATATAGGTAAATAGAGTGACAAGTTCCCTCTTCTTGAAGACTTTTCCACAAGGAACAGGAATTTGACATTTAAAATGATGTGTTTCAAATAAAATGGTATACATAAGTGGATGCTTATTACATTTATGAACGATTGTTTTCTAAAAGTCAGAATAGAGAGCGAGCAGTAGACGACAACGTTCTACACAAAAAGAGTGGTTATTATTTGCGGCTGGATGTACTGGTAACATAATATTATGTGTTTATGAGAAATACTTGTTCTTGCGGCAATGCTTTTTTATTTGTAAGAGAATTTATGACGAGTTTTGACCTATATGCAGAAAGAGAGTACAAATAATCCGGAATTTTTCCGTAAATGCAGACTACATGGAATGAAATGTAGAAAAGCTATCAAACTCATATAATCTCAATTGGAAGAATGGGGCAATTTATAATCGGACTTCCAGTGTAGGACTTTCATTTATCACCATTATAAGGAAGATATGTGAAGGCATATTGGGACCATTGTCCACATAAGAAGTAATTCAAATAGGAAGCTAGAGAACTTGGAAAGCTCTTAACAATAACCAATGATGAACATAATAAAAGTCCTCTTGTTTTTGATCCATCTTTTGACAATGACGAGGAAGAAGTTACACCGTTTAATGTACACAAGTTTATAGACTTGAAATGTACTTCTTAATTTAGAAAGAAAACATTTATTACCAATTATTGTCTGACGGTTATCTCTCTTTTGCTCATTTTTGTCTTTGATATAATAGTGTTGTTTGTTGTTTTCATCTTTCTCGCAAAAATTTCAAAGTTATACTTCAAACTAACAGTATTTTCTGATACAGAAATTATTAGAGCATATTCCATTCAAAAGTTGCTCTTGTATATTGTTTGATCTCCTTCTACTTTGAAGGCGTCCTCTTTATTCATATTATCCAGTAATTGCTATCACTGTGTAAGTTTTACCTTATTGTAATAGATCACAAGCTGTACAGTCTTTGGGCTTTATGGTAAGAGCCAAAGGTTCCATTTTAAACGTCTTAAGTTCTTTTTTAGACAATCTTGTGGAGTGTTTATTATGTCTGCTTGTATACATAAATTTCCTGCATATTTGTCAAGTTTGAACAACTGTATTGAGAACAGAGGGGCTTCTAGAGAATATATTAAATTTATGCGTACCTATTTTATTTCCATTCCTGTCAAACTCCTCTAATTCCAACACTTTCCTGGTTTTACACTCCACAGAGGCAATTTGATTTCAAGCCCTTCCAGATGCCTTGTACTAACCAACTTATCTCCTTCTTTTGCATACACAGCTACATTGTAAAAGCTCTGTGTTCCATAACCAATTTTTCAAACAGAAAAATTACAAGGCAATTTTTTAACTAGGAAATGACTGAACAAAATTGAAAGTTTTAACAGAAAAATGACTAGGTTTTGTTTCTCATCACAAAATAACTAACTTATAGAAAGTGTTTTAAAAGGAAAATAGCACAGATATTTTTATCACAAAAATAACTGGAAAAGAAAAAGTGGGTACTGTTTTTCTATCAGGAAAATGATTAGAAAACTTTCCCAATGTTGTAGACGTTGAGGTCAACGTACCCAGTTACTACTAGTTTCATGATGGAGAGACAAGGGAAGAGCAAGAGCATCTTACGTCTTTGATTTCAAACGTGCACATTTTCATCGTCCGAAACGATGAATGAACAGTACGGCAACATTAAGTAGGACTCGTATATATACGATACTAATAATAAGTAAATCTCAAAATACGTGTTATGAGCATGTATTTTTGATAAAATATTCTTTTCAAATTTTTCTCTTACCAAGCGTCGCACGCATGAGAAATCCCAACGTGTAACTAGTTGAAGCCACTCATCTGGATCGTAAAACGCTGATTCTGCGGCGGCGGTAGTTCAACGCTATTGCCTTCTCCATCACCACTCTTACACAGAGTAGGTAGTCTTCCTTACTCTTCCAGGGTAAACCGTAGTAGGTATACACGAGATTTTATAGCCTTCTCTCTCTCGCCAATTGTCTTACTCACATAAGATTATTTGGTTGTGAATGTATAGAAGATGAACCTTGCATATTGATGAGTAGAGGGATTAATTTACGAGTCTAATTCTGTATAAAGTTGGCTAAGAGTCTAAAGAAGAAATTCCCCAAAGATCATAAGCATAGCTGCAGTCAAAGGCCCAGAAATGAATGAAACGGGTCTGTATACGTGAGCTTGGTGACATAAAATCGATCTATTATGTGCAAAATAAGCCCTGTTAATTAATATTTGAAGGGCCCGATTGCATACAGAGTTAGACATGGATCTTAAAAAGATGTTTGCCAACTAAGGGCGGCGACAATGCAGCCAAGCGCCCCGAGAAGATTAAATTAGAATTGGGTTTCGAACAGATTTTGAAGAGAATTAGAAACCGGCGAGACCAGCAGTTTACACTACGGTACTTCCTCGGGCTATATAAACGCCTCGGCGAGTCCGGCAAGTTCAGGTGAGTTCTAACTCGAGCCATTGCCGGTGGAACTTTTCTGGTTACGAGGCCTTTGCCGGTAACCTTTTGCGTATTTGCCAATTACTTGCGGTGTATGCAATACACAGTTCCAGATAGGCCGATAGCCTGAAAGAAGATTACAAGCCGATTGTTGAAAGGCCGATTGCCTTAGAAGTTGTCGTACACACGTACGGGGTGGTGAATGCGGGACCGTGTGGCTATACACGGCCATACGTGAATAGGATCAGCTCTATCTGTCTATTCCAAGCGAGTAGGTAGAAGAACTCTCGGTAGCGCTTCACCGTCAGGCCGTGGAAAACCCGAAAGACGAGGAAACACCGCTATCAAGTTGGTGCCAAGTATCCGTGAGCCAAATAAAGGTTGGCGCGGTAACTTTGAGGCTGTGAGTGATCAAGGAAAAGCTGAACATAAAAGACCATTGCCCATAGGGCCACTGCCGACCACATCTAGGGTCGTTGCCCCAATTACGAAAGGGCCATTGCCCAGGCCGCTTGCCCTTCGGCGTGGCTTACGCCTTGCCAGACTAACCGATTGAAACATACGTTAAAGATTTTGTCCACATAACTTTTCTTTTGAGCTTGTTGCGCGCGAAATGTTCGACAAAATAAACTTGTGAAGATTAAGTGGCTTACTTTCTCGGGTACGAAGCTCGTACACCCTATTCCATTAGTATTTGACGACCTTTCTGCAAGAAGAGCATATAGCAAAAATTGTTGTACTTTCATATTTTTGCTACATTTTGCGTGCATTTAATGAGTAAGCGTTGGATTGCTTTGACAAAAATGTTGTTGATTGATGACATTTTATGAAAATTTATTTTCTGCAAAAAGGGCACATAGGCTTCTACGCTTATTTTGCAGAGAGGTCGTCATTTTGTATAATTCTCATTACCGTACCTTTGTATTGGGTTTCATAAAATTGTCAACGTTCTCGATGCGAGTTAAATCCGTGTAAGTCACTTCCACACCGCGAGGATGGGCGAATTCTTCGTAAAATTTGTAGGTGCCCGCATATACGTCGTCCACGCATAGAATGTGGTCGCCGGGCTTCACGGTCAGATTCATTATACCGACGGCGCCAATGCCAGAAGCGTAACAAGTCGTGTATTTGGCACCTTCTAGCGCTGAAATCGTCTTCTCCAACATGTCTCGATTTGGGTTACCGAATCGACTGTACTGGTAAATCGGACATGCTTCCTGAAAATTTGAAACGTTCCGATTTAAGTTTTCGAAAGAAAAAGGAAGTTTTGATCTTTTTTTATTGACTGTCATAAGTACTCGTAATCCTCTCTTGTTAAGTAAACAATTTTTTTGACATGTTCCATGTCTTTACGGAGCCCCTCCTTTTTCTCAGACCCCAGGCCACAATGGGAAATCCGCGAGTACACCCCTCCCCCTTCCCCCATTAGTCGCATATATTATGAAGAAATATGTTTTATACGGGGGACGAAAGCTGAAGAAATAAATTTCTGAACAGCGACGCTGTATCAAAAATAACATTGACGATGATGAGAATATAGATCTCACTTCGAAATCAGCGGTGGCGCTCCTAAGGCGTATTAAGAAATATATGGCAAATATGAAGGAATCTGCAGAATCTATACAATCATTAAATTTAGGTCAAATATCATTATTCTACAATGTCTTAAATCGGTGACTAAGTTGACTGATGCGCACTTGGCAGAATGACAGCTAGGTCTTCCTGCACTAATAAAAAATTTTGAATTGGATAAATTCTGAAAATCCTATTTCTTGCTTGTACTTAATGGGCTCAGGTTTCTCACTTGTTATGAATCGTTTGTCCGATATTGTGTATGTGTAAGTTCAGGTCTCACAGTTCTACAAATAACCGGCCCCAGCAGTATGCCTCAAGAAGAGCAGTATCCGTAAGGCTGGTTTTTCGCTTCGCGTAAAAAAGGGAAACCTTTTCGTTTTCTTCTCCTTATAATGATCGTGAATTAAGTACTTTGCTCGATATAAAGCGAAGTTCGCTGAAATTGTATTACGTGGCTAATCTGAACGTGTGGATCAACGCGACAAAACCTATCAAACTGCAGGTCAAAACCCAAAATTCAGTGAAAATGTAGGCCTACTGGTAGGTACCTATTCAATGTGTAATTTTTTTTTTCCTTAAAGAAAAATTTAGCGAAATTCTGCTAAGTAAACTTGAAGCTGTTCCGCGGAGGTTCTCTTCCCGGTACTACACTGAGAAGTGAATGTTGCAATGAGATTCCCGCGTAGCGCTACCTAATATTCCAAATGTCTTAAAAAAAAGTACGTGACTTACTTACCTTCGATGTTTCGAATGTATGATTTTGGAAATGGGTAAAATATTGTTTACGTATATGAGTCAACTTTCACTACATTCCTACCTTGAAGCTTCATCAATTTACAGACGGTTTTTATCCATTTATGTATTTAAAGAAAAAATGTCTGATCTATGGCCGATTCGGTGAGTTTCGTCACATTAGCCCACATGCTATCAATCTCACAACTCTTACCTAGGTAGTAATCTTTGAAAGTTTTTGTTCTCTTTTTCCTAGATAAGCTTACGAGAGCAACGACGTTGAAATTTTTTCCTCGAAAATGGTATTTGTAGAAGGCGCTATGTAGGTCTACTCTACCAACAGCATATTATTCTCAAATAAATCGGCGAGGATTCGAGGACGTACGTTTTGTTTGACGCAAAACGTCCAGAAAACGTGAACTCTTTTGCAAAAATCCGTTGAGCAGAACCTGGAAAGGCGACGGCTTATTCGATACGTTATATTCGTATGTTTTTTACCCGTGCAAGTCTGAAATGAATAGGATGGAATATTTTTTTTGCAAAATTTGAACAGAAATAGGGCCTCGTCGACATTCTTTCTTAAACAAACCTTTCTTTCCATACAGGGCTGAGTACAGGAAATTCTTATACGACCCACTTTTTCTGTACGACTAATATTAAATCTGTACCAATCGGGAGCAACAATCATGGACTTCTGTTTTCTAACGGGTATCTGATGGTGCATGACCGAGGTTCAGCGAACAATAATTTAACCAGAACATCCTACCCGTTAAACGGGTCCCCGCGGTCAATACGAAGCTCTATAAAGAATATTGTCAAATCTTTCTTCACATCCGAAAAGTCGATGTACACAATATAGCCGCCCAATGCTGATATGCAAACAAATGCAAGAGTAAGAGATCGCGGACAATTCATAGAAACCATTAAAGAAAGATAAAGGGGATTATGAATATTGAATGAATGAAAAAGGCAAAAATTTTAGCTCCTTTTCAGGGAAGCTAGAGCTCACGACTTCTGCGTACGAGGCAGTCACGTAATCCATTCCGCCACCAAGGTGTGTAAACATTTAAAAGCATTCTTCATTTCTTTCATAATCCTTGTTTACGTTCCTAACTGTGAGAAGAGGTACAATGACCACATGACGCGTTGCAAGAGAGTATGATTTCGTACATTTACTGCAAATATCATTCTGGGCTGCTAAGAAAATTGGTGCACTTAATATCCCTCTCATTTGCATTAGATAATGGGAAAAGAGCTAATTTTAAATTTTACCTGCTAGAAATTCATTGTGGAGGAAACGTTGACGTAATTTCGGAGGATTATTTCCTCCGAGGCGTATCTTGTACAGAAGTAATGTCACCAGACTCTAATGGGAAGACTTCCTGAGATCAAAAACGATAGTGTATAGGCATCAGGATTGATTAAGAGAACACGAATTCGCTGATTAGGAGTCGAGGTCTGAGAGTGATTGGATAGTATTTCGGCCTTTTAGGAGCTCAGAATGGGAGAACGGAAGAATGTTATTTGTAATTGAAAATTTAGAGTTTGACTTTTTGAATTAATTTGCCCAATACACTACTTAGGGTGAAAGGTCGGTAAGATGCGGGGAGAGTAGGGTCTTTGTTTGATTTTAAAATAGGAAGAATAACTGCGATTTAAGGGTGAGGAATGTACGTTGAATATAGAGTGAAGGCGAGACAGTGAGTTTGGGAGGATATTTTTAAGCATTGAGATAAATATACTTACTGCAGGGTGTACGAGCCTTGCGATGCGTTTTTAAAATTATTGAAAATAATTGTGCGGACTATTCAATTAGGTAAATTGGGAAGTTGAGGTTATATGATGGGCTCAATTACGTGGTAGTCATAAAGAATTCGTTTTCCATTTGGTTTTTTTTTTGAGAGAGCCTTTGAAATATCATTGATGACGATGATGGTTCCTCCAAGGTTTGATTCATAGAAGCTAAGGGGCCTACATTTTTCTTCGAAAACATCACACAAAATGTATCTATAATTTTTCCGCGTCTTCAGGTCTCTTCATCGCAAAACGTTTAGCTTCATCTTAAAATTTCTTCCGAATTCGTCTTTCTGAACTACCATCCACACAACTTTCATCAACCAAGTTTCTAAAAATTCTTTTTCCTACGCCAACCGTGCCCTTCGTACCCAACTTCCCCAAGAAAAATGTCGGAGAAAGTTGACATCACACACCGCATTATCTCTGAAAAATCTTTCTCGCGTCCAATCGCTTAGTTGGAATAAAATAAACACTGAAACTGACATTTTTGACGCTATAATTTTTCGGTAAGGAAGTTTGAAAGGATGCGAATATAATCAATCAACTTGAAAATCAATTTGCAAGTTATTAAGTTTCTTTCACCAAAAAACAAACTTTTCCACATCATTTTCTCGTGGTCACAACTTATTCCTAAAACTCCACCCAAAATACCCTCGAGAGTAGATTTCGGAATTATTTCCGAGTTTAATTTTAATGCGGAACCTGTTTCACAGCTCGTCCTTTAAGAGGTAAATCCACCGGTGACGGCAACCATTCAAAAAATTTTAACAGGTACCTACTTAATAGTTGTATAGGTGGGGTAGTTGGTGGAAAATATCGCTTGGAATTTTCAAGACGCGGAGATTGGAAGAAATTTTTACATTTGAGTCACATTTCCACAAAAACCGTTGGACAAAAAAAAATTCGACTTTTGAGCTATTAATTTATGAAAAAGCATGTCATGAAATTTTTTGTTTAAATTTTCAATTCGTTGGTTGTTAGACTACTTATCTAGAAACGATATGACGCACATGCTGATGCATTCAAAAAAGAGAAACCAACGCGGATTTAAAGAATCACAGTTGTGCGAAGAGGTGGGGGGGGGGCGATTAGAACAAAATTATTACAGGGGAAAAATCAAGAAATTATTATTTCTTCTTTCTCTTTCTTTTTTCTTCTCTTTTCCTCTCTTGGGAGAGGGATAGAGAAGATGAATTATACCCCCGCCCCTCGTCAATCGACTTCCCGAGAATTGCAGGGCATAACATTAATTCTAGGTACTTTGTTGATGCATGGTCGTTAAGCTGTAGGATCTACCGAATACCTAGGCGCTGCATTCTCACCATACGCAAAAGAGCCGTTGAATTTTTAGTAAAATTCGAATTTCAAGCTATACAAAATGCCGAGTCGATAACCCTTGTGCGGTTGCTGGGCTCGTCAATAAAATTTTAAAAAAATCAGAATGGTTGAGTTGTAGGATTTGAAAAAATTAAACAACTCTCAACCTTACGGAGAAAATGAAACCTAGAAAAATTTTAATTCACGAGTTATAAATTACGGGGCCCAAGGGAAAGGTGGTGACCTTGACAATGGAGAGACTGTAAATTGCACCCATTTCACCGAAAAAAAAAATAATAATAATAAAATAAAATAGTGCTTACATAAATTGCGGCTTAGAGTTGGCCCGTGTGACCTAATTCAAGGGTACAGCATCAATTCTTAAATACCTTCAGTATTTAAAACACCACAACGCTTATACTTAAAAACCACTACTGATGAACGTTATTTTTTTTTATTTTTTTTTTTTAATATA
>Ga0209372_1000700_pt1 | contig 10489 bp, 8 predicted proteins | sample AgamicAtPe_FD_187170 | JGI IMG/M metagenome (GOLD analysis project Ga0209372, IMG submission 187170) | Agave microbial communities from Guanajuato, Mexico - At.P.e (SPAdes) (version 2) | ecosystem: Host-associated > Plants > Phyllosphere > Phylloplane/Leaf | place: Guanajuato, Mexico | collected... | reverse complement strand
CCAGATAGGCACAATGGGCCGACAACTCGAGTGTCGAGGCTTGAAAGTGATTCCCAGGTTTAAGTTTGGGCCATTTGATGGATCGGCCGGCCAGGAGCGAGGGTCCCTTTTCGCGGCCAACTCCAGCTAGCCTCAACTCCAGCGGCGGCGGGCCCGCGGTGATCGACCGGCGGGGGCGTGGCGGCCCGCCCGCTGGCGCCGCCAACTCGAGGCGCCCGCTCGCTCGCGCACTCTGCCGCCCGCAAGTGGCTCCCATCGCTGGGCCGTCCCGTTAATGAAACTGGCCGCTCGCAACCTGTTGCAAAACAATGCTCGCCCCGCTTGGCCTGGTGTCAAAACGCAACTTCTTCTTATCCGCGCAAGATGAGTTATTGCCTGGCTCGAGCTGGCCGCTAATGGGCCAAAGCCTCGCCCGTCCCAGCCAGCCAACCAACGATGGCGAAAACAACAATTCTCGCCGGCCAACACACAATCGGCCGCCCGGCTTGGGTGATGGCCGGCCGCTTCCACTCTCTCAAGTCGCGTTGCTTGGTCCTCCTCTCCTCTCCTCTCCTCTCCTCCCTCCTCTCGGCCTGCCTTGCCCGGCGAGCGCGAGCCTCGCCGAGGATTCATTAATCTAACGGGCGCCGTTTGATGCAATTGGAGTCCTGATTGCGCTCAAACGGAGGCAACAAGTTTGCGCGCCGAGTTCACCGTAAGCCGAAGTCACCTTTACCTGGCTGGCTGGCCGCGCGCTTGGATGGAACTATCATTGTATAAATCAATGCGTATCAATTCGGTTGGCCTGCTCGCGGGGCTGGCCGAAGGCGGCGATAAGGGAGGAGAGTGGAGCCATGCTGCCGGCGAGAGATAGCAGCTCGCTCCCTTTTGCTGTCGGCCAGCGAGCGCCGATTCACTTAGCGGTGAATACATTGGCCGCAAGCTGGACGCGCCGCACAAACACGGCCAGCAACCTGGAGGGCGGCGGCGGCTGCTGCCGCGGCTACCTGCGCCAGCTCGCCGGCCAACAAATTGGCCCAGCTCCGCCCGCCGAGGGGTCGCCGCTTGAACTCTCCCTCGAGCGACACCTAGCTTGCGAGCGAAAGCCCAAAGCAGCGAGCGCGCCGAGCTTCCAGCCGGCCAACCTACACACAAACTCCCCTTTCGCCCGCTCTAATTAATATTCAGCTTGCTGGGCGGCGTCAAGAGACTGGCCGAGGCGAGCAAACAGGCTCAGCTCGCCGGCCAACTGGCTCGCTCTCTCTCTCTCTCTCTCTCTCCGCCCACCTTCGCGCCGGCTGCGCGCACCGAAGCCTCAGCGGGCAGCAACAGGATCCGCGTCCAGCAACCAAAACAAAGTGTCTCTCTCCTCTCCTCTCCTCTCCAATCAGCTGATTCCGCAGGAAGGAAGCGACCCTTTCGGCGCCTTAATTCGTCAAGCGGAAACGAAGCGAGCGCGGCCGAGCGAGCCAGAGTCAGAGTTTGTGTCAAAGTTGGAATCAGTCGAGAGTCAGTCTCAGGCGACAGATCAGCTGAGAGGTTGGAGGTTTGAGGAAGCGGCGAGAGTTTTGCGCCCAAGAGAAAGAAAGAGAGAGGAGCTCCGAGTTTGGCTCGAATTCCGGGCGAGATTTTGGCTGGATTAGGGCGCCAGGTTGGCATAGCTCACTTTTTAGTTGGCTTGCTCGCTGGCGGAGAGAAGTAGACGGCAATAATTTGCCAGCTTGAATATTGAAAGTCTCGCAGCTCGTCCATCAATTGGTGCGGCGGCGGCGGCGGCGGCGGCAGCTTGACTCTGAGCCGCGCGAGTGGAATAATGTTCGAGAATCAATCATCTGGTTGCGAGATTTGATAGCACAAGAGTCAGGTGTAAGGGCGACTAGAATGGACACTTGCCAGCTCGCGCATGGAGCAATCCTATTCGGCCAGAGGATGCTCATGAGCCAAGGAGGAGGAGGAGGAGGAGTTGAGGGGCGAGCGCGCTGTTTGCGCTTCAGGGGATCAAAAGTTGGACGGCAAAAGCTAACAAACAGAGAGAGGAGCTGGCCAACCAGCGAGCAGCTCCAAGCCCAAACCCAAGCCATTGAGCGGCCCAATCCTGGACCAAATTCCTCTTTGCCCACAGCGCAGAGCTTACGCAATTCAAACCCAATGAAATGCGACCATCCGACAAACAAAAGGATGCCAAACGGGCAGCAACTAACCTCACCTGCGAGCGCAACAGCGACAGCAGCAGCAGCAGCGAAGGCAAGCAAACTAAACTCACTGGCGCTGAGGCTCCTCTTGGTCGCCCTCTGTCTCACACTAGCGCAACAAGCTTCCCTCTGCTCGCGCTGCCTTGCGCTTGCGAGCGGCGAGCAGCCGGCGGCGCCCCCGCCGCAGTCAGGCCAGCAGCTTGAGCGCGAGTTTGCGCCAAAGTCGTCCACAGGCGGCGGCGGCGCCAGCGACGCCAATGACGACACCTCGAAGCGCGCCGACTCCGTGGCAAAGCTGGAGGCGCCAAGGGAAACGTTAATGTCGGCCGAGAGCGCGCAAGGCGAGCGCAACGCGAGCGGACCCAGACACGCCCAACCCGCCACTCCCACCGCCCTCAGCTCGGACCAGAGCCAGCCCGAAGCGTGGAGGCTCAGCGAGCGGCAACAGGAGGCGAGCGGCCAGCAGCAGCAGATTGACGAGACGCCCATGGTTGCCGGCCAGGAGGAGGCCCAGGCTGAGCGGCAGCAGCGCACGACAGAGGCGCCCACGCCGACTAGCGAGCAGCAGGACACTTCCGGCCAGCAGACGAGCGCTCGCCAGGCGCAGCAGTTCGAGGCAGAGCAGCAGCAGCAACAACAACAACAACAGCTGATTGCGGCGGCGGGGGGCGAGCAGACGGAAACAGAGTCGTCCAGAATCCGCAACGGGCTTGCCGAGAATGACGTGCTTGCGGGCGACCAGTTCACCCGGAAGACGGTAAATGGCGACACTGAGTTGGCGGCAAAGCAGCAGCAGCTGCCGCCAAGCCAAAAGCAACAGGTTCTGACTGTTGAGGGCGAGCAAAAGACGAGCAAGAGCAGATCCCTCAAACGAGCCTTCGGCGGCCACTTGGGCGTCTTTGGCCGGAAGAGGTCGCAGGCGGAGGAGATTCAGCAGCAGCAGTTGCTGCATGATCAAGGCTTCGGCGAGCAAACCAGCAGCTTGGGCGCCCAGACGCAGTCGGCGCTAGGCGGCCGCGAGCGCCACTACTACTACCAGTCGACAAGCGCTCAGACAACGGCGCGCCCAAGCTCGAGCACGAGGAGCAAGCTGAAGGAGGCCGACTATCCCGACTATCGCGAGATCCTCGTCCAGCCGGATCAGGGCGAGCGGCAGACGGAGCAGCAAGCGCGCCAGGCGCAGCAGTACGAGGCTCAACGTCAGCGAGTTGGAGGTCAGAAGTCGAGCGTGGAGGTGGCAGCGGCGGCAGCGGCGGCGGCGGCCACCAGCGCAGAGCAGGCAAAGTTCGAGCAGACGCAAGAGCAGGAGCAGGCGCAGGTTCAGGTTCAGGTGAGCGAGGCCGAGCAGTTCGGGGATCCGGCGGACGCGCAACAGCAAGAGATTGCGGCGGCCGGCGAGCAGGCGCACTCGAGCGAGGGCGCCAACCAGCCCTACATCAGACTCAACAATATTGCAACCATAAACAGCACCGGACCCCAGAATGCGACGACGGGCGAGGTGAAACTGATGCGCATTTATGTGATTGACTTGGATCAAAAGCTTGTGGTCGGTGGCTCGGGCGCTGGCGGCGGGCAGCAAGAGCAGCAGCAGCAGCACCAGGAGGCTGAGCAGCAGCAGCAGCAGCAGCAGCAGCAGGAGCGTGAGGCCACCAGTGGCCAGTATCAAATCTCCTACGAGGTCTCGCCAGCGACCAGCTCGACGGCCGCCGGCCACGAGCAGCAGTCGCGCGTCACAGAGGCGCAGTTCGACTACTCGACTCTAAGCGCGACGACCGCTTCCGCTGCGGCCGCCACTGAGACGCCGAACCCGCTCGGCGGCCAGGACAGGAACCACAGCCAACCGGCGCCGGTTGGCCAGCAGCAGCAGGAGCGATACCAGGTCCAGCTGCCCGACGGCTACGTGCTGCTCGACCGGGACTCTCTGCAGGCCAACCTGAGCCACTTGCTAACGCACATGAGCCAGTACGAGCAACCCGCCGGCAGGGCCAACCTGACGAGCGGCGCGCAACTCTACTTGGCGCGCGCAAACTACTCGCAGGCCTACCTGACCAACTACGACGCGCACCCACTGGTCGTGTCCATGCCGAGCGCCGAGCCGCAGCTAGCAAACCAGTGGAACCTCTATGAGCAGGCGGAGTCGGCCGCAAACCAGGGCGGCAGCGTCGGCGAGTCTGGCGGCGCCAGTTTCAACTCGTCGCCCGTCGGCTGGAGTGGACAGCTGCAAGTGTTGTACCCGCAGCAAGTGGAGCCAGTCCAGCAGCAGCATCAACAGCAATTTGCGGCCGTTTATCCGCAGCCCGTGCAGGCACAGGTGTACCAATCGGTGCCCCAGTACATTGCACCCCAGTTCAGGCAGCAGGCTGGCCAGTCGGCTAACCCGGATAACGAGCACGAGTGGCGCCTTCAGCAGCAGCAGCAGCCGCAGTCGCTGCCGCCGCTGCCGCCGCAACAGCAGCTCTTGGCCTACCAGCTCGGCTCGGGCGAGCTGTCGGCGGCACCTGGCCAGCCAGTGCGATACAACAACAATAATTACACAAGCAAGGCGGCGCTCGGCTCGCCCCCTGCGCAGGCTCTTCCAGCCACGGCGAGACAGCAAGACAAACATCACGCCAACGAGAGCCAGCACCTGAATGTTTATCATCAAGAGGCTGCGATGTATCAACAGGCCGCCGACTATCCGGGCAACGCAAGCAGCTATCTGGCGCAAGGTGAGCCTGCGCAGCCTGTGCAGCGGCGGCCAGTGCAGCAGCAGCAGCAGCAGCAGCAGGCCGACTTGAACTTTGGCTCGCAGCAGCAGCAGCAACACAATGAGCCGGCCACTTATAAAGTAACAAGGGGCGCTGAGCAGCGCTGGCGCCCGCTAGACTACTCGGCTCCAGCCTCGCTCAGGCGGCCGCCTCAGGAGGAGCAGTCCGCGCCTGCTGCCATAGTGCCCGCGCACTCGTACGCAAACAACAGGCCGCCGATCAATGGATACAGGGATCACGACGTTGTGAGCCTGGCCAAGGTTGCGCCCCTGCAGCAGCAGCAGGAGCAGTTTGCTGGCCTTGGCCATTTGCAGGCCGCCGACCTGCAGCAGGCGAGCGGCCACATTGGCGCAAACCTCTCGCACTCGCCGGCCCTTGACAAGCAACACGCGCCACTCACTTACGAGCAGCAGCAAGCCGCCAAATCCTACCAGAAACAGGCTTCCTCCCCTGGCGCCTATGCAAACAAGGCCCACGCGCTCACCTACTCAGCGAGCGAGGGGCCCAGCCAACAAGTGCCCTTGCTCGCGCTCGCCCATCCATCTTCCGCAAGCGGACTCGGGGGCCCAGCTAACGGCACTGGGGCGCCGGCCGCGAACCCGGACGGCCAACAGGAGCCGGCGGCCGAGTTTGAGGCTGAGCAGCAGCAGCAGCAGCAGCAGCGGGCGCACTATGCTTTGGGCCAGCGAGCGCCGGCCGCCGTGACTAATGAATATCCGTCCCTTGGCGCGCTCAAGTCGCAGGCCGGCCACGCTCAACTTGACTCGGCCAACTACGGATCGGCGCCACTGTCGGCCTACGGCAACCCGAGACAGCAGCAGCAGCAGCAGCACTCGTATGCAGGCCGCCACTTGGCCGCCGCCGATCAATCATCCGCATTCGAGGCGCCAAAAATACCCCAACCCCATCCGAGCGAGCAGGCGAACTACAGGCAGCAAACCTATAAGCAGCAGCCGAGCTCGGCTTACCTGTCCGTCGCAGGGCCGCCCATTGCGGACGGCGTCTACGACTCGCGCGACTTCGAGCGGCCAAAGCAGGGCGCTGGGCGGCCAAGCAGGGGCCGAGCGGCCAAGACGCGGCCGGGCAGCCGGCAGAGGCAGCCGCAGCCGCAAGTGAGGCCGGCGCACCAGGTTGAGTTCTACGCAGACGGCGAGCCGGGTTCGCTCGGCGACGAGCTGCAGGCCGAGCACGGCCAGCCGGGCTACCAGCTCGAACAGGCGCCCCTCTACCAGGAGCAGCAGCAGCGCCGGCCGAGCCAGGCGCCGAGGGGGCTGCTCAGCTGGGAGACGATCAGCTCGGTTGCGAGCGGGGCCGCCAAGCGCCTCCCCTCGCTCTCCTCCTTCCTGTCGCCCTTCGCGGCGGCCGGCTCGCAACGGAGCCTCTACCCGACCGCCAACTACCGGCCGGCCGAGGCGGCCCAGCAGCAGCACAAGAGCGCCCACTACGACCGAGACGTGTCCGCCTTCCACCGGCCCTACCCGTTGCGCCACATGAGCGCCGAGCAGCAGCCAGGCGCCCACTTGGAGGGCCAGCAGCAGGCGGACGGCGAGGCCGCCCTCGGCGCCTACTCGAGCGAGCTTGCCGGCGAGTACGCGCCCGCCCACCTGTTGAACTCGGCGGCCTCGAACGAGAGGCCCGCCTTGGGGCTAGAAGGCCAGGAGGGAGCCTCTGCGGCGGCCGCCAAGGGGGTTCAGGTGGAGGAGGAGGAGGAGGAGTTGGCCGAGCTTGGCAAGAGTTACGCCGCGCCTGCAACAAACTCGAGCGGCGTCGCCGAGCTGATCGACCTGGCCGAGCTCAGCGGAACTGAGCGCGAGCTTGAGGAGGAGCAGAGGGCCGCGCTGGCCGGAAGGGAGCAACTTGGGCCGAAGGGGGGCGGCAGGAGGAGGAAGCAGACGAAGGCGAGGCCGGCGGCGAGCAAGGAGGCGCCGGCCGACGGCTCCTCGAAGGGCTCGGCCGGCGAGCTTGCCGCCCCGCCGAGGCCAGCGGCGGCCGCTGCTGCAACCACGCAGCAGGCCGCTCGGCCCGCAACCCAGAGGCAGCGGCGCCCGAGGAAGCAGAAGCTGGAGGCGAGCCAGTTGGGCGGCCAGCTTCCAGAGCAAACCAGCCTGGCCGAGCACCTGTCTTCGGCGGGCGCCAACTTGGAGGCGCGACCCCTGAAGGCGGCGCTGCAGTCGCACTCCTACCAGCAACTGCAGCAGCAGCAGCAGCCGCAACCCCCGGCGAGGAGGCCCCCGATTGCGGCCGAGACTCCATTCGTGGGCGCCGAGGAGCCCTTGGCGGGCTTTGAGGCCGGCCGGCCGGGCGGCTTCGGGCGGCCCATGCGCGCGCCAAGCTCGCTCCAGATCGGCCAGTACAGGATAACGCCGCAGACCCAATTCGTGCACAGCATCCTCGAGCCGTCGCGACAAATGCTTGGCCAATACTTCAAGCAGTACATCGGCCAGCTGGGCCAATTCGCGGGTTGAGCGCTCGCTGAGTGAGTGTGAATAGTGTGTGTTATTGTTTGGTTGTAGATGTATTTGTAGTTGTAGTTTAGTTCAAGTTGATCCTTATCGCGGCGAAGTGAAGTAAAGTTGCGCCCGCAATGGGCTGCCCACCTAACTAGCAGCCTCTCTCACCTTCTACCTGCCTGCGCCGGCCGAAGCCCGCGGACAAAAGTGGGCGCCGTTTGGGCGAGTTTTGTCGCGCGCGCGCGCGCCTTGGACGCAACTGTCAAGTGAGGGCGGCGAATTAGCGGGCCCGGCTAGGAGGTCCAGGCGGACAACAACTGTCAGCGGTGGGAGGCGGCGGCTGAGCCGAGCCGAGCCGAGCCGAGCTGAGCTGGGGCGCAGAGGTTAGGCTGCCCATAACTGGGCCAATAAAACGCCCGTCCGCCAGGTTACACTGGCAGCCCGTCGCTTTGCTTGGCGGCCAAAATAATGGAGCCGAGAGAGGGAGGAGCACAATATCATCCCTTCGCTCGTCACTGAGGCCACTGAAGCAAGCGGCCGCAACGAGAAGCCTGGACTCGAGGAGCTGGCCGGCCGGCCGGCTGGCTCCGCTCTGCGGGCCCGATGGCGCTTCTCGCCGGGCTTCGTTAGCTTGCACAGAGTTGCAATGGAGGAGCCGGCTGGAGAGAGCGGCAGCCCTCTCCAGCAGGAGAGGATAAAAGTCCATTTGTTGAGCCTTTGCCAGCTCGGCCCACTTGGCTTCTCTCTATCTGATTTAGCTTTTGCCCGGGATCTCCGCTCGGAGTTGGCCGAAGCCAAGCGAGCGCCTGTTAACATGGAGCACCAAAAGCAAACCAAAAGGATCTCGTCTAGGCTCCGCGTTCAACACTAAAACTGGCCTCTCGCTAGCAATCCAATTCCACGGCGCAGCTCTCTCGCTGCTCCCTTTTGCCCCCTCCACTCGCTCGGCCCGCTCTAATAGGAGTGGTAATGGTAATAATCGAGTGGACAATTCAAACATGAATAGAATATCATCATCCATCCAGTGCGACCTTCAATCTGCGCAGCACCAGCGCGCAGCCGCCTCCTTCCCCCCCAAACAATCTCAAGTTTACCTTCCAATTTGCGAGAGGAGAGGAGAGGAGAGTGGAGGGAGAGAGAGAGAGCTTGCACTTGGCCTATGCGCTCGGCCAGCTCGACACATTTGTTCGAACTTGCTTGGAGCGGCCAGCCTGTCGGCCACCGATCGCGAGCTGGGCCCAGCGCTCGGTGTCGCTCGGCCGCAAACAGGAGGAGGGTTTGGTTAAAAGTGCAACCACTTTTGCAGCGAGCGCTCAGTTGGAGGTGGACGCTGGCGCTGCAAACAAGCCGCCAAACAATGATCACCATCACAATCAGGCACCTTAGTTCTAAGCAAACGGAAGCAAATCTTGCCATGCCCGCGGAGACAGCAACGCCAACGGCGCCACCAGTGGCACCAGTTAGCAGTAGCGTCGAGATACAACATTTGGGCCGCCACTTCAAGCTGGCGAGCAACAAGTTGGCCCCAACTTGCGGGCTTCTGTCTGAACGAAGACAGCCGCAACAGGAGACTCTAGACTGGAACAACAACAACAATAACAACCATAACAGAGACACCAGCTCAAGCTCAGACTGCAGCTCAGACAACAAGGCCACCACGAGCAACACTTCAAGCTCAAACAGACGGCAACACTTGCACTCAAGATCCAAAAGTCTGGTGGTCAATCCCGAGTTCTACTGCCAGAATTTGGCCACCAAGCGAGCGCACTACCATGGGCGCCACAGTTCGGCTCGGCCGCAGCGCCACTCGCGCCCCCTGCCGGCCGCCGCCACAGCCAACCTGTTGCCGGAACTCCGGCTCGAGGGCCAAAGTTCGGCTCACTTCTCCATCTCGAGCACTGGAATGGAGCAAGCCGAGCTGGTCGCCATCGGGGTGGCCAATTCGGCTCCAGAGCGGCAAGCGAGCCTTGTTAGCTTCAGGCGGGTTGGCGCCTCCTTGCGCAGAATAAGCGACCTGTTCTCAGAGTAAGTTCACCACACAACAACCAATAGTTTACCTTAATCGCCACGAGCAATCCGCGTGGAGCTGAACGCAAACAACTAACCGCCAACTTCCCCAAAAGATCGCGCAGAAAGACCATCTAAGGGACCTCCGATGGCTAGGACACGAGTGTTGAAGGAGGAAAGATTGGGACCTCTCGCTTGAGTTGGCTGGCCCAAATTCATCTGTGATAGATCGAAATTTGCGCTGTAAATCTCTATAGATCGAGCAAATAATTGAGCTAGTAGAACGAACCGAGTTGATGGGCACAAGATAGAATAAAAACACGGACAGCATCGCAAATTGATCCGCATTTTTAATCTTACCTCTGCTATCTCATACTCGTGGTCAGATTGCAGCTCGCATAAGCTGATCCGACCATCTCAATTGGGAGGCCATCTCAATGAGGAGGCTAGCATCATGCGAATCCTCATCTCATGGTTGTTGAAAATTTCGGACGGCCAATTGAACATTCGACCCTTTGTGCGAAGGCAATATCAACACCAGCATATGCCTTGGTGTAGCATCAGTTTGATGAGCTCTCGTCACTTGTTTGCCTCGATGCAACGGATTCAAACCATGGATTGATGGACCGAGTCGTTGGCTGAAATTTCAGCCTCTGGTGACAGTTACAAAAATTGGGATGCCGAACGAGACTTGGATATCAAAGCACAAAACCATTTGGCTATAGATCAAGACTGAATCGGGTGGAATGATCGCGCAGTTCATTCGGAGCTCGATAGTTTGATCTAGCTTTGCAATAAAGAGGACGAGCGGGATGATGAGAAGGGAGCCAACAAGGCATGCTAGATTATTATGCTCCGTGCCAGAGCGACGGCTCGAACAAGAAGGAAATAGGAACGATCTGAGCGCATTGGACATCAAAACCCGCTTGGCCATAGGCTCGCCAGAGGAGAGGCAGCCATGCAACAAGCACCGCATACACACCTGAACGACCACGACAATGATCCCTCTCTGCACCATCGCCGCAACGTAACAAACACCCAATCGACCCCATTCGCTCTTGCCAACGTTGCTCCACTAGAGCCCAAACTTACGCAACAACTCGCCGCCAACAAG
>Ga0209372_1000698_pt1 | contig 10501 bp, 5 predicted proteins | sample AgamicAtPe_FD_187170 | JGI IMG/M metagenome (GOLD analysis project Ga0209372, IMG submission 187170) | Agave microbial communities from Guanajuato, Mexico - At.P.e (SPAdes) (version 2) | ecosystem: Host-associated > Plants > Phyllosphere > Phylloplane/Leaf | place: Guanajuato, Mexico | collected... | reverse complement strand
TCCAATTGAGATCAATTCGTTGCCATGAAAGTTTCAGGAATCTCATTCTGCTTGAAGTGAAGCGGCAAAGTTCATTTGTCTAGCCAATGTCGAGCCAGAATGAAGATCGGATGTCATCGCCAAACGCCCTAGACAGCGCAAGGTGCCTCCCGGTTAAAGAAAGAATTCTTGTTACGATTTCTCTTCCATTCCCTCTACTCTCACAAACTCCATCTCTTCTTATCTCAAGCACTCTCCCAAGAGGCAGAAGCTCACAATAAAAGTCTCATCTTTATCGGTTCAAAACCTTGTGTCATGGTGTATCTATCAATTTTTGGTCAGCTAACCGCAGCAGGGCCCAGCCACGATCGAGCCCCAAGGGCGAGATAACGGAGGGGGTGAGTTCAAACTCGGAAACCCAAGCAGTGTCTTAGTTCTTATACTCTCAGAGATTGAGCACGAACATTCGAATGCAACTATGGGGGGAGCCAGTCAAAATCCCCTTCATTTCGCCCTTCATCTGGCCTAGATTGTCGATTGCTGATCGTTCGTACTGTTTGGCGACATACGACAGCTTGAATTACCACTGAGACAACAAGATGAAGCCCTCGAGCTCCCGAGTGCAAGCCGAGACACAACCGCTCTCATGTCGCGCGGGCGCTCCAATGAGGGGCTCATCCTTTGCTCCCGTCATCCTTGGACTAGTTTCGCCCCTCCGCTTTCAAGAGCGCGCCTCTCGACTTACCCTCGCAGCCTCTTCCGCCGGCTGCTAAACTGTAAAGCCGCCACAATGTGGGCTGTCTCTTCAACTAGAACTAGAGAGGAGAGTGCGGCCGACGGAGTCATCATGGGAGGTGTGCATCAGTTTCACCACACACTATCTCCGTGCACTAGCGCACATGGCCAAACTCTTTGCGCTCTTGCGAGCCAATGCAAGTTCAACCCTCCAATATTTGGAGGGCCAACTCTAGCCGCCCATACTGATTGCGCGCACGCTATGCTCGTTGTCGCTCTTAACTGGCAAGCTATCTGGCTTAACAAATGGTCTCTTCGCGGAGATTGGAGTTAAATGCCGCCAACGTAATTCCAAGCCAAGATATTTTCGTTATTGTTATGAAATTATGTTAAGTTTTGTTATTTATACTCCAATCACTCGATAGTTTGTCCAGTTGAACCCCCGAAAAACAGGTGAGCGCCTAGAGAGTTGGGCAGTTTCTGGTAGAGGCCCCCAATAGATCATTTGTGCGAAGTGAAGGAGCCCAGATAGCCGGTGCATTTGCCCTCCTCACGATACAGAGAAGTTAGCCGAGAATATTCCAAATGGATTCGAAGGATCAAGCCGAAACGTCCGGCAAACAAACCTCGAGCATCAATGTGAACATCAACGGGGACGCAGATGATGGTAATCTCAAGAACATGGATCTCGATACGAGTACAGAATGCCGGGCCGGCCTGAGCAAAGACGAGCTGATGAAGTATGCAACCTTACCGTTTTGGGTTCGTTTGCGCAACATTCTCTTTGCGTCCTTTTGGATCTTCTGGGTTTCCATTCTAGTGGCTGCAATTGGCTACGTTATCCACTCGCCAGGTTGCACCAAGTTGGTCTCGGCGACGAACGTGACAACGCCAGTGCCAGCAAACTCAACCAGCGGTTAGTTGTGAATCGACTGCCATTGATATTACTAGCAGTTTGCTTCTCCTCCATCATCTGCCGATAGACAATGACTAGCAACAAAAATTCATGGGTCAGTAACACTCGCTTTTCGACGATACATCGACGACGACAAGAGCGATGGATGATTTTGGTTAGGAAGAATTGGGGGAAAGTCTACTACTCCCCAATCTAACCTTTTCGGCCGAGATTAAACTCTTTACTGTTACAAAAATTACACAGCACCATTTTCCTCTCATCTCCAATGATTTCAAATATTTAATTGTCGCCTTAAGTATACGAAACTTGCGGCGTGAATCCTGCAATGCAAACTGCATATCACTTGCAATTCGTGCGCTCGTTGCAAGTGAGGTCAATATGGTCGACTGAGGGCGACTTTATGGAAGCTGCCGAGCCTTGATCCCATCTCGGTTGCAGTCCTCCGCTACTTCGGGCGTCCTTCTATCCGGAAACCCTTTCAACATTGTTCGAAAGTGCAAACCTAAACCTCCTGACCAGATCTATCTCCGTACACTTCCACCTCGCCGAGCGTTAGAGACTTAAGCTCAGACTTATTGACCTTGGCCGAGGCTTTCAATGTTGGCAGCTCGTCTAGTATTACAATCCCGCCAGTCAATTGCTTCTCCCAACTCACTCGCTCGGCCACAAACCTCATGATGTCCGCCGAGATGAGCCGACGTCGCTCCTCGGACAACCTACTCAGCTTCTGCTTACCCTTGAACTCTAACTTTTCAGAGCAGCTCAACCTGGCCAATTTGTCGGAGGTCTCAGCGAGCAGCTTGGTGAAGTCACACTCCTGCGAGCAACAATTCGTCGTTGGTACGATGAAAGCGCGCGGACAGTGCTCGACCGGGCCCAGCTTGTTCTCAACACCAACCACGCAAACCCCAGCCACCGCCCAGTGCTCGCTTATCACGTCCTCGAGCTCTTGCGGAAACACCTTCTTTGGTCCGCGGCAATACATCACCTCTTTCTGTCTGCCGATCACATAGAGTTCGCCCTTGGACGAGAAGCGCACGATATCGCCCGTGATGTAGAAGCCATCCTTGTCGAAGATGCTAGAGTCACGGATGAGCGGCGAGCAGCTGGCGTTGGCCTTGGTTAGTCTGATGTCGTAGTATCCGAGAAAGAGGAAGCGGCTGCGAACGTGTAGCATGCCTTGCTCGTTTGGACCGAGCGCGAGTCCAGTGTCGAGGTCGACCACCTTGGCCTCTACTCCAGGCGTTAGCTTTCCGCAGTTGTCAGGATCACTCAAAAAGGTGATCGGATCCACCTCCATTGATGAAACTAAGAAGCACTCTGTGGCCCCGTAGACCTGTTTGATCGTATAAATTTGCGGATACTTGTCGAATAAGGCTTTCAAAGCATCCGAGAAGGTTATCTTAGCCCCAAAAGGGAACACAAACTTGACATGCGAGAGGTTGTACTCATCGAATCGCGGGTGGTTGATGAGTGACTGGAGTGATTGTACTGAAAGACAGATCGAATTGACTCTGTACTTCTTCAAGGCGTGCAGATAGCTCAGAGGCTCGAAGTCGTTAAGAATAACAGTTTTGTGGCCCCATAGGGTCGCTAGCTGCAGAAATATTCGGCCCGACGCATAACCCAGAGGAGATGTGCACGCAAAAACAGGTGTCAGTCCCACAGGGAGAGGCCCAATGCCATAGTTCATGAGAAAGTTGAGGTGCGTGAGTGGAATTGCCTTTGGTCTGCCTGTCGTTCCCGATGACATGCTCATAAAGGCAAACTCGGCCCCATTATCGTCGCAGGCCCGTGGCAACAGGTTTCGCGACGGTGACCCTCGGTGGTCGTAGCGCAGCAGATTCTCAAAGTGCTCGAACTCGCCCGTCGAGTCACCACCTTCCCCGTCCATCGCAACTCCAACCACCTGCTCGCCCAAGTCCAACTCTAGCTGCTTGCCGAAGTGAAGCACATCTCGCCGACAGAACAAAAACCTCGGCCCAACTCGCTGCGCCATATGCAGCACCTCGGCGTAGGGGCTCCTCGAAAGGACCGTGGCCACCACTCCGCCGGTGCAAATGACGGCCAACCCAAGGATGGCCGCATAGTCAGAGGTGTCGTACCTGATGCAAACCACGTCGCCTCGCTTAAGCTGGTATCGGTCGACGAGGGCGCAGGCAACGTTCATCAGCGCATCGGCCAGCTGTCTGCCTGTCCACTGTCTGTCTGAGGCTGCGTCGATCTGCATTGGTGTTTGATATGGGTTAGCTAGCTGAGGACTCGGTGAGCTGTGCTCGACTTGAGCAGTTGTGGACATACTGACCAGGATGGTTTTGTCTGCGCTCTCGCCTCTCAGCTTCTCAATCACAGCCAAGCCGACCGATTGTGTCCTCTCGATCGGTTTCCAGTCGGACTCTCGATCCGAGGTGAAAACGTTGTTCTCGCTGAAAGTCATGCTAGCTGCGTGTGTTTGGCCGTGTTTACCTGGTGAGCTATTACGTCCGTCGAGGAGTGAACTGGCGATGCTCTTTGATGCACGAAGGCATCCGTTTGGGTGCGTAGGTTTGATAGTAAATATGAGCGAGTTCTACTGATGGTCAATCAAGCCTCTTGAATTGCATGCCTTCAGTCTCTCACCACCAGCTGAAATGTATCGCTTTTTTATAAAAACTAACCAAGATCGAGGCCTGTTACTTAAACTCCATCGAACGCTTGAGGAAACCTCCAGTTACATTGCAGACTTTCGTATCCAGCCTCCTTGTTGTGCCTTGTTTTGTTATCTGATTTCTTGCGGAAATAAGATAACAAAACAAGGCTAAAAGTTGAGTCTGAACCTGACGGATAGACTGAATCCCGTCAGTACAGCGATTCAACTGTCAGGTTCATCTGTACTGACTGGTGATAGACTTTTGGGCCGCTGGTCCTAAACAGTGCCGATTCGTGCTATACGACAAGTGCACCTCTTGAATAGTGTAGAGATACGATCAGTTATGCTAAACTTTCAATTCGAGTGTGACAACATGGTTTCGAGCTGCATTGTTTTTGCAAGTCGGATGTGACATTAAGTTCGAGATTCAGTCCGTGTTTGACGACAGCAACCTGCCTCTGCACAACAACGGACTTGTTATCTATCAAGGCCACACTGGAGACATCGGTGCCGAGACGGCCGATGTAGTCTTGCCTGGACTTGCTTACACTGAGAAGCAAGGCACATATGTCAACATGGAGGGTCGGGTGCAGCAAACTCTTGCTGCCATCTCAGGAACCTCATTGGCGCGAGAAGATTGGAAGATCGTTCGCGCAATGTCGGAGCTCATCGAGAAAACTCTACCCTATGACTCGTTACCAGAGCTGAGAGAAAGAATAAGGGACTTGGCGCCTCATCTCGTGAGACATTCTTACTTGAGAGTCGAGCCGAGCACTCTGATTGATCCGCAGAGGAAACTGAACGTCAAACTCGACACCAGCAGCGACCAAAAGGCAAAACTGGTGCCTAGCCTACTAAACATGACCGACTACTATCAGACCGATGCTATATCTCGGAACTCGAAGACCATGGCTAGATGTGTAGTCGCACTTGTTGATGGAATTTAGAAGCATTTTATTGCACCGCCCGTCGGCAGTGATTCTCGAGAGGTGTTGCACTTCAAATACATTGTGTCAGACACGTTGGGTCCCAACATTTTGGTAGCGACGCCACTAGGTTTCCTCTTTTGACACTGAATGTCATTCAATCTGAGATCGATGGCCTAACCGTTATTCTGATACGACTGTGTGGGCACTGTTGTTTGCGCTTGTGTGAGGGCGATCAACTGAGATACTTGCCTTTCCAGTGTCTCTAGCCTCGAGGCGCAGAGAAGATCTAGGAAAAATATCGCCTCGACGGATGAGATTCGTTGCATAGTTGTTAGAGTATACAAAACACTGACGACCAGCAGGATCTTCAAACTCGAGTTTGCTTTCTGTCTCGCTGCCATTTCGATGGATTTTGTGAGCTTTCGGAACGAAAGTTTCTCTAGAGATCTCCCACTCTGATAGTTCGTTTATATATAACGATTGTTCGGATTGACCTTGCAACATATCAGAGAGGTAGCAACGCAGGTATGCGACCCCTAGCAACGATGATTCACTGAACATCCGACCCGAATCATATGGACTCAGCGGTGACCGGAAAGCTGAGCTCCAAGCTCAGTGATGCAAAGCGACGCTTTGGTTGTCGGTAGACGCGATCGACTCATCTAGACTATCGTGATGTACTTGACACAAACTGTTGTTCCATCTACAATTAACTCTGCAGCGTGTATATTTGCCTGATTTGATACCATTTAGAGAAGGGCCAGTGAATCTCCAGGTTGGGTCTGCTGCGAACCGAGATGTTCGACACACCTTCGCCAACGATAATCGGTCGCCAGCTTGTTGAGGACAAACTGGGCAGGTTTGCTCTTCGGCATGACATGATTTCAAGCATGAGGGTTCGGCCATGGCTTGAGTGAGGGCTTGTGGCTACATAGAGCGGATTGTTGGAAAAAGCTGGTCGTTTCATGGTGAGAGTGGCGGAGTTGGAGACTGTGTGAACCATGAAACTTGTTAATGATGCTCAACACTAGTCATCCATCCTGAATTCAAATTCGAACTAGAGGCACGACTGATGGTCGTTGTTTTTGTTCCAAAGCCGAGCGAAGCCAAACGGAAACTGAAATCAAATGATTGTCGAAATCGAACAGCACACTCAGCACAACGAACAACCATCATCCTGTCCCTCGGACACCTGTTCTGCTGAAGTCTTCCCATTCCTGTGATGATCGTGAGTTTAACAGCCGACACGAATCTTAGATAAGTATGTGTCATTATTTTTAGCGATCCTCCCTTCCTAGCCGGTCAAAATCAATTCATGCTCTCGATATGAGCGGAGAAAGAACAAAGACTTTTGATGGACCACAATACAATGAAAGGCCCAGACGTCAATTCGGTAAATCAATGTATTGCTGATTGTCAAGACCTCATACTCCTTGAGGGCCGACTTTTGTTTGTCAATGCGGCTTTCGTTTGTTCGTGGTTGAACGGGGGAGGAAAATGTATGATGCAAGCTAGTGACAGCAGTTGAGTGGGCTAGTCAGGTGAGGCGTCATATCGTTTCTTAAGTTTAAAATCACTCGAGGACCATTCACTGGAGCTCTGCATGACTGAGTCAGCTCCTGTTGGGACCTCCACTTTTAGAGCGTGTTTTTAGAGGTATCCTGCACTGTATGCCGGGTCTTTTCACCTCGTAACCAACCACCCGAAGCTTGGAGACTGAAAAAGTAGACAACTGAAGCTTTATGATTAGCGACCTGCAGTCGCGTTGAAGTCTAAAATCACTGATGCCATGATAATAGCTCCAAGAATTCGCAAACCTTCCCTTTGTCCTTCCGATTGTTAATGCGTGAGCAGGTCGCCCGGCAAGTAGCAACTCAGTGTGGACTTGTGTAAATAATGAGCATCCAACTAGATAGGCTGGCATCTCTGGCCAATTTCTGACACAAAAGGAGTCTTTCTAGCGAGACTTAAGGGACCAACTTGGTAAACAGGATAGAGCTTGGGAGGCGTAAAGAACAAGGGGCATGCAGCAGGAGTTGGGCAGAATCCACCACGAATGAGTAGAACTGCCAACACTTTTGCTTCGTACAACTTTCTGCTTAGCGTGAAACGTTTGCAGGAGCAACAAGTTAATTATCAACCAGCCTTTGAGCATCATTGTACCTGTTCTTGGCTTCTCGGCCTGGTTGGCCGCAGGTAAGGGCTATTGAGGTTTTGCCCGTTCCGTTAGAATCCAGAGTCATTGTTTGGCGGGACAAAGCTTCAGAATCGGCCCGTTTGAGGTGTAACTAGCTAACAGAGTTGCGAAACTAATCATCGACGACATGCCTAGTCTGTCCTAGCAATCCAAACTTTGAGCTCCTAGATGGCAACAGTAGTTAACAACCGCAGTTTCGCGCTAAAAATACGCTCTGGCTCCGAAGTGATTATAAATTGAAGCGAGATCGAGGCTAAAGCCACTAATCTCCTCCTTGCCGCTGTGTTCGTTTCGGATGCACTAAACAAAAGTGGACCGCCACAATAACCCACCCAGGTCCGAATTATGAACCAGACACTAACTCTCTTCTGATATTAGTGATATCTCATGCGGTAATTCCAACAGCGTGAGATCCATAAGGTAGGATTGGTTTTATTACTGCAAGGATTAGCTTCGCTATTCGTGGATCAGCTCATTTTACACGGCATGATATCGATCTACGCGACTCAAACTGCGATGAAACGTGATTGTTGGCTGGATTTCGACCTGTCTCCATGCTAAAAACCACTCATCTGCTCCATTATTTTCCGAAGGAGGTGCCGCACTTGACGTCTGCGCCAAATCCAGAAATAGCAGGTTGTCTCGCTTGCTGGAAATACCGGTTCAACAAGCAGTCCTACGAAGGATGTTTGTTTCAGTCCGTTTCAATGCGGAGTGGAGATATTTGAGGCGAAATGATGACCAATGTAACCTTGCAGGCTGCTTTGCTCTGAATTGCTACGCCTGGTCTAGGCAGCGATTGGCTGTTGCACTCGCTCGATTTTTTGCTTTCTACTATCGTGTGGTAGATATGTTCAGTTTGCCTCAGCCTACGAATAACGCAATTCAATTATAAACGATGACATGGCAGAATCCTGCTATGCTGATTGAGATGCTTGGGGTTAATCCGTTTTGAAGATCAAGTTTACCAACCATGTCTGTGGCAATCCATGCTCCCAAAACAGGCAATGTGAGGACATTTGAGGTAACACAGTGGCCTGGTTTGTCTGCTAGCACTACTTTCCATTTGAATTCTTGATTAAAAAACTTATGCCAGTCTTAAAATTTCTCCTCTTTATTGCACCATAATCAACCGAATTAAACGATTCACCTGCCCCACTATCTTCGTCCAGATTTAGGATACCAGTCCAACTCTTGAGACCCTGAACCATTAATTTTTCTCCGCTCATGAGCAAGTCTCCTTCGATCTCATTATGCAGCTAAATCTTCGAGATGCGTCGCTTTGGTCATCAATTTTGCTGAATTGCATCATTGATAGAATGAGAAGCAAGTTCAGATCTATCTCAGTTGATGAGCCACGATGGGCCAGTAAAAAGGGACGAGGATAGTGAGCTTTGCAACATTTACCAGCTGATCCTCGATATTGATTCCATTCTAACTAGTCCAACACTTTCAATAATTATTTAGCAATTTGTTTCGCTATCGAAACCTGGAAAGTTGATCTCATTGATTCCGAGCAAATCTAATCTCACTCTCTCTGAGCGGGATTGTCTTGTCGCTTAAAGGTAGAGCAATTTGCCAACTTGCTTGTCCACTTTACAATGGATTGAGCGAAATCTGCCATTCTGACATTGCAACTTGAAGTTTCAAACCATGAAACATTTCTACTTCCTAATATCAATCGAGAACAATGCTATCGGCCTACAAAGATACTCTATTGTCGTTTGCATCTGAATAGCCTGAAATTCAGACATGTTCGCTGGATTTTATCTGCTCTTGGCTTCTTGGGCTGGGAACTTCGACTAGGAACGCTTGGCTGGCCGGCGAGACTCGTGGTAGGGGGCGCGTCGAACGCGCAACAATTGCAGGCGCGGGCGGGTTCGTCGAACTGTTCAGAGTCGAAATTCGCTCGCTCGACTCTAACGGTTGTAGAACCGCCTTGAACTCTTGTTTTACACCCCGTGTTGCTATAAACAACATCTAACCCGACGACACAACTCCACCCAAATCAGCAAGAGAGGTTCTGAGCTAGCCATCCGTCAATATGGGTCTGATTATTGTAGTTTTAGGAACGGCGTTTTTCATATTTCTGTTTGCGTTCCTATTCAAAATATCAAGCAGATGAGGCAGAGAGAGGAGGGAATGAAGGGGAGAAATCTTACGCAATATTACTTCAAAGTTTCCAATCGAAGCCCCAAGTTTGAGAAAACTCATCTATCAGTGTTCTCGCGAAACGATCATCAACCAAGCGGACTGCAGAGTATATTGAGGACATCCACTAAGAGAAGATCGTGAGTCAAGGGGCGCCTTCCCAATCTCGGCTAATGATTCCTCAAGCGATAATGGAACTCGTTTTTCCTTAGATTGTATCATGAATGCGAAGTGACCGAACGAAAACAGCATTACGACCAAGAATAATCCAATACTTGTGAGGCGAGCGCTGGGCTAGTTGATTGCGGATAAGATGGACCTGTTCAACGGTAAGTTTAGCTGTGTCTTGGTCATACTGCAGCAACCAACCAGATCTCTATTCATCTTATGAGCACAAAAAAAGTTTGAGAGTGGCGTCCGATTTTGAGAGACTAATAATCTCGGCGCAGTGGAAAAGTAATCCAAAATAATTGATCAGGCTCACTCGCAACACGGAAGTGCTCGTTTCTTTCCATTAGCTGGATTGCCCATTAGTCGTGTGAAATAGTTCAATTTTGTGACTGACGACAAAGTTGGTGCACAAACTGGGGAAACTCGAGCCAAGCTGGCGCGAGAAAAACTATTTATCGCTAATATTATGGGCGGGATATCGAGTTTTAGGTCGTGCAAATATGCACCCAGCTAAGTAGCAATGAAACTCCCGACTAACGTTCCATTCGGAGCAAATTTTGGGAGTTGCACCCTTCGGGATGGATGCTGATGGAACGAAGCGATCGCTCACAGCTCTCCCGATGAAACAAAGATGTGATTGTTCTCATTATTCCATCAATCTGCTAGCTGGCTGGCAAAAATCATATGAGATTTGTCTAGCCCATTTGTGGGGATCACTTTTGTGAGTGGAGTGAGCGGCTAAGCTGAGGTTCAGGGCTGAACTGGGAGTGCTAGGAAAATAGGCATGGAGGGAT
>Ga0209372_1000697_pt1 | contig 10504 bp, 6 predicted proteins | sample AgamicAtPe_FD_187170 | JGI IMG/M metagenome (GOLD analysis project Ga0209372, IMG submission 187170) | Agave microbial communities from Guanajuato, Mexico - At.P.e (SPAdes) (version 2) | ecosystem: Host-associated > Plants > Phyllosphere > Phylloplane/Leaf | place: Guanajuato, Mexico | collected... | reverse complement strand
CAGCCTCAGCCTCAGCCTCAGCCTCAGCCTTAGCCCCAGCCTTAGCCTCAACTCCAGCCGGCCGCTTATTTTGAGAGTTTAAAATTCACGCAACATTTCGTCATTCAAATTGGATTCTCGCTCTCCCCTCCTTCCGCCGGCGCCGCTACTTCATTTCCGCCGCTCGCAAATAAGCCCACGACTGCGTTGCGAGAAGAAGGAGAAGGAGAAGATAAACAAATTTCGCCTCCTCAGGAGTTCGCACTTCTGGCCGGAAATTGGCGCGCGCAAAAGATGGAGCGGCGAAGGCAGACGAGACGCAATAAACTTTAATGGGCCGGCCGGCGCTTCCACTGTGGCCGCTGGCGCCGCTTCTCGCGCCGTTGCCGCTGCCACTGCCACTGCCACTGCCACTGCCGCTGCCGCTGCCACTGCAAACGGCGGTTGCCGCCGCCAAACTCGCCGCTCAGACACCGACGATGCTCAGGTGGCCGCCCAACCGGAAGCGGCGCCAGTCTATGAAGGGCGGAAGTGGGCCCAATATAACTGCATAATCGAGCGCTCGGCCCGCTCGCGACGAGCAGCCGCGGCGGCCGCCGCCGCCGGACCAACAAGTTGGAGGCTCCCCCAACGGCGGCCAGTGTGTGCGCCTGATTGATTGGCGGCCGCTGCTTCCCACTTCCGGCCGCGCGAAAGCCTCCAGCGCGCGCGTGTGCTTGTCAATCAGGCGCAACTTTTGAACCGGCTTTGGGGCGCTGAGCTCGGCGCCGGCGGAAGCGGCCGGCGCGCTCACCTGGCCCCGGGCGCATGGGCGGTGGCGCGCGCGCGCCAACGCAACATGTTGGCCGCCCGTTTGCGTAACATATGGCAAAGGAGGTGTCCAGTTTCCCCGCCGCCGCCGGCCGGCCAAACCAGCCGGCCGGCCGGCCGGCCGTCCAGCAGACCCGCCGACCGGCCCACCACTCGGCCGACCGCCCGACGTCCTGATCGATGGTGGCTATTATTGTTGCCATTGGTCAGCTGGCGCAAAATAATCTCTCGCTCCTTCCGCTTCCGTCTGCTCTGCCCTCAACTTCCACTCTTCCTCCTTGCAATCCCTCCTTGGGCTAGTTTAAGCAAAACTGGCCCATTAGCCGAGCGAAACCAGAGCAAACCGGCGCGGTTTGATTTGCAGCGCGGGCTAAAGTTGGGCGAGCAAACGCAACTCCTAATCGGGAGTCGCAGTGGACCAGCGCCGCGGCCGGCCAACTGCGCTCGACTTGTCACGCGGCCGCCGCCGCCGCCGGCCAGCCGACGGGGGCCCGCAAATTTGCATCCGCCATCGATCTTTGCGCGTGGGCGGCGCTGGCCAAAGCGGGCAGGATTTAATGTGACGCAACCGGGAAGTTGGCTTAATTTTGGCGCTCGGCCGCCAGCTTTTATACAAAACTTTCTTATCTAATTTCCATTTTTCCTCAGCCCTCAGCTCTCGGCTCGCCGCCCAAACTGGCGGCCAGTCTGTCGCGCTCGCGCTCAAACAAAACACAACCAACCCCAAACTCAGACTAAAACTAAAACTAAAACTCAAACCAAATCCAGTGGCCCCGGCCAACCAGAAGCGGCGCGCTTTGGTCACGCGCGCTCGCTCGTGGGAGTCGATGGGTCCATTCCTGCCATTGGCTGATTCTTGATTTTGTGGCCTCAAAATCAAGACGGAAGCGCGGCGCAAATTGAATAGGTGTTCGCGGCGCGTATCTGCTGGCCAGCCGGCCGGCCGGCCTGCCAATCCGGTCGAGTAGCCCTCTGGTCTTTGCTCGGGCCGGCCAGAGGGGCGGACTCTTTGCCGCTCTATATGGGCGAGCGGCCGCACTGCGCACTGGTCTGTCCGCAGGCCATCAATCTGGCCGGCCGGCCGCCAGCGAGCGCACTCATGCAGATGGGCCGAGCGCCACGCTGGGCGTCCACTTTCGCGCGCCTAATTTGAATCTGAATTTATTTAGATTCAATCGGGCGCCCGCTGCAGTGGAGCGCAGAGCAGAGTGTGTTCAAACGCTCGCTCGCTCTCCTGAGCGCGAGCTTGTTCAGCGCGCCAAGTGGAGCGAATTAAGGGTTTGCTCGCTCGCGCTCTAGCTCCCTTCGCGCACTCTGCCCGCCTCTATGCGCCCAGGATGTTTATCCCTCTATGCTTAATGCTCGGCGGTGAATAGTGAAATGACGAGATTTACATTAGTCTTAGCGGGTCGCTGGTTAGCCGGCCAGTCGGCCCGCTCGCTCGCTGGCCAGCGCAGAGCAGAGCAGAGTGGGGCGGCCGGCTAAGCCGGTGGAGGGACAGGAGCGGACTAGCCGGCTCATCGTGATCTATTTAATTGAATCGAGCGGCCCGCAATCGAAGTGGCGCAAGCGGGCGCCTAGTAATGAGCCGGCTAAACGCATTCGCTTATCTGGCGCTGGCGCTGGCTCTAGCGTCGCGGCCGGACGTCCGGCATATAGAGGCGGGCGCGTGATGTTTGTTGTCGCTGCGGCTCTTGGCGTTGGCGTTGGCGTTTGCGTTTGCGCTGCCCCTGGCGGAGCCGCCGCTGGCTCCGCTCGTCCGCCGCTCGCGGGCCAACTTTGATTGATTGAAGTAAGCGGGCGAGCGAGCGAGTTGATAAAAAGCAAACTCTGCTTGCGAGAGAAAATTGGCCTGCGTTTAATTTTGTCGTGCCGCAGAGAGAAACAAAGTTTACCTAACGAGCTGGCCAACAAACAGACAGGCGGACAGACAAACTTGGGGCCCCCAGGCGGCGGAATCTGGTTTGCCGGTTGGAAGCGGCGAGAAGCCGCAAGCGCGCACTGATTGCGCAACTCTATTATCCTGCGCAGGGCGGCCGCTGATGGGCCTTTGGCGCGAACTCGAGCGATTGCATTAATTAAGACGCCGCTAATGGCGCGCCGGCCGAGTCACGTAAGCTAGCGGACGGATAAGCCGGCCCCAGAGCGGCTCGAGAGGAGAGGCGGCCGCCCCCTCCATTCGCGGCCTCCCTTGCCTGGCCAAATCTTCATATTTCCTCGGCTCATTATCATGGGCATCCAAGGATGACCATCGATTATTAATACCGAGCGAGCCGAAGAGATGGACTCGGCCAACGTGCGTGACAAGCGACGATGATTCATTCTGGGGCCCAGATTTCCGGCTGACATGTCGCCGAGCGTCCACCTGACGCGCGGCGCTATAGGCGCCTGCCGGGCGACTCGCTGCAGCTGGCGCCGCGCGTTTGCTCGGCCGGAAGGCAAAGCGGGCTCAGACTTATAGTGGCCCAGATAAGATCTCATCTAAATATAGAATGGAAAATTCAGAATATTTCGGCCCGCTTTGGGCCACCAAACTGGCCGCCAGTTTGGTCGCCCGGCGCCGGCCGAGTTGACCAAGCGGCGCGAGTTGAGTGACGCGCAACACGCACCAACCAGGCTGACCGCTTTCCTCTAAAATAATCATCAATTTGCGCTCGCTGGTCGCCGCCGCCGGAAACGGATCGGCGGCGGCGGCGGCCACATTTGGCCCGCGGGCGCCAGTGTCACTTGCACGGGCCGAGTCGCCGGCGGGCGGAAGCTGGCGCGCGGCCAAGTCGCGCCCGAGATAGAGACGTGTAATTACGCCGCCAGCCGGCCACTCGCGCCCAAAGCTCCTCAGGCCGGCCCAGCAAAAGGTGAGCTCATCGGCGGCGCCCGCGGCCAATCATTTTGGCCGTGTTGTGTCAACAATTTTGCACTTTTTGAATCCGTGATGATGATGATTAATGATTCGGCCATGCAAAGTCGCCTCAGCTGCGGCCGCTGTTTCCCCGGCAACGCCAACGGAGGGGCGGCCGTGCAAGTTTCACGCCAACTTGATTCCCAGACTCGCACCAATCGGCCCCCTTCCAAGCGCCGGCCGATGTCTCACTTTGCGCGCGCGCTCATATAGAGCCTCCGCCGATCAAATCGACGCCCAATGATGGATCGAGCGCAAACTAATTTGCATCCGCCTGACCCGCCGCTTCCGGCCAACCCGCCGCCAAGACCAACTGGCCGCCGCCGCCGCTGCGACGCCCCTGAAGCGGCCGGCCGAAGTCCAAACTGGCGCACTTCAGTCCTATAGATGCGGGCAAATTTAAGTCGCTGATAGAACTTGACAAGAACAAATATTGACACTGAGCTGAAGAAATACAATTCAAATCTAATTTAAAATTTAGATTTTAAAGCGCCAGCTCCTATTTGGGCCGAAGTGATAGGAGCAATGGATACAAGGGACGACGTTTTGCGAAGAAATTCGACCCCCTCCCCTCAGACCCAACTTTTGGGTCGAGCGAGCGCGCGGTGGGCGTTTCGGGCAAAGCGCGCGCAGAACTCTGGGAGAGGTCAGCAAATTGGGCGGCCGCATCATTGCCGGCCCCTAGCGCAAAAGTGTCCATTTCGCCCGATTCGCCTCTCTGTCCCCCCCTCGGCGCGTGTGAAATTGGCGCCTCCGCCCGCCGTCGCTCCAAAGGCCAACGCCAAGAGTTTTACGGCCCCCAAATTATGGCTTCCGCAACGCACGCAAAGTAAATTATCATATTTCACAGATCACGCCGACACGCCCACTTGGCGCGCCAGCAAGCCGGGCGCGCTGAGCTAGCCTATAGAGATGATGATTGAGCTGTCAAATGGGCCGCAACCCCGTTGGCCCATCGGGGCAGCGCTGACTAATGGATTGGATATGCAAATGGGTGACAGGCGCAAGTGGCGTTAAACAAGCGCAAACACAAGCCCTTACAAGCGCGCCTGTCATAACCCCAAAAATCACCATCATCCCGCTTCTGGCCCGCTTGCTACCGGCCGCGCGCGCGCAGGCAAAGCCGCAAATCAATTTGCATAGCGGCGAGCTGGCGCGCTGACAGGGCAAACATTTTGACACCCTTTTTCAGCGGCAAAGCGGGATAAAAAGGCGAGAGCGCTTGTGGCAAAAAGGGGGCAGCGAGAGACTAAAAAAGAGTTTCGCTCACTTTCGTCTGGCGCACGCAGAGCTAGGGAGCCAATTTGGGCACAAAGTTTGGGCCAGATGTTGGCCGCGGAGTCGGGCGCTCTCGCTGTCGCGGCCAAATCCCCCAAGAGGCGCGAGAGGCGGGGAGAGATTTATTGGCGCTCGTGGTTGGCGGCGGGTTGACGCGAGTGCAAACTTTCCTTCACCGAGTCCCGTTAATCGGGCGCCAGTTTGCGCGCTTCCAAGCGCGGGGCTGAATTGCCCCAATTGCGCACGCGTTTTGAGATTTAGGAGCGGGGTTTTGTGCGGGGATCTGCGAGCGAGCGAGTAATTTGCATAAGTGGAGTCCATTTGTTCCCTGTTGTAGCGGCGGTGGCCCCTGCCGCCGCCGCCGCACAGAGTCGAGTGGCCTCAACGGGCGCCCTTGACTTTGGCGGTCGAGAGTGCGCGCCCAAAACCACTCATTTGCATGGCCGAGCTTTGGCGCCACCCAAGCCGCTCGCACAGCGGCCGCCGCCGCCCCATATAGGCTGGCCGGCGGGCCTCTCGCCCTTGGAAAGGGCCGCAAATAATCAAATTTCCGTCGCAAAATGGAAGGCTAGCAAGTGGCGCGTCAGTCAGCCGGCGGCCAGTTGGTCAGCGCGCGAGCTGTCAAGGATCCGCCATTCAAATTGCGCGCGCGAGCGGAATATTTCTCCACGAGCGGCGGCGGCGGCCAATCCAAGTTGCGCGGACCAACTTTGGAGGAGACTTGGTTGCGAGAAGAGCGCTCATTAGAATGATAAAATGTTGAAATTTACACCACTTTTCCAGTGGCCAGTGAGAGAGCCATAAAAGGGAGGCCGGAATAAAATAACAATGGGAAAGTGGGCCGAAGTTGGCAGTTTGAGTTGTTGTTGTTGTTGTTGTAGGCGCTGGCTGGAAAAGTTGGCTTTAGCGAGAGAATTGAATCTTGGCGCGCCCGAGTTGAGTAGCGATTTTTGGGGCTCTGTTGGTGTCTTGTTGGTTGGGCAAACGGGGCGAAAGAGGCGCGCGGCCGGCCCAGTTTGGGTTGGCTGGAGGGAGAAAGTTGGGCGAAATAATAATAAAATTGATCGATTTGATTATCAACGTGGAGCCAACTGGAGCGGCCAGTTGCAGCTGCGGCGGCAACGGCAACGGCAATGGCAATAACAAGTTGGCCTTGCGCGCGCCGCTCGAGTGGGCTAAACAAAGTGCGCTATCTAGTCCAGCGGCTCCCGTTTGTTTGGCCCAGAAGGGAAGCGGCGACTCCTTGCTCGCTCATTATAAATTCTCCCCTCTCGCTCGCTCATTAGGCACCTTTGGCCGGCGGCCGGCCCAAGACGGGGCGTTTTGCCCAAATTGAATTCCCCCTCGCCCAACTAACACCCTGAGCGCGGCCGCGGCCGGCCCAGCATCGAACGGCCGAGAGGAGGGCCAGTGTAATACTTATACTCATATAGCACAAAATTAATGGGCCCGCTCCAGTTTTAGAGCCTCCAGGAGCGGCGGCGAGGTTGGCGCCAACAGGAAGTTGGTTAAAAATGCAACCGGCTCAATGGGCCGTTGGAGCGCCGCCGCTTCCGGATTGGAGCCGATAAAATATTGCCGATTCAAATGAAGAGGAAGAGGAAGGCGAACGAAATGAAAGTAATAATAACGGCGGCGCAGAGCGGCGGCCGCCGCAGCCGCCGCCGCCGCCGCTGAACGCAAAGCCAAGGAAAAGCTGGACGGCGCCCCCTGTCCAGGTTTTGCGCGGCCCGCGAAGCCAATTTGCGACCAACTGCAAACAGGAAATGGGAAGCGAACGCTCTGGGCGTGCGGCGCGCTTTTTGGGCGGCTTTAAAACAAGGAGAGGTTTACATTCATTTTGGGCGCTCGGCCGGCTAAGCTCATTTGTCTTGATTAAGTGGATTTATATAAATAATAGCGGCCGCCTCGCAAGGCCAAAAAGTGGACGCTTGGCTCGCGCGCTTGCTTGCATCTCGCGCTGGAGCAACTGGAGAGCCTTGACCCAAGTGGCCGGCCTGAGAGCCCCAAGATAAGAGCTGGCTTCCCATTTTAAAGGGGCAAGGCCACTGGAGAGCGCTCGTCCGTCCAGAGGGGGCGCTCGCAAGCCAGGTGCGCGCTTTAGGGCCACGGGACGGGCAGGATAACGAGCGCGCGCTTTTAAGATTTCGGCCGGGACTTTGGGGCGCCGAAATAATGGACTGGATTATGGCCGCCGGCCGGCCGGAGCCGATTTGATTATTGGCCCCCGCGCCCTTATAGGTCGGCTTTTGGCGCCCCCACAGAGCCGCTTTAAACTGCGCCGCGCAAGCAAATTTGCATAAGTTGCGCTAACAAGCGCAACGCCCCACTCCTATAGGCGCCCCTTATAGAGCTGCCGAGCCGGCCGGAAGTGGGGACGTCGTCTGCATTTAAATATGCGCATTAATTTAAATTGAATTATCATTTTTATTGCCCGCGAGCTAGCGCGGCCAAGACCAAGAGACTCGGGGACTTTTGGCGCGCAAAATGCCCCGCTTTGCAGACGAAAGTCGGGGATTTTCTGCGAATCCAACTCTGGCAGCCCGGCAACAGCCTATTAATGCTAGCGCGCAAATGAACCGGACAGCAGCCAAATGGGCCCCTCTCAGGGCCAACTCCTCGCTCAGCCTGGCCCTGCTTTGCTTTGCCCATTTGCCGCCCTTCTTGGCCAATATTTCGGCCTCCTTTGGCTCGCACGAGCGCCTAGCGCCGCGAGCCGGCCAGCGCCCATATACGCGCCCATAAGTACATCTTGGCCCCTTGGCCTCGTTGACGGACAAAATTAATGTAAATTGATGCAAACAACTTGCACATGCTACAACAGTTGGCTAAACGCAGCCGCTCATTTGAAACACAGTTCACGTAATGGCGCTGCGCGCAACTTAATCGCCCCGCCCAAGGAGCTGGCCCGCCGAGCTTGGCCGGACTGAGTCGACCGGAAGGGGGCGGCAACTCACGATTGAGGCCGCGCGACTGGCGGCCATGCTAATGGCTGGTCGTTATTTTGCATAATTAAAAGGCTTGCAAGCGGGCGAACAAGTAATTTGCGTCCGCTAGCGCAACTCACCTGGCCCAGCTTAATTAGCGGGCGTCAGGTGGGCACAGTGGCAGTTTATTAAGTTTGCGGCCAGGAGGGGAGCCGCTGGGCCGCTTGCTCGAGCCAAGGGTTTTAGTTGCGCCCCCCAGGAGAGGGGATTTGCGAGTTCCGAGTGCTCATTGTATGCAACGATCGGGGTCGATTATTGTGGCCACTTTTAGTGAAATTGCCGCCGGCCTCCCGAGAGCCAGTGGGGCTCTTGGCTTTGCTGCCGTCGCTGCCGCCGCCGCCGCAGCCGCCGCTGACGTGGCCAATAGAATGGACGGCATTAAAAAACAAACCCACCCGCTCGCCACTCTCGGAGGTAAATTGAAAATTATCGCTGCCCCCAAAAGCGGCCACTCTGAGCCCCTTGGCCCCCGGCTGGCGGCCCTAAAAAGGCAAGAATAAGGAGATGGGATGTGTTGCTCTGGGATTTGCAAGGCGCCCGCTCCAAATTGGGCTCATAAATTGTCACTGACCAATGAAATGGTGGGCGCATTGATTCTTATTTATATTGAATGGGCTACCAGCGTTTGCTTTGCGCAAAGTTGGACTTTTCGGCCCTGTTCAGCCTTTGCGCCTCTCGCTTGGGCCGCACTGGGCCAGCCAGGCTAGCCGCCTAGCTTGCATGGGCCTATTGGCTGCCAAATGTTAATGTGACTTTTATTTGCGCGCAATTCATATATAAGTTTGTATAAATTGGAGCCGGCGAGCGAGCTGGCCGGCGCATAGGGCTCAGCGAGCTCGCTAGGCCGAGATTAATGCGCCCGACGAGCACAATGGATCGATTATTGATTTGATTGCGTCCGCTCGCGCCGGCCGCCGGGCGGATATTGAATAGTTATGAATAGGGAGGAGGGAATATTGATGGGCCAGGCGGCCGCGTTGGGGCTTTATCCAGCAGCATTCGGGGCCTTTTGGCTTTTGGGGTTCTCGGCCGGGAGTTTTGGCTCTGATTTGTGAACAAAACTCGAGCGCCTCTCGCCGGCGCCGGCCCACTGGTCACATTGGCCGCCCTTCGCTGCCAGCCAGCGGCAAGCGGCCGCCGGCGAGCGGTCATTGTCGCCCCGAACGCTGAACTGGCGCTGGCTAACCGGCGGCAGCGGCGAGACAGGAAGAGGGCGCCGATAAGAATCGACGGCCAGCCCGGCCGGCGCAAAGTGGGCCGGCGCCCGCTAATGATCGCAGTGTCCCCGCCAGGCCCGGATGCGGCCGCACATAATCGGGTGGGCGGATCATTAGCTTGCATGGCGGCGGCCCCAAAACATGATAGAGTTGCGCGATATGCTGATCTTGTCGCTGCATATGACACCGCCGGCGCCCCCATGCGCGGCTCGCGTAGGTGTTAATTACAACTTGGCGCAGCTTCCGCCCGCCGGATTGGCCCAAAGGCGGCGCGATGATTAATCGGCGCCGGCCGCTCGCTCGTCCAAGTCTTGGGCGCTAATCTGATTATATAATCAAGAATATCTGTCACTTGGGGCCGAAGGAGGAGGAGGAGGAGGAGTAAGCAAGGCTGGCGTTGCTCTCGCTTGCAAATCTGTGCAACTCTCGCGCGCAAACTGGCCACCGACTGGAGCGGGCGACAAACTTGCAAGAGCGAGCACAGACTTACTTCAGCGCGCGACATATTCTCTCATTTGGAATTGAAATTACTTCCGGTCACTCGAAACACCCCGAATTTGCGCCCTCGCTCTTGTGTTGCTTCCGCGCTCCTTCCGCTTGCAAGCTGCAAGGGCGCTCCATTTCCTCGCTCGCCCTTGGAGGTTTAGTTTTCGTTTGCCGAGAAGTCAACTTGTCAACTTTTCGAGTGGCGTCCATTTGCCATTTTTTACTTCTGCCTTACTGCCTCGGCCCATTTTGCCGCAAGCAAGCCCACCTTGGCCGACTTAGTCCACCAGCTGCCAACTGCTTCAGCCTCCAACTCTGATTGCAACTCGAGCTCGTATATTGAAATTAATGGATTCGTTTAATTTTTCATTCAACTTGCACGTGATTTAAAAACATAAAACGGCCATTTCCGGTCAACTGGAGCCAAGATAAGCGCACGTTTGGCCGGCTTCTATTTATCTCAATGAGACTGGCTAGCCAAGCTTGCTGGCTGGCTGGCTGGCTTGCTTGCTTGCTGAGCGAGTGTTTTTGGGCGCCAGCGGCAAGCAGGACAACGAGCGCGCTCGTCTGGCGCGCAATTTAAAATTATAGCCATTAGTTTATCAACTATCTTGCTGGCCAACAACAAACAAGGCCACTAGCCGCCAGCCTAGGATGTAATCTCGCCAAAGCAAACTGGCCCCAGAATCGTGCTCGCTGAAGCGGGCGCAATATCATTATTGGCGGCGCCCAAGTTCACCTATAGGAATACATAACGAAACTACGTGTTTATGGCAGCTCCAAATTTAAAAATCCCCTTTGCTAGCTCGCGGCGCCGCCCGCCTCTAAAATGGGCCGCCGCCGCCGCC
>Ga0209372_1000695_pt1 | contig 10564 bp, 9 predicted proteins | sample AgamicAtPe_FD_187170 | JGI IMG/M metagenome (GOLD analysis project Ga0209372, IMG submission 187170) | Agave microbial communities from Guanajuato, Mexico - At.P.e (SPAdes) (version 2) | ecosystem: Host-associated > Plants > Phyllosphere > Phylloplane/Leaf | place: Guanajuato, Mexico | collected... | reverse complement strand
TCGGCTTGGCTCAGCTCGCTGGCCGACTTTCGCCCATTCTGCGCGCTCCACTGGCGGCCGCCTTCTGGCTGCGCGCCCGCCAGGCCAAGCGCGCGGCCCAGCGCTCGCCTGCTCGCAAGCCGCCGCCGCCTCCGCTGGCTGGCCGGCCGGCCCGGCAAGCAACAAGCGCTCGAAGGGCACCAGGCTGGCTGCCTGAATCAGCGCCGGCCTTTGCCTCTCGCCCTGCCGCCGCCGCCCGCGCGCGTCTCCAGTCGGCCGCCATGGCAAACGGGACGGAGTCGCAGGATGGGCGCCCTGTTTGCTCGCGGCCCCTGCGCGCGAACCCTCCGCGCTGCAGTGGGAGGTGGCCGGGCGGATGCTCGCTCGCAAGACAAACACAGGCCCGCCCGCCCGCCAATGGGATGCGCCCGCAGAGGGAGCGCGCGCGCAGCCGCCAATGGGAACAAGTGCGGCGGCTCATGTGCAAGCCGCTCTCGCTCCAGACTTGCACTCGCACTCGCATTGGCGCTCGCACAAGTCAGCCAGCCAGCCAGCCTGCCGCCAGCCGCCTCTGCCTTATATGGCCAAGCGGCGAGCGACGCCCAATCCCTTATAAGGTTCACACACAGGCGCGCGCAGCCCGCAGACAGCCAGGCTGCGTGTGTCGGCCGGCCGCTAGGCTGCCGCCCCCAGCGCCCTCGCGCGGCGCCCGCTCGCACTGGCCGGCCGGCCGGCAGCCAAGGTCTTGCCGCCGCTTGGCCCCGTGGTGCGAGCTTCGTTTTGGGCCCGGACTCTGCAGCCGCAAACTTGCCGACTTCAGCCAAAACTAGACTGGAGCGGCGGAAGTGGCCCACTTGGCTCCTAACTCGCGGCTCAGCGTCAGGAACGAGGCTGGCCGGCTGGAGCCGATAGGAATGGAAGGCGATTGAAAGCAGATGCCCCACAAACAAGACGGCCTCGGCGGGCGCCCATCCTGTTGCGCCGGCTCGGGTGTCGCTGCCGCCCCCTCTCGTTTTGTTTTGCTCGGCGGTGCCCTCCAGCCCGCCAGATGGCGTCTAACGCGCCTCGGCCCCCGAGCACAGAGTGCGCGGCGGCGGCGGCGACGGCGGCTGCGGCAGAAGCAACAGGCGATGCCGTTGCCCAAAGTGATTTGGCAAGCTCTCGCTGGCAAGCCAATCAATGGCTTTCGCACACGCACCTGAGCTCGCGCCTCTCCCAGCCAAACCAGCCGGAACTGGCTGGCCCATTGTTGGCGGGCGCGCAAATGAAGCGATCATCAGCGCTCTGCTTACACAATCAAGCCACTTTGCGGCGACGACGACGACAAGTGTCAGTTTAACTCGGCATCAGTGGCTCCCCATTGTCAGCTTGCTTGCTTTTGCGTGAAATATCAATTATGTGGAGGACTCCCCGGGGGTTGATGTTGGAAAGAGGTGCAAAGGCGTCACCTGACAGCACGCAACAACTCCTCCTCTGGCCCTCCAAAGCCGGCTATCCATTGCTAGCTCTTCAGCTCAACACCTGGCCGGGGCGCGAACAAGCTCCTGAGTGACATCCGCTCAAGTTGCTTACTCTCTCTCTCTCGCTCAATTCAAATTGCAAACCCCTTTCTCTCTCTCTGGCGCAAACAATCGAGCTGTCGAGCAACAAAGCAAACGCCGTCCAAACAAACAGGAGCCGCTCGCTGAGTTGAGATTCAAGTTTTCGGCCAAAGTTTGGGACCGATTTGGACCCTCTTGAACCTCTCTTTGGGCGTCAGTCTGCTGCGTGCATCCGATTGAGGCGCGACCCGCGACCAGAGGCAAGAAGGAGCGAGAGGTAGGTAGCAAATTGTTCTATAAGCCGCCGAGTGGGACTGCAACGAGCGATAGTGGCAGCGGTGGGCCGGCAAGCTTGCGCTGTAAAGACAACAACAACAACCACAGCAACCGGCCAGGAGATGGAGAAAACAGAGCCGATGGAGTTGCGGTGCAACTTGAGTCTGCCGCTTGAGGCCCAACTCTCGCCCAAAGCGGCTCCGCTCGCCAGACTGACGGATTTAAAGCGTGCCAGCATGATTCATCTGAACGCTCCAAGCTGCCGGCGTCTCCTCTCGAAACTTCCATCGGCTGCAAGTGCGGCCCAAAAGCAGGGTTAGCCCGATTGCAAACGCGGACTCTCCTGAGCCAGCGATGAGCAAGCGAGCTAGCTAGCTGATTGGTGAGCCATACACGAGAGCTGCCATTCAACCGGAGCCTCAAGCCACCACTGCGCCGTAAAGCTGAACACGACACTTCCATTGAGCTATATTGATATCACTCCAATCAGCGACTCTCATCGTGAAATCCCACTAACAATAACCAAACCGCCGCCCCCCTTAAATTTTTAGTTTCACTTTCAGGCGATCGAGCGAGCAAACTACAGTTGACACTCCACCTGCGCCCAAGGCTAACAAAAGGCCTCAAACGTCAGCCACCCTTTGCTGGCCCCCAATTGGCAACCTGTGCGAACGAAAGCTACGCAAGGATAGTTGGAGTTAGGGACAGAGATAGAGGAGCGCGACACAGATAGAGGATCTCCTGCAATAGCGAGCAAAGCCGCAACAACAGCACCAACAACAAGTGGGCCCAAAATGGCCGACCAGGATTCCTCGTTCGAAGTTAGCCAAAAGGCTAGCAAGTTTCCTCCAACCTTAACAAGCAAGCCAGTTGAACTCAAGTCTCAAGCTTGCGACCAAATTGCAAACGATTCAATGAGCGGCTACTACCAAAATGTCACCCAAAAGGCCAAGCTCATCCTGCCGACGGCCATTTGGATTCTCATCATCGTTGGCGGCCTAAGCTTTTTGAGCCTAATGATGACGCTGAACAAGAGCGTCACAACGCTCGAAAATCTGGTTGAAATTGAAAAGGTGAAGGATGCCAAGTTAAGAAGCGAAATGGGAGCGCTTAAACGCGAGCATTCCCATCGACTGGCGCCCATCGCCGAAAAGTTGGAACAGTCTGGCGGCAACAAGGGGCAGCAGCGGCCGACTGACGAGGATGAGGATGAGGAAAGGAGAGGAGGAGGAGGAGGTCGATTGCGCGATCATGAGCATCACAGCTTGAAATCTTCCTGGTTTAGTCTACCGAGCTGGACCTCGCTGGAGCCGAGGAGGTCGGCAAATAGACTGGACGAGAATCCGGACGAGATTCCGCCCGCAATCAAGAGTTTGATGGACGACCTGTTCCAATCGCCGGCCTTTGGAGGTGACAGCCCGATGCCGGCCAGTGGAAGCATCGTTATCGCCTCGTCAGCTGATGCAAAACCGGAGGGCAACTTCGGTTTGATCGAGTCGATGGTGAAACAAGTGTTCAACAATAACCCGCTCGATTCTGAAATGCCAAGTCCCCAAATGGACGTGAGGAGGCCAGAGGAGAGAGAGGAGAGTAATGTTGGATCGCTTGTAACGGCAAACATTGATAAACTCAACATAAACATCAATATGAAGCAAGAAAAGGAGCACCATCGCAAGAGGAAGCCGGCTTTCATTCGTGAGGAGGAGGAGAGGGATAAAAATGCTGGCCTCTTGGACAAGTCCATCGATGGTTTGATCTCAAAACTAATGGAGCCAGCGCTTCAAATTGAACCTGTACGCCCGCAAACATTCCTGTTCCCACTCGGCCATCCAGGTCCAATTTTAAACAGCGAGCAAGCGCCAACATTCAAGCCCGTAGAGCCTCACCACCATCACCATCACCACCGACCAGGCCACAGACTACCATTCGGCCACCCATCCAACGTTATGATTCCCATTCCAAAACCGAGCCACCCACAACCCTTGGGCCTCTCAGATGTTCCCCTTCTAGCCAACGAGCTAGACAGACCCATCAGCGGCGGGCCCAGGTTGCCCTTGCAACACGATGAAGGATTGCCAATAATCAGCTCGCCCTATGAGATTATGCTTCCAAATTTAACTCCAGACGAGGAACGAAAGCAAAGCCAACCAATTGAGGCGCCACTTGGCATCATGAACCAAGAGCTCGCTAGCTCATTGGCGCAGAGTCTATTCGGAGATTTCCAACCAATAGGCTCAATCGACGGCTCTCCAGGTAAAAAGGATTCGGCTCCAATTGAGACAGTGGTCATGCTCAACGGCAAACCCCTGAACGATAACAAACATGGGCAAATTTTTGACAAGAACGAGGATTCTGATAAAAAAAGCAACCAAGTAAGCGAGTTGTTCAATCTCTTCTTTGGGCCACCACCAAACTCGAAGCTCGTTGTTGCGCCTCAAGTTGTCGAGCCAATAATTAAGCCCGAAAAGAACCTGTTGAAGGTTTCATCCAGTCAGGAGGACGATAAAGCTAACGAAAAGGCCAACTCGCCGCCGCCACCGCAGCAGCAGCCTACAGTGGAGGAAATCAAACCAACCAGTCCCCTATTCAAGATCGACACCTCAACTGAGGAGCCCACAAAGATACCAGAGAGTATGATTGAAGAGGTTATAAACAGCATGTTTGCCTTGCCACAGTTTTCCAACGAGCAGCAACCGATCAAGGTGGCCAGTCAAATGAGCGGCCAAGGAGAGAAAGGTAAGTAGTTGCCCTTGCAAAACAATCAGCGCTTGCTATGCCCAAAACTGTCGCCCGCTTACATGGCCCCTCCCCCGCTTTTACCCCCTTATCTCGGCACCCCACCCGCATCCAACCTCCTCGCTTTCAAAAAACAACTATCGCTTTGCTCAAACAAGCCAACGCAACCAGAGAGTCAATGCTCTGCGATTGCCACAAAACTGGCACTAGCGCAACTGGTGCACCTGCGCATGCTAGCGGAAGTAGCGCCCAATCGAGCGGCCCCTCCTCCAGCTCGGCAAGCTCCAATAACGTCACCTCGCCGGCTGGCCATTCGGCGGCTAGCTCGACAGCCAGCAGCAACACGCATGCCACTGGCTCAGCCGCTTCTGGCGCCAAAACTACGCCTGCACCAGGCGGCTCAACAACGGCTGGCAGCTCGTCCCAAAGTCACGGTAGCTCAGCCAGTGGCTCGGGCCAGCTGAATCCGGTTGGATATGCGGCGGTTCCAAACGTGCAGGGTGCGCCTAGCGCGTTCACGACCAATCCCAATCAGATGCATTCAGCTGGCCAACAATCGGGCACCAGCGCACCCAAACAAGTTCAACCAGGTGTCAGCTTCGCTCAAGCTGGCACACTGCTTTCAGCGTTAAATAATAGCACTGGTGGCTTCATTCCGCATCTCTTAAATCGCTTGAACTCAACACACATCCCTTGCGATAAGAATAACTCAACAAACCCGTTTCCGCCGCTTGGCTCTCTTGCATCACAGATACCGAGTCTCCTTCGCCCATCGAGCCCGCATTCACCCTCAACCAGCCCATCGACAGCTGGTAAAAGCTCTCAGTCTGGCCCAACTCCAGCTCCCAAACCAAGCGGTGGCGATCTGACGACAAAACCTCAACCCACCACTACCCACAAATCCTCCTAGGATTTATCCCATCAGCCCAAACCCAAACCAATCCCCGATTCAGCATTGTTGAGCACCAAGAAGCCGTGTTTAACTGTGTTCTCGAAATCTTACCCAACTCCCACCTCTCACAATGTCTGAACTCACACAAGGAGACTGACAACTTGACTGACCGAAACACATTATAACAATTGCAGAAATAGTCCCCGTCGATCCTAATACCTCACCAGAATCAACGCAGATACACGCACCTGTAGTCGAGATAAAGGTAACAAAGGAGCCCAACAGTGATGCTGTTCCAATATTCATAGCTAAATCCCAGACATCAACGGTTGTCAGTCCAACTGTTGAAACATCACCGATGCCCAGCACGAGCAAGCCGAGCCCTAATCCATCGTTATCTGATACAAACAATCAGGCGAAATCGTCCGCAGAGATCAATACAATCAGAAATCAGACAAAATCCTCTAATTCAATCGCAACCAAAGCATCGCCAATCAATTCCAAGGTGATATCTGTAACCACGGAGTTTGGGCCAGCATTAGAGCCGATAAAAACAGTTCAAGCTGGAACACCAGCACCATCCAACGCTACCCAGACTCCCCAAAAATCCTTCCTCCAAAGAGCCGACGATTTCATCGAAAGAAGCCTAGTAAGTTTCAGAAAACTATTGACATGATGATGAGAGCAAAAATTATAAGTGTATCTCGACGGATCATCACGGAAAATCTTACACGGAGTTTGTAAAATGTACTAAACGTTTAATGACAAAAATAAACTATATCATCATTGGGCCTCAGAGGAAACTCCCGACAATTGTATTGGAATCCTTCCGATGGTTCGAAAAGCCACTTGCTCACCAGGTTGAATTACGAGGTTGAGTTTACATTGATGTAATCTTTTCCTATCCAGAGTGCATAGTATGTGTTCTTTAAGATCGTGTTCGATGATTAAGAACACCTTATCTTCGTCTATGGGGGCTCGTTTGTCCTTGTTGATCGCATCACAGCCACAGTTCGGTAGTCTTTTATCATTTGGTTGAAGCGATGCCATCAATATTTGGTAGTTGGATAGGGCTGTATGAGCGTAACGCTTACCATTCTCAAGCTTGAAGTTGAATGCATTGGGGAACTCATGTCCTAGTCCTGGATGCCTTCTTGCCCTCCTTATTGAATTCATTGTATCCAAGTCTAAGTTCGTTGAAGGATTGATTCTCTGGTAAAAATCGTAATTCCTTCATGTAAGTCAACCCACGTGACTTTCGCTAGTATAAGTGTGAGCTAATGTTTCCACGTGCACAGCCGGGGCACAAAATCGTTTGATATCCTGGGTTAGTATTGAAAAGTTCACCTCTGACCCAGGGAGGACAACCGATTTCGGGCTTAGTGTTTATTTTTGAAACGAGTTGATTGACTCTTGTCCGTGCCATTAAACTTAACATGGAATCTCAACTACAAGACATAAGAGACGGTACAACATTAGGCATGATAAATCAGCTCAAAGAAAGCGTTATAGATTGCGCGAAGAATATCAAAAGCAACGATATAACTTTTCACATTTCCACTCTCCCAACAGTGAGAGAAAATCTAACCAGGTTAATGGATAGCTATCTTGAAACCGTCCATAGTGTCGAGTCCTGCCAAAATGCTTTCACAAAACTGCACGAGCAATTGGAACAACTGGACGACGATCAGGTTGAAGAGTTTGTCGACTTGAACACTTATTCAGAAAAGTTTAAACATACTATCGAAGAGGAAAGGGCAGTTTTGAACAGTAGATTCGATGGGAGAACGGCTCAGACTGAGCTGAACGAAATCATTGGCCCGCATATCGATGAGGAGATTCAAGTAGAGGCTCCTGAATGTCAAATTCCAAAGGATCCGATAACGAAGAGAGACATCCAAGTGGCTGTTAAGAGTACAGTCTGCCACCACATCTATGATCAGGATGGAATTGAGGAGTACTTTCGCCAGAAGGAGCAAGCAAAGAAGACGAGAATTCAATGCCCGCAAGCTGGTTGTACAAACAAAAATATGAAAAGAACCGAATTGATCCTCGACGAAGAAACCAATCGACTTATTCAGGCCGCATCGAACAAATAATAAAGTATATGGCTAGCGAGATCTCACTCACGAGAGTTGGTGACATCGTTCGACAGGTGTAAACGAGAGAGTTGGATGATTTTTGGGTCAGAACCTTCCCTTCCAAGATCTAATTCACCGGTTGTAATTTGAACCGGTTCACTCTGCTTAAGGTCTTTGGTGCTTGACCTTCAATAGAGGTATCGCCATGCTTGTTGATGTGATGCTTTTTGGAGATGGTTTTTATCCCGTTACAGAAATAAATGCTAGGCTAGATTCTATCTGTTACAGTGATAAAGCGCCTCGGGTTTGTTCGCGGTCGAGCGCTAGAATGCGTGCTATTTAATTTTGCACTCTTGAAAAACTTGGAACAAAGACTTGTAGTGCGAGCTACAGCGGCAAATTGACCTCTCAATCTGACAAAACAGATCGAGATGTTCAATCTGAAAAGTTTTATTAAAGATGCAACTGCTCCTTACCTCCGATATCGACCAACGGACTCGATACTCAGATACTTAGGGATAGCTAGAACGGCTTACTTCCTCTCAACAATAGGTTTGCTTGTCTTCGTTCTGCGATCCCAAGAACGTGAACAAAAGCAAGAGGATAAGGAGCGGCAACTTAGGATCGAGATGGGCTTTCCGGTGATTGTTGACCACAGTGATGGTAAGTGGTGCTCATCTAAAAGACATTGGCTCAGATCACACTGTCCTCTACCGATTCCAATACTAACATAAACTCTATCCAGCTCACAAAAATTTGAGAATGAAAGGTGTCGAGAGTGGTTATGTTTATGAGTATCGGCCAGAGAGAGGAATGATCAAAGTACCCTACAACAGGAAAGAATATCTTGAAAAACTTGAGACGGAGGCTTTAGAGAGGTCTAAGGATGCCCAGAGAAAATTGATCGCAGAGGGTAAAGAGTTGCCACGTGGTGCAATTAAATTGATATAGTGGTAGTGGAGTGCTATAAATAGTTATTTATCTAGATTTGTATACACAAGGTTTGAGCTCTATATTCAGGCATGAATTGGAATAGTCTAATTTGGAGTTGGTTTTACTGAAGTGAAAAAATGTGAAGTAGCCGTTTGGTTGGAGGCTCTTGATTGATTTCGATTTGAGGCCTAGTCTCTCAAGCTTACTAGCCCACACTTTCTCTTTACCTTCGAATCTCGAGGTCACTTCCACTATGAGTAAGGAGGCTCCGAGCTTCATGACTCTCTTCGCCTCAACAATCACTTTTCCGAGATTCCTGGCCATCAGGCTGAGCGAATATACTATACAGTGTACCGACTCATCATCTATTGGAAGCCTGTCCATATTCGCTTCAATCACATCCTCATGAACGGATACCAAGTCGAAGGAAAAAACTCTAGCCTTAGGGGGAAGTTTTTGCTTCAATAGCGGTTCGCGACCACAGCCAACATCGGCGAAGGTGTACCTGCGGATAGATTTCTTTGCCAGGAGTCTTTTCTTTATGAACTTGACGATATAGTCGATTGGCTTCGTTGGCCACTTTTCACAGACTGCTGAATAAGCATCGTGATAGGCTAGGAAGTTTTGTCGATTTAGTTTCAAACCTTCTGTATCACTTGTGTAGAGCTTCTCGTCCATCAATCTCAGTATTGAAGAGGACATTTGAAGCTTGCAACGGTCTAGCAGATCTAGATTGTTCGTCACCTTTGGGAGAGTCAGTTTGGAAGTAGTTTTGCTCTCATCATCACCTCTCTCGCTCGTTTTCGCTTCAGATTCCTTTCGTTTCTTGCTGCCGTTGATGAATTTAGCTAGACCAAGTTTGCGAGGACGCTTCTTCTTCTTATCTTTCAGGAGATTAGACTTGGTAGATTTCTTGCCATTTTTCCCTGCCTTAGCCATGATTAACGATCTACTATTGTCAGAATGGACAAAATGGTCATGTGGAAGATATTTATTTATTATGTTGCTTGCGATCACCGTGAAAATAAGAGGCATCATAGATGCAAGCAACAGCGAAACTGCGGTGCGTCGGCCAACGAGCGTTCAATTACTAGATCATCTCCAATCGGAGTGACACAAGTTTGAGTTACATCAACACCTGAGATTAGTAGGGCTAGGTTTGTGGGCGCTTTACAACCAACGAACAATCATAGACACCTCTGATGACTCGTAGTCGTAATCCAGGAACGTCTGGTGTGCGATGTAACTTGACTAGAACAGTCGAGTGCTCTTGTAGGTTGTGCCCAATTCCGGGGACATAACAAGTCGCCTCTCTACCGTTAGACAATCTCACAAGGACGCATTTCCTATTGGCGCTGTTAGGTTTCTTAGGCTTCTTGATGAGAGTTTTAAGGACGACTCCACGCATCTGCGGCCTGTAATCTATGGGACTCCTCCTCTTCCGTTTCTTAACGAAGCCTCTTGCCTCGAGATTGAACAGGGATTGTTGCTCCTTCCAAATGCGAGCTTCCTCATCAGAGTTATATCTTGTAATATCTTCTTCTCCAGGCCGAAATATCTGGGGTGGCTGGTTGATGCCTCGCATGATACGAATCCGATTGTCTGACTTGAAAGTCCTTGCGATGACGTTACCGATCGAGGGAACGATGGACTTCAACAGGCCTACACCAAACATGGTTGAAAATGAGTTACTAGCTGGTTAACCGCGGCGTTGCTCGCGGTGAGAGAATAGATACTCGGAGGCGAATTGTAATGATGTGTTTTTATTTTGAGCGCTTGATGAGTGGAGACCGATGAAGAGCCCGGCATGGTATGTGTGCGTGCGTCCTCGATTTGACAATCGGGAAAGGTCCTCGAGGAAACGTGCTGGACCCTCGCCTCAATGGTTGACGGCAGCTCCGGATTCCAAATTCGGCACCTGCCGCTGAGGAGAGAGAAAGGTAATGAGAGAGACCGAATCTTCGAACTCTCAGACAAGACCTTTCCACCGAGGCGGCTCACAAACGCACCTATGAGCTTGGCATGATGGTGAAGAAGATCAAATTTACAATAGGGAGAGATATGTTCTCGAGTAGCGGAAGAGGCGTTATAGCATTCACCTCTCGCGGAAACAAGCGCTTGCATTT
>Ga0209372_1000693_pt1 | contig 10595 bp, 16 predicted proteins | sample AgamicAtPe_FD_187170 | JGI IMG/M metagenome (GOLD analysis project Ga0209372, IMG submission 187170) | Agave microbial communities from Guanajuato, Mexico - At.P.e (SPAdes) (version 2) | ecosystem: Host-associated > Plants > Phyllosphere > Phylloplane/Leaf | place: Guanajuato, Mexico | collected... | reverse complement strand
AACATTTACGGTGGACAATACTTGGGCCAGATTCGTCGTACTCTTGCTTTGAAATCCACATTTGTTGAAAGGTCGATAGCGAGGCCAAGATGGAGCCACCGATCCAGACAGAGTATTTACGCTCTGGTGGAGCGATGATCTTGATTTTCATTGTGCTTGGAGCTAAAGCGGTGATTTCCTTTTGCATACGGTCCGCAATACCTGGGTACATGGTTGTACCACCAGATAGGACTGTGTTTGCGTATAGGTCTTTACGGATGTCGACGTCGCACTTCATGATTGAGTTGTAAGTTGTTTCATGGATACCACAAGATTCCATACCCAAGAAGGATGGCTGAAATAGGGCCTCTGGACAACGGAAACGTTCATTACCGATGGTGATGACTTGGCCGTCGGGCAATTCGTAGGACTTTTCCAATGAAGAGCTTGAGGCAGCAGTGGCCATCTCTTGCTCGAAATCGAGCGCAACATAGCAGAGCTTCTCCTTGATGTCACGAACGATTTCACGTTCAGCTGTGGTTGTGAATGAGTAACCGCGCTCGGTCAGAATCTTCATCAGATAGTCGGTTAAATCACGACCGGCCAAATCTAGACGAAGGATTGCATGGGGCAGAGCGTAACCCTCGTAGATGGGAACTGTATGCGAGACACCGTCACCAGAATCCAACACAATGCCTGTTGTACGACCAGACGCGTATAGCGATAGGACCGCTTGGATGGCAACGTACATTGCTGGTGTGTTGAATGTTTCAAACATGATTTGAGTCATCTTTTCTCTGTTCGCCTTTGGATTCAGTGGAGCCTCTGTTAGGAGAACTGGGTGCTCCTCTGGCGCAACCCTGAGCTCATTGTAGAAGGTGTGATGCCAGATCTTCTCCATGTCATCCCAGTTGGTCACAATACCGTGCTCGATTGGGTACTTGAGTGTGAGAATACCCCTCTTCGATTGGGCTTCGTCACCGACGTAGCTGTCCTTTTGGCCCATTCCAACCATCACACCCTGGTGACGGGGTCGACCAACGATGGATGGGAAGACGGCGCGCGGGGCGTCGTCGCCGGCAAAACCAGCCTTGCACATACCCGATCCATTGTCTACGACGAGAGCTGCTACCTCATCATCTGCCATCTTGCTAGCTTACTAGGTTTGCTATGCTGGTTGTTGTTGCTGTTGCTAATATTGGTGTTGGTTGGTTTGTTGTAATTTGCTGGCGCTTGCCTGCCGATCTGGTCACTCGCTCGCTTGATGCGTTATGTTCAAGTCAGTCGAAGTTAGTGGGCGACGTTGGAAAATTGTGATTTCTTTTCTAGCTGATCGGATTGAGTATGTGTGTGTGTGTGTGAGCGTGAGCCGGGGAGGAGAAGCGCGTGTTTAGCCAACCCTACTAGAAATGACGAGTATAGCAAACTTCGGCGGATCTAACGTAAGTATCGATTTGATGTCCTCTCGGTTTGGGCTGCTCGCTGCAGTAATATCAGAGAGATGGAGAGAGAGAGAGAGAAGGAGCTCAGGCAGGCGGACAGGCAGGCAAGCGTACGAAGAGCTCGGGATTTTGAACCTAAAAGCTTTCGCTCGCTTTTGGCAGCAGAGGCGGCGGCGGCGGCGCCGCTGTTGTTGCTGCCGTCAAACCACACACACACAAGCACACGCACACACAAGCACACGCCCGCTTTGGCTCCACTCGGCCCATTCGGCGGCGCTCAATTCTCTCGAGGCGCAAATCCCCCAGCCAAACTTCCCTGGATGGCCGCCAGCGCCGCAAGCAAAAGCGCCGACAGCGCAAGTTTCGCCCGCCGACAAACAGCCGCGCACGCACACACACACACACAAACACACCCTTGCTTGGCCGAGGCTGTTCCCTTCTTTTTCCTTATTCGGCCGCAACTTGAACTTTGAGCTGGCGCCACAGGACAGTGCGGCGCCACCAAGCCGCTCGGTGTTTCATGAGTGGCTAGCCATTTTGCGAGACGGACGCAAGCAACATCGGATGGGCGACGCGCAGCGCTAGTGCTTCATTCTACACGCACGCACACACATACACACACACTCGCGCACAATCCAGTTCATCATTGCGCTTGCCTCCCATCGCTCGCCGGCTAGCCCGCAACAAATGCCCAAAAGCACCCGCCACTGCCAGGGCGCAAGCGTCCGGCACACAAGCACAGGCAACAGTTTCCGAATCCATCAAACACTAACCCGCCGCTTGCGCATCAATGGTGGCGCTTTTGCACCCGAAATGTGTAGCCTACACACAAACCCGCTCACAAGGGCCTCCAGTAGGCCAGCGCGCCTCGAGCCTCTGCAACAGCTGATCGCCTTGCGTCAGCCCTCCAGCCGGCGCCTCCCTGTGTCCGTTCGCCGGCGCCTGCTTCCTGCCGGCAGGTATTCGGGCGGCCAGCGAGGGAAAAGGCCTGCTAATTGTCCATTCTTCTGGACACCAGCCGGCGAGTTGAGGGCCAGAGGGAGGGCGGCCTGTTCTGAGTGCCCGCGCGTCGAGCGGCCGGCGCGACCAGCTTGCCAGCAACCGGAGCCGGCAAGCGGGATGGCCGGCAAACAAACAGGCTGAATAAATACAAAATGTTGCGCCGCCGCCGCTGGGCCGAATGGGAAGTGTTACGATGGTATTTTTATTGCCTACCTTTGAACTCTTATTCGGCGCTGTTGTGTACGGCGCGCCGACTGGCGCCGCCACCATAATGCAATGCCACTCTGCCCATCCCGGTGCAGCTGGCCGCCGCCACTGCCACCACCAGTTTGCGTGGAGGCGCTCAACCTGTGGCGCCTCCACGCCAGCCGATCGGCCAACGAGACTCAATTATTATTATCCACCAGCCGAATTACCTATTCAATTAGGCCGCCAGTTCACCTGTAACCTGGCCGCCGCCACATCTCTTGTTACAGTGGCATCTTGATCCCTTCAACAGGTTGGCCCACGTCAACAGGTGAAACATTTGTTGCCTGAATATTCAGTGTATTCAATGGGGAGCATTTGCATGAATTGCCTCCTTCTCTCCAAGAGTCTCGAAGGCGAAATTTTAAAACTCTCAAAGGCAACGCTAACTAATTGACAGCGAGATGTTGGCAAGATAAGATTGGGGATCGTTGGGCCTTTCGAGTTCACAGCTCGAATTGCCGGCGCAATTGGCCCGATTGCTCCTACTTCTCTCCATTCCATTCAACTCGAAGCAAGTCCACTCTAACCTCACCTTGCCGGTGGCTCTTGCTTTGGGCATGCAAAAGTATACACACATTATATGTATTTTTGCCTCGCAGCTAAAATCTTCCTCCGCTCGCTCGCTCGTTGCGCCGCAACAAACAGGTAGTTGCGCGACCAAAGCAGGCCTGACCCAACTAGTGGCAAGCGAGGGCGAAGGGGCGAAACATAGAGTTCAAGTTGGTTGGTCTAGTTGGAAAAACGCGAATCAATTGTTATAGTGAGCGGTCATCTATTTGATGGAACGTTCAAAAGTTCAAACGCGCCTATCTCGCTGATTGAGTAGCGGCAGCCAGCCGATCTCCGCCTTTGCATGGCCGGCCAAGTTTGCCCTCAGTCTCCTTTGGCATACACGCACACAGCCAGCTTGGCGCCCACTGGGGAGGAAAGTGGAGCCAGTCCAAACGGTAGCCAGCTCGCTTCCGTTTGGCCGTCATGAACTTGGATTTGGCTCCATTGCTTGGCGCTCGTTTGTTGCCTTTGCTCTCTCGTCCGCGTGACATTGCGAGCGCGAGTGGCGCCCCCGAACCAGAGGCAGGAGAACCCTCTGCTCGAGCCAGATCCGCTCACCTCCAACTCGGCTCTCCAAGCTCCGCGAGTAGTAATTGAATTCTGCTCCAAGGCTCCATTCCGCCGACGGCGCCACCGTCCGCCCCATCACAATCACTATCACAATCACCGCCATCAGCATCGGCATTATTGCCCTCGCCAGGCAGGCCGATTAGCCGACTTCTTGCTGCCTGCGCGCCGACTTGTTGGCCGGCCAGCCGAGTCCAGCTCGCTTGGGTGGAATATGGCGCCAGATTGGAAACAGGCCGGCCAACTTCCTGGCCGTTGCTTCCTGTTGCGCGTTAGCGGCGGATCGAACTCGAGCACTCGCCTAAGGCCAAGACTCAGGCCCGGGGACTCACTTGGTCCTCCCGCCGACCTGGCGGCCTACAAGTAAGCGGCCGAGCTAGCCAACCGGCGGCTCGCTTGACTCGCCCTGCCGGGCCGAGCGGCGCTGCTTGCGTTTGGCAGCATAAAGCGGCACCCAAATGCTAATCAGGATCAATGGCGAAACGGATATCTGCTGCCGCTGCCGCGGGAATCGAGGATGTCGTCGGGCTTGTTAGAGTAAAGCGGGAGCAACGGTCGTCATGGAAGCCCCATGGCCAATAAAACAAAAGGGCCACGCGGACAGATGGATGCCGGATCCTCGAGCCAGCGAGTCTAGCCGAGTCGGCGGCGGCGGCGGCGCTTTTGTTGCTCGTCGCCTGGTTTCAATTGAGACTTGCCAGCCTTGTTTTGATTTGTTTCGCATGCTCTTTGGGCTGCGCAGCTTGTTGTTATGGCCGGCTCTCGCTGTTTCAGATGTCGCAGTGTTCGCGAGGCTTGAGCGAGGCCATTGGCGCTGGCCGAGCTCCTCCATGGCGCCACCATAAAGTTCCAACGGTGGCCGCCTTGAGAGCGACGCCTGTTTTGCGCGCGAAAACTCCCAATGAAATCCGCATGCTAGCCGGCCGAGCTAGCAGGCGAAAGTTGCTCGCTAACTCGAGCGCCAAGCCAGCCTCTCAGGTTAGCCGCCTATGGAGCGACAGAGTTTCGCAGTTGTCCATTCGAGGGGAGAGTTTTGTTTCATTTTTGTCCGCCGGCCGCATGGGCTGGTTGGCACAATTCGAGAGTTGATAAAAGTGAGAATAAATCATCCGCCTGGTGGAGAGCTCAGTGGGCCAAGTTGGCCTTCTCGCCGCCGGCCCTCCAGCCTATTTAGCTGCTCTTAGGTTTAAAACGAAGCCGAGTGGAGGGGAATTGTCATTTTTGGTATCAATTTTTGATTGGACGAGACTTTTTCCCACTCGCCGCCGTCTCAGGCAGAACAGGTGGCGCCGCTGGCTGGAGCTCCGGCTTTGGAGGTGGCGGGGATGGAGGGCAGGCAAGTTTTGAAAAGTAAAGCAGTGGCGCCAGAGTGTCTAGAGTTTCGCATGGGCCACTTTTGTGCGATGATGGCTCATTTCTCTCCGGTTTCATTTCGCTTATGATGGGACGCTTTTTGCGTCCCCTTCAAAACTGGCGCCACTCTCCACTTTGGCCGCAACTGAACGCGCGCAAAACTAAAGCCGCCCGCCGCACAGAGGAGCTCGTTCGTGTGCGGGCCGCAATGCGGCCGCCGCATCACCTGTTTGCTGCTGTTGTGCGACAGTTTGGCCGCTCAGTGAGACGAGCAAAGCGGACTGTCCACTTTTGTCGCGCTTACAACAAACCCGCTGACAGGTGAACCGAGCTAATTGGGCGCTCATTTGCCCATAGTCCCTCCCGCCGCAATGCACCCCCACCGGCGGCAGTCAGTTTGTCTTGCTCGCTCACTCTCTCCAATTTGGGCCAAATTGGAGTGAGGCAAACAAGGGCGAGGGAACAAAACCGGCCAAACCAGGTGAATTGGGCTAACCGAGTTCACTCGCCGGAGTTTTGCCGCCAACACTTGGCCTTTTAAGTGTGCGGGGGTGAAGAGTGGTTCGAGTTTGCCTTGCCGGGCAGCTTAGACGGCCGTCGCCGAGCTCACAAGGCGCCGGGTTGGAGTGGCGGCCGCCGAGCTAGGAGGCAATGCAATGGATCTGCGCTCTCTCGGAGGAGGAAGGAGCCGAGGAGTAGCGGGCGCCAGTGGCACGGCGTCGGCCGGCTAATTGGGCAACCTGTTGTTGTTGTTGTTGTTGTTGTTGCTGTTGCTGTTGCCGCCAGCGCCGCCGAGCAGCAGCTTGGTTGTGTGTAACTCCCATGATGCAGCTCAAAAGGCTCATCTCCGCTCGCCCTCCAACTGCCTCCGCCTCTGCCCTCCATCCACCTCCTCAATCCAAGCTCAAACCTCCCTCCTCTGCCAGCCGCCTCCAATCCGCAAACAAAAACCGCAGGTCCAAATCTGGCCTGCCGCCTGTGTTTGTTATTCCTCTGGTGCAACCATGGCAACTTGAAGAACCAACGACAATGACCCAAAACAAGTCTCAACAGATGAGTTACATCTACGCAACACGCATGAAATCGGCCCTAAGTCGAGCGGAGCTAAGTGGAGAGATGAGAGAAGCTTAGCTAGTTAGCTGGCCAGTTTGCTTGTTGGCCACATTGAGCGAGTTTGAGGCTAAGGGAGTCGATTTTGGCTTAGAGTGGAGCCAGTGGAAGGCTAGCGAGCAAGCTGGCCGAGTGAAGAGCGGCCGAGCCTGCCAGTTCTGCGGCCTGGGCTGTTGGAAAAACTCGAGAGCCGACGAGAGCGGCCGGACTAAAGTGGTTCGTGGCGTCACCTTGTCACGGATTGTGACACTTGAACTTCGAAGCCGCCTAACTGAGTTTGGCCTTGCCCGAGGCCTCGAAGGCCCCCACCACTCGTTGGCCAACGCGCCCACCCATCGACAATGGCCGCCAGTAAGCCAGCTTCCATTGCTCTCACTTCGCGAGGCTAGAAAAGAGTGAAACTCTCGCCTGAAGTTCCTATTCGATGGCTTTTTGGGGGCAATTTTGAAAACATGAGCTAGCTCACACAAATCTAGCTGCAAATTCCATAAATGGCCCTGTCGTCGTCTATTCGTTGTCGCGTCCGCCCGCAAAAGGGCTCAGCCGCATCATCCAACGACGGCTATGACGACGACGACGACGATAACAAAGTGTAATGAACAAGCCATAGGCTCGCACAGAAACAGCGACTCTGTTCTGAGGCTTACACTGTCTGCACAGACTGGCAAGCTCTGATTTTGTGGTTCACGTCAGCTGAGGCATCCGCTCGCTCCATGGGATTCATCGCTTCATTAGGCTCACTAGTAGACTTTAGTCTCTGGCCGCTAAAACGGAACTCACCCTCTCAAGCCACCTTTGCCAGAGACTAGATATCAAAACTTAACTGCCCCGTTTGGGGTGCATTTGTTTTATAAATAACGGCGAAAATGTAAGCGCTTTTGCGCGCTTGAAAGGGATACATGATTTTTACAACTTCTCCCTCCATAGGCCGCGAGCACTGCAAAGTGGAGGGTGGAGTTGGGCAATTCATTATTCATCCAACAACGAGAGGCTCCAACACGACCCACTTATTGGTGCTCTTGCCTTGCAGTGCAGTGCTCCAGTTGATCCGGCACAAATCCGGCCAACATTAAGCGATAACCCTTGAAATAATAACGAGCCACTTCAAGCCAATGGGCGCCCCTTTCGCGCTCATTCACGCCCACCAACGCTGGCGCCAACTTGGGCCGGAAGCAAAGGCTAGCCGAGGCTAGAGAGACTTCGCCTGCCTGCCTCCCTTCCGCCACTCGAGCTCCGGCTTGAATTTAGAAAGTTTGGCGCCCACGCCTCGAGACTGCCTGTTCGCTACGCAAATTTCGATTGTTAAATCTGATTACGGGCTGCCTGCTGTTGTTATTGCTGCTGCTCCTGCTCCCTCTTGAGCTAGCTCTACTTTCGAAAGCTTGCGCTCGCTCGTCTAGCTAAAATTACAAACATAGAAACAGTGATTCCAAGCGACTGAGCCTAAGAACTGAAACCGAAAACCAAGCGCATAACTCGCCGCCCTGAATTGCATGTAACAACATGAGTTAGCACATCATGACCCCATAACTTTCGCAAGTCTGCTTAAGATGACAATAGCAACAGTGCTCAGCCTAGCGAGCACCCGAGACAGCTTGTGTGGCCGCTTCTCCATGATTTGCGCCCGCAACCAGCCGTGCGATTCGCGGCCCGGAGGCGAACGAGTTTGAGGTCAGAGGCTGTTGCTACTGTTGTTGCCATTGCTACTGCTGTTGCTGCTCCTCAGACTGCAGACAATTGGCTAGATCATATGCTCCAGCCCTCCATCCAGCCAGCCAAGGCCCATCAGCCGGCTCGCAATTCGGGCTGCCTCTCCACCCGGCCGAAGGGATGCCCCCCAAACAAGCGCTTGCCAGCCCACCTCTACCTCTACCGCTACAAACATTGTTACTACCCGCGCTAGCCCATCGCGTGATCTATCGGATTTGTTGCGTGAACCGGAAAGGGGGAATCGCGAAACAGGTGAATGGATTCAATGACCGGCAACTATTCCTGTGCACGTTGTGAGTGCGAATGCGCTGAGAATGATGGCAAACTTTTTGTAGATCTTTTTCTCCCTTCAATAAGGCTTGCACGAACACAACGACGAGCCTCCCTAGCACAAGCGACGCTTGAATATGGGTTGTTATGGTTTTGGTTTCACCAACTGGGCCAAAATTCCATTCAGTTACAGTTGGCCAATTTATATTGGTTCCAGGATTCAAGCAAATGTCTTTGGCCTTTTAGAGGCTTGATCATGGTGGCGCCATTTGTGGTTTTAAGTAAACAGAGAGACATGGACCATTGACAGCTAGCAGAATGCTCAGAAACACCTTTCAAAGTGGACTCTTGTCCATTTTGTACTCAATTGGAAGTCAGCCCTTACAACTCTTTGAGGCAAGAGTGAAGAATGGTGTAATAAAAAGAATAACCGACGAAGAGATCAAGTCGCTCGTTTTAGAGATCAAATCATCCAATGTCTCGACCACCTACATAACATGCCCAAAGATAAACAAAAGTCTCGGCATCAAGCTCAGCCACTTCGTTATGATAGTTAAAAATATGGACAAATTTTTCACATTTGAAATTGAAATAATCGACGACACCCAAGCAAAACGCCGATTTCGCGCCTCAAACTATCAATCACAAACAAGAGTTAAAGATTTTATCTGCACCATGCCCTTAAAACTTGAGCCTGGCTGGAACCACATTAATCTAAATCTGGCAGATTTTACCAAGCGCGCCTATGGTACTAAATACATGGAAACCTCCCGTGTTACAGTAAATGCAAACTGTCGCTTGAGGCGAATATATTTTGCCGAGCGCCATTATGCAGAAGACGAGTTACCGGCGGAATTTAAGCTTTACCTGCCCATTCAGGGAAACTCGGACGACTCGCCAAGCTGAGCGAATCGAGCGCCAGCGGAAACTTGCGATCTCTTAAAATTTAGCCTCGCCTCTCTTTGGCCTTATCTGAGACAAGCTCGATGCAATTTGCTAATTTAAGGATACAAAGTGCGATTGGCAAAAAATTTACCTCTAAAAAGGGATAGAGTGGGAGAAATTAGGCCGAAAACAGCTCGAGCCAAGCACAACAAGAGGAGAAGAGGTTTGCCGGTAGCCAACACAATGAGCTCACATCAGCCACCTTTAAATGAGTTTCGACTTGGAATTTTTGCTAGCAGGACTCCGAGAAGGGCAGTCATGCTAATGCATTCTGTATCGATCCTGCAAAACTTGTTATGTTTGCCATGGACGATGCAAATCAGCTCGCGGGGTAATGGGGCAGTTTAGATTTTTGCAGGTGAAAGAATGAGCTTGTAGGCTAAGAGTTGTCGATATCACCAAGTGGACTCAGTTAGCTAGACTGCAGGGGACTGTGAGGAAAGGCGAAAGAGAAGGAGGGGTCGCATTGCTTAGAGAGTGACCGACTTCCAGTTAACTGACGAGGGGGCGCCTCACTTGAGAGCCATGATGCCGCTTAAGCGAGACACGATGCTAACAAATATTGAGGAGACACAGAGCCAAGGGGGCCAAGTTTATCAGTTTCGCCTACGTCCTTACTAGGAAATTCTCCACGCACCCTGATCTCTGGAAGGCTGCCTGTGTCTGGATACTGGCACTTGGCATTCTTGCGCCCGAGTTGCATCGCATGGCCGGAATCCGTAGCGAGCAACTTAAAGCAGACCCCCCATGCCAAGCTTAGATTGGTGGCAGCTTTCGAGTGAAGCTGAACAGCAGTTATTGTAACCGGGGCTGCTTCTACACTAAGACTAAGGCAGCCGCAGCAGCACTAGCAGTATTCTCAGTTCGCTTAAACTCAATACCAAGTCTCATCTGCCTCCTGTGTAGGCTTCCGCGAGAAGAGTTCGAACTATCGGCGATGTTACTACCGCTTGCAAGTTGAGGCGAAATCTATATCTAGCCCGCCCTCCCTCTCTCCCACCTTCTGCTCTAGTGTTATAATATCTCCCTACAAGCCTATGTCCTGCCAACACTAGCCCGCTAAGCGAGCCCCGCTTCGACCAGTGCACCAAATTTAAACAAAACAAACACGCCCCACGCAGAGGTTGCGCCAGGAAGGGAAGACGGAGGCCAAGCTTTAAGTTTATTCACTCACTAGCTGCAGAGCTCTTATGCGCTGAGTATCTGGATCAGCTACAGCGCCATCAGCTAACTCAATCCCAACTAGATCTCCGGCTTGATGGTTTGTTGCATGATGCTGTGGATAGTCTGATGGATGGATGGATGGATGGATGGATGGATAGTTGGGTGGTGAATAAAACAAACTCGGCGGTGATCTGCTGAGCTCACTCGCCTGCGTCTAGCCCACTAAACTCTCGATCGACTCCAGTTCTCCAC
>Ga0209372_1000692_pt1 | contig 10604 bp, 5 predicted proteins | sample AgamicAtPe_FD_187170 | JGI IMG/M metagenome (GOLD analysis project Ga0209372, IMG submission 187170) | Agave microbial communities from Guanajuato, Mexico - At.P.e (SPAdes) (version 2) | ecosystem: Host-associated > Plants > Phyllosphere > Phylloplane/Leaf | place: Guanajuato, Mexico | collected... | reverse complement strand
CATAGATGAGCGAGCTACCGGTGTCAGCGATGGCCTGGCAGCCTTGGGTGCAGGTGCCCGCGAGGGCGTTGGAGCCGGCAACTGCAACGTCGTCGAGCTTGAATTGCCAGTAGACCTTGTGAGTGAGAGGGGCATAGGTGATGGGACCAACGTAGGAAACATCCGGCAAGTAGCCACCTAGGGCAATCTCGCCGCCAGGATTTTTTGTCTGGTTTCGATAATTTCTTAGGCTGATTATCATTGGTGCCCTACTGGATCTGATGTACAGGGCGATAGGGTTCTTGGACGTCTCCGACAGTGCGTTCAAATTCATGCCTAACATTCCGTCGAACACTGCATCCGTAAAGGTGTCGTCCGATAACTCTGTCACTTCTATAAATGGAACTTTGGGACTCCTGGCCAAAATGTTAACCACATCGCGACTTATAATGCCCTTAATGCTGCCTTTGACGTACTCCACTGAGGCATTCGATCCGTCTGGTTTGTACGAGGTTGAGGCGGTGCTATCGTAGGTTTTATGCTTCGAACAAGCCGAACTCTTGCATTTCCTCGACGGAACCCAGAATTCTGCGGACAAACTGTCAAGGAGCAGCTTAAAACCCTGACTGGGTGTTCCAAGAGCCAAGTTTATCCAACGGGAGGCATAGGCATAGTCTGGGATGGGGCTTAGAGTAGACTGATCAACGGTGACCCCAAGATGGTTCAATCTCGATCTCAGCGAGCTATAGCTGAGCTCACCGGTCTTGAATCCGATTGTCGAGTAGCTTTTCAATGCTTTTTCTGAGTTTTGTTCATGGCAAGTACAGCCATGGAATAAGGCTAATAGAGCAAAGAGGATTGCGACGGTGAAATTCGGCGTCATTCTTCACCAAGATTGTTTTGAAAGAAGTCCGTCAAGGTACCAGGTGACAGGCTTCGCTCTAGGAAAGACAACGAGATGTCTGTCCAAATCGGGGCTATTTGAAGCAACCGCACCCTCAAATCTGTTTGTTCTTGTTAGATGGACTAATGGGCTTTAGAGTGACATTAAATTGGATCACTCGTGATTGAATCAAATGATTTCCACGCACCCTGATTCATTGCGAGAGCGAATGACAGACCAACGTCACGAGCGCCGATGATATCACACGGAGGTGATTGCCTCTCAGTTTTGATGAGATATAACATTGCTGGTGGTATTGGTGAGGGAGACGATCGGCAGATAAGCCAATCAAACCACCGAGAAATGTTTGATGACGAACCCATGACCTGGTCGGTCTCTCTCCTCGACAGCATCCAAGTTCATCGTAGCTGATCGGGGGTTTCACCTCTAAAAACAAGAAGCACCAATGTTAGTCTGCTCTTCGAAATTCGTCTCGAGTAGAGGGCGAGTAATCCTTTATTACAAAGCCACAAAGACAGGATAGCACGACTGAGTTACATCTCAGCCCCTCATTTGCCTTGAGCAAACCCAACACGCTGATTGTCGAATTCTAGTATCGTGTAATATTCACGGCCACTGAACCTGCTTCCTAGAATCCAGAGCGAGTCCGAGCCCGTGACCTCGACGAAGCTCGAGTAGCAACTCTTCTTATCTCCCTCCTTCTCCTCAATCACGTAGGTTGTTGCGCTCATGGGTAGCGGATTTCCGGCCACAGTGAACACCACGTTGGGCAGTTGGTCCTCGTCACAGCTTCGCAGCAGCCAAGCGCCATCTCTGGTCTTGGTGGCGCCGATGGCCTTGTTGAGCTTTTGGACGGCCTCTGCGGGTCCATAGATGAGCGAGCTACCGGTGTCAGCGATGGCCTGGCAGCCTTGGGTGCAGGTGCCCGCGAGGGCGTTGGAGCCGGCAACTGCAACGTCGTCGAGCTTGAATTGCCAGTAGACCTTGTGAGTGAGTGGGGCATAGGTGATGGGGCCGGAGTATAATTTGGGCACGGGGTCTCCTAGAACAAAGTACGGGTTGTTGCCCTTCCTTCCTAAAGAGCTGCTAACAGTATACTTCATGGATCCATACCTGAGATAGGCTGCAACTGGATTTATGGGTCGCTTATTAGACATCATGTCTGCACTCAGACCTAAGATGCCATCAAATTTGGTTCCTTTAAATTCATCGCTGAGCTCCGTTGCCTCGCCGAAAGTCAGCGAGAACTGTGAGTAAACGAAGATGAAGTTGTCGACGCTCAGGTGACCCTTCATGCTACCCTTGACGTAGTTTGCTGAAATTTCAGTCCCATTAGGCTTGTAGCTTTTTGAGGAGGCGCTATTGTATGATTTCCTTCCTTGGCAAGCCTCACTTTGGCACTTTTTCGATGTAATCCAAAAGTCCGATGACATGGAATCGTAAATAACGCTCACCGCCTGCAATGGATCGCCCAAGACCAGGCTAATTAGATTGTCTCCATACTCATAATTTGAGATCGGACCCAAATCAGACTCGTCAACTGTAACACCGAGTTTTTCTAGTCTTGATTGCAAAAATCTGGTCAGTCTGTTTTGATGCAAACTCTCTTGTTGCTTCCCTTTTGCCGAGATCAAAACTCTAGAAACTGGTGCCTCAGGTTCACGTGTATTAGTGGAACTTTCGCAGCCCACACAACTAATGACTACAAACGTGAACACGACAGCCAATACAAATTTAGCCTCCATCTTGTATGAAGCGGTTAAATCTTTGCTAGTTCTTGGTCACTATCACACTTTGGCTCAGGTAGGTGCCGACGGTTTGTGACTCTATTTGAATCTGTCTCGAGCGACAATCGGCTTGAATCGGCCTCCTCGCGCGGAAATCCGCTTACGACACCTGGATACAGGCCGATGTGGCATGCGATAACCAAATGATCAGGTTAAACTACACATGGCGCATGTTGCATTATGGCGGCTATCTAGTCGGATCTTGGGTTAGAAAGAGTATATCCAGATGAATCCGATAAATCGATTTGAGATTCAAGTTGTGCTAATGGCTGAATTTCAGTGATTGTAATTGGCACCACTGTCGTACTCCATCCTCACTGGCTACCTCACTTTACTTAGGCTGCCTCTCCAACGGGTGATGTCATAGGGCTAAACAGGACAGTCGTTCAATGCGGAAAAAGATTGCAGCTCCCATAGAACCAGATACAGGGATTGATTCTGTGAATGGTAACCTAAAGTTCTGAAAGGAAATCAGGTGTTACCAAATTCAGCAGGACGACGAAAGCTGTCCAATTTATCGATCGCTTTGTCTTCAATCGTCTCTATATTGACATTTCCACCCATCGAATGGTGTCTTTAGTGTGTATGACCTTTTTTGCCGAATTGCAACCAGCTAGACATGGTTCTCATAGTCGGAATCGAGCTGATAACTAATAATATCCCAATTCGAACCATTGAAGACCTTTGTGGTTGTTGCATAGAGTTCTAACACTGGACTTCAAGAGTTGGGAATAGACTGAGCTAGTTGGTTCGACACATGAAGTTTAGTTTCCACCGAGACTCCCTGTTAGCTACGCGCCAACTGGAGAGTTTAGTGCATTTTATTCAAATTGGGATCCTTATTTAAGTGGTCGATAATGTTTGAATGGTGTTGCGGCCGTTGTTTGCTGCTAATATTTTTAATTTGGACTAGAAATGGCGCGATTACGCAACAAGTGGATCTCTTTCACCGTCACCTCTTTCTCTCTCTCTCCCTCTCGCGGGCCCATGCTACTGGAATCTAGGCTTTGTTTTCAGAGGCCAGCTAGCTGAGAAGCAAGCGGAGCCTCCAATTATGAGACCTAGGACTAAATTGGCCCAAAGTTGGTTGCTGGTTGAAGATGGAATAGTTGCTGATGAGGCTCCACTAACAATGTAATAATCGCCCAAGTAAGTCGCGTTCGGCGACCAACCAACTGCATTGTGAGCCTCGAGGAAAAGCTTCTGGTTTCCTGAGGGAAGTTGGCCCAATTTTACGGTGAAGTTTTGAGGTTTGTTTAGTTGGATTTGCTCTGGCATTGGGCTCTTCAAGACAGAGAGAGATTGTTGCTGGCGGCCAGCTTGCACCGGCAAGATGCTCCACTGAACGCTATGCTCATTCTGTCTCTTCGTCGCCTTTGAGGTCCAAGCTTGCGTTTGCGACAATGGATTCTCGGCTCTAATTCTGAACGAGTCAACAGCTGGAACAATTTCTAGCGACTGGTCCATTTGTTCTGGACTGTTGGTTTGCGATTCTGGATCAAAATTAGGCCCCATCAGGGTGAATTTGAAGAGATAGGTGAGGGGGTCGTAATGTTTGAGGGGGCCAACGTTGAAGGCGGGCGGCGGATCTCCCTGTTCGATGGTGAACGTTTTGCTCGCTTGTCCGAGCTTGTTTGAGGCAGAGCAAACGTATTTGTCGCGCCTGTGGGCCCAATTGACGTCCAAGTTGTAGCCAATAACCAGGACGGAGGAGGTGTTGTGGCCGTCGCTTTCCGAGCTTGGCTCCTCGAGAACGTGGGCCGGGTCACCCTTTGCCAGAACGTAGCGCGAGTTTTCAGTTGAGATCCAGCGGATCGTCGCAGGCGGATTTGCCTGGCAGGTGCAATGGAGTTCAACGCGCACGAGCTGATTAGTGCCATTTACCTGTCCTCCATCCGTTGCTCGCGCCTCATCGCTGGAGGCCTCCGCCGCCTCCTGTCCGGGGCGTCTGCGGCCGTACATGTTGCCCTGTAGCATGGTGGCCATGAGGGCTCCGTTTGGTTGGAACTGTTTGTTGTTGTTGTTGTTGTTGTTGTTGCTGCCGCTGCCGCTGCTGCTGCCGAGTCCGTGGCGATGACGGTTCGCCTGGCCGTAAAGGTTAGCTTGGGGCTGGAGATGCTGCTGCTGCAGTCTGTTCAACAACGACTGGCTCCTCTCCACCCAAACAGTGTGCGTTGCCGAGTCAAAGGTTGGCGCATAATTTGTCTCTAGGCGAATATTGTGGTCGCTTATCTTAGACAACTGGGCAGTTTCGGCCACCGCCCGGCAGGTGTAAACTCCGTCGTGATGTTTAGTCACCGGCGACACAATTAGCTGGCTAAGTTGCCTGTTTGGATCGTAATCCAAAACGGTGTAAGCCGAATCGTTGAACATGTCGATTGGCCTCTGATCACGAACCCAGCTAACGCTCGCCGTTGAAACGCTTGGATCGAATTCAACGCGACAATTTAGGGTCCCCTGCTGGCCAGCGGGCAAGATCAAATGGGTTGGCGTATCCCTGAAGCTGGTTGCCTTGTAAAGTTTGAGATTGAACTCGGTGTGTTCGCGCGGGTTCCTATCGTCGGTGCTACCTAGAGTGCACTTGTACTGGCCATCGTCGGCGGAAACGGTGGCATTCATCACGACGAGCCGGTGGCCGTGCGGACCGGCCGACTCCGCGTGAACCCGCTGCGATCTGTCCTCGGTTATGTCCAGCCCATTCGGCCCAATCCAGCGAATCTTGACTGGAGTAGTCGGTTGTTGTTGTTGTTGTATTGTTTACACAGCAATCGAGGGTAACAATGGCGGCAAAAGAGAGTGGAGAGTTTTGGATTAGAGTTGGAGCAGAGGAGAGGAGGGTTGTTCAATTAGTTGAATGGGGCCGAAGGAGGGCGCGCTCGGCCAGGTGTGCTGGCCGCCACTTCTAGTTGCAGGCGCTGGGCTTGCATATTCAACTCGGCGTATTTGAGCTGAGAAAGAGAGAGAGAGAGAGAGCGAGACTCTCCGATCAATCAGGTTCTGGTTTTAGAATTTGGTTAGAGAGTTTGCGGCAAAATCCAATAAATCAATCGATCATTTTTAGTGGCTAGAGAAGCGGCGGCGGCGGCGGCAACAACAACAACGGCAGCTCGGATGGCAATGAGAGATGAACTGGGCAATGTTCTCGTCAGGAGCTCCCGTCTGTTTCGGTTTGCTTAGCTAGAGGAGGCGAGCTAGAGCTTGGAGGGCCATGAGAGGCTTCAAATTACTCGCTAATCTTGGAAGGCGGCGCCGACTCCAAGTGGAGCTCAATTGGCCGAGGCGCAGTGATAAAGTGCACCAGTGCTCCTCTCTTCTGCTAGCCGCCGGTCTAAATTTAATTCAGAAATAGAGACAAGAGCCGAGGCTACGGCCGGAGGTATATCAGGCCTAAGGAGGCCAACACTCCCAGGTAGAGAGAGAGAGAGCTGACCATCGGCATACAGCCAATGGAGGCTGCATACATCGGCCAATGTGCCGCCCCGCAATCGGAATGGCCGACGGGCCTACAAAAGCCCACAAGCGAGCTGGGTTTGCATGGCAACAAGTGGCCTGCTGCTGGGCTCAAGTGAGAGCTAAGGCCACTTGTTGCAATCCAACCGGCAGCCACCGACTTCTGCTCGCCAGTGTCGCTTCCTCCTCCACCATTCAGATCGAGCTCCAGCTTTGCTAGCCATTTGGAGCGCCAATGGGCGAGCGTCTACGATCGCACTTGGTGCATTGGCCGCCCATCTAAATAACTAATACGCTGACCCGCGAGCCAGCTCTCACCTAGAACTGGCTTGCAAGCGTAGAGTTGGCCGCCACTCGGTTGGTTCCAGTTTTTAAGCCGCCGCCGCCGACGCTTCCACGGCAACCAGTTTGGTGGCGCCTTTAGATGAGCGAGGCGGCGACCACCCCGAGCTTGCGCTTGTGGCGGCCGTTTTGCTTGGGCGAACCATTTAAATCATGTTCAGCTGACCGCAGACACGAGTAGTAATTGTTATTGTCTCCCAACACGCCAAGCTCAGGTGGGCAGGTCGGCTCGAATTGGTCTAGCTGAGGTGCAACAAGTGCGAACCTGGAAGCCGCCGCCAGCGGGCCAGTTTCGCCGGCCGACTCGAACGCCCTCTCGCAAAGTTGGCCGAGAGGCTGGCTCGCTCTCCTATTGGCCGGCGGATGGGCTGAACGTGATCGGGCTGGCGGCGCTAGATCTTTATGGCTTGATTGATTGGCACTGGGAGGTTAATTATGGGCCAGCAGGCAGGCAGGTAGAGTGTGAGCTGAAACTTAGCCGATGGGAGCGTCGCTTTGCGAGAGAATTGAATCGCAAGCCGGCTCGGCAAGTCGATCGGCGCCCCCAGTGAGCGATGGGCGCCCGCCTTGCGACTGCCAACTGCTGGCCTGGCGCGTGGGCGACACTTTCAGCGCAAAAGCAACGATTGTGTTTCGAACACGAACACAACAACGGCCGCAGCTTCACCTGTTGCCTCCGCTCCCACGGCTTCAGTTGGCTCCGGCCGGCAAATTGGTCGCCGCTGATTCCGCTGAAAATTGGCGGCGTTGCTGCTTTTTGCGGCCAGCCGAAGCTAAAACTAAAGCTCGAACCAAAACCAAGAGCAAGCGCAAGGCTCCCTTCGGAGGATTGAATCAGCATTTGCATAGACTTGCTTGGTCGCTATCAAATTGATCAATCAGAAGCCAACAATGGAAGGAAAAGGAGCCGTGTTTACTTTTTCCCTTCCCCTCGTCGTGGCCACCAATCAACGGGGCTCTCCGCTCCTCCTCTCGCCCCCAATCAGTGCGCTTCAGTGGGGCGGCCAACTCGGACAGGTAGAAGTGGCGATTTGGGAAAAAAATTTCCCCGACTCCTAATTGTTGCAAGCGGCAGCAGCGGCAGCAAGGATGGCAAGCTGAAGCGAGCAGATTGGCCGCCGCCGCCTCCAAGGCCGCCGATTGGCCAGCTCCTTTGGCGGCCACATTGTTACAACAGGTGCGCTCGGCGAGGCGAACGAATCAAGTTGTTTCCAAACTTCATCCAACCTTCTGACAAATTTCCTCTCTTTTTCTCCTCGATGGGGCAAGTGTTTTGACTCGCAATTCAACACCAAGCAAAGGCGAGCGCCTGCTGGCTGGCTGCGACTCGACTCTCGTTCGAGGTTGGAGGACCCATTCAAGTGGCTCGGCGGCGGCGGCGGCGGCAGCAAAGCCGCTCGCTGAGCCCGAAAGCACGCACATCCACTCGGCCTCCAGGTAGACGGAGCCAGAGAGGAGAGAAGAGAAGAGAAGCGGAGAGGACAAGACAGGGCGAGCGGCCATTCAAATTGGCCGCAATCTCGCCGGCGCAAACATTGGCCGGCCAATCGGTTGTCGTGCGAGCCAAGCCCGCGGCTCAGGTTGCGCCGGCAGCCAAACGAAACTTGGAGCAAAACAAACAAAAGTCCACTCCACTCGCAAACTATACACAAATGGGAGCTCCTCTTCGCCTCCCTCCAATGGACACTCGACTTTTCTCCTCTCTCTCTCTCGCTCAAACTCTCCTTCAAGCGACACACGAGAGCCTCTTGGCAGGCAAATTGATTTCTTATCTAGATTCGCCTGCACACTAGGCCGCAAGTTGGCCCTAAATCACAACAGGCGCCTGTTACGTTAGCGCCAACAGCAATGCCAAATCCTTGATCTCCGGCTCAATCCGAAGAGTGGCCCCGGATTGAGTCAGCTTGCCGGCTCCCTTTGCTCGGACGATGGGAGGGAGATTTTGCGCGCTTGATAAGGCGACTGGCGGCGAGTCAGTGATTTCATTGCTCCGTCAGCTTGGCGTCCGTTGAGGCGCAAGCCTAACGGCGGGTGATTTACTCGCCGCACCAGCAGCAGCGGCAGCCAGTCAGCCAACCAGCCAGCCAGCCAGCAGGCCGACTCGAGCCGCGAGCGCTCGCTGGCCAACAGGTGCATTCGGGCGTCCGGATATCATTGGATGAATAATGCTCTTATAATGGAGGCTTTGTCTGTTAGCTCCGATTGAGTGCTCAAGCTGGAGGCTGGCTGGCCGGCCGGCCGCTCGTTAGTTGCAAAACTTGAACCCCAATGAGCAGGTAAATGAATCTAAAAGGATTCATCATAATTCATTCGTCTCTCAGTTAGCTGATCGCGCTCACGAACTCGCAGCAAAGGGAGGCGACTGCGGCGGCGGCATAATTGTGAAAGCTCCTCACCGTTGGAGGCTACCTACTTGCCTCGAACGGCCGCGGCCGGCAGAAAGCGGCGATAGAGGGAGCGAGCGAGGCCATACGGACGGTTGGCCCCGCTCAAGCAAGTTAGTTAGCTCACTCGCTCGCTCGCTCGTCCGCCCAAACTGCCCGCCGCTTGCGTTGGCCTTTTCACTCCGCCTGGCCAACTCTGCGCTCTCAGGCCAATGTTTACATTAGCCATTAAACTTGTTAAATTTTGCCCAAATGAATCGGCTCTTTGTTAACTTGTCAATTTGAGTCCATTGCAAAGATGACTGGCCGCGCGAGTGCGCTTTTGGCGGGCCAGCGAGCGACTTTGGGATGCTCGAAATGGGAGGAGAGAATTGAGAGAAAACCCGCATGCAGTTTTGGGCAATAACCTAACTAATGTAAACTGCCAACTTTGCCCACTGACTCTGGCCGCCAGGTGACTAGTCGACGGGCGCAGACGAGACTGTGCATTGTTTCAGTTGGAGCTGAGAGAGGCGGCGGCGGCGGCTGCGGCTCCAGCGGCAGCGGCAGCGGCGAAACCGGACCAAAGGATGGTCACGTTTCCCATAATTAAGCCTAAACGATTCCTGCCGAGTTGGCCGCAAAGCCGCGCTGGCAAGACTAATAGGACGAGGACGAGGACGTCGACTGCCAGCTCGCCTGCAAGCCGGCTGATCTACATTCTGCGTCCGGAGCCACGAAGTCGCATTTGGTGGCGCCGGCGCAAGCATTCAATTGGGCGAAACAAATCGAGCGCACGGCGGCCGACCTGCGCTGGCCGGCCCGCCGACCGCTGATAAGGCACCAAAGCGAGAGCGGCGCCGGCCAGGTGAGCTGGGCTCAAGCCGCGGACTGGACGGCTTTGCTCGCCGCCGGCTCGGCTCGGCTCGGCCCGGCCCGGCCGTCTCTGCGGGCGCGCGGAGGAGAGCAGAGGAGAGCTGATTGATTGATTCCCAACTGGCCCGCCTCGGCCCAACCAAGCGCACGGCCGGCCGCTTCCGGCCCCAGAGAGCGAGGCTGGTTGGTTGCGGCGCCCAGTTGCGGCGAGTCGAGTGGCCACCTCGCTCGACTTTAACCAAATCCACTCGACTTGGCGCTCGCACGCAAACCAGCGACACTAACCGGCGCGACCAAGTTGGGCGCAAGTCCGGCCGGAGCAGCCGCCTAGAATTGGATGGATCCATCTGGCGGCCGAGGCAGCCCCAAACTGAAGCACCTGACGCGCGAGCTGTCGACGCCCAACTCTCGCGCAAACAAATCTTGTGCTCGCTCCGTTTAAACTCGCTAATTGAACCGCCTCCACCTGGCGCCCCTCCCAGGTTGTGCCGCGAGAGTTGCAGCTCGCCGCCGCTCTTGTTTGGCCGCCCGCTTGTCTGGCTGTTTGGTCTGCTGTTTGGTCGCTGAAGCTGTCGCTCTGAGTGCCATTTTTCACTCGGCCCGTCTGTTTGTCAGCGAGAGCGCCAGCCCGGCTCAGCGCAGCCGAGCGTCAATTTGGAACAGGAAAGCTGGTTTTATTTTGAGAGCGCCCAAAATAAAGCCTAAACTGGCCCATTCGCACACACACACACACACACACACACAAACTCGGCGGGCGCAAACTCAATTTTGCTCCTCTCTCTCTCTCTCTCTAAATACAATGATAAATTTTGGACTTGCGCGCTCCATTGGCTCCGATGGATGATACTTGTTTTGGCGGCGCCGGCAGAGTTGGCCGCAGCCGCCACTAACACGTAACTCGGC
>Ga0209372_1000691_pt1 | contig 10620 bp, 8 predicted proteins | sample AgamicAtPe_FD_187170 | JGI IMG/M metagenome (GOLD analysis project Ga0209372, IMG submission 187170) | Agave microbial communities from Guanajuato, Mexico - At.P.e (SPAdes) (version 2) | ecosystem: Host-associated > Plants > Phyllosphere > Phylloplane/Leaf | place: Guanajuato, Mexico | collected... | reverse complement strand
GATCTCGACCTGGGAGTCGGAACTTGGACCAGTATGGTAGCTGCATGGCGTTGATATCACTAGCTCGTACCAACTATATAGTATCGATAGACGGGCCTCTATCAACATGATAGCTTAGCCCTTGTATAGTATCGATTACCTGGCTTCTTTAGCACGGGTTTCGTCAGGGAAGTATTCCAGGCCAAATAGCTGAAGAGAAGATGGTTCGCGCTAAGGGTGACTAAAGGCAGAGAATTCTGTACGCCAAGAAGAAAAGAAAGTTTGTAGGGGTGAGAATTCACTTTCAAACCCTTTTCTTGCCCCTATCCTTTTTGCTTTCGATAACTGGCGGATTCCTTTGTACTTGAAAGATTGAGAGGAAAGTCACTGCAGTGATACCAGCTAGGTTTGAGATTGACTTTGTCAATTCAGTGAATAGAATAGGCCTCCATACTTGCCCAGCCCACAGCAAGCATCAGTGGTGGTCACAAAACCTGCACATTGTAATTCGATCATAATGTGAGTGCTTCCCTAAGGACAGCAGGCAATCTGAATGTAGTACTTATGATGCATTTGCTCACCATAGCGGTCACGGTTCTCTAGTATGTCCACAGACCCCTCGAAAGTATCACAATAACTGATCATTGAGTCTGGGTGCTGGCGGATGAACTCGCTGGACATGTATCTCAGGGCATAGTTGAACTCAATCACAACGGAGATATTCGATGCATTCCCCATTTGCCATACTCCCAGAGGAAGTGAGGTGCACAGCCAACAGGAGGTAGGCCCATCAGTATGACCTTTCGAACATTGATATTGTAAAAATTCTGTGTAAAGCCATCATTGTCAGAAGGGAGCAGGAGATACACAACTCCTTTAGATATCAAAAGTTGCATAATAATCTGACAAGTAAAGAACTACATATGAAAAAAAAAGGCATCACTGTAGTGAATTTTATAAACAATAAAAGAACTTAAGCAATTGTTCCAATTTGCATCAGTATTTACATGAGATTATGGGATGGACATAATGGAAATTTCTACTAAAAAAAAGTGTTAGACAATACAACAAACTAATGGCATGCGCATCTTCAATCACCATGCATCACATGTTCTGCTTAAGATTCGATAATGGAAGATAAATTAGGCATAGAAAATCCAATTCAAATATCTCAAAATAAAAAGAAAAGAAAGAAGAGAACGAAAGGAGAACAGAACTTTGTATTTGGTAACTCTCCTGTAGTTATGTTTAACCTTGAATGCAATTTATAAATTCGACAGCAATAGTCCCTCGGACTCGAAAAGTAATAACGAAAATGGCTAATCCAATAGCAGATTCCGCAGCTGCCACTGTTGGAACTAATGAAGCAAATGATTGACCCATCATATCATCCAAAGAAACGGAAAATACCAAAAAGTTCAAATTGACAGCTAATAACATTGATTCAATTGGCATTGACATAATAAGAATATTTCGTCTATTAAGGAGGATTCCCCGAATACCTAAAATAGAGATGATCATAGAAAAAGTGAAATATTTTATAGGATCCGTTTCGGAAACATGGAATGTCAGAGAAATTCAAATTATGTGAGGCTTAGAAAGAAGTCCTGCGTAGAGTCCAGGGAGAGCCTATTTTTATTTTTTCTCTAGTTACCCTTTTTCCTTCTCAAACAACGCGTTTGATTTCCTTCCTTATATCAAATTCCATCTTTCTCTTGCCGATCACATCCAAGGCATTTCGTCGGAATACATCCTGTCTTTTCACCTTTGTAGTCCTATGCATAGTCAGTACTATAGCCTCACTAGTCCTCGTCGAGGAATCTCCTTGCCGCCCTAGCCCTAGAAGTTTGAGATCGTGCCCGACCGTTTTGGAGTCTGTTCAGGAGCTCCTTCAGCGCCCGGGGATTGACGTCGGACTGGAGTCGGCTCAACATGAAATCAAGCATGGTGCGATAGTCTTCTTCACGGAGCTCCTCTCCATTCTTCAGAGTAATATCACGCAATGTGTCCAGAATCTGGGCGTGACAGGCGTGGGCCTTTTGTAGAGAACTTTCCTCTCAAAGAGAGAGAGGTCGTCCCTCCCAATCAAAAGAAGGAGGGTTCTGTTCTGCTTCCGCTGCCGCTCCAGGCATCGGAGCGGGAACCTGCGCAGGAGGGATTGGAGCGGGATTCGGATGCCGCTCTTGACTGACCACAGCTTCCGGGGGAGCGGTCTGCTCCCGGGATGCAGAGTCACAGTCAGCCAGAAATTGAATAGCTCTTCTTCCGAGTTAGTGGATCCGGAGGGAGGCATTGAAGGGCCTGGGTCCCCCATTCCGTCCCAGTCGGACTCGGAGCGAAGCATCTCCCAACAAGATTTTTTAAAATCATTATCCCCAACCTAGGGCTGGTCGAGTATGAAGAAAAGAGCTATATGGGATTCGGATTACCGAAATTGGATTTCCTTTTCGTGCCATATGTCGCTTAGACTTTACTTTTTCCCCTTTCTGCCCTTTCCTCTATTTGTTCTATAGGGTCTTCGTCTCCGTGTAAAAGCAAACTCTCCAAATTTATGACCAACCTTTCCTTCAGTGATCTTACAACGAACAGGAGTTTTTCCATTGTAAATGAGTACGGAGCAATCAACGAATTCCGGCGAAATAGAAGATCTACGTGACCAAATTTTCCTGCTCATCAGACTTTCTCTGTTCTTCTTTATTCTAAACAGGAAAGCATCAACAAAACTTCCCTTCCATATAGATCGTCGTGGCATGAACTAAATTCTGCGTTTCCCCACCCCCACTACTGCCCGAAATCCTGCTTTGGTGGGCTTCCCCCAAGGTGACACCGAAGGTCTACCTCCTTTCGTGCGCCCCTCACCTCCTCCATGAGGATGATCCACTGGATTCATTGCAACACCACGAACAATGGGGCGTCTGCCTAACCACCGGCTTTGTCCTGCTTTTCTAAGCTTACGTGCACCATGGTTGGGATTGGAAACTATACCAATAGTAGCTCGGCATCGGGAATCTATGAGTTTTTCAACACCCGATGGTAGCCGCACAAGACATTGTGGGGCTGGCTCCTTAATTATTTTCGCATAAGTTCCTGCGGCCCGAGCCAGCTTTGCGCCTTGACCTGGATGACATTCAATATCATGTACCCATGTTCCCATACGTATATCAGCTAATGGTATGCTATTTCCTACTTTTGAATTTAGATCGAATATCTCGTATCTATAAGCAGGGGGGCGTGGCCAAGAAGCAGCCAGCTGACTGCCCCCTTCAACCCGACCTTTATTCACTGTGCGAACAAGCTCTTGGAACCGAAGGTATGTATGAGCATTCTGGGCAGGTCGCAAGAAGCCGCTTTTAGAAGGTTTGGAGCAATCGCAATTTATCACCATATTACCCGCTTCCAATTGATGACTGGCTAATATATAAGTGTTGACCTAAGCCCCTGTGCAGTGGCTCGGCTCCCGAACCGTACGTGAGCAGCCTCGTACGGCTCTTCCTAAGAAGGTCGAAGCCCCTCTCTATAAAAAAGTTCGAAAAAGCCTTCGCCCTCCTATTCAACGGGGCTATTAGAGAAGCAGCTTCGTTCCTTGACTTCTTTGCTTTTTATTTTGGAAGGGTTTCGTTTCTGATACCGGCTTTCTTAGTTACGAGCTCACTTTCGCTGACTTCTTCCTTAGTGTAGTCTCGGTAAATACTTTAAGACTCCGTTCCTTAGCCTAGTATATATCCACAGCTGACGTGACTCCGTACCGACGCCTTTCCCTTTGTAGACGGATAAATGAGTCTGTAACCTTCGCTTTTCCCCTTTTACGAGCAGTTTTTCCAGTTCCTTAGTATTACTTAAAAAAACCTACTCTGTCATTTCATAACCTTAGCCGAGCCGAGGCTAAGTGACTTCGTAACCTTAACGTACTTTTTTCATACTTTTTCCCATCAGGTCTAACGGGCTTTCGTCCCTTCGCCTATAGGCGGCGGCTTGGCTTCGCTATCGCTCATGACTTGGTATAGAAATCTCTCCGTGTAGTGTAGTGGTCGGCCTTCCCATCTCCATGCCTCCTTCCTTACTTTTCTTATAAGCCCTTGACTATGCAAATTTAAAGGACAGGGGGCTGTTCACCTTTGCTTTTGAAACTTAGCTATAATTAAAAAAGAAAGGAAAGAAAAACTCAAGACTCTAGTAAAGGCAAACGGGGCTCCCGGGACGTCTGGCAGAATGCTTGGCCTCCTGCGCCAGAAGCGACACCCGAAGGGTGAGCTTCTGGCGGTTAGCTTAACGTCAGTAGGCATTCTGGGCTGGAAGGAGGCAAGCAAATGAAGGGAGGCATGGAGGGCCAACTACAAGAAGCAAAGCTTTGTAGAAGCTTCTAGAGGCATGAAGGTAGGAAGGCCGACCACTACATAAAGCGTAAGCAAGCACTTGCCTTGGGAGCAAGCTACCTTTCTTTGATCCACTTTCCCGGGCAGGGAAGAGAACGAAAAAAGGCAAAAGATAGTGGCCGTGGTGGATTCGAGGATCTTACGCGGCGGAGCGAACTCTTCTATCGTCTTTAATTTCCTCTGGCGGCCGGGCAGCACCCCTTCGATCCATCGTACTAGAGCGATCCGAGAAGAACGATTAGGGTCATATTCGATCCTTTCCACAATGCCAATAGACGAAGTGCTTCGTTTTTTTCGCTGCAATCGCTTCGATCCACCCCCTCGGTGAAAAACAGTAATACGCCCGGAAGAATTCCTCCCTGCGGACTTCCCCGTACTCAAAGTGAAATGTCTAAGTGCTCTCCCCTTTAGGCTTTGTATCATTCTATCTCTCGTCATCACTCGATCAAACCTCTACTTCAATGGAAGCTCCTCCTACTACTCCTCCTTATCCTTCTCACTCGTCGTTTCGTTGGTCTTTTATTGGTCATTGATTGTTTAGCCTCTTTGACAAAGTTAGTAAGAAGAAAAAGTTCTATTATCTGTTCTTTAGTTGGTGATGGCAACGCAATCACTCGAGCTTTTGTCGGCCCAGGCCAGACTTTATTTTCAGGTTTTGCTTTAATGAGGGTCCGGATCCCCTGAGATGTTTTACCAACCAAGGCCAGAATGTCATAACCAAATGGACTCAACATTTCCAATGCTCGCCGGCAAACCGTGAAAGTAGTGGCGATGGGGCTCTTGATAGCTACAAGGAAGTCGTCCGCATAACGAGCATAGCGGATCAGGATGTAAACCCGTCGAACCTTTAGTCGAGACCTGCGAATGTGACTCCCACTCCGTCACTCTTGGAGCACCACATCCTACACTGACGAGTTCAGCCGAACACACAAAAACCAATTAAGCTAGCTAGAAGTGTAGATCTTACTTACAACCCACTTTACTGTTCCCTCTATCCTTCCATATTCCTAAACTCTCAGTTAACTTACTATCTGTTAGTCAGCTTACTGATCATGGTTGCCTTATTTCTTTTGATGCCTCTTCTTGCACTGTGCAGGATCCGTCTGATTGGTCTTGGCCATCGCCGTAATGGGGTTTTTCTGATGGATTATCTACATGTGCCTGCTCACTCTGCTACTGCTCTTACTAGTGTCTCTTCCGCCACTAGTAGTTTTTAAACTTGGCATCGACGCTTGGGCCACCTATGTGGTTCACGTCTTACTAGTCTTGTTCAGAGTGGTGTTTTAGGTCATGTTCCTAATCTAAGTTTGTCTCCTTGTGAAGCTTGTGTTTTGGGAAAGCATGTAAAGCTTCGTTTTCGTTCTAGTAACTCTAGGTCTATGTCACCTTTTGACTTAGTACACTCTGAGGGGACCTGCACCTTTGATTTCTAAAGGTAGCAATGGAATAGATAGAACATAATTTGGATTGATGATTTCTCTCGTTTCACTTGGGTTTACTTCATGCATGCTCGCTCTCAACACCTTGTAACCTGGTTTGGCAAACAGTCTTGACTCATCAAACGTAACCTACCCTGTTCCCTCGGCTGGCACGACATAGAACGGAACTGCAATTGGCTCGGCTGGATCCATTCCCTACTCATTCTAGTTTATAGTCAGGTTTGCGAGCTGCCTTGGGAAAGAGAAGAAGGGATCAAAAAAATAGCACCAGAATATCATACATTGGTCCTGGTAAATCCTTTTTTTCAAAAAATCAATAGTATGAAATATTTCATGAACTTACTAAAACGAAAAGGTTCAGGAAGGAAAAAGGGATTACGCTATTTATATATATCTAATTTTTACCAATCCTACTTGAATTGCTATTTAACCATAAAAAGCTATTTCAATAGGAGTTCCAATTGTATAGTTAGAAAGAACATCACGAAAATTTTAAGTTTAAATCAAGGAGCGATTCGCAACAATCAGTAGTTATTCGTTTTGCTTTATTGTTAGTAAATCACTATTGGACTAGCAAAAAAGAAAAAATCTTAGTAATCAGTAATCGTTCTTGGATTAAAAGATTTTTCTTTGTCTATTTTACTTTTAGTCGAATTCCAAATTGTTTTAATTGTGTAATCTCCAATTATGGAGATTGGTAATCGACTCAAAGCAATTTGATTCTAATTCAATTCATGACGATCATAAGTAGAAAGTTCATATTCTTCAGTCATTGATAAACAGTTTTTTGGACAGTACTCAACACAGTTACCACAAAATATACAAACTCCGAAATCAATACTATAATTAAGCAATTGTTTCCTTTTAATATCCTTTTCAAATCTCCAATCCACAAGGGGTAGATCTATCGGGCATACGCGAACACATACTTCACAAGCAATGCATTTATCAAATTCAAAGTGTATTCGCCCCCGGAAACGCTCCGATGTAATTGCTTTTTCATAAGGGTAGTGAATCGTTATAGGTAAACGATTTGTGTGGGATAAGGTAATTATGAAACTTTGACCAATGTATCTTGCGGCGCGTATTGTTTGTTGACCATAACTAATGAACCCAGTTAGCATAGGGAACATATTCTAAATATATATGAAAAAGGTATGTTTCTTTCTCTTGTTTGAGAGAACTTTTGTGTTGAAAATATTCTAACTGTTATTGGATTATCTTATTTATAGTGAAACTAGTTGGGAAGAAGTTGTTAATAAGAGATTGCCCGGAGAAATAGGTAAAAGAAATTTCCATCCTAGATTTAATAACTGATCCATTCTCATCCTGGGTAAAGTCCATCTTATTGTGATAGAAATGAAGAGAAGAGGTAAGAGGAAATTATACAGGCTTGCCTACAATCCCTTTTCTTGTCAGAAAAGCAATTTCACCCCTAACTTAAGATGCTTACCTACCACTACTACTGGCTGGAGGCAATGGCTTTAGGATATGCCCTGACCGAGCTACGTATCTTTCCTATGGGCAAGACCCAAGGTGAAAAAAAAGTACTAGGAAGAAATGTGCTTTTTGTGCGTGCTTTTTTTCTAGCAAAAGCAAATAATCTTGCTGCAATAGAATTTTGAAAAAGCTTTAAAAGAAAAAGAGCAAAAAGGAAAAAGGAACTTAAAAATCCCGCCTCCTTGTTAGGAAGGAAAAGCCAGAAAGCAAAGAGGTTTGGTTTACGTATGGTGGAAGGTGACATTTTCCAGTCGGAACGACGGAGCTCTAAATAAAAGGTATGAAATCCAATCCCTTATCTTTCTTAAGCGTAGGGATGAAAGCCAAGAATGAAGTCGTCTCATCTCATATGGTAGCCTATTCTTTACCTCTCGTTCCAGGGTTGGATGCAACATTTCTATGATGTTATAGATAGGTGAGTTGAGCAATACTAGTTTTCGAGGATTTCCACAAGTCCGTCCGAGTTGAGGGGCTAGGGCTTGAATCCGGTCGGTTGTCCGAGTCCACAAATTCATTTATGTAAGCCAGCTCTAGATCTCCCTTTTACCCCTCTAATTCCCTTGGGATAAGGTTCCAGTTAGTGAGAGAGAATGTACTTTCACTGATTGGATTGTTCCAGCTGACACTTCGCCAAGCAGAAGCAGGAATCTTGTCCTTTCTTTCCGCCCACCCAACTATAATAAGAGTTATAAAGCTCAATCCAAGACATGAAAGCGGATAACCAAGGTAGTGTAGTCATTGGTTGGAGGAGAGCTAGTAGATCGGACACCTTCGCCAAGCCTGAAGAAAGTAGGTAGCGCCGAGGTTATCACACCAGATTGTAGGAGGGGAAGACGAAGTACAGCCTAGTTCAGAGAGTAACGATTGAATCCAGGTTAATTCAGCAGCAGCTAGAGCAATACTCCGATATTGATTTGATTCTCCGCTACCCACCAAGGTAGAAGATTGCTTGATCCGCAAAAGAAGTATGCTTTATTTGCTTATAGAACAAAAGTATACGCTTTTTCAGGGAAAGATAGACAGTCTATCATATGGAATAGGGCATTCAGCAGTTTGAAGAGGTAGCCTTTTTCAGTAGCTGTCTTGTAAGCAAGCGCCAATCTATACTGGCGAGAGTCTTTCCTCTTATAATACAAAGCCTGAGCGCGTTGCATGACTTAATGCCAGCTCTTTATCATACATCTTCTGTAGAAGCTTAAAATATAAGGGATATGTGTTAGCACAGTATTTTTGTTCGTGCTCTGCACCACGTTTTTCCTGTATACCGGCAGCTAGCATCCCATCAGTAACCTACGGGCGATATTTCTTGAGGGGGGCTGGCCATGGTTTTTTAACCCACCCTTTCATTCACTTAAGACCCAAAGCAGAAAAGGTTTGCAATCCATATACTTTCATTTTTTTCCTGTTAGTAAAAGTAGTGATTCCATACTACAGTTTATTTCACTTTTCTCAAAATACACAGTTCTTTCTTAATACAATAGCACTTTCCTACAAACGGAACATAAAGACCACATTCGAAGTTCCTTTGGCAACTAAGCTAGAACTATCATTTTTCTAATAAGAAGATTGATCTTTGTTCTCCCTTGTGAGTGTAGAGTCGCTAGTCAGAGGCAAGGAATAGAGGAAAGTAGGAGATCGATGACAGGGTCAAAGGCCTTATTATAACTTATACCATTCTGAGTGGTACTTATAAAATAAAACCGCTGAGTCTACAGACTTAGTATTTATGGAAGGCTCTTCTATGCGACCACTTATAGAGAGACCGCAAGTCCATGAACCTGGAGATTGCCTCACGCCTAGGAAACAATGAGCTTATTCGGTGGGTCTTGCCCTACCAACCATTGTTAGCCACCTTAGTAACCTTACTTAGGAGCTATTCTTTATATCCAACGCCTGAAATGAATTTCCAAAAATATGATACTTACTCAATTTCCTTTCGACGCCCACTTTCAAATAAGTAAAAAGGAAGAAGCGACTGGAGTGAAACTATAGGTAGGCAGAGGTTAGAGTCAAAGGAGGAGCCACCATAGTCAAAGCCCCACAGACAGGTAAAGTTTAATGCTGTTGCCGAAAGCAGGCTGAGTGAATTCAAGGGTCTGCCCTTTAGACGAATGCACCTACTGTTTTGATGGACCTCAGTCACCCGTAGAGTACCACCCACCAATATAATTATGAAATAGGCCTTACCCACCGCCCTATTTCCTTTCCAACTCTCTAAGCTAAACTCTTGAGATAGCACAGCAAAGAAAGTATTAGCTTCATCCGCTATTATGAAAAGTCTTAATCATCCTGGTGCTATATGAAACAGGGCGTGCGTGCTAGAAAAGCCAGAGAATTCAGCACCGTACTGCCAGGGAGTCCCATTGAAACGCGGGACATAAACTCATATATAGTGTAGTTTCTATGATTTGGTTTTTCAAGTAGTATAGTTTTCTCAAGAAACCGGAAAAAGATAAGTGTAGATAAGTAAGGAGGGGCCCTTAGTGAGTGTGTATAGGTTTCTGAGTCAGAAGATTCTCAGGATGGAGACTAGGGTGAATAGTTCCGCCTTCTTCTCCTTTACCGAGAATAGGAGATCCATCAAAAGCCTGCCTAGAGATTTACCTATTTCTTATCAGCAGACCTATGCCTTGATCATTCCTATCTAAGTGGCTATCTTTTCATGCCGAGCCATCCTTTTTCTTTACATGCCTGCCTAGCTTGGGAAAGAAAGGAGATGCATATCTCCAGAGTGAGAAGCACAAGCTATTGTATGTACCATTCCTCTTCACTCATTCTAGTCCTTAACTACTTGCTCGAAAAAGAGTCTCCTATACTTAGGTAGGTTTTCCTATACGAGGAATTACTCACCCAGACTGTCTCTTCGAGAAATGTTCATTGAGATCCTATTCATATTAATGCACCACTTAATAATCACATCTTTGATGTATGTGCCAGGTCTCATTATCTAAATGCATGAAATAAAAATACTTGATATCAGAAGAGATAGAGATGGTTCTTTTGTTCGGGAGACAACCATTGTAGATTCCAGCCGAGAAGACCAGGAAAAGAGAAGGATAAAGAATGTCATATATCTCAGGAGCTAGATCACTTCCCGATGAACAAGTCAGAATTGCCTCAACAAAAATGGATGGAATTGGACCGAAAAAAGCCATTCAGCTTCGTTATCGATTAGGTATCAGTGGGAACATCAAGATGAATGAGTTAACTAAGTATCAGATCGACCAAATTGAACAAATGATAGCTCAAGATCATGTTGTTCATTGGGAATTGAAGAGGGGAGAACGAGCAGACATCGAACGATTAATTTCTATTTCTCGTTATCGTGG
>Ga0209372_1000690_pt1 | contig 10656 bp, 8 predicted proteins | sample AgamicAtPe_FD_187170 | JGI IMG/M metagenome (GOLD analysis project Ga0209372, IMG submission 187170) | Agave microbial communities from Guanajuato, Mexico - At.P.e (SPAdes) (version 2) | ecosystem: Host-associated > Plants > Phyllosphere > Phylloplane/Leaf | place: Guanajuato, Mexico | collected... | reverse complement strand
AGAGCAAAATTTCAAAGGGTTTAAAAAGCGCTTCGTTGAAGTGAAAATGCGGTAGCTCGGTTTGTTCATTCAACAATGCAGTGATCGCGTCGTGGATACAGATCACGGATATTTTTGAAATGGCCTGTTCTTTACAACAAGCAGCCTGAAAAATTGGAATGATTACGGAATTGACACTTCGAAATCGAAAGTTATCGTAGGATTTTTATTTAATTTGTGCCTTGAAATATTCGAAAGTACTGCTTCAACATACACTGGCATCAAATTAATGAGTTTTAATGTCTGATAATGGCGGTGCCGCCGAAAAGTGCTTAACGTACCCTTCGAATTTGTTTACTCTTGTTCAATTAAACTGTTGAAAAAAAAAATACATAAAAAAATACGGGTTTCGCAATTTCCATTTCTCCATTTCTCAATTTCTATGTTGTTTCAGACCATTCCTGATAACTTCGAATCACAAAATTTTTCTTAGCCCACTTTCCTTTACAGGTACTTTTTTTCATTCTTTCTTTGTTGCCTGGAGTGCAATTGATCAATTTATAATCGAGCTTTCTACCATAAAAACTCAACTTTTGATATTGAGCGAAGTACCTCGATATAATGTGGGCCCACGAGCGACCATAGTTTCATGATATGAAGGAGCGGACGGCCACTTCGAATGCATTTTAACATGACCTGATTTATTCTCGACAAAAATAACGAAACATTGCTGGATTCGGAATCGTTACTCTTGTCGCTGGTTTTCAATTTCCACCATTTTGAGTATTTTACAGTGCTCGGAGTACGACAAAAGAGTTGCTGATGAGAAGCGACACAAAGAGCCTTCATGAAGCCTGTCAGTGCCGTTAAATTCAGTTTTAGCGCAGCTTCCTCGAACAATCTGTAGAAAACAAAATTAATTCTCGATAATTAATAAATATTTTTGGATAAACTTTTCCGCGAATACTAAATATTTTAAATTGATAATCACTTGTCCACTTTCTGGGATAACAAACATACGACGTGAGAAGCCAATTCTCGGCCCAGATAACCACTGGCTGCATCCGCTCCGCTTTTGTTTATAATCTCAGGAATGGTCTCCTCTCGAGCAGCTACAATCGGAGAAGGAGAAGTAGCTAAAAAACTATAAACATCCATACTGCGAACAGAATTAATGCAACACTTATACAATTTCATTCTCAAACTGCCGAAGGTAAGACACAACATAGAATCTAGCCCTACATTTCGTCTTCTTCGGCGGGAATAGAATTGAAGGTGAATTTCAGGTTTTCCGCAACGGACATCGAAGTAGATGTGTCAGAATTATTCTCCTTCTTCTTTGAATAAGAAAATTTTTTCAGCACGGAATCGTTCGCTTGTCGAAACAGTTTCTGTTCCACTTGGCTGACATACGCCGTGCATCTTGAAGAAATCAGAAAATTTACGATAGATATACACCGATATTTATTCTAGAGTAGGTACTGAATCATATCTGGTGAATCCCTGTGCTTCTGAGGCATCAATAAATTGAAAATTCGACTTAACACGGGCATAACTGATTTTGTACGAACAAACCTGAAAACATGCTCCCAACATTCTGGAGCATGACTGCCCAACTCGAGACCACAGCTCAAAATTATGTCCATACTCAAGGCTTGCGAAGTATGCAGTTTTTGCGTATTTTCTGAAAACATTACGGGCATTTTGGAATCGACCGCGTTCGGACAAGCAGCGCTCACGATTAACGAAAATATTTTCCCGCAACGATTCTGTAAACCTGTAAAAGCAATAGTAACTTTTATATTTTCAAAAAAAATATTATTTTTATCAATTTACTAATTCGAATACTCACGCAAAATGTTTCTTATTACCGGTATTCTTTCTCATAATATTTCCAACGATAAGTAATTACAGGATGGTGAATTCTAAACGTAAGTTTATTGAGATAGTCCAATTCCTATGGATTCAATTTCTTACCAGCTTCTACTTCCGGCGTGATCTCTGGTCGAAAACATACTCTTTCCAACCGTAAATAGTCGGATAACACATGATTCCCACATTTATTTAACTCGCTATCGGTATCTGTAAAATACATCTTAGAATGAAAAAGGGTCCGACAAACATCAAACGCACGGAAATTAAGCTCGCCAATTCAGAAATAAAAACGCATTTCTAAATTTAATTCGTGAACTGAACATAAAAAGCGTGAATGGCATTTGCTCTCATTTTGTGTCAGTAACCTGTCAGAAGGTTTATTAACGGTAGATATTCGTCCTTTTCGCTCGGAACGTAACCAGCGAACTGGAGGAAATTTGTAACAAGTACCTCTTGATATAATTCAGATAGCCAGCTGGCTGATAAATACACTAGCACGCCACTGCCGTGAACTTCATCCACAAATTGTTCCTTTAATATTATTATATGAAGATAATTTCAACGTGAATTACGCCAGTTAAAAATAGATTCGAGTAAATCGCACGCAAATGAAAAATAATAGTGCGGTCATTGCTTACTTCGGTCAATGGAAGCATTTCATTTTTAGAAATGTAATATCCGATGTTGATTAATTTCAAGTTGAACCTTAGAGCAGCGTAAATTGCCAAGTATAGTCCATCCGCGTTCATAATAGTACTCTGTTCCGAAACAGCGGAGCTATCGATAACACCTAACGCCAGGGCATTGTTAATAAAGTTGAAAGAAGGTAAGGATTAGAAGTAAGACGACATTATCAACAATACCTTGGCAGTATTTGGATGAAAATTCTTGTAACGCTTCATCCACCTGCAAAGTACTTCTAAGCTGAAATAACGACGGTAAAAATGATGATAATGTTCTCGTAAATTGTCGAGCATTCTCTCTTTCAACATCCAAAGATTCATCAATTTTCTATAACAAATGCGATAAGAGAAGTTGAATTATAACACAAAAAATTTGATAAAATCAAGGAGAGGAAGAGACGAAAATTGAAATTCAGAATTTTATATTCATTCGATGTACACGAAATAAATTGTATCATATTGACAACAAAAAGAAAAAGAAAAATAATTAAGACGAAATGAGAATTTTGGTGAGGACCGATGGAAGCGTTTCGAAGAGAGAAAAAAAAATTGACATAAAGATTACTATGAATAGCTTAGCCCACGTACACAACAACTTACTGCAAGGGAAAGAAAAGGACATAAAAGGGGTCCAATTACGACGACGAATACATTTCAGAAAATGTTTGAGTAAGTAATACGCGAAGTGTAACTTCGAAAGGTTGTACCGAAATGTTATATAACCTTCATGATTTTAACAATTTAAAAAAATCCTCACTACCATTTAGTTACTCATCATTGATGAAGAGTATTAACGTAAAATGAGACGATTTTTAGATTCGTATTCTCAAACAGTTAGGATTTAATGAATCCATCGCACAACTCAATAGACCTACATCGGAGGAGCGAAACACAATGAAGATTTTCATTCCTTCTTTAAACATTCCACATAATTCAGGAAAAAGAAAGAAATACTTATTTTTTCCACAAAAAAACACCGTTCAGAAGCAGAATTCAAAAATAAAAGAAATCATAAATTTCAGGCGACATTAATTCATGAACCATGAATAGAAGGGTTATCCATTCACACAATATTTTGATAAAATTCACGAACACTGCGAAGACCTCATAGATGCAAGAATGGTAAAAAACGAAGATTTAAAAAAATTGATGATGTATTTGCTATCTTGAGTCTTACAAGGTAAATGCAAAATTTAAAACCAAAAATCTGTAACCATTCAGTTCCTGATGGTCGATGTCCGGGATTTACTCGCAATACTTACGGAAATATTCAAAGAAATAGTTTCGGAGAGCGACGCTTTTCTAATTTTATTCAAACGCTCGGTTTCTTTAGCTAATTGCTTTTGATCACTATCTGATGACGCTTCCTCCGCCTACAAAATAAAGAGAAAAGTCGAGATTGTGCAGAATAAATTTCTTCCTACCAATATGACTTTCATTACTCACGTCGGAGTCATTCAGCCCTTCTTCGGGACCTTCAGTCTCGCCACTACTGTGACCACTACTACTTCGACTCGTGTTACTAACATTATCAATGGACATTTTAAACTGGAGTATCTCTCTATAAGCATTCGGCAATCGAGATCTCGAGTCGTAAGTAAATAGCCCTGAAATCAAAGGGGAAGAATGAAGTCGTTCAAATACCGATCTAATCGATTCGCATTTGAACTTCCTTTACCGGAATAATCGGCACTCAGCAACGTTGGAAAGCACGAGTTAATTTTCTCAACATATCTCTCATTGATGCCTTTGCCGCTGATCAGTTCTTTCAACGTTGACAATAAACTCGATATGCACGACACGCAAGCGAATATTATTTCCGGATCACCCCGACGACAACTTTGTTCGATAGAATCCATGACCCTTGGAACAAGATCATTAATACGAGTTGTAAAATACAAACGCAACAATGTTTCAACTAAGAATACAGTTGTCCTGAATTCAACTTACAATCGTATTAAAGCCATATCACTCTGTTGGCAACATTGTTGCTTGTCGTCTTCTATCAGAATAGGCCCAGCGAAGTCAATAATGCGGTTATTACTTCTGAACATCTGACGAATAACTTGTTTATCTCATCATCTAGTTTTCAAAACGGAGGGTATTTCCATTACTATTCGTCTTACCTCTTTTAACGCTTTCAACGCTTCCAAACGATATTCCGGAGACGGATAGAGAAGCATACGATGGTACACAGACTCTAGCACAGGTCGAAGAGAACTCACACAGCCAACAAGTCTAACCAGCTGATTTCCAATACTGGCGAGAAAAAATAACGTCGAGTGGACGGCAATATCGAGTTGACTTCTACGGCATATAAAACTTACCTATAAATCGTTTTCGATTGGTAACTGTCGAAGCCAGGGGCCGAAGCTAAACCTCCGGAACCTCTACCTGTCTCGCCATTTTCGCCGGCTTGTCGGTCCTCTCTCGAGATGATCTTCTTGTCCACCCTCGGCGATCCGAGAAACGCTATTAATACAGGACATAGTTTCTGCCACAGAAACGTAGTGAAGTGGCGATTTGCGTGTATTTTCTGGGGTAAATTTGACATCAACGTGTGTAAACATTCGATGAAAAAAACGACGCTTTGAGAACATCTATCACCACTAAAATTTAAAAAATATAAACACGTTTTAAAGCATTTCTTGAAACGGAGACGTAACGAGGGACATTAATTGCGCCGAAAACAATAATATTGGATCTCGCCTCTACAAATTTGATTGAAGGTGGAACAAGCATTCGGGCGTTTCGATGCAACAGTACATACAAAGTACAGCCAATGTTATCATTTTCGGCGTTTGTAAGTTCCTTTTGTTAAGAGTACCTTTGAGTTTCATCCACCTTGCAACAAATGAATTGTAAAATTGGTATAGCTTCGTTAAAACTGAATATACCCGTCGAATTCGAACTTTTACTCGAATCAACTTCCAGACATTCTTCGTCTAAGCGGATAACAAAGAGCATATTTCGAACGGATACAATCGATCGGACTGATTAACAAGGAAAGTACAACGAGAACGATTATCACTTACCTAGGAAATGACAAAAGGCGCGTAAAATCTGACTACTAGCAGCTTGGGACGCTGATCGAACGGCGACCGTTCCATTTTCGTACACTTCGGAACACATCGTCAATATCTGGATGATTATTCTGCCGTTCACCGTCCAATATGTTGAACAAGCTACAAAAAGAAGTACCTGAAAATGATAACTTCTTGTCAGTGTTGCGAACAGAATTTATATTCAGTAGTACTTCTAGTTCACTCACTTTTAACATGTCGACTTGAGTATCGTCAGATTGCGTCTGTATCGAATTGAAGACATGCAACAATTGCGACGGAAACCATAAAGAGTCGTCTTCAGGTTCGAAATTCGGTTGGAATCTATCATCTCGGATCATTTTCTGCAACACTTTTAAATGAGTATCGGTATTCGGCACGCGAAACTTATCGCAAGTAAAAAGTGTTCTCCTTACGTAGATACCGCTAATGCTCAGTGAAATGAGCTTGGCGCGTTTGGTTTCAAATGCTAATTTGAAAGCGTGAAAACATCTGGCTCGAAGGGTATGAGCTGGATCCCGCGCGTTACACTGTTGACATTTGAGTAATCCTGCGGCGATAAGGATAAAATCAATTTTAGTAAGCTATATGTGGAATAATCTAGCGCGTACGTAATTACAATACTTTCTGTCAAACCTTGTGCATCTATAGCAGCCTTATGAACAGCAAAGGCTTTACAGTTTATAGCTTCTTGAGATAAATTTTCTAACAGATCTTCCATAATAGAGAATTCGAGCGATCTTCGATAACACAATTACACAGCCCGATAATAATGCTCAGCGAAAAATTACACGAACTGATCCTTCAGTACCTCGCCATATGGTTAGATAATGTAAAACGAGTCCGGTTTGATAATGTTGCGGATTGAAATATTCGGTCGAGTCATGAAGACGAAACGTCGGTCGGAACATCATCAGTCGCACTCGCACATGATCAGAAAGGCTGGCGAAATTCTCGAATTTTAATTTTAAAAAGGGCGATAGCATCAAAATGGAAATCGCGGGGTTCTGCAAGTCGTGGCGCGTCGCCGCGTCGGTTGGGCTGTCGCGTCCCGACTATCAGCTGATTGGGTACGATTTCAAAAAGATTATTCAGTGTTTTCCGCTGATGGCTTCTAGCTGCGAATCTTATTTGTGTGACGTCACAATAGTAAAGACCGATTTCCCACAACATCACATATTTCATCTTGTTCAGCGAAAAGATATCTTTGTCACATGTGACTGTAGATACAATTACAAAGATTGTTGGTTTACTCGCCCTGCTGTTATTTCTTATGTATAGTTTCACAATAAAAACGTTCATTATTACTTCTGTTTTTATTAAAAATCTTGCAGAAGCTCAACATTTAAAAGTTTCTTTAAATATTCATTGAAGTCTGCAAAGTCCCATGCAAATTAGCACTATGAAGGACCGCAGAGTAGCAGCTTGCCAATGTAAAATTACCCATACATACTTCATCAGGAAATCGGTCCATAGGCAAAGTTGTACGACTTTGATTATAAGGGTTATAGGTATTCATTTTTTTCTTTTTTTCTGTTTTTTTCTTTCAAAAGAATGATGACAAATTCACCGAGTAAACTAAAGAAAAGAACTTTCTGAGAGAAGGGAGGAATTACGCAAAATGAAGGAAAAGGGGCCCAAGCAGAGAATAAAAGGTGCAAGATGCAAAAATAAGTGGTAAGAAGAGAATTAACTACATATAAGGAAAAACATTAGGGAGGTGGATTTGATGAACGCCTAGCATAAGAGATAATTGCGGAAACATGGTCATCAAGGAAAATGAGAAGGGAACCGTAAAACCAATTATGAATGATAGGCGTGATTAAAAAGTGTATCAACGGTGTCATGGCAATACCTACCTCGTAACCCACAAACTTGCGATTTTGGGGTTATAATGCCACCTTGTAACCCAAAAAGCATTCAATTCATCGTTATAGGTAGCACTTTTTATATTCCATGTAACTTGCAACACCTTGTATATATAAGCCATTCTTACTCACCGTCATCATCCGGTAGAAAATTAATAGGGAAATATCTCGTAAGCCAAAAAAAATAACATTTACAAGAATCCTAAAACCCACATTAGTCACTGAAAATAATGAAAATAAAATCATAATGCATTAAAAATCGAAAACTACATTTAAAAAAAAATTCACAATGATGCAATTGTTTTCATTGCAATAACATTTCATTTTACTGAAAAAATGAAATTTTAAAACTTTTTTTCATCTCCTGATGATTTGATTTTCTGGGTTACGAGCAATTGCCATGACATCGCCATGACATCGTCGGTATGCTTTTTTGAAGTAAAGGTAGTTTAAAACTTTAGAAAAACACAAAAAGAAGTAATTTATGGCTATAAATCATAAAAAATCCTTTTCAGTTGTTTGAGACTTGAATGATGATAAAAAAAAAAAAAAATCAGTATTTATTGTAAAACATACAGGATGAGGCAAAAAGGTGTTACTAGTTAAATGGGATTTTGCGCTAAATTTGTTGTAGCTCAAAAACGCAAAATTTTACATAGATAATAATGACAATACAAGCAATACATGTACCAATAACAAATTAGTTCGATGAGAGTACTTTCGATTAAGACATAATTTCAACTACGGCCTCTGCACAGATAGTGACGTTTTTGTCAAAATTATAACGATTTTTTTTTTCTTTTCTCACTCAAATTGACGTAACATTACTGAACATTATTGGACTATCTGATTTATTAAGTGCTCATACGCGAGTTTGTGCATCATTTGCTTTTAGATTACTCCATAGTGGCTCGCGAGGCCGTTTCTGGATGCAATGAGGCGTCAAAATCTATCTAAAGTGCATCAAGGACTTGCGGGCTCATTACACGAAATTTTTTTCTTGAATTACGGTACATTTTATTGAAAATTTTTTCAAATCTTCTTCGAATTATGTAGGTAATTACACGTTCGGCAAAAAGTACCTCGACAATTTTATCCGAATTATTATCAGCCATATAACAGATTTGCAGTTAGAATGCAACAAAACTATCTTATGAGGCATTGTGAGAAATATAGGGTGGATAAGGCAACATGCAATTACTTTGCCTTACTTGGACCCTCTGCTCTCCTCTCGTTAGGTTGTATATTTCAGTTTTAGGTTGATATTTATCAAAAATCTGTTCTTTTCTGTCTGGGTTCGTCACATTTTCACATAATATATTTTAACTATATAGACAAGCAATTTGCAATGAATGTTAAATACTTTATGTACTTTCTCTGGTGCGCGTCTGCCGATGATATATTTGAATATACATACTCGCATATATATATCTGTACGTACCTACATTCTGTAAGAAAATAAGAAAACGATACAAGTAACTAAGTTCTTTTTGTTCGACTACCTATCTATAAACATGAAATTTTCTTCATCGTCGTTCTGTTCGCTAATTTTTGGTCTACTCAGTTTGTTTGATCTTAATTCTGGCGCTGGCGAACATGATCCCTCCGAATTATCGAAAAATGTGAAAAAAACTACGCAATTAGTCCCTAAAATGGTAGAGGATTTGCTGATTAAAGGTAAATTTTGAGTAAATATTTCATTCAACCCATGATGGTGAAGTGCGATTTCACCTAGGTCGATGATCTTTTATCTCTGTTTTTGAAGAAAGGTCCGATCTCAATACAAGAAATTAAAATGAAAACTCTCGTCCCCAACTCGGTTTGAAAAATTTCTCACTCGTTTCGTGAATTCTCATTTTACTGTAGTTTTCTTCTAAAGTGAGGAAAAATTCTATTTCTCTCCAGTTCAGAACGGAGTAATAGGAAATGGTGACAGTGTGCTGTTGAAACAACTCAAATTAGACTCAAATTATTTATTCCCTGATGTTTCGATCGAGGGTGAAACGATGACCTTAAGTTTGGCGCAAAATTAAGAAGGTCTAATCCTGTCGAAATCATTCTTCTAATCGTAAAAAATCTGTTTTTGTTTGCTGTTTCATTATTATTTTTTCAAGTAGTATTTTCACTTGTCTTTAAGAATAATTTCGAACGCTTTCGAAAAGAAAATATGTAAAACTGTGAATTAAAAGAAAACAAAGAGGTCGTAACATGCATGATTGTTATACATGTTTGATGCAGACTATACCCTATTTAAAACAGCAGTGAGAAGAAAAAATGGTCATTAGGTTCTAAATTTGATATCGTGTAGGTTGGGTCAGTGCTCATATCGACCGTTTTCCTTATAATATTAAAGAGAAATAAATTAATTACAAAATTATAGATTTCTGGAAATTTTTATTCATTTATTTTTCTGACGGGCCTCAGCCCTTACATGAATTTAAAGTTAAGCTTCTTTCTCTGCCTTGCTGAGTGCCCTACAAAACCCAGATCTGCAAATCGATTCCCTTACTTAAAGACCATTAAAATAGCTCTAATTTTACCTCTTCTGAGGGTTGGGACACATCGGAGAAAGTACATGGGAAGAACAGTCTCTCAAAGAACCTTTCAAGTTATAACATTTGTACCAAGATTTTCTGCAATATTGTGAGCAGTCAAGCCGTTATGATGTTCATTAGTTTCCATTGACAGTAGGACTACCACAACTCTTTCAGTGGAAGAATTTAGTGAAAGGCTTCTATGAACACCTTCACCTCTTCTGGGACTTGAAAAAATTCGGAGCTCCTATATTTATATTCCTAATGGGACGTGAAGAAATTTTGACATCCTGTATACATCGCTCTATTTAGACTTTAAAAAATTTCGATCAAATCAGCATAAACATGACTTTTTGTTGTTCTACGTAGGTGGTACAGGACAATGGACATATACGTTCCTTTGGTCCGAAAAGGAAGTGCCGCATTGTCATGTAAGTCGACGGAAATTTGTGAGGATGAAGAACTACCCCATCGTACACAACCTCTTTTCGCAAAAATATATTCAAATAATCAAAGATAAAGGCACGTTTGAAAATAACGACGTCAAATTTGTTTTTCCAAATGATAAAAAAAAAAGAATCGGAAAAAGTGTCGATGTTGAAATGTACTTGCACGATTACCGACGAGGAAGGAATAAAGCAAGCTGATCAAGGCT
>Ga0209372_1000689_pt1 | contig 10663 bp, 10 predicted proteins | sample AgamicAtPe_FD_187170 | JGI IMG/M metagenome (GOLD analysis project Ga0209372, IMG submission 187170) | Agave microbial communities from Guanajuato, Mexico - At.P.e (SPAdes) (version 2) | ecosystem: Host-associated > Plants > Phyllosphere > Phylloplane/Leaf | place: Guanajuato, Mexico | collected... | reverse complement strand
CACCAGAGAAAATCTTGATTTACGATTTACTGACTCATTTTTCTCGAGATAAAAATGAAATTCATCGAGGTAACACGTTTTTCATCTACACATTTATATCACAATAAATAGGTCTACAAAATTTGTTATTTACAAAAATACTTAAAAACATGAAAACGAATGCTTGGGGACTTTTTTTTTTTTTTTTTTTTTTTTTTTTTTTTTTTATACAATTCACGAACATACATAGCGAGAAAGTTCCTTCCCATTCTACTATGGTCGTTCATTTCTTCTCTGTAACTTCTGTGGTACCAGATCTGCTGGGCTCGGTCGTCTCAGTGATAATTTGCAAATTTCTGATCGGCTGACCGGTTTTTGTGCTGACCAATCGTTCAGTTGTCGGTGTGTATTTCAACTGATTGACAACTGGTATCCGTGTAGGTGAAGTTAACAGCATTTGTAGGAGATCAGCGTCATCGGCATGGGAAGTAGCGCGAACATTTTGTACCCGAGCTATCGGAATCACTCGTCGTTGTTGTTCGGGCCGGGCAAATTGAACGTTCGGACCGGAGTAGGGCGTTTGCGTAGATACCGGATAGACAGCGTGGGGATTCGCGTATGGGGGGTAGTACCCATTTAATGGTAAATACGGATGTCCGTAAGGAGGTTGCGAATATCCAGCATGCGTATAAGGATACGCGGGCGATGCCGGTACAAACAAATTAGGATTGTAGTATGGTGACGGCGAGTAGGGATGGCGTGCGCCGTAATAGGGACTCTGCGGTGTCAAAGAATTCAGTCTTACTTGTAAGTAATTGTAGATGATCGCCATTAATTCGTCTCGTAAGGTGGGTGGAACCATCACACCACCTTGATCGTAGTAATGCGGGTGGGTCTGATACTCGGCACTAGGCATTGGCAACGGTAAATGCGAATTTACCGGTGTCACAGGTTGTATCCCTTGCGTTCCTTGAAAACCGCGAGGGGCGAACGGTAAAGCGTTGTGTTGTCGGTACTGCGGCGTTATTTCTTGTAGATACTGCGTATCTTCGGGCATCGGTACCGGTCTTCGAAATCTCGAGCTGATATAACCGGCCGAGTTGTACGGTCTCCTCGTTCCGTACGGAAGTTCAGTTGTCGTAGTCGGAACCTCGTTAATTTCTTGCGAAGCACTTTCCGCGTCCACAGTTTGATAGCCGACCGTCTCAGGGGGTGCGGCTCTAATTATTTGTATTGGTCGTAGCTCGGACATGAGCGCGCTTAAATGAGGTGGTATACCAGTCGCAAATCGACTGTCACCCCCTGAGTATATGTGACTCATCTCACCCCTCAAATCTAACCCTCGACTCAGTTGCCTACGTAAGCTATTTCCACCTTTTCCCCTGTTCTCCTTGTCTTCGATAGGGCGTTTCGATACCAGCACTTTCCTCAAAGGATTTAATGCCGGAGGTCTGGTCGGCTCTTCGGTACGTTCTTCCGACGAATCGTTTCTGACTGGTAGATAAGATCTTCCGTTTGTAAATTCGGTCGAGGTCGTCTCGTCCTCCTCCTTCGTTGGCTTTTTTGGTATGTGCTGTATGACTGGGCCTTTGGTAGGAACGCTCGAGGTGACAGTATTCTTCAATATTAGTACGGGTCGTCGACCAAGTTCTGATGAACGAACGGTAGTCGGAACGGGGGGATGGATGACCGAATTACGGTAGCCTGTAGCGTTATTCGCCGTGTACGAGACACGTTTTAAATCACCGGAGTCGTCTATGAAGCCAAACATTCCTTTGACGTTGCCGAGTACGTCTCGCGTTTCAATCTTGAAACTGCCATCGGCTGCTTCGTAGCCGTACGTGTAAGTGCCGTCATCGTTCACTTTATTGATTTGCCTGATGATAGGAACGTCAGACTTTTCTTCCGAGGAGTCATCTTGCGAAGTGGCTATCCTGAAGCACGATAGAATCAGTATCAGGCTTACTGGTAATATCTGCAACAAGGTAGGGTCAAAATTGTTGAAATAAAGCGAGAATCAAAATATTACTTCAGAGATTTTTTGACATTAGGTGGGTAGTAGACTCCCTACTAATCATTCCCTTCAATATGAATCGTTGCAACTTTCTCAATCCGATGTGCATGGTCCCCTCCCCGTTGAAATGACAAATTTAAAGAAGAAATAGAGAGAAAATTATAGCTTTCATTACCATTTATTTATATGAGAGAAGATCAAAAATTTAAGCTACAAGGATCGAAACATCGTAATTTTTCGTAATAAAAACGTAATAATAACAAAACAATTTTCTTTGTTTTTTAAACCAAGGTCCCGTTCTTCAATAAATAATCAGAAATTTAGATTCAATAATATAATCAAAAATAATTAAATAAATTAACTTTTTTACGATTTAAAATCTTCTAAAATTAAGTAAATAATCATCAATTTCCATCTTTATTTCATTTTAATTAGTCAACTTTTTTCAATTATTCGATCTCGGAAGGATGGGAGGTCGACTAATCAGAAACCAGAAAAATTAAATATATTTTATATTGTTTTCATTTAAGTAATTATAATTATTAATTAATTTTGGATTTTTCGGGGATGGATTGGCCAATCAGTAGCCAGGAAATTTGGCCAACTTTGAATCGATCTATCAGAAGCGATGAAAAATCCACCAATTATTGTGAATCAACCGATCAAAAACTTTGAAAAATACGTATTGCATTAAAATTAAATTATATCATTTTTATTCAATTAAGTGAACAAGTACTTGATTAATTATTTCCATTTATTAATTCAAATTGAGGAGTCCCATTTCAAAGACACCTTGATCCGAAACTCAAAATTTTGGGGAATGGAAAAAAACGTTGCCATCTGTGGAAGTTGGGATTCTACAGGCAGCTACGGTGGTCCTATTTTATCCCGCAGCCAGAAATTAGAAAGAAACAATGGGCAATGTAGAGTTATATTTTTGATGTGCAAAAAATTTTCTTATTAGTTACGACTAGATTTTGCAATAATCCCATTCCTGATAATTTTGATGGAATAAGGTGTCTATGGAATCGGACGCCTCATTTATCAATTAATTCAAAGGGACATTCTTCATTCTTCCCCCGAGTTTTTCTGCAGCAAATTACCTCCCTCCCTCATGTGCACTATCTTTTAATGTTTATGCACATCTTCTTCCCTCCCAATGAGGTATGCTTCCCTCCCCCTTATTTTGAGATTTTGAAATTTTCTTTTTGGAAATTGTTTGTGCATTGCCAGTCTCTCATTTGATGGAATGCTTAAACAGAAAAGAAGAGTTGTTGAAAATAGTTCGATGGTAGAAATTCGAGATAAGCTGGACTAATGTTGAGATAAATATGATTAGAAATAATAGTAATAAAAATAAAAAGCTTCAGTGATCGTCGATTATTCACGTAAGGGTTCTGAAGGGGATGGGATGTTGAAGATTCCCGTCCATGTCCCGGCAATAGAAACATGTTTCATGTCCATAGATGAGATAGCTTGGATTTTTTCTAAATCCCAGGGCCTATATAGAGGGGGAGAGTTCGGAATTTAGTCCCAAGGCCTATATAGAGGGGGAGAGTTCGGAATTTAGTCCCAGGGCCTACATAGAGGGGAAGAGTTCGGAATTTTCCCAAGTCCCCCGGACATTTTCTCGAAATGCCATTTTCCCGAATGTGACGTCATCAAGGGGGGGGGAGGGTCGCAAAATACGAGTTTAGAGGAGGGGGGTAGGCGAGAGTAAAGACATGAAACATGTCAATTATTCCTCATATAAGAGTTTTCCGAAGATGTATTCTCAGGAAAAACTCTCTCATTAAATGATACTCTCTGGTGAAAACCCCTCAAAGAAGAGCTGAGAGTAGTAGTTTTCCTCTCGTAAAAGATTCCATTTTTGAGGATACATTTTGAGCCCAAATTACGAAAACTATATTCGAAAAAACACTCGACGGAGCTATTTCGGGAAAAAACTATTCCAAGATCCAGGAGTGGATTCAATCTCGCACATAATTCCATGCTGTTGGAGAGGAATGTCAAAGAGCATTAGGGGATAGAAGCACCTTCTGGAGAAACGTCACCCTAGTTTTTCTCATATGTTTCAGGGATACTTTCAGAGCGGAAATTCTCGGAGGATGGAGGAATAATTGCATGAAATTCACTTATGGATACCAGGTGAATTGCTTTCTTTGTATTTCTCTCAAATTTTTCTACATCTCTCAGTCAGGTCGTATTCCACAATTTGTCTGAGTCCCTACTTCGTCATTCTTCCTCTCTTTGATGAAATTTTCCGAGTCGTCCTAATTCGTTTTCTTATGCTTCCTCAAATCGGCCTAAGTCCTAAATCTCTTTTCTTCTCTTTTTCAAATGTTTAAAATTTTTCCAAGTCTTAATTTTCTCTGTTCCTTTCTGTTCTCTCTCTCTCTCTCTCTCTCTCTCTCTTTTTTTTCTTTTTTCCTTTTTTTTCTCTCTCTCTCTCTCTCTCTCTCTCTCTTTTTTTTTTTTGTTTTTCCATCAGCATCGATCTTCAGTCCGAGAACTGTATTTAAGCGTCATTGAAGATGTTCAGTGTATTCTAGTATTGCAGCTCGGATATGTTCATATTGCGGCACTTTTTTTGAGCTCTCAATCTGCAAGTGTCAAATAGGTTCATGTCTACCCTCTAGCTCATGGATGCGCTTCTAGAGACCAGTTTGATAAATGTGTAGGACCGCGTTTACAAGGATAATGGACAAGGTTAGTGCGAGTACACAGCCCTGTCCTACCCTGCATGTCACAAGAAACGCAAGACCCATATCGTGCTGCGAGATAACACTTGCTGTATTGTCGTTATGAAGGCTTACAATTATGCGCGCCAACCGTTTTGGACAGCCAAATCTCTGAATTATGCCCCAAATTGTTTCCCGATGTACGGTATCGAAAGCCTTCTCGAGGTCAATGAACGCGATGAATATATCCACATTCTGCTCCCGCAGATTGCTCCATTTTAGCTATCGCAGCGTGAAGGCTATATCCGCAATGCTTTTGTTTATTTGAAATCCAGCCTGTGATTGTGGCGTAACCCGCTCAACTACTTGTGAGCATGTTGCCTATTTCTGCAAGCAGCTTTTCAGCAGTCATAAACAGTGAGATGCTCTTAGAGTTTTTACAATCACTCTTCTCCTTTATTTCAATATATTTCAACGATTTTGACAGCTGTAAAGTCCTCTGGTGTGCTCTTATCAATCCATGTTCTCTTTTCCGCAACCTTCGCCCTCATTTTTCTAGCTGTTCCGTCGGTGTTCCATCCACGCCAGATGCTTTACCATTGGCCATGCAGTTCAGTATTTCATTCAGCTCGTCCATTAGGTGGCTGATCAAGCCCCTTCAACTGTGGGAGAAAATTGCGTCCCAGGACTCGAAAACCGTACACTTTGCGTCCCAAGCAAAATTTCACGACCGCAATTATATTGAAGGTGACGGTACTATTGTATAGCAGTGGAGAGCCAAACTTCTCTTACGGCCACAAGTCCCCACGACTTGTAATTATATAGGGGGAAACTTGCGGAGTTTTTTCAAGTCTTCACAGCCTATATATATTCTCAAAAGATCCTCGAAATTTTAAAAGTCCCCACGACCTGTACATAGAGGGCGGCTATGCCTATATCCTATACTTACGAAGGGACTTCGGAATTTTTCCAAGTTTTCATTGCCTATACACAGGAGGAAAGCTCAAAATGTAGAAAGGGTCCTGGCCTATTCATTAGGATAGTCTCGCACAAAGACATCAATTCTAAATTTTTGGAGGTGGAAAACATAACAATATTGTTTTGACATGTTTCATGTCTTTTGTGAGACCCCTATTTTCGAACCCCCACCCCGGCCACTATTGAAAATCTGCGATTGCATTCCCTCTCCCTCACTCATCCCCGTTGATAAGGTCATATTCGGGAAAAGTTTCCGAGACTCTCGGCCAAAGTTAGAAATCCGCGAGTACACCCCCACCCTCATCCCCCTTAGTGACGTCATATTTGGGAAAATGTCCTTGAGACTTAGAAAAATTCCGAGCTCTCCCTCTATATGTACAAGCTTTGGGACTTACAAAATTCCGAGCTCCTCCTGTATAGAGAGTTCGTGGGCGAAGCACCGTGCAAAGCGAGGTGCGGCTAGAAAGACATGCAACATGATCTTTAGTTTTGGCTTGTCTAAGAAATTTATTGTTACTTGACCCGAATCATCGAGTTTAGCGAACGCAAACTTGGCTACAGCTTTTGTTGAGCTGGACGCAAACTAATGTACAACTATTTTACCATGGGCCGCAATCTGAATACCTCAATTCTTGCAAAGTCTAAATCGGACGCAAACTGAATTTAGTCCCAACACTAGGTTTTGCGGTGGAGTATTAAGGGCAGCCGCACTGACTGGTCTGCTCTGGAAATTCCAGTGCTTACTCTATCTACTCTGAATTTCTTCTCTACCTTTCAGCCACGAGCCATTTGTGTCCTTCACTGGGCATTCCTTCTTCTGTATTGGACCATGTAGTTCTTTTATGGCTTGGTAGAACTTACGCGAGTCGTGTTTGGAGGCATACTCTTGAATTTCCTCTGTTTTGCTAAGTATTCTATTCTTTTTCAAGCGTCTTATGTCTTGTTGGAGAATGTTTCTTGATTTACATAGCTCCCTTGTATCCGTTAGGTTATTTGAGTTGGCGTTCCGTCTTTGCCCCCAGCCTTTCATAATAAAGTACCTACAAGTTGTGAGAGGAAAGGTATTTGCACAAACATATAATATGGTGGACATACGCGCATTCAATTTCTAAGAGAAAAAATTCAGAATTTTATTTTGGGAGGGGTGGAGGGGGTATATTTTCAGCTCTTCTCATAAAATACCTTATTGTAACGGAAGAATATATGCACGTGTCCCTCGCCTCCACCATAAAATATTAAGTTGCGAGAAAAGGAAATGTCCCACGAAGTCAAAACATGGTGCTCACATGTGCGCACTCGACTGCTAAAAAATTTTAAAATCTCACTGGGGGGGGGAATACGTGGTTCTGCCTCTCCCTATTATACACATCCACTTCAGACGCGGGAAAATGTGCGCAAACGCTGAGATATCATGTTGCACACGTGAGCACATGTGAGGTACAACCGATTGGTGAAAGAAAAAATTTCAAAAAGTGGATAGGGGGCTGCGTGTCTTGGTTCCTCGAACGTGACGTGTATTCGGGAGGGAAGGACGTGTCTACGGAAAACGAAACATGGCGCCCATTCGCGCACACTCGATACTCTACCTATCAAGACGATATATTCTTTATGGTTGAGGTGGCTGGGCCAAAAACATGGAGCCCCAAATTTGAGATGGAAAAGGCAGTCTATTTCGGTACATAAAAAAGAAGTGACTACGACCAAAATAAGAAAACATTCCGTAATTTATCGCGGATAATGATGCCTGACCGAAATTCCCCTAGTAAATCTATATTTGAAGTAAGTTAGAACAAATTCTGTGAATTTGTATTTTGGAGGTTTAATGTGATCGCTTCCAGATTTTTTTAAAATGATTTATTCTAATAATTTAACGCCCTTTTCAAATGTAAAGGAATTTAAAAAGCTAGGTATTGAAATTACCTGTTTTCGAGCCATCGCATGAACTGGATAGGCCTATATTCATGTGAAATACACGCGCGACGGTTTACGGACACCTACTCTTCAGCTTTTGTCGGGCACTAAATTTTTAAAATAAAAAATGCGCACGTAAAACGATGTACGGAGTTTAGCTTTTATAATAACTTTTTTTCCATCAACTCGTACTTCTATGTTTTAGCACTTGTTTCACGCGTATGCACAATAGTTGCGGATTAGAAGTCACCGCTCGTCAACCAAAACTAAAATGTTCTCTCTCAACACTTTTGCGGTCGTACTCGAGTATCGCACAAATGCACGCAATCGGACTGACCCATAATTTGGTATATTTAGATCCCTATATAGTTTTTTGTGCATTAAAACAATACGAGCGAAGTCCTTGTACGTGTGAGAATTACATATCGAGACAATAAAACAGTTCTCATAGGCATCATATATAGTCTAGCAGAGACGCACATACTACACTTATCCAGCAATATTAAGTCAGCGGCCGCCGACTAAATTTGACCGATGACGACGACGGCGTCGATGTCCCAACACTCTTATGGGTATACCTACTATTGTATAGCACCGTATTACCCATTATTGTTGCAGGTAACTCTTACGTACCTACGGTAATTTTCATTTCGAGAAATCCACGTAGTAGTACCGAGTACACTTGATGATGACGGGGCTATGTCCTAAGTCTTGCAAAAATGGCACGTTGATTAGCCCGTTTTTTGACTTTCGACGCGAAATCAGTCTGGGAAAATTCCGGCAAGTATCCGGATTGAGGAATTCGACTGGGGGCCATGCGCGCTTCCCCGAACAGAGTCATCCAGTTCGACCGATGCCTGAAGAGTGCGCCGCCGTTTGCGCAACGTACAACGTTTCTCGTTAGGTCTTAAGCTCGCAGATGATTCGTGGTCCACGATATTTAGTGATAATTAACCCTGGGATTAATTCGAAATTTCGAAAAAACACTCGTAGATACTACGATGTGCCTCGCGCTTCCAGTCATTAAGCGAGGGTGACTCGCGAATTTCGGAATATCAAGTTATTTTTGAGTATGATGGCTCAAAATACGTCGAAAGTGATACGCGACCTTCGTAAAATGAACAAAGTGAGAAAAAGGATTGGGGGGGGGGATTTGGCTGAAATCAGTCAAAGTAGGCTGAGATAAGATGAAATACAGCTTATACTACTGACATCACAAGAAATGAGTAAGAATTGATCTTCAAAAACAGGGGAAATCGAGAAGAAACTGAACATGCTTTTTCAATATGCTATAAATAAGACACAGGAAATCGTGAAGGAGCTGAACATGATTTTCTACTACGGTGTAAATAATTATTATTGTCCTTGCGGCTTCATTCTCGCGTGTACATAATGGTCGATCCCATCTTCCTAATTTTGTACTTCTACAATACTACCAAAAATCAGAGTTTCCATTTTCCTTTCAAAAAGCAAGAATTTACTTACCGTTTGCTTAATATATTTTCACACCGAATACGTCATAATCTTTATTCGAGATCTTGCAAGCGTGTTTTACACGTACAATATCAAATATGAAGCGAGAAATTTAATTCTCTAATCTCGTCTTGATCGTCCGTTCAGAAATATTTCACGAGCTTACGAGTAAGAAAATTGATTTCGAATAAAGTCAACTACAAATAGACTACGAGTAAGAAGCCATGTGAGTAAGGCAATTACAATGGACAATTTTTAAATTTCACATCCACTGAAGAGCAAGGATGCACCCTATGGGAAAAATCTGGTCTAAATAATGGAGCCAGAACGGCACGGACAAGAATGAGACTTTTTTTACTGTGCGTAGATATACAGATTGTTTATGGTGCGTTATGTTCCAGATATAATTTGTAACGTTCTGGACCTGAATAATTATTGAGCCAGAACGACACGGACAGAAATGATACTTTTTTTACGGTGCAAAGAAATACAGATTTCTTAACAGTGCGTTCTGTGCCAGATATAATTTCATAACATTCTGGACCCGATCAATATCAAGCCAGAACGACACAGAAAAAAAATGGGATTTATTTTTTATGGTGCATACACCTACAGAATGTTGACGGCGCGTTCTGCTCCATACTTAACATTGTGTAACGTTTCTGTGGCGTTCTGTCAGCAACAAAGATTTCAGCAGCGTTTCGCACCTGAAATGGGTTTCTGCAGCATTCTGTTGCGTTTTGTATGTACAAAAAAAAAAGAAAAAAAAATGTAATAGTCGTGACGGTGGTATAAGTCTTTGGGTGCGGGCGCACTAAGCCGGAATCTCTTTCTGTGTCCTTCTGCGTCTGATTAGTCACAATCACGGTACAATATAGAGGTATTGACACTCGTGTATCTTCACCATGTACACGGCTGTCCGAACAAATGTTGTAGTTCTAAAGCTGCCGCAGTACAGCGCTGCCAGTTAGTTGCCACACTCGATAGACATAGCGGTACGATTTTGCGGCAGTGTCCATACCTTTACATTGTACCGTGGTCACAATATTTATTTCATATTTATTTATTTACCCTTTTTTAAATTGTTTCTCCGGCAGTGGGATTTGAACTCGGGTCTCGTGCGCGGAAGTCTCGTTTATTACCGCTCGACCAGTCTGCTTCATATTTTAAAGGGATATAACTTATGTGTATTCATTTGCAAGCGGTTTTTCTTAAATTCACTGTGGAACAAAAAAAAGTTCTCTCCTTCAAGAACAATAATATGATTCTGAAGGGATTTTTTACGCTGAACACAATGCCGTTATCCGTTTCTCTATATCAGTTCATATTCCTTATTAATTTGGTATTATTTTCTGCAAAAAACTGTAAGAGAAATTTATTAAAATTCTTGTCATTGCAACACATCTCAGAAAATGATCAACTCTCAAAGGTATTTTCAATGCTGAATTTAAATCAGTTGACCTATTTTTTGTATTACCTCTCAGTCATTGTCAATTGGCTCTAGAAGTCAAAGAATGATGGAAAACTGGGATACAGTCAAATTTTTTCACATACCCTGGGGGCCATCCCACCACTGAAAACTGATGCGCTGACAAGTATTTATAATGCTGAATTCGCAGCAGTTGAC
>Ga0209372_1000688_pt1 | contig 10675 bp, 6 predicted proteins | sample AgamicAtPe_FD_187170 | JGI IMG/M metagenome (GOLD analysis project Ga0209372, IMG submission 187170) | Agave microbial communities from Guanajuato, Mexico - At.P.e (SPAdes) (version 2) | ecosystem: Host-associated > Plants > Phyllosphere > Phylloplane/Leaf | place: Guanajuato, Mexico | collected... | reverse complement strand
ATAGATTTTCACTTGTTGAGTAAATCTAAAATTTGCAAGGCCTCCTCTTCCGCTCCTTCCCTTCGAATAGCACTCTGAACATTTCTTCAAAACAACGCTCGGAGGACATTTGCCAAAAAATTCTTACAATGGAACCTTTCCCCGAAAAATTCCCACAGTAGGACATTTCTCCAAATGGGACTTCAAAAATTACATAGCTAGTTTTCTTAAATGGAGATCGTGGGCGAAGCACCGAGCGAAGCGATGTCCTTGTCGTCGTGTATGCTCTGGGACTTGGACAAATTCTCAGATTTTTTCTCTTTATAGCCTTAAGACTTGGAAAAATTCCGAGTTCTCCTCCCGTATAGAAACTATGGGACTTGGAAAAATTACGTTCTCACCCTCCATAGAGAGATCGTGAAATCCGAACTCTTCCCCTGGTATATAGGTTTTTCGAGCTCTCCGTGGGTTATGGAAAAATTCTGAGTTCTCCCTTCTATATAGCCTTTCCGAGCTCTCTCATATAAGTAGACTTTCAGACCTAGAGAAGTTTCGTGCTCCCCTGATATTTCCAGCTCCCTCCCTATATAGAAGCTATGAGAATTGAAGAAATTCCTACCACTCCACTCCCTTATAGGTTCATAGACTTAGGACGATTCCAAGCTCTTCCATAGAGAGAATGAAACGTGAACAATTTCTGAGCTCCTTTCCCTACGTAAAGGCTGTGGGCAAAAGATTGAGAGCCATCGTATATTCTTTCGGACAGGAAAAAATTCTAACAGAGGATAGGGAAACAATAGTAAAGTTCTGAAGATGAAGAGAAAGATGGGGCACCGGGGGTGAGTATCGTTCTTGGAAAATTACCATGGATGTTCTTATATCTGAAAAGCGGCAACCGCTAAATCCACCTATGCATCAAATTTTTGTTCGTTGCATTTGGGTTTCAGTCAAAAGGAAACCCCAGGCTATTAAAAGATTTTCCTGAGATCTCCTTTTGGCAGAAATTCCCAATGCAACATTGACTATCGATCCACACTGGAGGGAGTTAAAGCAGTTCACCGCTCAGGTTTTTGAGATACCAGAAGTTATTGAAAACTCTGGAGTACATCATTGCTTTTGGGCTTCAGTGAAAAGGGGACTCCAGGCTATTAAATGATGTTCCTGAGATCCTCTTTCCACTGAATTTCCGAAGTGCAGAATTGAATATCGCCCCACAAAAGCAGTTCAGCGCTCCTTTGCAACTCAGAAGAAGCTTTCCAGGGATTTGGTTGCAATGCTTGACGGCATTTGTAATTCCTAATTATTAGAGATTTGGAATTGTTAATTATTATTATTTATTATTAACAATTTATAACAAAGTGGCAGATATGAACTTTCTAATTTATTGTGAATTGGAGATTATAATTGACGAATTGTATTGTCCAACAAATGTACAGAACAAATGTACAGGGTATCAGGCCCAAAACCCATCCCGTGCCTGATTTTGTCCCCCAGTGTTTCTCAGCTTAATTCTATGGAGCGCACTCTTGCATGAAAAGTGTAGAAATAATGCGCGTCATGCATATACCTCAGATGGCAACACTACCCAGACCTCTTGTTTAGAAAGGGGAGAGGGGCAAAATTAGGCACACTGTCTTGAAATTTTTGAATTTGACTTTTTTTTCTTTATCAGTCCTGGATGAGGTCTCTAAATATTATTTTTAGTCATTTGGCGGATAAATCCATGCCCTTAAGGCTTTAGCAAAGAGATCCACACCTTCACTTCACAAAAAGAGTAGCAAAAACTCCTTCTACAAATTATTTGATAGAAAAGCACAGGCACGTAACGATTTATTAAAAATAGAGTAGTGAAGTGTTCTTTGCAGTAAATTCTGAATTGTGGCGGTAAGCGATCATTGGATTACTTGAGGTGAACTGAGGGGTCCAGAAAGTTTAGGAATCTGTCACCAATTTTTACCAGATGATAGGTCTTCAGTTCCTGGTGGAACGTGGTGAGGTCTTCATGGGAGAGATTCTATACGCAGACGATGTTGTCGACATTTATTTCGCTTTGTTTTATTCGTATTTTCGACCTCATTTTGAACTTATTTTTTGTAATTAATAAATCTTTACGTGTCTGTGCTTTTCTATCATATAATTTCAAATGGCTCGTACCCATGAAACGAAAATTGAACTAACTCTTTCTGCAATTTTAAAAATAAAGATGGGGAACGAAATTTGGGCCATGTATACTCTACGTGTGTTCTAGTGGACATTTTGTCGAGTCCAATTGTAAATATTTTTATAAGCCGGATAGCACTAAGATACATAGTAGCAACCATTATAATTATTAATTATGTCTGTAACTATTATCAGAGTAATATAAGGTAAAAGTATACAAGTTTGTAACAGAGTTATATTCAAATCAAACCGGACCAAATTGTAAGTACTAAGAGGTTCGAACTTTGATGAAACTAGGGTAGACAAAAATGCAGTGAATTAATTTGGACCGACGTAGTTTAATGGTGAAACACCGGCCGCGAAAGCTAGGAGATGCGGGTTCGATTCCTGCCAACGGCAAAATTTTTTCATGTGTTTTCGTCTATCTTAGGACTATCTCTCCCTTTATTTAATGCTGCTTTCTGATTGGTTCTAACTATTAGCTAATAATAATTGAAATATCCAACAGGTTCTGTGAAGTGGTCATCTTCCATTGGTCTAATTCTGTCAGCAGTTGGCTGTATGTGATTGGAGTACTTCTTGATTATCGCCAGATAGCTTCCAATTTGGTTATATTATCATTATTATGTTATTCTTAATTATTATTACTATTATTTTAATTATATGTGAGGCGATCTGACACACCATGGCTAAAGTTGGTCAACCAAAATTTTGCTCTAAAGCAAAAAAATGAATTGCTCGCGAAAAATCATACGAAATTGAATATGGAAATTCTTTCAAATTTTGCCGACTTTAGCTGTGGTTTCTTAGATCGCCTCACATATTATTATTATTAAGTACACACTGAAGCCCTGGGCTGAAAGTGTAAAATAAATACACATACTACATGCGTTTGCTTCTACATGAAGTACAACAATGGCAGAAGTGTAACAGAAAACGAATATTGTTATTATTATTTTTATTAATTATTATTATTATTATTATTATTATTATTATTATTATTATTATTATTATTATTATTAAGTGTCTTCTTTCTGTTCCAGATAGCAAGCAGGAGAGAAAGAAAAATATAGCGCTCCCTACAAACATTTTAACTAGCAGGGACAATTTATCTTCGTCATTCGTGCGATGGGAACCAATTTCATTATTAAATTGGGCGAGAGAATCTATAGGTGTTCGACTTTCTACCTCTCCTCGATTATATGGTGGAAAAATGGTAAGCATTTTCTCTAATTCCGTGAAATGCACCTTTCTCATTCGTCTAGAGGTGGCTTTTTTACTAATCGCTCTAGTCAAAGACTGTTCGACAAACATCCTCACCATTTCCTCGATTGTAGTTCAAGGGCCCATACCTTGTATATCGAGACGGTTATTATTTGATTCAGATTCAGTCCTCCGATGACCTGGTGGTGGGGGAGGAGGGTAGTCGTAACGTACCCTATCTTGAAAGTCTGTTTCTCTTTCAGGACTTTGATGATTTTGCGCTTGAGCGAAAAAGGTCTGAAACAGCTTCTGACGTGTTCCTTTGCGCACGGGCGGTGAGTTCATACCAATAAGGGTGTGAAAAGTGCATCATACTTTTGTGAAAAGTCCACTTTTCACAACAGTATTGTGAAAAATAAATACACATACTACATGCGTTCGCTTCTATATGAGGTAGAACATTGGCAGATGTGTAACAGAAAACGAATATTCGTAAATCACACTTTATAAAATAACGAAACACAGCCGAAACAAATAATTACACACAAAAATACAAAATAAAAACAGAAAGTTAAAGATTGGGGGAGGGGAGGCAACGGCTAAACAAAATAAATAAAAATAAACAAATTAAAAAAGGAAAACGATGAAAAAACGCGGGCAGGGGAAACAACAAAAATCAATAAATAATACAAATTTTGAGTCAACATTTAAATTTTACAGCAAAAAATTTTCAAAATTTTTATAGCAAATTAACACATAAAAGCATAAATCGCGACTTGGAAGAGCAAGGAACAACTATTTGAGGCGAAGAGTTGCGAACGAACGTTTTCGAACAACAAGCGTTCATCATCAGGTTCATAATAATACTGAAGAAGGACTGATGGATTTTCAAGAAGAAAGAAAAGAGTTGTGTTATGACGTGCTTGGGTCAGCAAAATAATACCGGATAAATTGATTCGAGAACGTTCCTTGGTGGTTGAAACCCTTTTGGGTATCCCCTAAGGCGATGCTTTGGTGGAGGAATATAAACACTCGCTGTCCCAGTTACAGAACTCCCCCAGTTCCAAGTTGAGTGAAACGAAAGGATTCTTCCAAGCTACGAGTCATCGGTCAGTTTTATGACAAAAAGAAGCGCGGAACAACAACAATGAAGAAAAAAGGGGCCGGGTCACACTCAAAGCGCTCCTCTGGATACTGACACAGAACCTTAAAGGGTCGATTCCAGAGCCCAAGGTGCGGTCTTAAGGGAACCTTTTTGAGCTTGCATGCATGCTCATACGCCACTGCATGATACCACAACGGATTAGTATAAGTAATATTAATAGTGATGGAATTATTTCTAATTGGCATTGCGTATTAAGGATTAGTATTATTGGTATATTATTGGGCATTGGATCAGTATTATTATTGGGTATTGGAACACTGGTGGGTACCAGTGTTGGGGCGCGTAAAAATAAAATGCACATACTACATGGGTTCACTTCTATGTGGAGTAGAACAGTGGCAAGAGTGCGACAGAAAACAATTATTGATGCCGATATAGCGTAGGTGCTCTGCCAATGTCTTATGATCTACAATCGTAGGTGATGGCAGTCAAAATGTGCTCTACGACCACTAGTAGCGTACGCGCTCTACCCTTTCTCGGATTGCCTGCAAACGCATGGTCCGCATTGCCGCAGTGTTTCGTCTGCAGTTATTTTGGAGAAGCAGAAAATGATGGACGCGGAGGCTGATCCCATCTATATGGACGAAGCGAGGTTTGCTGACCAACGAAAATATAACCGTGATCGTCGGCTGGAAGGTGATATGGTACTTGATTTGGAAAATGTCTATGCTGGCCTCCTTGTGGTGTCTTCCGGATAACGCTAACAGACTACGGAGCAGATCACAAAGATTGGGTAGAGCGCAAATTAAACTACTGCTGTTTTGGGCAGAGCACGTACGCTATTGGCATCCAATTATTCGTATGGGTTTGGTATTTGGTGTATTATCTGATATATTTGGAATATATTGTTGGTATTTTGGGTTCATGGGCGTTTGGGTTGCTTTTTGGCATCCTTCAGAGAAACGATTGCCGCTATTTCATTGAAGAACAAAGATCAGAACATTCTCATTCCTTTCATCAAAAGGGAACGCGAATCAAACTCTTGTCATTCATTCCGATGGGTGGGCGGACCGCACCTTGACAGCACAAGATTATAAACATGGAAGGGTCAATCATCAGCAGAATTACGAGAGCGTTTACGGCTCCATGCGAAAGCATCGATGCTCAAGGTTAAGATCGCAGCCAAACAGCAAGAAAATATGGAGCTAGTCACATGCTAGTCACATAACAAATAGCTTATGATGGGCGCGAATGAAATTGGAAAATGGAATTGGAATTTGAAAAAGGTATTGGTATTATTAGTATTATTAATAATAATAATAATAATTATTATTATTATTATTATTATTATTTATTATCATTATTTTTATTATTATCTTTATTAGGTCTATTATTTTTATTATCATTACTATAAACTTATTATAAATAAATAGAATAAATAAATAAACAAACAAACAATATTTAATAATAATACCGGTACAACTAAATCAGAAGCTAGGGCTGGGGATAATCAGTAAGTGCTCCAATAACGGGCAGTCATTTCTTTATTACTTATAATCTACCTGAATTATAAACTTGTATGTAAATATCAGCGGTCTCGTCAGTTTTTTGAGATCCCAGTCATCGTTGAAGCATTATGGATCAATCTTGGTCGGAGGATATAAGAACTGGGTAGGATGTTTGTCTTTAGATATGGGATTTACCAATGATTCTAAAAGTATAACGTATCACTTTACAGGTGACTTCTTGCGATGACTGTTCATTTAATTTCCACACAGTGGTTTTTGAAGGCCCATTTGAATTTATCATCAGAAGAGGCTATGCAATCAATTCGAATACATTGCGTGTTGGTGCAGATACAATCAAAATGGTCCATGAACCTGGTAATTCCTAATTATAAGAGCCTGATATTTGCGCTATCACATTTGGAACTGATGATTATTATTATTACAAATAGGCAGTTCTGAACGAGATTATAGCTGTTGACGGATCCCATCCACGTATACGTGCCTTCTGGTGAACAGGCTGTTGAGCCAAATTCTGAATATTTTTATATGACGGTGAGCAACACATGAGGTGAAGTAGTAACCCTCATTATTGGAAGCTTAGTGGAACATTTATAGTTACAATATCGTAACAAATTTTCTACGATTTACAAGGTCTAAAATCCATTGCTGCATGGATTTTTCATTTTCCAGGGAGAATCTATCTGATTAACTTTTTGCCGTATCATCATTTTCAATTGTTTCTTCTGTCTATTACACTAAAGTATGTGTAATGAGTAGTGAATCCTGCGGAGATTAAAATTACGAATAAATTCAAGAAAATTTCAGGCGAGCAGAAGGCTACAAGGTCTCCAGTAATTCAAAACATTCATTATGAATAGTCGAAAACCTTCTGGTATGTTTTTCAGATATCTTTATTATTAATAACTTAAGTATATAGAAGTATCAATATGTTTCACTTTCCTATTTTATAGAATTACGAGTAATTGAACGTCAATATCGGCGATTCCCGAACCCAGAAAGGACCAAAAATCTCAAAATCTACGATACCTCTCGAAGTGCTGGAGGGCAAAGAAAAAAGAACTATTAATTGATGTTTCTTTTTTCTTCGTCCTTCCGTAATTCCAGAGCAAAACACACCATCGCGAAGCCACTGAAGACAGTCGACCATTTTCTGTGCTTCTCTTCTCCTCAAAGGGATGACATAAAAATTGGATATATTAAGCCAAATTGAAACTGAATCAATCTTATTATTTTTTCGTTCTATTGATAAAAAATATCCTATTACAATTAATAATATTAACAAAATTCAAATTAATAAATTGGTTATGTCAAGTATTTAATTTAAATTTAAATTTTAAAATTAATTTTAAAAGTTATTTAAAATTTAATAAACAATATCATATAAATTAAAGATATCAGTCTATTGTAAAAAACTTCATCGTAAATATTAAAATATATTTGTATATAATGAGTAAAGGTCTCTAAAATAAGATGAATTTACCAAAGTTTACTTGCAGAATGAACAAATGGCAGTTGAGACCAGTTTTGTAAATTATAATTTGTCTACTTCCTAAACAGAGTTCTGTGCGCCTGGAATGGGTCAACAGATTGAAAAGATAAGTCATTTTTATCGTGTTGTTTCACTTCCTGATTTTCCAGCAGATCCATTGAATCGTTACTAATGACTCTTTCTGGTTTTCAAACTGTTGCAGCTATTGGAGAACTATACGTAAACTTCACAAACTCAGGGTCAAGACGAGAAGAAAGACACTTTATCAAGAAAAATATAAGCGAAGGGTAAGAAATCGTCAACATTCTATATTCCTGTGGCACAAATTTAGCACACAAAATATTGTTTGTAAATTATTTCCCAAATGATTCATGATTTATCCTGACTCATCATGCATCAACGTTTCCGGCCAAAGAATGCTACAAGAAACAAAGGAGGTCTCAGATGCAAGATGGTTCTTACCTGGAGTTTTCATCTGCCTTAACCTCGGAAAAAATGAATGCTCAGGTGTGTAACAATAATTATATTCTTTATACAAACTTAAGCGGTAGGTAATAATGTTTATTCTATGATCGAGTTTCAGTAATTGATCTTGACAGCCCAGGAAAATATTAAGATCATTCAAACGTTCAGGTTTGTAATTTTTCTGTCAGTCTAGAATTTTTGATTCAATTTTTTCTATTATAAATTTAAATGAAATTTTATTTAGTTTAAATTTTAATAAATAATTTATTATTATTATAATTTCTATAAATAATATTATTTTTAATTTTTTAATTGTACTTACTTAACTTCATCATAAATTAAACAATGTGAATTAAAGTATGGACAATGCGTCCGGCAGAATTAGTCTATAAAATTATGTATACTTAAGAGTAGCTAAATTATACGCAAGCTAAAAAATATGTATATGATGTCCACAATGAATGATATGTTTACGTGTATGTTATTCGAATATCTTTATTATTAATGTAATAATTAATAACATACGGGTATATAGATGAATCAATATGTTGTAGCCTACTTATCCTATGAAAGTGTTATTACGTTAAAAGATAATATGTCCTAATTCATTATTACTAGTTAAGTTAATTACCTAATTTATACAATAAACCAGCAACATCGGCAAGTTTGCAAGCTTATTGACCTAGAAGAATTGTATGCTATTGGAAGTCACACAAAAATTGACTTTTGAGATCTTTTCCCTATGTACTACAGGCTTTGAGCGAAATTTTGCACGCCATCGTATATTCTGTCTCGGAAAAATTCCTATCTTTTTCTTCTGTACCTTGACACATGCAGGAATTCCCAATTCTCCCCCTAGATCGAGCCGTAGAATCCCGAGAAATTCCAAGCTCTTCCTAAAGAAAACGTGTTGTAAGAAATCCCAGTCCTCATTTCCTTATGTAGAGGCTGCGGAGTATGCTCAAAGATTAGAAAAATTCGAAGCTCCTTCCTGTATAAAGACCTTGAGACATGAAAGAATTTCAACTTCTCCCCTCATATAGAGCCGTGGAACTTGTACAATGCCAAGCTCCACTACAATGTTGAGGTCGTGGCAGAAGCACCAAGTGAAGTAATGGGCGCCTGGGTGCACCGGTACTCTAAGCTCTGGTAAAGGACATGAAACATGTTCCACGGCTCTATATGAGGGAAGAAGTTGAAATAATCTTTATTTTTTACTTGTAAAAAGTTTTCTTTGCATTTCTGTAGATGTGGGATAAACTCATATTATCATTTAGTATTCATTATTATCGATTTGTATGACAAATTTCCAGTTTTGAACTCTTTAATTTATAAGAATTTAGTGGTAAGAAATATTTCCCAACAAACATGTACATGTTTCAATCAAATGTCTTAATAATATACCTGTATAGGTACCTTAAGCATTCAGCAAAGAAATCAATACGTTACATTTGTCTTATGAAAATGTTAATGATTATATTAGAACTTATGTCCTAATTTAATATTAGTTTTTAAAAACCTAATATATAATATTGACCGTCAATATCAGCGAGTTCGCAAACTTATGCTGACCTAAGAACGATTAGAAGACTCGAAATTTAGGTCATGGCTTGGGGGGGTCGTTCAAAAGTATTCTCTCGGGCTGTTGATTTATGTACCTGAACGGAACTTTTGTACGACTTCCCTGGCTATCGTCAGTCGAACAAGTTCAGCACTGTTCCTCACCTCAGAAGAAAGGACTGGGAATGTCCAAACGTTGGCAATAAATAACAGAAAATCTTCCGGTATGTTTTTCAAATATTTTTATTAATATACTTAATAACGTGAGTGTAGAACTAACAGAGGTATTTAATATGTTTCATTGTCTAATGAAAATGTTTGTATATTCCAGCATAATGTTCTAAATTCCTTCTTATTTATTAATTAGCTATTTTATAGAATTAATCAACCATCAATATCAGCGATTCCAGAACCCAAAAGAACCAAAAATCTCAAAATGTATGCCACGCTGCGTTGTTGGAAGTGGTGGGAGAAAAGATAATGAGACTATTAAATGATGTTTCTCATTTTCCCTTCTTTCACCACTTCTGACGGCGTAATTTATCATCATTCTTAGTCAGATGACACAAGAACTGAGAATTCGATACTACGTTTTTTCTCTTATTGATTTTGATATGTATACAATACTGAAAAAGTTTGTGTTATCTCAATAATTGATGTTTAAAATACTCCTGGATGATATTCCAGGGCAATATATGTAAGAACTATTGGAGGCGTTACGATATCAGTATAATTTAATACTGTAAAACAATTATTTTGTGTAACAAAGATGAAAAGTTTACAAGATAATAAAGTAATGATAAATTTGTAAGTTACCTGAAATCGATTACGAGACAATAATTCAATCTTATTTATAATAATTCTAACAATTATAAATCCATTCAGAATGAGACAATAATTTAATGCTTCAACTCAACTTTGCTTATCTGAAAACGTTCATGAAGGACTCACGTACGACTGAACGACCGGATTCGTATTGATAAGAGTTTCTCACATATATATATATATATATATATATATTATATATATATACACACACATATATATATATATATATATATATATATATATATATATATATATATTATATATATATATATATATATATATATATATTATTATTCCAAAACTGGGAATTTCATCAATAAATACAAATTTCATTCGCACAGTAAATTAGAGCTTTTT